>Ga0187812_1000088_pt1 | contig 31931 bp, 26 predicted proteins | sample NC_S_2_FD_130582 | JGI IMG/M metagenome (GOLD analysis project Ga0187812, IMG submission 130582) | Wetland sediment microbial communities from Neuse River Estuary, North Carolina, USA - ASW-S_2 | ecosystem: Environmental > Aquatic > Freshwater > Wetlands > Sediment | place: USA: North Carolina...
CGGCCCGGGGATGCTGCCATATTCAAGGACTAAGGTGACACGGCGGCCGCAACCCCCCCAAAGCGACCGAGAGGAGCGGTGCGATGGGCACCACCGGCTGGGCGTAACGAGGATCCCGAAAGCACGTGACTCCGCCAGCAGCGTGGCTTCGTGACGGTGCCGGAAGCACGCGTCCGTCCGGGATGAAGGCCCGAGATGAAGGCCAGCGCTAAGCCCGCGGCACGGCGCCAACCCGGCGGGCGGCCTCTGCCACCGCCGCGTCCCTCGCCGCGGTTGTCTCGGCGACGGTGAGCGTGCGGTCCGGGGCACGGAAACGCAGCGTGTAGGCGAGCGACTTGCGGTCGGCCCCGAGCTGGGCGCCGGTGTAGACGTCGAACAGCCGCACGTCCTCGAGCAGGTCGCCCGCCCCGTCCCAGAGCGCGGCGGTGACCTCCGCCGCGGGCACCGGCTCCGGAACGACGAGCGCCACGTCCTGGGTGGCCGGCGGGTACGGAGACAGCGCCGGCCCGCGCACGACCGCCGCGGCCGCGGCGGTGGCGAGCACCGCGAAGTCCAGCTCGAAGGCGGACGTCCGCGGCGGCAGGCCGTAGGCCGCGATGACCCGGGGGTGCAGTTCGCCCGCGTGCCCGGCCAGCCACTCGTGCCGCTGCCCGCCGTCCCCGCCGGCTGAGCCGGCCGGCGGCGCGCCGTCCGGGGCCGTCACCGTGTGCACGTACAGCGCCGCGCACCGGCCGGGATGCCACGGCGGTTCCTGCGCGGCCCGCACCTCGAACGTCAAGTGGCCCACGGCCCCGGCCTGGCGCGCCGCCTCGATCGCGTCCGCCCAGGTCGCGGGGCGGCCCTGGCCCCACCAGCCGTCCAGCTCGCGGTGCCCGGCCAGCACGCCGGCGATCCGGGCCGGCTGGTCCGGCAGCGCCGCCTCGAGCGCCGCGAGCTCGGCGACGGTCGGCCCCCGGTCGGTCGGCAGGATCGGCGCCACCGCGGGCGCGCCGGGACGTGGCAGGAACACCAGGCCGGTCTCGAACAGGGCCGTGTCGGGGAAGCCGCGGCCGATGTTCCGTACCAGGACGCGGAACAGCCCGGGCAGCAGCGTCGTGCGCAACTGCGGCTGGTCCTCGCTCAGCGGGTTGGCGACGCGGACCGCGGGGCGCCGGGGGTCTTCCGGCGGCAGCATCAGGCTGTCGGCCTCCGTGGCCGGCGCGAACGGGTCCGAGTGCACCTCCACGAACCCGTCCGCGGCGAGCGCGGCGCCGATCGCGCGGATCAGCCGCTGACGCTCGGTGAGGCCGTGGCCGGCCAGCGCCCGAGGCATCCGGACGGGCACGTTGGCGTAGCCCTCGAGGCGGATGACCTCCTCGGCGAGGTCCGCCGCGTCGGTCAGGTCCTGCCGCCACGAGGGCGGCGTGACCCGCAGCACCGTGTGCAGGCGTTCATGGGTGCCCGCCAGGTCCGAGCCCGCGGCGTCGTCGTGAGCGACGGCGCCCGCGCTCCAGGGAGCGATCGTGGGCAGCGCCGCGGCCTGCTCGGTGCGCACCTCGCAGCCGACCTCGGCCAGCCGCCGGACCACCGTGTCCAGGCCGTAGACGACGCCGGCGACCTGGTCCGGGTAGTCGGCCGCCATGTCGATCGTCACCGGCGTGACGGGGACCTCCGCCTGCGTGCGGCCGGGCACGATGGTGCCGCCGCCGAGGGAGGCGAGCAGCGCGACAGCCCGCGCGGTGGCGCGCGGCGGCAGCTCCCTGTCGACGCCCCGTTCGAACCGGTAGGACGCCTCGGAATGCAGCCGGTGCCTGCGGCTCATCTTGGCGGTGCCGACGGGGTCGAAGTGCGCGCCCTCGATGACGATGTCGGCGGACTCGTCGTCGATCTCGGTGGCGAGCCCGCCCATCGTGCCGGCCATCGAGATCGGGCCGGAGTCGTCGGTGATGAGGATGTCGTCCGCGTGCAGGGTGCGGGTGACGTGGTCCAGGGTCTCCAGCTTCTCGCCGGGCCGCGCGCGCCGGACCACGATCGGTCCGTGCAGCTTGGACCGGTCGAACGCGTGCAGCGGCTGCCCGAGCTCGATCATCAGGTAGTTGGTCACGTCGACGGCGAGCGAGACGGTGCGCACGCCGCAGCGCGCCAGCCGGACCCGCATCCACAGCGGCGTCGCCGCCCGGGAGTCGAAACCGCGGATCTCGCGCAGCACGAACCGGTCGCAGGCGGTGGGGTCGGCGATGCTGGCGGGCCACACCTGGCCGCCGGCGCGCGCGTCGCGCGCGTCCAGCCCCGAGGCGTCCTCACCTGGCACGAACGTCAGCGCCGGGTCGGTGAACGGCACGCCGTACGCGGTGGCCAGCTCGCGCGCCACGCCGCGGATGCTGACCGCGTATCCGCGGTCCGGCGTGACGGTGATGTCGAGAACGTCGTCGCGCAAATCGGCATATGTCACGAAATCGGCCCCCAGCGGAGCGTCCGGCGGCAGCACCAGGATCCCGGTGTGGTCGTCGCCGATCGCCAGCTCCTTCGCCGAGCAGATCATGCCCTGGGAGACCCGGCCGTAGGTCTTGCGCGCGCCGATCTCGAATCCGCCGGGCAGCACCGCGCCGGGCTGGGCGTACGCGATCCTGTCCCCGGCCGCGAAGTTGACCGCGCCGCAGATGACCCCGGCCGCGTCGTCCGGCGCGCCGCCGAGCTCCGCCTCGGTCACCGCCACCCGGCAGTACCTGATCGGCTTCTTGAACTCGGTCAGCTCCTCGACGGCGAGCACCTGGCCGACCACGACGCCGCGGATATCGTGGCCGGCAGGCTCGACCGCCTCCACCTCGAGGCCGGCGGCGGTGAGCCGCTGGCCGACCTCGGCCGCGTCGACGGGCTCGGGAACCGGCGCGTAGGCGCGCAGCCAGGACAGTGGCACTCGCATTTCTAGATCTCCATCCCGAACGCCCGGCTGAACCGCACGTCGCCGTCCACGGTGTCCCTGATCTCGTTGACCCCGTGCGCCAGCATCAGCGCCCGCTCGATGCCGAGCCCGAACGCGAAGCCGCTGTACCTGTCGGGGTCGATGCCGCACGCCACGAGCACCCGGGGATTGACCATGCCGCAGCCGGCGATCTCGATCCAGCCCATCGACCGGCAGGTCCGGCAGGGGTCCGCGCCCGGCTTGACGGACTCGCCACGGCACACGTGGCATTCCATGGACACGTCGCCGGACGGCTCGGTGAACGGGAAGTAGTCCGGCCGCAGCCGCGTCCGCAGCCCCGCCCCGAACAGCGCGTCCACGAACGCCTGGATCGCCCCGCGCAGGTCCGCCATGGTCAGCCCCTCGTCCACGGCCAGCCCCTCGATCTGGTAGAAGACCGGCAGGTGGGTGGCGTCCAGGGCCTCGTTCCTGTACACCTTGCCAGGGCTGACGACGTACAGCGGCAGCGGCCGGGTCAGCAGGCTCCGGATCTGCACCGGCGACGTGTGCGTGCGCAGCACCATGCCGGACGGCCCAGGCTCCCCGTCAGGGCGCCCGACGAACAGCGTGTCCTGCATCTCGCGGGCCGGGTGGTCGGGCGGGATGTTGAGCGCGTCGAAGTTGTACCACTCGGCCTCGGCCTCGGGGCCCTCGGCGACCTCGTAGCCCATCGCGACGAACACGTCGGCGAGCCGGTCGGCGGTCATCGTGACCGGGTGCCGCGCGCCGGGCGGCGTCCGGTCGGACGGCAGCGTGACATCGACCCGCTCGGTGACAAGCACCTGCTCGTCGCGGTCCCGCTCGAGCTGGGCCTGACGCTCGCCGATCGCCTCCCTGACCTGGTTCATGGCGGCGCCGACCCGCCGGCCTGCCTCCGCCTTCGCCTCGGGCGGCAGCGCGCCGATCTCGGCGCGGGCCAGCCGCAGCGGCGCCCTGTCGCCGTCGTGCTTGAGCCTGGCTTCCTTGAGCTCGTCGAGCGTCGTCGCCGCGGCGATCGCGGCGAGCGCGTCCGCGAGCGCGCGGTCCACCTCGGCCGCGGACAGCGCGGTCACCGCGACCGGGTCGTAGTTCTTGTTTGGTGCGGACATCTTTCGCTTCCCCGGGATGAGGTCATCAGGCAGCTGGAAGGCCCGCGGCGGGTTGCGGTGGATGAGCATCCGGAACGTACGCGTGGTGACTGCATCCAGCACACCCGACCCTACCGGGCCGGCCGTCCGCGCCGCGTGGCTAGCGGGTGATCGCCCGCGTGAGCGGCCGCGCGCCGGCTGTCCGCCTTACGCGCCTGGCGCCCCTGCGGGCAGGATAAATCGGAACTCCGCGCCGCCGCCGGGCGCGCGGCCCACGGTGATCTCGCCGCCGAGCGCCTCGACCAGGCCCTTGACGATGTACAGGCCGAGACCCGTGCCGCCGCGGCGCTTGCCCCGCCAGAACTGGCGGAACACCCGGGGCACCATCTCCGGGGGAATTCCCTCCCCCTGGTCGCGAACCGAGACGGCGACCGCGTCTGCCTGGTCGCCGCTGATCCGCGCGCGCTCTACCACGACCGTCACGATACCAGCCCCGTGCCGGACCGCGTTCTCGACGAGATTGCCGAGGATCTGGTCGATCTTGTCGCAGTCCAGCCAGGTCTCCGGGAGGTCGCCGGCGGCTTCGAGGCGGAACCGGTCCTCGGACTCGCCGGCCGCCACCCGGCCCGCGATGATCTTCCTGGCCCGGTCGGGCACATCGACGAGCTGCCGGTGCACCTCCATCCGGCCGGACTCGATGCGGGAGACGTCGAGCAGTTCGGTGATCAGCCGGGTGACCCGGTCCGCGTCCGCGTTGACCGTCTCGAGCATGACGCGCTTCTGGTCGTCGGTGAACCGGTGCCACTTGGCCAGCAGCGTGGCGGTGAATCCCTTGACCGAGGTCAGCGGGGACCGCAGCTCGTGCGCGACGGTGGAGACCAGTTCGGCGCGGCTGCGCTCGATGCGGGCCCGCTGCTGCGCGCCGCGCAGGGAGATCACCAGGCGGCGGACCGGGCCGCCGCGGCCGTCGCGGACGTAGCCGACGGAGACGAGCAGCTCGGTGCCGTCGGTCAGGTACAGGCTCCGTTCCGGGTGCCTGGTGCGGGTGGCGAGGCCGTGATAGGGATCGACGAACACCCACCAGTCACAGCCGTCGTCGTCGCGGAACGGCAGCACGCCGGAGACGAACTTGCCCACGGCCTCCTCGGCCGCGATGCCCGTGAGCCGCGCGGCGGCCTTGTTGAAGATGATCACGCGGCCCATGTCGTCGGCCGTGACCAAGCCGTCGGGAAGCTCGTCGGCCATCAGGGACTGGGCGGCGGTCAGGGTCTGTGCCGTCAGCGGGGCACGGGCCGCTGATGGGGGCTCCGCCGCTGGGTCGGGATGGGCCGCCAGCGGGGACGACTCGGCCGCGGGCGCGCCGCCGGCGTGCCCGGACCGGCCCGGGGTGGTACCCCGACCCGCGGTTTTGTCCTCCACGATTGCGATGCCTCCATCCGGCATGGCCGCGCGCGAACGGCCCATGCTGGCTCGTTCCGCTCTGCGGGTGACGGAATGTGATCAGACTCTAGCGCGCCAAACCGGCCTAACGACAGCCCCGGGCCCCTGATTTCTCTGCGTTGTAGCGCAAATACCGTATGCCACGGTACATTCCTCACCTCGCGATTTAACGCTCTGTCATAGTAGCGGTTCACCACGTAAATGACCCTATTCGTCGCGGCAACCGCCTTCAGCGCCGGATGAATGTGACATTCAGCCGCCTATAGGCGGAGGAGCGTCACATTCATCCGGTTGCGGCCGGAGACGCGGGCGCGGTGCGGCCACGGGTCTGGGGCGCTTGCGGCGCATGGGGCGGCTGGGGGACATGGGGCGCATGCGCGACTCGGCCGGCTTGGGCGGACGCCGAGGCGTACAGGCATACGGCGGCGGCGGCGGCGAGGTTCAGGCTCTCCGCCCGGCCGTAGATCGGCACCGCCACGGTCTTGTCCGCGAGGGCCAGCAGCTCCGGCGGCAGGCCCCACGCCTCGTTGCCGAACAGCCACGCGGTCGGCGCCGCGAGTGCCGCGCGGATCTCCGGGTCGTCCAGGGTGGCGGCGGACCGGCCGTCGGCCGCGATGATCCGCAGGCCCGCCGTCCTGAGCGCACCGACCGCGTCGGACAGCCGCGCCCCGGCCACCACGGGCAGGTGAAACAGGCTGCCCGCGCTGGCCCGCACGCACTTGCCGTTGTACGGGTCGACCGAGGCGTCCGCGAAGACGACCGCGTCCGCGCCGGCCGCGTCGGCCGTGCGCAGCACGGTGCCGGCGTTGCCGGGATCCCGGACGTTCGCCAGCACGGCGGCAAGCCGCATTGTGCTGTTATCAAGCTCGGTGAGCGGCACGTCGACGAAGTCGCAGACCGCGAGCAGCCCCTGCGGGGTCACGGTCTGCGCGAGTTCGCTCATGACCTCGCCGCTGACCAGCTGGATGTCAGCGCCCGCGTCCCTGGCGGCGGCCACCAGGCCGGGGTGCCGGGCCTGCGCCGCCGCGGTGACGAACAGGGCGGTGACGCGGGCGCCGGTGGCCAGTGCCTCGGAAACAGCTTGCGGGCCCTCCGCGAGGAAGGCCCGCTCACGCTGCCGCAGCGCCCGCTTGGTCAGCCGGCGAGCTTGCTTCAGCCGCGCCGAACCGCCACCGCGGTAGTCGCCGATCGTCAGGCCGCCGCGGTCTCGGGCAGCGCCTGGCGGGCAACCTCGACCAGCGCGGCGAAGGCCGCCTCGTCGCTGACCGCGAGGTCGGCGAGGACCTTCCTGTCCACCTCGACGCCGGCCGCCTTGAGGCCCTGCACGAACCGGTTGTAGGTCAGCCCGTTCGCCCGCGCCGCCGCGTTGATCCGCTGGATCCACAGCCGGCGGAAGTTGCCCTTGCGGTCCTTGCGGTCGCGGTAGGCGTAGGTCATCGAGTGGAGCACCTGCTCCTTGGCCTTGCGGTAGAGCCGTGACCGCTGGCCCCGGTAGCCGCTCGCGCGCTCGAGGATTACCCTGCGCTTCTTCTTGGCGTTAAGCGATCGCTTGACGCGTGCCATTGTCGTGTCTCCCTAGGTATGGGGCCGCGGCTACTTGCCGAGCAGCTTCTTGATCGCCCTGGCATCCGCGGGCGCGACCACGACCTCGTTGTAGAGCCGGCGGGTCACCCGGGAAGACTTGTGCTCGAACAGGTGCTGGCGGTTGGCACGCCGCCGCATGATCTTGCCAGTGCCGGTCAGCCTGAACCGCTTGGCGGCGCCGCTGTGCGTCTTCATCTTCGGCATGGTCGCCGTCGTCTCCTGTCTGTGTTGCCCCCGGGGGGATGTCCCCCGGGGGCAGCGTCTACCTGGCGAGCGGCCCTCGCGGAGCCGCGTCGGCCTTGTCCCGCGATGCGGGTTATGCGTCGGTCGGCGCCGGGGCCGCCTCGCTGCGCTGGCTCGGGACCTGCCTGGCCTGCGCGGCTGCCTGTGCGTTGCGATCGGCCTTCGCGTCGGTCTTCTTCCGGTGCGGGCCGATCACCATGATCATGTTCCGCCCGTCCTGCTTCGGCTGCGACTCGACGAAGCCAAGCTCGTTGACGTCGTCGGCCAGCTTCTGCAGCAGGCGGAAACCGAGTTCCGGCCGGGACTGCTCGCGTCCCCGGAACATGATCGTCACCTTGACCTTGTCCCCCGCCTTCAGGAACCGCTCGACGTGGCCCCTCTTGGTGCCGTAGTCGTGCGGGTCGATCTTCGGCCGGAGCTTGATCTCCTTGACGATCGTCTGGGTCTGGTTCTTGCGCGATTCCCTGGCCTTGACCGCGGACTCGTACTTGAACTTTCCGTAGTCCATGAGCTTAGCGACAGGGGGCCGCGCGGTCGGGGCGACCTCGACCAGATCGAGATCGGCCTCCTGCGCGAGCCGGAGCGCCTCATTGATGGAGACGATCCCGATCTGCTCGCCCTTGGGACCGACAAGCCGGACCTCTGGAGCGCGGATGCGCTCGTTGACACGCGTTTCGGCGCTGATGTGACCTCCACAGGCTCATCTGTAGCCGCCGGCCTTTCCGGCGGCTTTGTGCCGCGACCTCGCCAGACGGAAAAGCCCCGCCAGGCGCCATGCGCCGCGGGGCAACCACAACAACGGCGCCGTATCCCGGCGCCGTGCCGCTAGCCTGATACCGCCCCGGTCACGCGTCGCGCGTATCCCGCGGCCATGGCTGCGGCCAGACCCGCCAGCTGCTCAGCCGGCCAGGTGGGAGGTGGTCCTCCGCTTGGGCGCCCGGCACGCTGTGCGTACCGGGCTGGTCAGCGACCAACAATAACAGCACTTTGGGGCCAAGCGGTATTCCCGCAACCGGCACGCTAACGTGGCGAACCAGGCATCAGGCGGCACGCCGACAGGTTAGGAGCCGCGGCTGCCATACAAGAGCTCGATCTGAGCCGCGTATTGCTTCACGATGATGCTACGCCGCAACTTCATCGTGGGCGTCAGCTGCCCGGCCGCCTCGGTGAGGTCCTCATCGAGGATGGCGAACTTCTTGATCGCCTCGGCCCGCGACACCGCCTTGTTGGCCTCGTCGACGGCGGCCTGGATCTCCGCCCGCAGGGCCGGGTCGTCCCGCAGTTCGGCGGTGGTCGCTGTTGGTTGCCTGCCGTTGTCCGCTTTCCACTGGGCGAGCGTGTCCGGGTCGACGGCGACCAGCGCCGCGATGAAGGGCCTGGCGTCCCCCACGACCAGGCACTGGCTGACCAGCCAGTGCGCGCGCACCCGGTCTTCGAGCACGGCGGGCGCGACGTTCTTGCCGGCCGCGGTGATGATGAGGTCCTTCTTGCGCCCGGTGATCCTCAGGAATCCCTCGTCGTCGAGAGCCCCGATGTCGCCGGTGTGCAGCCAGCCGTCGGCGTCGATCATCTCCTTGGTGGCGGACTCGTTCTTCCAGTAACCCTGGAAGACCATGTCGCCCTTGACGAGGACCTCGTCATCCGTCGCGATCCGGATCGTGGCGCCGGGGATCGGCCGGCCCACGGTGCCGATTTTCTCCGCGTCGGGCGTGTTCGAGTTCGTCGCGGGGCTGGTCTCGGTCAGCCCGTAACCCTCGAGCACATTGATGCCGCAGCCGCGGAAGAAGTGCCCCAGGTGGGTGCCGAGCGGGGCGGCCGCGCTCCACGCGTACTGCACCCTGCCGCCGAGCGCCGCGCGCAGCTTGGCGTAGACGAGCCGGTCGTACAGCAGGTGCCGCAGGCGGAGCACGAGGTCCGGGCCGCCGCTGTCCAGCGCCTGGCTGTAGGCGATGGCGGTGGCCTCGGCGGCCGCGAAGATCTTGCCGTGCCCTCCGGCCACGGCCTGGTACTTGGCGCTGTTGTAGGCCTTCTCCCACACCCGGGGCACGGACAGGACCGCCGTGGGGCGGTAGGCCGGCAGCTCGGCCACGGCGTCGGCCATGTCGACCAGCCCGAGGACGCAGCGCGAGTGGATCGCGCCGTACTGGATGAGCTGGGCGTAACTGTGCGCGAGCGGCAGGAACAGCAGGTTCGACGCGCGGGAGTTGAAGACCCGCGGGAAGCCGTCGTTCAGCATGCAGTTGCGGGTGTTGGAGACGATGTTGCCGTGGCTCAGCATGCAGCCCTTCGGCCGGCCGGTCGTCCCCGACGTGTAGACGATCTCGGCAAGGTCGCGGGCCCCGCGGCTGCGGCGCCGTTCCTCGACCTGCTGCGGCGTGATGCCGGCGCCGCCTGCCTTGAGCTCGGGGAGCCCGTCGAACTTGCTGCCGTCGATTTGCCACGCGCGGGCGACTGCCGGGAGCTTCGCTCGCGCCGCGTCGATCATCTCGGCGTGACTGTCGGTCTCGACCACGACGGCGACGGCGCCCGAGTCACCGAGTATCCACTCGGCCTGATCGAGCGAGGAGGTCGGGTAGATCGGCACGACGACGGCGCCGGCGGTCAGGATCGCGTAGTCGAGGAGCGTCCACTCGAACCGCGTGCGCGACATGAGCCCCACCCGGTCGCCCGGCCGGACTCCGGCGGCGATCAGGCCGGCGGCGATCGCCCGCACCTCGGCGGCGAAATCGCGCCAGGTCACCGGCAGCCAGCCGCCGATGGTCCTGCGTTTCAGGCCGACCTCGCCAGGCCAGTTCTCCGCGTTCAGGAAGACGTCATCGGTGATGTTGTCTTCGGGCTTCAGGACGTATGCCACCGGCATTGACAATTCCTGCATCGCGGCCCCCCACGAACAGGTCGCAGCTCTCTTCTTGCGGTAGCCGCAATGTAGTTGCGGCCCAGCTCAGCGGCTAGGGCTGAAGGTCCTCAAAACGGCTGGCCGCCGCGAATCCGCGGCCGGCCATCGGCCCCAGCGACGGAAAAACTTCTATACTGACGAGTAACAACCGGTCAGTGGGGGCGAAAAGTGTCAATGAAGCCAACCGTGACCTGGCCCCGCCAGCGCTGCGCTCGTGTCACCGCGACAGATCCGGAGCTGGGCGGCGAGCCCGCGAGGCACACCCTGTCCTTCCGTCAGTACCAGCTCTCGTATGAGGTCTACGGCTCGGGCGACAGGGTGCTCGTGTGGCTGCATCCCATACTGTTCGACGCCAGCCTCAGCCATGACCTGGCCCGCAGGCTGGCTGCCCGCGGCAACCGCGTCGTGCTGCTCGACCTGCTCGGCCATGGACACAGCGACAAGCCAAGGCACGCCGGCCCGCACCGGATGGATCTCTACGCCGAGCAGGTGCTCTGCCTGCTCGACGAGCTCGGCGCCAGCCAGGTGGTGCTCGGCGGGGTCTCGCTCGGCACCAACGTAAGCCTGCTGACCGCGATCCAGGCACCCGAGCGGGTGCGCGGCCTGGTCCTGGAGATGCCCGTGCTCGAGCAGGCGGCCCCAGCGGCGGCCATGACGTTCGTGCCGTTGCTGCTCGAGGCGTACTACGCCCGTCCCGTCATGCGCCTGGTCTCGCGCACCCTGTCCCTGCTGCCCCGTTCCGGGATCGGCCCGCTCGACTCGCTCATCAGTGCCGCCGCGACCGCCCCGGAGGATATCGCCTCCGTCCTGCACGGCATCCTGCTCGGTCCCGTCGCCCCGACCATCGAGCAGCGCCGGACGATCTCGGCGCCGGCTCTCGTGCTCGGGCACGGGATCGACCTGATCCACTCGTTCAAGGACGCGGAACGGCTCAGCCAGCAGCTTCCCAATGCCCGGCTGATCCGGACTCGCACCTTCGCCGAGCTGTGGGTGCTGCCCGCCCGGCTCACCGCCGAGATCAGCGATTTCCTTGACCGCGTCTGGGCGGAGGGCGAGCCGCCGGCAACCCAGCCTCACCTGACGATCGCACCCTGAGGACCGGGTTCGCGCCCGGTCCGCTCACGAGCCGCTTTGGCCGGCGGCCGGGCTGTCCCCCGCGCCGGGCCGGTGCCCGGCGGCCGCGACGAGTCCGGCCATGCCGTCCTCGATGCCCCGGGCGAGCGTGCCGAGATCGGGATTCGCGGTGTAGTCGGCGGTGATGCCGAACGTGATGTTGCCGCAGTAGGTGAAGATGGAGATGCCGGTGCGCACGGTCGAGGCGATCGGAACGTAGGGAATGATCTCCTCGAGGCGGCGGCCCATCCCGTACAGCGGCTGGCGGGGACCCGGCACGTTCGTGGTCACCGTGACGATCTCCCGCTGGGGCAGCCCGAGCACCCGCCTGACCCACCAGGACGCCAGCGGGTACGGACTGTAGCCCCCCAGCGTGACCAGCGCCTCGCCGGCCAGGGCCTCCTTGCTCGCCTTCAGGGACTGCAGCTCGGCGTGGACGGCCGCTAGGCGTTCCACCGGGTCGGCGATGTGGACAGGAAGGTCGGCGATGACCGCCGACACCTGATTCTCGTAGACGCTCTCCTTTCCCGCCGCCCGTACCGAGACGGGAACCAGCGACGGCACCTCATGCGGCTGGGCTTCCTCGCCCCTGGCGAGCAGCAGCGCGCGCAGCCCGCCGCTGATCGCGGCCAGCACGATGTCGTTCATCGTGCCGCCAAGCTCCCGTTTGATCATCGCGACATCGTCCATGGACGCCCGGGCCCAGGTGTACCGCCGTTCGCGGCCGATGTGCCCGCTCAGCGAGGACCTGGCCGCCGGCCGCAGCGACGGCGCCAGCTTCGCCATCGCCCGCGCCGTGCCGGCGGCCTGCTGGACAGCGCGGCCGGGATCGGTCGCGGCCCGCCCGAGCGCGCGGACCTGCCGGACCGGAAGCGCGGCCATGTCAAGCGCGGCTTGAGCGGCGAGCCGGACCGACGACGGTTCGCCCGGCACGGTCCGGTCGGCGGCGGCGGGGAACGGTTCGGGCTCGGGCGTGAAGTCGAAGACCGCGCGGTACAGGTCGGTGCCGGCGATCCCGTCGACCATGCAGTGGTGGATCTTGGAGATCAGCGCCCAGCGGTCCCCGGCCAGCCCTTCCGCCACCCAGTACTCCCACAGCGGGCGGGCGCGGTCGAGCCGCTGCGACATCACCCGCGCCATCAGCGCGGCGAGCTGCTCGTCCCCGCCCGGCTCGGGCAGCGCGACCCGCCGGACGTGATAGCGCAGATCAAAGTCCGGGTCGTCCACCCATACCGGCCGCCCGAGGCGGAACGGGACCGTGCGCAGCTTGCGCCGGTACAGCGGTACCCGGGGCAGCCGGCCGGCGAGATAGGCCAGGAACTCGTTATGGGACGGCGCCGGACCCTCGAACACCGCGATCGACGCGATCGCCATCGAGGTGTGCGGATCGGTGTCCTCCGCGTCGATGAACACGGCGTCCAGTGGCTTCAGCCTGTCCATGATGCCCCCTTCCTCCGGAGCAGGCCGGAATGGTTCTACGGCCGGTTGCGGCCGAGCCGTTCGTGCGCGCCAACCCACTCCCCGGCGACGATCGCCGAGCCCAGCGAGAGCTCGCCGCACAGGACGGTGGCGGCGACGATTTCCGCGAGCTTGCGCACCTTGCCGCCACCGTAACAGCCGAGGAGCTCAAGGCATTCGCGCTGGGTGGGCAGCCCGGTGCCGCCGCCGTACGTGGCGACGATCAGGGCGGGAATCGTGATCGAGTAGTAGTAGGCGCCGTCGGCCAGCAGTTCGGCGTACACGAGCCCGGCCGACGACTCGGCCAGGTTGGCGACGTCCTGGCCGGTTGCCACGAACATCGCCGCGATCCCGTTGGCCGAGTGATTGCCGTTGTTGTTCACGCCGGACATCAGGCCGCCGAGATTCGAGACCTGGCGGGCGCGGAACATCTCGTCCGGCGTGGTGTGCATGATCTCGCGGATCAGGTCCGCCGCGATCGTCGCCTCCGCGGTGACCCGCTTGCCGCGCGTGTCCAGGATGTTCACCTGCGAACTCTTCTTGTCCGTGGCCAGGTTGGACTCCAGGCAGAACTGGCGCACGCCGCGGTAGTTCGCCAGGATCCAGTCGCACGCCCGCGACGTTGCCTTCCCCGTCATGTTCTGCCCGGCGGCGTCCCCGGTCATGTAATTGAACCGGAGGAAGACGAACCTGCTGGCCGAGAACTGCTCGATACCGTGCAGCCGGCCGGTGCGGGTGGTCGCATCGGCCTGTCGCTTGATCTCATCGAAGCTGGCCGTGACCCATTGCCCGAACGCCCTGGCCTGCCGCGCGCTGTCGAAGCCGAACGCCGGCGCCCGCTGCATCCGGTCATCCATCACGGTGGTCGTGACGCCGCCCGCGGCATACAGCAGCTTCATGCCCCGGTTGTAACTGGCGACGAGCGTCCCCTCGGTCGTCGCCAGCGGCACGTAGAACTCTCCCCGCGCGTGCTCGCCGTTCACCAGCAGCGGGCCGGCGATCCCGATCGGCACCTGGGCGACGCCGATGAAGTTCTCCACGTTCCCGGCGAGCGCGGCCGGGTCTAGCGAGTACCTGCCGATGTGCGCCGGATGCACGCCCGTGGCCGCCCCGGCGAACTCGATCCGCTTCGCCGCGGCCGCACGGCTGTAGTCATCCTCAAGGCGCGGAATGCGGCTCCGTATGCGCGCCATGCCTCAGTCTTCCCCGCCGCCCCGTTACCCGGGTCACAGGCATAGGTCCTGACCTGCAGGGACCTTCTGAGCGCGGCTCCGTGCGGGGCGCGGATCTGCGGGTGAGAGTCAGCCGCTTACGTTCGGGATAAAGCGAGGCGAGTGACCTCGACCGTCACTTCCATCTCGCTTTCCGGCGGACCGTGGTAGATGCCCTTGAGCGGGGGGACGTCGTTGTAGTCGCGGCCGCGGGCGACGACCACGTGGCGCTCCCCCACCTCGGCGCCGCTCGTCGGGTCGAGCGGGACCCAGGAGCCGGCCCAGTACTCCACCCAGGCGTGGCTCTGCCCGACCGCGGTGTGGCCGGGCTCGGCCGCCACGTCGGGGTGCAGGTAGCCGGAGACGTACCGGGCAGGCAGCCCCGCGGCGCGCAGCAGCGCCACCGCGAGCTGGGCCATGTCCTGGCACACCCCCTGCCCCTTGTCCCAGGCCTCCTGCGCGTTGGTGCGCACCCCGGTCGCCCCCGGCATGTACGTGACGTGCTCGCGGACGCGCGCGGAGGTTCTGGCCGCGGCCTCGTCCGGGGACAAACCCGAAATCTCGGACATGGCCGTGTCGCAGATCTCTGGTGTCACCGTGGTCAGCGGAGTAGGCAGCAGGAACTCGAGCAGCCGCCCTTGTGGCGCCTGCTCGTGCAGCGTCGCCCAGGACGGCCGCTCCGCGGCCGCGGGGATGCCCGCGAACGGCTCGGTCTCCACCATCGCGGTCGCCCGGATCAGCAGATCGTCGTGCGGCTCGGGCAGGTCGAACACGCTGACGTAGGTGCCCCAGTAGTCGCTGTAGGTCCACACCGGCGCGCCGGGACCCGCGGTCACCCGCGCGTCAAGCGTCGTCTGGGTCGGCAGCGTCAGCGGCGTCATCCGCGCCTCGTTGAACGACGTCAGCACGGGCCCGGAGTACGTGACCCGCGTCGTGTGCTCGATCCGCAGTCGCCAGGCCATCGGCTCAGCCGCCCCGTTCCCAGGCGACCGGCGCCTCGTACCGGAAGTACCGCTTGGCGATCGCCTCGCTCGCCTGCACGCAGGTCTCCTGCAGGGTGGACAGCAGCTCGGGCAGCTGAGCCGGCAGCTGCTTCGGGTCAGCGTACTCGAGCCGGTTGCGCAGCCGCCCGACCGGCCGTCGCGCCGGGTCGTCGAGACCCGCCCGCACCGGGCCCGGGGAGAGATCCGCCAGGCATTCTTCCGCGGTGGCGAGCGCGTGCACGACGCTGCGCGGGAACAGCCGGTCGAGCAGCAGGAACTCGGCGACCCTGGCGGGCTCGGCCGCCCAGCCGTGGGTGCGGATGAAGCTTTCGTGGGCGCCGCAGGCGCGCAGCAGGACCGGCCACCCGAGGTCGTCCGGCGCGGACATCCGCGCCAGCAGCAGCCGGGCGGTCATGTCCGCGCGCTCCAGGCTGCGGCCGAGGACCAGGAACCGCCACGCGTCGTCGTGGCTCATCGTCGAGTCGGCGAGGCCGAAGAAGAGTGCGGCGCGTTCCCTGATGAACCGCAGGTAGACATGCGGGCCGAGGCGCTCGGCGGCGCGTTTCTGGCCGGCCAGGGCGTGCGCGGTGACGTTGAGGCACTCCCACATCTCGCTGGAGATGACTTCCCTGATGCCGCGGGCGCCGGCCCGCGCGCCGAGCATGGCCCCGGCGATCGCGCTGGGGCTTTGCGCGTCGTAGACGAGCCGGAACAGCACCACGCCCACGTCGAGCTCCTGGTCGGGGTCGGCTTCCACCCCCAGGATGCCGAACAGGGCGCGGCACGCGTCGTCCGCGCCGGCTTCGGTGTCGCCGAGCATCCGGTGCACGTACACGTCGATCAGCCGGGCGGTGTCATCGGCGCGCTCGACATAGCGGCCGGTCCAGTACAGCGTCTCGGCGATCCGGCTGAGCAGCTCGGCGTTCACGTGTTCACTGGTCCGGACCGCTCTGCCTCCCGACGGCCGCTACCTCGGGCGGTGCAATGTTTCTTGCTGTTATCACGGCTGGCTGCTGCGGGGATTTCTGGGAGCGTCTGCCGGCCCGGGCTCTTGCTATGACCCAGGTGTCCTTGGATCCGCCGCCCTGGGAGGAGTTCACGACGAGCTCTCCCTCGGGAAGGGCCACCCGCGTCAGCCCGCCGGGCAGCACCCACACGTCGCTGCCGTCGTTGACGGCGAAGGGCCGCAGGTCGATGTGCCGCGGCGCCAGCTTCTCCCCGATGAGCACCGGCGAGGTGGACAGCGCCACCGGGCGCTGCGCCAGCCAGCCGCGCGGGTCGGCCTGGACCTTCGCCCTGAGCTCTTTTAGCTGCGTCCTGGTGGCGCGGGGGCCGATCACGATGCCGGCGCCGCCGGCCCCGTGCACCGGCTTCAGCACCAGGTTCGCCAAGTTGCCGAGAACCCAGCTGAGGACGTCCGGCTCGTCGAGGCGATACGACTCCACGTTGTCGAGCAGGGGTTCCTCGCCCAGGTAATACCTGATCAGCTCGGGCAGGTAGGTGTAGATCAGCTTGTCGTCGGCCACCCCGTTGCCGATGCCGTTGGCGATGGTCACGTTGCCCGCGCGGGCGGCGTTGATCAGGCCGGGGCAGCCGAGCAGCGAGTCGGGGCGGAAGTGCAGCGGGTCGAGCCAGTCGTCGTCCACTCGCCGGTAGATGACGTCGACCGGCCTCCTGCCGTGCGTCGTGTGCACGTAGACCCGGTTCCGCCAGCAGAACAGGTCACGGCCCTCGACCAGCTCCACGCCCATGAGCCGTGCCAGCAGGGTGTGCTCGAAGTACGCGGCGTTGTAGACGCCGGGGGTGAGCACCACGACGAACGGGTCAACGACACCGTGCGGGGCGGCGGCCCGGAGCGCGCCGAGCAGCCTCGACGGGTACTCGTCGACCTGGCGGACCTTCTGCTCGGCGAACAGCGCGGGGAAGGTCCTGGTCATGGCGAGCCGGTTCTCGATGACGTAGCTCACCCCTGACGGGACGCGCACGTTGTCCTCGAGCACCCGGAACCTGCCGTTCTCGTCCCTGACGAGATCGATGCCCGCGACGTGGACGCGGACGCCGTTCGGGGGGGTGATGCCGGTGACCTCGCGGCGGAACTTCTCGCTCGTGAAGACGAGCCGCCACGGCACCACGCCGTCGTCGAACGCGCGGCCCTGCCCGTAGACGTCGGCGAGGAACGCCTCGAGCGCCTTGACCCGCTGCCGGACGCCCCTGGCGACCAGATCCCACTCGGTCGCGTCGATGACCCTGGGGATCAGGTCGAGCGGGAACGGCCGCTCTTCCCCGGCGTAGTCGTAGGTGACCCCCCTGTCGGTGAACACCCGGGCGAGCTGATCGGCGCGAAACCGCAGCTCACCGGGGTCCATCGGCTGCAGGACCGAGACCAGCGCGTCGTAGGCCGCGCGGGGCTTGCCGGGGGCGGCGAACATCTCGTCCCAGGCATCGGCAAGCCGGTAACCGTCGAAAATGTCCGCCACAAGCCCCAGCCTAGATACCTGCTGTTCCACGTCTATTTCAACAGGTGACAGCTATGTTTCCAACTGTTTCCCAAGGATGACCGATCGAGGCCGGTTTTGGCGCGGCGGCACGCCCTGCCTCGCGCGCCCGGCCTCTGGCGGTTTCGGGTGCGCAGCTACCCGCTTCTTGCTGTTATCTCGCGTCCGCTGTCACTGGCCCATATGCCTCGGACCACTTTGTACCCGGCGTGACACATGTGATCGGTCACAAGACCCAGAAAGTGGTCACCTGGGGTACAAAGTCCACGGGAGTGACCGAGGTGACTAGTGATGTCATGACTCGGCAGGCTGGAGCTGGACCCGGAAGTCGGCCGCAGCGCTTCTTGCTGTTATCAGAGTCTAGACGAGGCGTTCCGGTTCACAGCAGTCACTTGCGCTGGCTTTGTATACGCCGCGACCATTTTCCGGGTCCCCAGAGCGCCAAATCTGGTCACCCGGTATGCAAAGCCAACGGGAGAGGCCTGTGTGACGATAGGTGTCGCGACCGAGGGGGCGAGGGTCGGACGGCGGTTAGCCTGGTGGGGAGAGAGGTGACGATATGTACATCCCAGCCCATTTCGCGCCGGATGAGGCGACGGTTCAGGAACTGTTGCGCAACCATGGCGCGGCCGACCTCGTGACGGTGACGGCGGAGGGGCTGGTGGCGACGATGCTGCCGTTCGTCTACGTGCCGGGGGCCGCGGACGGCGAACTCGGATCGCTGCAGGGTCACGTCGCGCGCAACAACCCGCAGTGGAAGCTGCCCGCGACCGGGGACGCGCTCGTGATCGTGCGCGGGCCGGACGCGTACATCACCCCGTCCTGGTACGCGTCCAAGGCCGAGCACGGGCGAGTGGTCCCGACCTGGAACTACGTGACCGCGCATGTCTATGGCCGGTTCGTCGTGCACGACGACCCGGAATGGACGGAAGACCTGGTGCGCCGGCTCACCGCCAAGCACGAGGCCTACCGGGAGCACCCCTGGTCGGTCGACGACGCGCCGCGGGCCTTCGTCGAGGGCCAGCTGCGCGCGATCGTCGGCCTGGAGCTGCTGATCAGCCGGATCGAGGCGAAGGCCAAGCTCAGCCAGAACCGCCCGCCCGCCGACGTGGAGCGCGTCATCGCCGGCCTGCGCGAGCGCGGCGACACCGCGAGCGCCGACGCCGTCGAGCAGGCCCGCGCGACGAGCGCACGGCCCTAGCCCGAAGTTTCGGCCTAGCTGACGGCGTTCCTGCGGGCTAGTTCGGCTTCGCCGGCGGCGCGCATCGCTTCCAGGGGGGCGGGCTTGCCCGTCATCAGCTCGACCTGGGCGGCGGCCTGGTGCAGCAGCATGGCGAAGCCGCTGACGACCACGGCGCCCGCGGCGGCCGCGGCCTCCGCGAGGGCGGTCGGCCAGGGGGCATAGACCACGTCGAAGACGGTCGCGGGCGCGCGGCCGGTCACGCGGATGCGCTCGGCGTACCCGTCGGCGGCGCCAGCCGGAACGGTGGAGATCAGCAGCCCGGGCGCGCTATCCCCGCGCGGCGAACTGTTAACGATATCGTTAACAGTTGCGGCGGGGGTGTGGGTCGCGGCGGCGGGGGTGTGGGTGGTCGGCGCGGGGGCTGGGGTGGGAGCGGTCAGGTCGGTGAACGGGAGCAGGCGGACGCGGACGTGCAGGCGGTCCGCGGCCGTGAGCAGATCCGCGGCCCGTGCCGGGTCCCTGGCCACGACGTCCGCGCTCTTCGCGCCGAGTTCGGCGAGCGCGGCCAGGGCCGAGCAGGCGGTCGCTCCCGCGCCAAGGATGGTGACGCTGCCCGGCGCCGGGGCGCCCGCCTCGGTCAGCGCGTCGACGATGCCCTGCACGTCGGTGTTGTAGCCGTACCGGCCGTCCGGGCGGAACACCACGGTGTTGGCCCCGCCGGTGACCGCGGCCAGCGGGTCGACGTGGTCGAGCAGTGGCAGCACCGTGCGCTTGAGCGGCATCGTCAGGGACAGCCCGGCCCACTCCGGCCCGCGCGACCGGACAAAGGCCGCCAGGTCCGCCTCGGTGCACTCGACCGCTTCGTACGTCCAGTCGGCAAAGCCCAGCTCGGCGTAGGCCGCGCGGTGCAGGACGGGCGACAGCGAATGGGCGATGGGCGACCCGAGGACGGCTGCTCTCATCCGCGGGTCACTGGCCCGCCAGCGGGGTGGCGGAGAACTCCGACGCGCCGCCCGGCTTGGTCAGGAAGTAGAGCCAGGGGCCGTTCGCCGGGTGCAGCACGCCCTGGATCGCCGCGTCACCCGGGTTGCAGATGGGCGTCGGCGGCAGGCCGCCGTGCTGGAAGTCGTTGTACGGACCCGGCGTGGCGATCTGCTGGTCGGTGACGTTGACGGCATACGCGTTCAGCCCGTACAGCAGGACGCTGTCGAACTGGAGCTTCATGCCGTCGTTCAGCCGGTTGATGATCACCCGGGCGATCTTCGAGTAATCGGAGACGGAGCCGCCCTCGGCCTGGACCATGCTCGCCTCGATGATCAGCTGCTCCGACGTGAGGCCCACGTGCTCCGCCGCGGACGCGATGTTGATGTGCTGCGCCTCCACGTCGTACCGCTGGACCATGGCCTTGAGGATCTGCAGCGCCGTCTCGTTGGGCTGGATCGCGTAGGTGGCAGGGAACAGGTAGCCCTCGACCTTGCCCTTGGCGTAGGACGGCAGGCCGAGCTGCGCGGGATTGTTGATGACCTGCTGGAAGTCCGACGCGGGGATCGACGTCTCCTTGGCGAGAATCGCGACGACCTGCGAGGCGCGCTTGCCCTCTGGGATCGTGACCGTCAGCTGCACCCGGTTCTTCGGGTTGAGCAGCGCGGCCCACGCCAGGCTGGCCTGCATGTGCAAGTGCAGCTTGTAGAAGCCCGCCTCGAGACCCGGGCTGGTCGTGGTCGTCGTGGTCGTGGTGGTGCCGCCCTCGGCGGCCAGCTCGAACGCGCGGGCACTCGCCACCACGCCCAGCGCCTGCAGCCGGGGCCCGAGGCTGAACGCGGTGTCACCGCTGTTCACCTGGACCGTCACCGAGCCGGTGCCCGGCCCCGCGTAGTCCGCCGGGTGGTACTTGTTCTCGTAGATGTGGTAGATGTACAGGCCGCCGATGAGGATCGGGGTCAGGATCACCACGAGCGCGATCCACGGGGCCAGGCGGCGCACCGTGCTGCGGCGCTTGCGGGGCGCTCCGCCGTCATCCCAGCCGCCGCCTCCGCCGCCGCCGCGGCGGTCATCGCGGCCGCGCCGACCGCGCCGGCTGCCAGGGCGATCGTCCGCGTCGCCGTACCCGCCGGGGTAGTCCCCGGCCTCGCCGCGATACCGGGCGCCGGCGCCCTGACCAGCTTCGGCGTAGTCATCCCCGCGGCCGAATCCCGGCAGGAACCCCGCGTCACGGTCAGCGTCACCGCCCCGGCCCGGGTAGTCGCCCTGGCCGGTCCGGGCGCCGCCACGCCCCTGGTAGCCATCACCGGGGTAGCCATCGCCCGGGTAACCGTCGGAGGACCGGCGGGGCGCCGTCCCGCGCGGGTCGTATCCGCCGGGCGCCTGCCACGCAGGATCGCCGCCGCCCTGCGCCGCACGCGGCCCGGTACCGTAGGCCTGCTGCTCCGCGCCTCCGGGCCAGGCCTGCTGCGCCGCGCCGCCCTGCACGGGCTGCTGCGGACGGCGCGGGTACCCCCGCGTGCCGGCCGCCTGCCGCGGCCCCTGCGCCCACGGGTCCGGTCCCGCTCCCTGCGGGCCGTATCCGGGGTCGCGCCCTGGGCCCTGCCCGTACGGCTGGTTAGCCCCTTGCGGGCCATACCCCTGGTCTCGCCCCGGAGGCTGGCCATACCCCTGAGCCTGCGAATGCCCAGGGTCGCGGCCCTGTCCCTGGTCATAAGGCTGGTCCGGTCCCTGCGGCTGGCCGTATCCCCCGTCGCGCCGCCGTGGCTGGCGGGTGCCGCGGCGTGCCCGGCCGCGGTCGCCGGAGCCATCACTCTCGTCGTAGTCCTGCTGGCCGTAGTCCTGGGGGCCGTAGCCTCGTCCGCCGCGGCCGCCGCCGTAGCCGCCGCTCACCGGGCGGTCCCGGCGCGACCGGGCACCGGCGGCGCCGGCGGCGTCGGGGACACGAGCTCGCCGGGGACGCGGCCGGTGCGCCGCTCGGACTCCAGCGCCGCCTCGAGCAGCACCGCGGCCGCGGCGGAGTCGACGGTCTGCCGCCGCGCGCGCGAGTCGTGCCCGCCCGCGCGCAGCGCGTCGTGCGCGGTGGCGGTGGTGAACCGCTCGTCGACGAGCCGAACGGGCAGCGGCGCGACCCGGGCGGCGAGGTCCGCGGCGAACTGCTTCGCGGCGGCGGCGGCAGGGCCTTCACGGCCGGACAGTGACCTGGGCAGGCCCACCAAGATCTCCATTGCTCCTTCGGCCGCCGCCAGCGAGGCGAGCTCGCCGAGGGCGCGCTTGCCTCGCCGCAGGACGGTCAGCGGGGTAGCGAGCACGCCGCCTGGGTCGCTGCGTGCCACGCCAATGCGGACGGAACCCGGGTCGACGGCCAGCCGTACTCCCGGCCTCACCGGATCTGTCGTCCACGACAACATGGCATTACGTTACCTGCCAGTGATCCCGCTGTCCCGCAATGCGCCGCGAACAGCCTCGAAAGCCGCACTCATCGTGGCAGCTCCCGCATTCGGCGCCCCGCCGCCCTGCGCGATGTCCGGCTTGCCGCCGCCGCCCCCGCCGAGCGCCTTCGCCGCGCCGCCGACCAGGGTGCCAGCCGACAAGCCAGCCGACCGGCCCGCCTCGTTCACCGCGATGACCACGACCGGCCGGTCCGCCGGGACGCCGGCGATCATCACCACACCCGGCCGCGGCGCCGGGATCCGGCCCCGCACGTCGAGCGCGAGCTTGCGGATCGCGTCCGCGTCGGTCCCGTCCGGCGCCTGGTGCGCGACGAACGCGATCCCGCCGATGTTCTCCGCCGCGTCCGCGATCTGGCCCGCGGACTCGAGCAGCGCCGCCGAACGGAGCCGGTTCAGCTCCCGGTCCGCCTCGCGGAGCCGGGACACCACGCCGGCGATGCGCTCGGGCAATTCCTCGGGGCGCGCCTTCAGCTGGTCGCTGAGCTGGCTGACGAGCACGCTCTCGCGGGCAAGGAACCGGAACGCGTCCATGCCGACGAGCGCCTCGATCCGGCGCACGCCGGACCCGATGGACGACTCGCCGAGCAGCTTCACCACGCCCAGCTGCCCCGACCTGGCGACGTGGGTGCCGCCGCACAGCTCGCGGGAGTACTCGCCGACCTCCACGACGCGGACCTCGCCGCCGTACTTCTCGCCGAAGAACGCGAGCGCGCCCATCGCCCGCGCCTCATCCAGCGAGGTGTGGAACGCCCGCACCGTCAGGTCGTTGACGAGGACCCTGTTGACCTCGTCCTCCACCTCGCGCAGCACCGAGACCGGCACCGCGCCCGTCGCGGTGAAGTCGAACCGCAGCCGGCCGGGCGCGTTCTCCGAGCCCGCCTGCGCGGCGGACTCGCCGAGGGCGCCGCGCAGCGCGCGGTGCACCAGGTGGGTCGCGGTGTGCGAGCGCGAGGTGGCCCGGCGCCGTTCGACGTCGATCTCCGCGTAGGCGGGCGACCCCGTGGTCACCTCGCCGAAGCGAACCACGCCGCGGTGCACGATCAGGCCGGGCAGCGGGGTCTGGACGTCGGTCACCTCGACCTCGGCCGGGCCGCCCGGGCCGTCCACCCTGATCACGCCGTGGTCGGCGAGCTGACCGCCGCCTTCCGCGTAGAACGGGGTGCGGTCGAGCACCACCGAGACGTCGGCGCCCTGCGCCGCCGACTTCACCGGCAGCCCGCCGGACAGCAGCCCGACGACCGCCGCCTCGCCGGTCACCAGGTCGTAGCCGGTGAACGTGACCTTGCCCGCCTGGTCGAGCAGCGACGCGTACACGGAGATGTCGGCGTTGCCGGTCTTCTTCTCCGCCGCGTCCTTCTTGGCCCGCGCGCGCTGCTCGCCCATCAGCCGGCGGAACCCTTCCTCGTCCACGGAAAGGCCCTGCTCCGCCGCCATCTCCAGGGTCAGGTCGATCGGGAAGCCGTAGGTGTCGTGCAGCTGGAACGCCTGCTCGCCGGAGAGCACGGGCGACTTCCTGCGGCGCGTCTCCTCCACCGCCACGTCGAAGATCGCGGTGCCGGTGCGCAGCGTGCTCGCGAACGCCTCCTCTTCCGCGTCGACGACCGTGTGGATGCGCGCCGAATTCCGGTGCAGCTCGGGGAACTGCTCGCCCATCGCGTCGATCGCGGCCGTGGTCAGCTCGTGCATGAAGGCGGTGCCCGCCGGCGCTCCGCCGCCGCGCTGGCTGCCCGCGAGAAGCCGCAGGTTGCGGATGGACCGCCGCAGGATGCGGCGCAGCACGTACCCGCCGCCCTCGTTGGAGGGCAGCACGCCATCGTCGATCAGCATCACGGCGCTGCGCACATGGTCCGCGACGACCTTGAGCGCGATGTCGCTGCGCTCGTCCGCGCCGTAGTCCTGCTCGGTGAGCTCGGCCGCCTTGTCCAGGATCTTGAACGTGGTGTCGATCTCGTAGATGTTGTCCACGCCCTGGAGCAGCGCGGCCATCCGCTCCAGGCCCATGCCGGTGTCGACGTTGCGCATCGGCAGCGGGCCCTCGACGTCGAAGTCGTCCTTGGCCCGGACCGCGCTCAGCTGGTCCTGCATGAAGACCAGGTTCCAGACTTCGAGGTACCGGTCCTCGTCCGCCTCCGGGCCGCCCTCGCGCCCGTACTCGGGCCCGCGGTCGTAGTAGATCTCCGAGCACGGGCCGCCGGGCCCGGGCACGCCCATGTGCCAGTAGTTGTCCTTGAGCCCGCGGCGCTGGATGCGGCTCTCGGGCAGGCCGATCTCGTCGCGCCAGATCGCGTACGCCTCCTCGTCGCCGTGCAGCACGGTCGCCCACAGCTTCGACTCGGGGAACCCGAACCCGCCGTCCCGCTCGGACCTGGTCAGCAGCTCCCAGGCGAACGGGATCGCGCCTTCCTTGAAGTAGTCGCCGAACGACCAGTTGCCCAGCATCTGGAAGAACGTCGCGTGCCGCGTCGTCTTGCCGACCTCCTCGATGTCCAGCGTGCGCACGCACTTCTGGGCGTCCGCGACCCGCTTCCACGGCGGCGTCTGCTGGCCGAGCAGGTAGGGCTTGAACGGCTGCATCCCGGCGACCACGAACAGCAGCGTGGGATCGTCGGCGACGAGGTTGGCCGAGGGCACGATCGTGTGCCCCTGCGCCTCGAAGTACGCCAGGAAACGGCGGGCGATCTCAGCCGACTGCATTGCGGTCATCCTTTTCATCGTCTTCGGTCCGTGCTCCGAGGGTAGGGCGCACCCGGCCCGGATGCCGACTCATATACAGGTCCATGCCCGTCCGGACGTCGCGGGTGAAGCGGATCGTCTCGCGCGCCCAGGCCCGGTTCGTAACGGCCCGGTTCGTCACGCGGGCGGCGCGCCGGTAGGCCATGATCCCGCCCGCCGCCCCGACGGCGAGCCAGAACCCCCGGCGGATCATTTCACCACTTCCCCGGGCAGCGCACGCCGCCGCTCGGAACGGAGCCCGACCGCGTGCCGGACGCCGTAGGCGACCGCGGCGGCGCGGCCGACCGGGCCGCCGACCACCGTGCCGGCGAGCGTGCGGCCGAAGGCGGCCAGCGCGGACACCTGGCCGGCCAGGTCGGTCATGCCGGCGCCCAGCTCGTCCATGCTGGCGGAGACGACCTCCGTGCGGTCGAGCTGCGCGCTGGCCCGGTCGACCGTGGCGTGGGCCCGGAGGAGCAGGACCCGCTGGTCCTCGCGCGTGTCGCGCACCAGCGTGGCCGCGTCGTGCAGCAGCCGGGACAGCCGTACCGCCAGGTATACGCCGGCACACGCGAGCACGGCGAAACTCACCGCCGCGATCAGCGCCGCGACACCGGTAACTGTCATGTATCCGTCTCCTAGTCGGCGGCGTTGTCGGCACCGCCCCCGCCCGGCTCACCACCCGCGGCAGGACGCAGGATGGCACGTATCACACGGGCCCGTTCAGAAAAACGGTTTTCCATGCCGTGATTCGTGGGCTCATAGTACGTGCGGGCAGCCACCACGTCGGGGGCGTACTGCTGCGCCACGATGCCCTCCGGCAGGTCGTGCGGGTACACGTAGCCTTCGCCGTGGCCCAGGCGCTTGGCACCAGCGTAGTGCGCGTCGCGCAGGTGCGCGGGCACGGCCCCGATAAGTCCCGCCTGGACGTCCGCCTGGGCGGCGCCGATCGCCTTGACGACGGCGTTGGACTTGGGCGCGAGCGCCAGGTGGATCACCGCCTGGGCCAGGTTGATCCGCGCCTCGGGCAGGCCGACGAACTCGACCGCCTGCGCGGCGGCGACCGCGGTCTGCAGCGCGGTCGGGTCGGCCATCCCGACGTCCTCGCTGGCGTGCACGATCAGCCGCCGCGCGATGAACCGCGGGTCCTCCCCCGCCTCGATCATCCGGGCGAGGTAGTGCAGCGCGGCGTCCGCGTCGCTGCCCCTGATCGACTTGATGAACGCGCTGATCACGTCGTAGTGCTGGTCGCCGTCGCGGTCGTACCTGACCGCGGCGCGGTCCACCGCCCGCTCCAGCGTCGCCGTGTCGATGCGCGCGACCCCCAGCGCCGCGGCCTCCAGGTAGGTGAGGGCCCGCCGCCCGTCGCCGCCGGCGAGCCGCACCAGGTGGTCGAGCGCCTCGGGGTCGAGCGTCACGGCGCCCGCGAGCCCGCGCTCGTCGGCGAGCGCCCGCTCCACGAGCGAGCGGACGTCGTCGTCGTCGAGCGGCTGGAGGGTGAGCAGCAGGGAGCGGGACAGCAGCGGCGATACCACGGAAAACGACGGGTTCTCCGTCGTCGCGCCGATAAACGACACCCACCGGTTCTCCACCGCGGGCAGCAGCGCGTCCTGCTGGGTCTTGCTGAACCGGTGCACCTCGTCGACGAACAGCACGGTCTGCCGGCCGGACAGGCCGAGCTCGCGGCGGGCCAGTTCGACGGCGGCCCGGACGTCCTTCACCCCGGCGGTCACCGCCGACAGCTCGGTGAAGCGCCGGCTCGTCACCTGGCTGAGCACGTAGGCCAGGGTCGTCTTCCCGGTGCCCGGCGGACCCCACAGCAGCAGCGACATCGGCGCGTCGTTGTCGATGAGCTTGCGGAACGGCGTGCCAGGCGCGGTCAGGTGGCGCTGGCCGAGGACCTCGTCCAGCGTCCGCGGCCGCATCCGCACCGCGAGCGGAGCGGCCGCCTCCGCCGCTCGCTCCTCCGCCTCATCGAACAAACTCTCCACACCATGGAGCCTACTGCGCGCCGGCAACCCGTAGCCGCAGGCGTTTCAGGCCTCGCCCGAGGGTGGCGGTGGCGGCGGCGCCGGGATGACGTCGATGCCGGCCTCCTTGCGCTGCGCGGCCGTGATCGGGGTGGGCGCGCCGGTCAGCGGATCGGAGCCGGAGGCGGTCTTCGGGAACGCGATCACGTCGCGGATCGTCTCCGCGCCGGCGAGCAGCATGATCACCCGGTCCCAGCCGAAGGCGATGCCGCCGTGCGGCGGCGGCCCGTACTTGAACGCCTCGAGCAGGAACCCGAACTGCGACCGCGCCTCGGCGGCCGACAGCCCGATCACGTCGAAGACCTCCTGCTGCATCCCGGAGCGGTGGATACGGATCGACCCGCCGCCGATCTCGTACCCGTTGCACACGATGTCGTAGGCGTCCGCCAGGGCGTCGGCCGGGTCAGACGGGAACTTGTCCGCCCATTCGGGCAGCGGCGCGGTGAACGGGTGGTGCACCGAGGTCCAGCCGCCCTCGCCGTCGTCCTCGAACATCGGCGCGTCCACCACCCACAGGAACGACCACGCCGCGGAGTCGATCAGCCCGCAGCGGCGGCCGATCTCCAGGCGGGCCGCCCCGAGCAGTTCCTGGGACGCCCGGGCGGCGCCAGCGGCGAAGAACACCGCGTCCCCTGGAGAGGCGCTGACCGCCGCAGCCAGTCCCGTACGTTCCGGATCGGAAAGGTTCTTGGCCACCGGACCGGAGATGGCGCCGTCGGCACCGATCGCGGCGTACGCCAGCCCGCGTGCGCCGCGTGACTTCGCCCAGTCCTGCCAGGCGTCCAGCTCGCGCCGGGTCTGCGACGCCCCGCCCGGCATCACCACCGCGCCCACGTAGGGCGCCTGGAACACCCGGAAGTCGGTGCCGGCGAAGTACTCAGTCAGGTCGCTGAGCTCCACGCCGAACCGCAGGTCAGGCTTGTCCGACCCGTACCGTGCCATCGCGTCCGCGTACGTCATCCGGGGGATCGGCCGCGGCACCCGGTAACCGGCGAGCGAGCCCCAGAGGGTGGCCACGATGTCTTCGGCGACCGCGATCACGTCGTCGCGGGTGACGAACGACATCTCCAGGTCGATCTGGGTGAACTCCGGCTGCCTGTCGCTGCGCAGGTCCTCGTCGCGGAAGCAGCGGGCGAGCTGGTAATACCGCTCGAGGCCGCCGATCATCAGCAGCTGCTTGAACAGCTGCGGCGACTGCGGCAGCGCGTACCAGTTGCCCGGGCGCAGCCGGACAGGGACGAGGAAGTCGCGCGCGCCCTCGGGCGTGGACCGGGTCAGGTCCGGCGTCTCGACGTTCACGAACCGGTGGTCGCGCATCACGTCGCTCAGCAGGTAGGCGGCCTGCGACCGGATGCGCAGCGCGCGCGCCATCTCCGCGCGCCTGATGTCCAGGTAGCGGTACTTGATCCGGACGTCCTCGCTGATGTCGGCGGCGCCCTCGACGGGGAAGGGGAGCGGGTCGGCCTCGCTGAGCACCTCGACCTCGCCCGCGACGACCTCCACCGCGCCGGTGGGCAGCTCCGGGTTCTCGTTCCCCGGCGGGCGGGTGCGCACCTCGCCCGTCACCTTGATGCAGAACTCGGCCCTCAGCTCGTGGGCCGTCGCTTCCTCCCCGCGCCCTCCGGGGGGCGCAGGGGGGTCGTCCCCCCGCGGGCGGAAGAGCACCTGGACGACGCCGCTTGCGTCCCGCAGGTCGATGAACACCACGCCGCCGTGGTCGCGCCGCCGCGCCACCCAGCCGGCGAGAACGACCCGCTCCCCCGCGTGTTCCGCACGCAGCGTCCCGGCCTCGTGCGTCCTTATCACTGCGTCCCCAGCCTCTCTGTCAGCCAGTCCGTGGCCTCGGTCGCCGCCACGTCCTGCTGGTCACCGGTTCTCAGATCCTTGATCGAAACGGTCCCGTCGCGCCTCTCCTCCGCACCGATGAGCGCCGCGAAGGCCGCGCCCGACCGGTCCGCCGCGCGCAGCGCGCCCTTGAGCCCGCGGGCGCCGAACGCCATGTCCGCGTTGACGCCTTTCCGGCGCAGGTTCGTGATGAGGGCAAGCACGTCCGCGTGCGCGCCGGTGCCGAGCGGCACGCCGAAGACCTGGCAGGCGGCGGGCCGCGCGGCGGCCTCGCCGGCCGCGGCGCGCTCGGCTTCGACGGCGAGCACGATCCTGTCGAGGCCGACCGCGAAGCCGATGCCGGGCAGCGGCGGGCCGCCGATGTCCTCGGAGAGCCCGTCGTAGCGGCCGCCGCCGCCGATGCCCGACTGGGCGCCGAGCAGCGCGTGGTCGAACTCGTAGGTGGTCCGCGTATAGTAGTCCAGGCCGCGGACCAGGCGCGGCGCGTCGGTGAACGGGATCCCGAGCCGCTCGAGCAGGCCGCGGACCGCGTCGTGGTGCGCCTTGCACTCGGCGCACAGGTAGTCGGTCATGACCGGCGCGTTCTCCAGTTGCGCGCGGACCTCGGGGCGCTTGTCGTCGAGCACCCGCAGCGGGTTGATCTCGATCCGCTCGCGGGTTTCCGCGTCCAGGTCGAGCCCGCGGAGGAACTTCTGCAGCGCCTCGCGGTACACCGGGCGGCAGTTCTTGTCGCCGAGGGAGTTCAGCAGCAGCGTGAACTGGGTTAGTCCCAGGGATCGGTAGGCGTCCCACCCGACGGCGATCGTCTCGGCGTCCACCGCGGGGTCCTCGGTGCCGATCGCCTCCAGATCGAACTGGTAGAACTGCCGGTACCTGCCGGACTGCGGGCGCTCGTAGCGGAACGCCGGGCCGGACGTCCACACCTTGACCGGCAGCGGGCCCTTGTGCAGGTTGTGCTCGAGCACCGAGCGCAGCACGCCGGCGGTGAACTCGGGGCGCAGCGTGATCTCGCGGCCGCCGCGGTCGGTGAAGGAGTACATCTCCTTGCGCACCACGTCGCTTGATTCGCCGACGCCGCGGACGAACAGCGCGGTGTCTTCGAACACGGGCGTTTCGATGGCGCCGTAGCAGGCGCGGCGGGCGGAGTTCGCGAACGCCTCGCGGACTTCCTCGAATGTCTCGCTGCGCGGCGGGACGTATTCTGAGACCCCTTTGGGGGCCTGGAAGGCCATGGTGTTACAGCCCCCTGTTGGCTGGCTCGAGTCCGGTAAGGAACGGGTTGGTGCGCCGCTCGGCGCCGATGGTCGTCTGCGGACCGTGGCCGGGCAGCACCAGCGTGTCGTCGGCGTGGCTGGCGAGCGTGCGGGCCAGTGACTTCAGCATCGCGGCATGGTTGCCGCCGGGCAGGTCCGTGCGGCCGATCGAGCCCGCGAACAGCAGGTCGCCGGAGAACAGCGAGTCGTCGCTCCCGAACGTCACCGAGCCGGGAGTGTGGCCGGGGACGTGGCCGACCGTCAGGGTGACGCCCCCGAGGCTCAGCGTTGCGCCGTCGGTGAGCTGGCGCACGTCGTCGGGCTCGGTGAACGTGATGCCGCCGAACAACTCCTGGCCCACGTTCAGGCTGAGCCCGCTGGCCGGGTCGGCGAGCAGGGCGCGGTCGGCCGGGTGGATATAGGCCGGGATCCCCTTCGCGCCGCAGACCGGGCCGACCGACCACACGTGGTCGATGTGACCATGCGTGAGCAGCACCGCGACCGGCTTCAGCCGGTAGCGGGCGAGCAGTTCCTCGATCCCCCGCTGCGCGTCCTGCCCGGGGTCGATGATCACGCATTCCTCGCCGGGGGCCGGCGCCACGAGGTAGCAGTTGGCGGCGAAGGCGCCCGCGGGAAAACCGGTGACTAGCACGCAGACAGGCTACCGACTGGGCGAGCAGGTCAGCGAACCGATAGCCCGTGGGGCGTCCCCCGGAAGATAGTGCAGCGATGCGATAACAAAAGTTCCGCTTGCCGCTGCTGGCGGGTACGATGCGCGAACGATCGTGCGCTAACGCCGCCAACGCGGACGTTACCGACGTAGGCCGAAAGCAGGAGGTCAGGGAGCCTTGGCGGGCAGCAGAGAGCGTCAGCGCCAGCGCGCTCGCGAACGCTACGAGCGGCAGCGGGAAGAGCGCCGTCAGCGACGCCACGTGCTGCGGCAGCGGCTGAGCATCGGGGCCGCGGTCGTGCTCATCCTCGGGCTCGCCGCGGGCCTGTCCGTGGCGTTCGCCGGCGGCTCAACCCCGGCCGCGAAAAGCAAGCCCAAGGCATCGGCGTCGGCCTCCGCGTCGGCTAGCAGTTCCGCGGCGGCGGTCGCCGAGCCCGCGCACCACTGCACGTACACGACGACGGGCAGCGGGAAGCCGAGCCTGCCGGCGGCGACGCCGGATTACAACGCCACGTACACCGCGGCGATCAACACCAACCTCGGCAAGATCGACATCAGCCTGCTTAACTCCAAGGCGACGTGCACGGTGAACTCGTTCGTCCACCTGGCCGAGACGAGCTTCTTTAACAACACCCAGTGCTGGCGGGTGTCCAACAGCGGCGTCGTTTACATGCTTCAGTGCGGCGACCCGACGACCAGCGCGAAGCAGACCCTGTCCTGCTCTTCCTCCACGCTTGGGGACGGCGGGCCCGGGTACCAATTCGCCGACGAAAACCTGTCAGGGGCCACGTATAAGGCGGGGACCGTCGCCATGGCCAATGGTGGCGCGAACACAAACGGCAGCCAGTTCTTCCTGGTGTTCAAGGACAGCAGCCTGCCGGCCAGCTACACGCCGTTCGGGACAATTACGTCTGGTCTGGATATTCTCCAGAATGTGGCTAAAGCTGGAACTTCCTGCACTTTGTCGGATGGTAGCGGCGTGCCCAAGGAGAAGGTCATTATCAACAGCGTGGCGATTCATAAGAGCTGAGCGAGACCGCGCCCGCCAGCGGGCGCACAAGAACCAGGAGGTTCGCCGTGACCACCGCCAACGATCCGTGGGGCCGGGTAGACGCCGACGGGACGGTCTACGTGCGTACCGCCGATGGCGAGCGGGTGATCGGCTCGTGGGCGGCGGGGAGCCCGGAGGAGGCCCTCGCGTTCTTCCGGCGCAAGTTCCAGGCGCTGGAGACCGAGGTCGCGCTGATCGAGCAGCGCATGGCCGCCACCGAGATCGCCCCCGCCCAGGCCCAGGCGACCGTGCAGCGGCTGCTGCGCACCGTGGCGGACGCCAACTGCCTCGGTGACCTGAACAGCCTGCGGGTGCGCCTGGA
>Ga0187812_1000089_pt1 | contig 31702 bp, 26 predicted proteins | sample NC_S_2_FD_130582 | JGI IMG/M metagenome (GOLD analysis project Ga0187812, IMG submission 130582) | Wetland sediment microbial communities from Neuse River Estuary, North Carolina, USA - ASW-S_2 | ecosystem: Environmental > Aquatic > Freshwater > Wetlands > Sediment | place: USA: North Carolina...
GATTCTACTATTCCGGTTGGAAAATCTACAATATCCGGTGGAAATTCCGGAATTTCCATTAAGAATTCTCAAATTTCGCAGTTTTTTGACTCAAACGCGATTAAATGGGAAGTACCTTGAAAAAAAATTCAACAAAGCGGGCTTACAAATAAAAAGTGTGGAGTATAATATTATTAGTACAGCATATCAAAACTATTTTCTAAAATACAAAACGGAGTAAAGTATGAAATACTTATTGGATCTAATCAGCTTGTTTGCAGGACTAAAGAAGGGTATAACTAATAATGCCACTCTTTGGAAAGACCAGATATATACACCGGAATTTATTCAATCAACTATCGACTCGCTTCAGGCAGCTAATGATGAAATAGAGACGCTTGAAGGAGAAATATCAAGAAAGAAAAAAGAAGCGAGGCTGCTTGAAAGCGAGCAGCAGGCAGTCGCGGATAAAATAATTAAAATCACATACGGATTCCATGCCGATAAGCCGGAGCAGTTAATTGATTACGGACTAAAGCTGCCAAAAGCGCCCGAAACAAAGCCGAAACCGGAAAAGCAATTGTCGGTTACGTTAATAGATGATACTGACGGACAGGGGTTTATAGTCGGCACGCAGGTAGATGCAGTCGCAAATAATTATGAGTGGGATAAGGGGCAGGGCGCTAATCCAGCCGATACGAGCACAATCCCTGAGATGAAGTTTTTTAAATACACAAGCAAGACAACTTTTGTGGACGATGATGTTGCAAAAGGAGTCCGCTATTTCTACCGTGTGCGTGCGGTTAATACTGCTGGCGAAGGACCCTGGAGCGTAGCTGCGAGCAGGGTGCAGTGAGATTTTTAGGTCAACAGATTTAAGAACCCGCCTTCGCTGAATCGCTGCGGCGGGCAGGCAAGGAATGTCGATTTAAGATTTAAGAAGCAATCAAAGATCGTAAATCCTTAATCCTTGTTCTTAGATCAAAAGATATTGATTCCGGATTGTCCCGTTTACGCTGAAGACAAGATTGTAAAACAGATTTTAATCTGTTTGAAAGAAAATTAACTGATAGAGAATTTAAAACGTTTATGAAGAAAATAATACTATCAATTTTCATAGTTCTTTTCTGTTTTATTTCATCGTGTAAAAAATTTGACAGCACAACAGAATCAACAAACAATATACCCACACAAGGTTTAGTGGCTTACTATCCTTTTAACGGCAACGCGAATGACGAAAGCGGAAATGGAAATAACGGAACGCTCGTAAACAATCCAGCTTTAACAACTGACAGATTCGGTAGTACTAATTCAGCATATTTATTAAACGGTTTAAGGCAGTATATTTCTTTATCTACTAACATAAAAATATCAAGCAGCCTATCAATTAGTTTTTGGATGCAAACCACTGCTATCAATAATAATAACTGGCCTGGCGGTATGTTTATAATTGATAGAGATATTTGTAATGCTTCCAGAGATTGGAGCGTAGGGCTCGGTTTGGGCGGAAAGATACAATTTAACACAGGGGTTTATTCAAAAGATTCTGTTCTCACAGATAATACGAATACTAATGACGGCAATTGGACACACATTGTAGTAATAAGGGATACATCTAACGGAACTAAAAAAATTTTCATTAACGGATTATTAAATATTGCAGGAGCATTTGACAATCAATCGTTTGTCAATAACGGCTATAACATATATGTAGGCGCTTCAGTTTGTGCCACTTCTACACATGCTTATTTCATCGGGAAAATAGATGACATCAGAATTTATAACCGCGCATTAAGCGATGCAGAAATTCAATCGCTTTATCATGAAGGCGGGTGGAAGTAGCTAAAACTTACATTAACTAAAATTTGAAAAGCTTTGAATATTGTATTTAAATAAATATGAAAAAATTGAAATAGCATATAATAACCCAAGCGAGGAGAAAATGAAAACCTATTTACTAATCCTTTTTATTTTTTTTCTTTTAGCCGGAAAGAATTTTGCTCAACCGGCATTGACATCACCGGCGGATGGAAGTGAAGGCGTGTCTACTTCACCGCTGATAATATGGTCAAGCGTTCCGAACGCAAATGCTTATTATCTAAAAATTACCACAGGCAATCCACAGGACGCATCTGTATTTGATGGTAATGTGGGAAATAGAATTTCAAAAAAGCTAAGTAAGCTGAATAACAATACTAATTATTATGTTCAACTATGGTCTTCAACAAATAGCGGTACCAATTGGTCGCCTGCTTCGGCTAATTATAGTTTTAAAACGGAAGTTTATACTACACCGGAAAGGACCCAAACAACGCCTGTTTATAATAATTATTCACCAAGAGGTCCAAATATAAAAAATACCGGCATTAAAGCCGGAATAATTTTCCCGGTTGGCAGTTGGTCTTCAGATTACGGCATGGGATATACAGTTGCCGATTTAACCAAATGGAACATTTCAAGTAATGTGAGAATTCTTGGGCGGATGGAATTAACTTTTTTTGACGGAAAGGAAGTCAAGCCTTATCAGGGTTCAAACTATACATATATAACTAATCCTTTTGGAATAATTACTGCGGGTTCAGGAATTGAATTTGGCTTTGATCCGGACTATACATTATATGCCATTGTCGACTTTCCTTCTTTAAACATTATAATCAATGATAGTTATATGCCGAGAGTTGGTTTTGGGGTTGGAGCAGGTTTTGAAACATCATGGAATAAGGCTGTACTTGATGTAGCTGTACGGGGTAATTTATATAACGCGTTTCTATATTACAAATCCGAAGAATCAATTGCCGGAATAGAATTGGACTTCAGCGCTGCATTTTAGTTTGTAGAAAGATAGTAAAGTGAAAAATATTATTACAATAACAATTATTATACTGCTCTCTTTTGCAGGTTGTAAAAAGTTTTCTGATAACCCGGTTTCAAGTTCAAGTAATATTTTTAATTCACAGTGGGAAAGGGTTGGTTTAGACAAAATAATTATAAATGCACTTGTAACTTCACATAATAATATTATTGCAGGTACAGATAAAGGAATGTTCCTCTCATCTAATTACGGCGCAAGTTGGTTATCAGTATACAACTCTCCAGTTTTTGCGTTTGCAACACAAAATAATAATGTTTTTGCTTCAGCAGGGACAAAGGGTGTACTCATATCAAGAAATGATGGAATAAATTGGAGTACAGCAAACAACATTGGATTGACTAATTCAATCGCTTTTTCTTTAGCTGCTGATTCAGGAAATATTTATTTGGGTACTATTTACAATGGAGTTTTCAGATCAACTAATAGCGGTTACTCATGGATTGCAGTTAACACTGGAATAACAAATTATTCTTATAGAACGATTTTTTCGCTTGCTGTTAGCGGGAATTATACATATGCCGGATCCGACGATGTTTTTATGTCAACAAATAAAGGCACTACGTGGACTGCAGCGGGACTTAATCAAAAAATTCAAATTAAGTCATTAGCTACAAAGGGAAATAATATTTTTGCAGGGACAGAGGGTATTCTTAAGTCGACAAATAGTGGGAAAAATTGGAGTGATGTAAGCAGCGGACTTGATAGTTATAATGTAAATGTGATTTATGTAAATGGAGACAATATTTTTGCTGGAACATACACAGGTGTATATCTCTCAATAGATAACGGTTCCAATTGGGTAGGACTGCATAATGGCATGCCAAATGGTAATATAACAGTCCGGTCTATAACTATTGCCGGCAACTATGTCTTTGCTGGAACGGATACAAGCTGCATTTGGCGATATCCGCTTCAATGAAATTGGTGAAGAAGGGAATGAAATATTTTAAATTATAATTAGCTATCGATAATGAAATAATTAACAAACAAATCTTCAGAGGCTATATATGAAAAAAACAATGTTACTTTTCGTTTTAGTTGTTGCATTAACAGCAACTTTATCTGCCCGCGTTATTAAAGTAGATATTAATGGCTCAGGGCAATTTACTTCAATAAACACTGCAATTATTAATTCAGTTGCGGGAGATACTATTAAAGTTCTACCGGGCTCTTATTTTGAGCAAGTTACAATTAATAAAAATGTTGTCGTTATGGGGTCGGGGTATGAAAGCACGATTATTAACAGTAACTCCGATCCAACTATTAACATGAGTATTGGAAAACTTCAATGGTTCATGATTTCTTCTACAGGTGGGGATGGAGTATATCTGACTGGTGGTTTAGTGACGAATTGTGTTATCATAGGCTGCAGCGGTTTTGGAATATACAATCATACGTCTACGAGTTCTGCATCTGTAATAAACTGCATCGTTATGAATAACGTTATTCACGGCATTTGTGCTGATAATAGTTCTACGCTAAATGTTACTAATTGTATATCAATTAATAATGGTTATAATAAGCAAGGCTTCTGTAACAATTATAGTGGCTGGGGCACTTTAAATTTATCATACTCTGATGGCAGCCAGAATAATACTGCAGGAAACCAGGGATGTATCAATCAAGATCCAAAATTCACATCTCCTTCAACTACAGATTTTCATATTTCCGAGGGTTCACCATGTTGGAATTCAGGAAATCCTGCTCTTAAAGATCCTGATGGTTCCGTAAGCGACATGGGTTACTTTGGTGGACCGGATTGTCCAGTCTATCCAGTTGTAACAAATATAAAAATTATTCCTCAACTTGATGGCTCGATCCAAATCCAGGCAACAGGCGTTGCAAATTATTAGCAGGAGAAAAAAATATGAAAACATTAATAATCCTTTTGCTGCTTTCCGTTTGTCTTCTTGCACAAAACCAGCCTCGAGATCAAAACATAGTTGCCGGAGAATATTTTATTAATAATGATCCCGGCGAAGGGAATGGAATTCCTTTAAGCAGCACTTATGGCTTTTATACCGCAGATGTAAGCATCCCTTCAATTTCAATTAATGATGTGGCTTATATTCGCTTCAAAAGTTCAAACGGTACTTGGGACCGCCGCGTTCAATCAAAAATAAATATCCTATTCCGGCAAGCGGTTCAGTTTTGCAAGCAGGCGAGTACTTTATTAATACCGATCCAGGATTGGGCGCCGCTACAAAATTTAATTTTAATTACAATGACAGTGTCAGCATACCGTCAATAAAAGCCAATAGGAATGATAATATATTCTTAAGGGCTAAAGATTCTTACGGAAGATGGAGCGATGCAGTGTGCGTTAACTACCGGTACAAAAATTTAATAGGAGCAGAGTATAAACTAAAATTTGTCGGCGGTAATTTAAGTGCCTGGCAAAGCCTTAATATGCAAGATCAAGCTTATCCTTCTGCTTTTTTCTCCGCAATATCAAATTCGATTACTAATCAAAATACTATTGATACTTTGTTTATTCATTTTCAAAGTGAAGATTTTATTTGGGGTACGGTTTCTAAATATGCGTGGAAGGATATAACAGACGTAAAAGAAATAAAACCCAATATTCCGACTAAGTTTTCTTTATTACAGAACTATCCCAATCCCTTCAACCCGACAACCAAAATAAAGTTTGATATTCCCAGAAGATCTCAGGTCAAGTTAATTGTTTATGACATTATCGGGAGAGTAGTTGAAACGCTTGTTAATAAGGAAATGAAGCCTGGTAGTTATGAAGCATCATTTAACGGAAATGCTTTGGCAAGCGGTGTTTATTTTTACAGGATGCAAGCGGGAAGTTTTGTGGAGTCAAAGAAACTATTATTGCTGAAATAGATATTGAAATACATTACTGAATTATTCACTCATGTTTTATTACAACTCTGCCTGTAATTTTACCTTGTAGAATCAAATCTATTTTTTCGCTTAGTCCTTCAAGAGTGCACTCGGACGCAATAATATCAAGGCTATCCGGCTTCCATTCTTTAGCTAATTTATCCCACAATATTTTTCTAACTGACTGGCTGCAATGCGCTGAATCGCTGCCTAATAATTTTACTCCTCTAAGAATAAACGGATAAACTGTGGTATTAAGTATATGCGATTGTGTTAGTCCGCATGCTGCAACGCCGCCTCCGTAATTTGTCGACTTTATTGCTGTGGCAAGAATGTTTCCGCCAACAGAATCCATTACTGCCTCCCATCTTGCAGGCAATAATGCTTTGCCTGAATTATCATCAATATTTTCGCGGTTAATAATTTTAGTTGCTCCTATGCTTTTCAAAAAAGATTCTTTATCTGATTTGCCTGTCGAAGCTGTTATTCTTTTATAACCTGCTTTATTCAATATTGCGATTGATAGAGAACCAACGCCGCCGGTCGCTCCTGTTATTAAGATATCTCCTTCGGTAAGCATGCTTAATCCGTTTTCTTCAAGGTTATATAGTGATAAAGCAGCAGTAAATCCTGCAGTTCCGAATATCATGCTATCTTTTAAGGTCATATTTTGAGGAAGCTTTACGACCCAATCAGCGGGTACGCGAATAAATTGTCCGTAGCCGCCGGGAGTGTTCATACCAAGGTCAAACCCGGTAACGATGACTTGATCGGAGGGGAGAAAATCTCTTTTGGTTGATTCTACAACAACGCCGGCTGCATCAATTCCCGGAGTATGAGGGTACTTTCTTGTAATTCCTTTGTTGCCTGAAGCAGACATAGCATCTTTAAAATTGAGGGAAGAATATTTTACATTTATCAGAACTTCACCCGCGGGAAGATCATCAATAGATTTTGTTTCTATATTTCTTATGAATTTTCCATTCTCTTCCCGGACGACAAGCGCATTAAATTTATCTTCGTTCATTTTATTATCTTCATTTTATTGGTTTTAAACTTAATTAATTTTGATCAATCAACCATCCAAATGAAATGATGCCCGTTAAATAATTTCACTTGCGGTACATCATTTTCGGCTTTCAATCTAAACCAATCCTTTTTATATTTGGCACTTCAAAAATGTTATAGGTTAATGAACAATAAATATGAAGCCGTAATCGGATTAGAAGTTCATGCGCAGCTTTTGACTGAATCAAAAGCTTTTTGCGGATGTTCAACAAAATTTGGAAACTCACCAAACAGCAACGTATGCCCTATATGTCTCGGTCATCCGGGTGTTTTACCGGTATTAAATAAAAAAGTCGTAGAGTTCACCATCAAAATGGGATTAGCTACGAGTTGTAGAATTAACGAGCGATCTATCTTTGCAAGGAAAAATTATTTTTATCCCGATCTTCCCAAAGGATACCAGATTTCACAATATGAGGAGCCAATTTGCGAACATGGTAACGTGACCGTAACATTAAGCAGCGGCGTAGAAAAAAAAATCGGTATAACAAGAATTCACATGGAAGAAGACGCGGGTAAATCCATTCACGATCAAGGGACTGATACTCTTGTTGACGTTAACCGCTGCGGAGTTCCACTAATTGAAATTGTAAGCGAACCGGATATGAGAACCGCAGAGGAAGCGTATTTATATCTCTCAAAAATTAAACAGCTGGTTCAGTACCTTGAAATATGCGATGGTAATATGGAAGAAGGTTCATTAAGGTGCGACGCAAATGTTTCGGTAAGATTAAAGGGAGCAAAAGAATTCGGTACAAAAAGAGAAATAAAAAATATGAACTCGTTCCGCAATGTTGAACGGGCAATAAATTATGAAATTGAAAACCAGATAGATATTCTTGAAGACGGGGGGAAGATTATTCAGCAGACTCTTTTGTGGAACGCTGATTTAAACGAAGCCTTCCCGATGAGAAGCAAAGAAGAAGCTCATGATTACCGGTATTTCCCGGAGCCTGATCTTTTGCCGGTTGTTGTCAGCGAAGAGTGGAAATCGGAAGTTGAAAGTAATTTACCTGAGCTCCCGGAAGTTAGAAAAACAAGAATGATTGAAAAGTATAAGCTTCCTGTTTACGACGCTGAACTTTTAACACAAAGCAAGCCGGTTGCCGATTATTATGAAAATGTTATTTCCGTAACTGATGACTATAAAACCGCAAGCAACTGGGTAATGACGGAAATATTGAAAGTAATTAACGAAGAGAAAATTGATATAAAAGATTTTCCAACTGATGCAGCTGATCTTGGCGAGCTTATTAATTTGATTAAAGACGGAACCATCAGCAGTAAAATTGCAAAAGAAATTTTCCCTGTCATGATGAGTGAAAAGAAGAAGCCTTCAGTGATAGTGAAAGAAAAAAACCTTGTTCAAATTTCTGATACTGGTGAAATAGAAAAGATCATCAAGCAAATTCTTGATAAGAGTACAAATGAAGTCCAGATATATCTTGATGGTAAAGACAAAGTGTTCAGTTTTTTTGTCGGGCAGGTAATGAAAGAAACTAAAGGAAAAGCTAACCCGAAGCTTGTGAATGAGCTTCTGCTTGAAAAGCTAAATGCGCTAAAAAATTAATATTTATAACTAACCGGAGTTTAAAATTGTCATTTAAAACAGGATTGAAAAGATTCTTTGGAGTAAAAACAGAAGAAGAATTAAAGAAAGTAAAAACGCCGAAGGAAAAAGTAAAAGAGTTTATCGAATCATTGTTGTTTGCAGGCATTGCGGCATTTTTCATAATTACTTTTATAGTTCAGAATACCAGAATACCGACGGGCTCGATGGAAGATACAATTTTAGTCGGAGATTTTGTTCTTGTGAATAAATTTATTTACGGTGCGCAGTCTCCCAAGTATATTCCTTTTACACAAATAGAAATTCCGCATTTTAGACTTCCGGCATTAAGAGAGCCGCACCGTAAGGATATCGTGGTGTTTGAATTTCCTGGAATGAGAGATCAACTTTATTCGGATGATAGAGGAGTAAATTATGTCAAAAGATGCATCGGTCTTCCCGGAGATACAATTCAAGTAATTAACAAAGTAGTTTATGTTAACGGGAAACAATTCTGGATTCCTCCGCATATTATTTATGTCTCAGGCTATCCGACACCAAAAGGTGACGTAGAACCACGAATATTTCCAGTGGGTATGCCTTGGAACGCCGATAATTATGGACCGTTAATAGTTCCAAAGAAAGGTTATACAATTAAGTTGTCGATTGACAATGTCGATCAATGGGCTATGACAATAGACCGGGAGTACGGAAAAATTGTTGTTGGTGTTAACGGAAGCCAAGTGACAATAGAAGGTAAACCGGTTACCTCTTATACTTTTAAGAAGAATTATTATTTTATGATGGGCGACAACAGAGACGACAGCCTTGACAGCCGCTACTGGGGCTTTGTACCGGAAGACAATATTGTCGGTGAAGCATTTATAACTTTATTTTCGTGGGATAGAGATATTCCTTTTACAGATATATTCAGGCTGCTTGGCTCAATTAGACCGGATAGAATTTTGCTTCTTCTTCATTAAGCTGTATTATTTATAAAATAAGAATAAATTTTTTGTTTTCATTTCTTCATATGAAAAGAAACTTTTATGGACTTGCTGAACATCAATTACGAAAAATATAAACTTCAAAATGGACTTGAAGTAATTTTATACCAGGACTCCTCGTTGCCGGTGGTTGCGGCAAATATCTGGTATAAAGTCGGATCGGCAAATGAGAAGCGCGGTAAAACAGGAATCGCTCATTTGTTTGAACACATGATGTTTCAGGGCTCCGTTAATGTACCAAAGGAAAAACATTTTAAATATATTCAAGAAGCGGGCGGAAGTTTAAACGGCTCTACAAGTTTAGATAGGACAAACTATTTCGAAAAAGTTCCTTCTAATTTTTTAGAATTAATCCTTTGGCTTGAATCAGACAGAATGGGATTTTTTATCCCGGCATTATCACAAGAAAAACTATCCAATCAAATTGACGTGGTAAAGAACGAGCGGCTTGAAAGATATGATAATCAGCCGTACGGGCTTGCCTGGGAAATATTAATCTCAAACTTATATCCAAATGATCACCCATATAGCTGGTCAACAATTGGTTCAATTGAAGACATAACAAGTTTTACTCTCGAAGACGTTTCATCTTTTTTTGAAAAATATTATTCACCTTCAAACGCAAGCCTTGTAATTGCCGGTGATTTTGACAAAGCACAGGCGAAAGATTTAGCGGCAAAATATTTCAACGATATACCGGGGAAAAACCATATTGCGAACAATAATTCCGGTGAAGGTAAACTGACTGAAAATAAATTTATTGTCCATAAAGATAATGTTCAGCTTGAAAGAATTTATTTGGCGTGGCATACGGCTAAAGCTTATTCTGCAGACGATTCTTCACTTGAAATTCTTGCGGATGTTTTAACCGGTTCTAAAAACGCGCGCTTATATAAAGACATAGTTTTTGAAAATGAAATTGCGCAAGATATAACGGCATACCAGTTCTCAGGAAAGCTGGCAGGCAGCTTCATAATTATTGCTACTGCAAAACCAGGCGTCAAGCTTGGCGAAGTGAAAGAAAAAATATTTGCCGAGCTTAAAAATATTGCTGTAAACGGCGCGGCTGAAAAAGAATTGCGGAGATCAAAAAACGGGATTAAGTCCAGCTTTATTTATTCAATGCAGAATATTGATTCTTTGGCGGATCAATTAAATTCATATAACTTTTATTTGGGAGAGCCGTCTTCCTTTAATTTCGATCTTTCAAGATATGAGAATGTTCAGAGTGAAAACATCAAAAGTGTTGTCGAAAAATATTTAACGAAACCATATGTGGAATTGCATGTGGTCCCTCAATCCACGGAATAATTTTTATGTATGTAAACAGAACCGACAAACCATCGCCGAAAGATGAAATCACTTTTTCATTGCCGCAGATTGTAAAGTTTAAATTAGAAAACGGTTTACAAGTATTATCAATTCGGAAAAACAAGCTGCCGATAATAAGATTAAACTTAGTTGTTAACGCGGGGAGCAAATTTGATCCCGAAAATAAGAAAGGGCTTGCTAACCTGTTTGCCATGGCTGTTGATGAAGGCGCCGGAAATTATTCGGCGTTGGAACTTAGCGAAGAGTTTAATTTTCTTGGCTCTAACTTTGGAGTAAATGCCAATCATGACAGAATTCATTTATCTCTTCAATCTTTAACTGAAAATTTTGATAGATCGTTAGAGCTGTTCGGCATGATTATAATGCAGCCGCAATTTAACGAAGATGATTTTTTACGGCAGCAAAGAAAAATTTTAACTCATTTGCTTCAATTAAAAGACGAACCCGATGAAATTGCCGACAATATTTTCAGCTTCAATGTAATGGGGAAAAGTAATTATTATGCGTTTCCTACAAACGGATATGAAAACGATATAAAAAATATTTCGGTTGAAGATATGATAAATCATTACCGGAAATTTTTTGCGCCGGATAACTCTACGCTTATTGTTGTTGGTAACCTGGAGAAAAACGAACTTGCGGAAAAATTAAATTCCGTTTTTTCTAAATGGCGGACAAAATCTGTTACGCATAAATTGAGCCTTGAGATAAAGAATAATCAGAGGCAAATTTTTCTTGCAGATAAAAAAGATTCGGTCCAAAGTGAAATACGGATGGGACACTTATCTTCGCCGAGAAATCAAAAAGAATATTTTAAAAAAGTTTTGCTCAATACGATATTAGGCGGACCTTTTACCAGCCGCATCAATTTGAACTTAAGAGAAAAAAAAGGCTATACCTACGGCGCCTCATCAAGCTTCGGATATTTTGAAAAATCAGGTTTCTTTTACGTTTCCACTTCAGTTGGAATAGAAAATACATCAAACGCGGTAAAAGAAATTTTATATGAGTTAGAAAATATTAGGCTCGGCATTACTGAACAAGAATTGGAATTTGCAAAGTCATATCTAATCAGGCAATTTCCTTCAAACTTTGAAACCTACAGCCAGGTGGCTTCTAACTTAACTTCACTCACAATTTTTTCGTTGCCGGATAATTACTTTGATACTTACATCGAAAACGTGAAGAGCGTTACTTTGGAAGACATAAAACAAACAGCAATAGAAAATATCTTCCCGGATAAAGCAACAATTGTAATTGTAGGCGACAAAGAAAAGCTTATTCCACAGCTTCGGAAAGAGGCTTTAGATGATTTTATTTTAGCGGATTATGCTGGAAATCCGATTTTACCTTAATAAAAATCATATTCAAATTTCTTCTTATTTATAGTTAAAAATTCTTATCTTTGCCGGAAAATTTTCTGGTTTTAGTCAATAAAAATATCTTTAGAACAGCATAGGAAAAACAAAATGAATAAAAATTCCAGACGTATAGTTGTTACCGGTATGGGCGCATTAACGCCGATTGGACTTTCCGTCGAAGAATTCTGGAACGGAATGATGAACAGCAAAAGCGGAGGAGCTTTAATCACTTCGTTTGATACATCAAAGCTCGATACAAAATTTGCTTGTACTTTAAAAGGTTTTGATGCGACAAATTACATGGATAGAAAAACCGCCCGTCGTCTCGATCCTTTTGCCCAGTATGCAATGGCAGCGGCTTCTGAGGCGATTAAAGACAGCGACTTAAAACCTGAAAGTCTTTCTGAAGAAGAAAGGGCTAAAATCGGGGTCATTTTCGGAAGCGGTATTGGCGGAATACAAACTTTTTATAACCAATCGGTTATAAATTATACGGAAGGACCGCAGCGCGTTTCTCCTTTCTTTATTCCAATGCTTATTCCCGATATTGCCGCAGGATATATTTCAATTCATTACGGATTCCGCGGACCGAATTATTGTATCGTTTCCGCTTGCGCAACCGCAAATAATAATATGATCGACGGCTTTTTATTAATTAAGCAAGGAATTGCCGACGTGATAATTGCGGGCGGCAGTGAAGCTGCAATAAACGAAGTTGGAATTGGCGGATTTAATTCTGCAAAAGCTCTGTCGACCAGAAACGATTCGCCCGAAACCGCGAGCCGTCCTTTCGATTCGACCCGTGATGGTTTTATTATGGGAGAAGGCGGAGGAGTTATTATTCTTGAAGAACTTGAGCACGCTAAAAAAAGAGGAGCAAAAATTTATGCGGAAATTATCGGCATGGGATTATCTGCCGATGCCCACCATATTACCGCTCCTCACCCGGAAGGAATAGGAGCAATACTCGCGATGAACATGGCGATCGAAAACGCAAACCTTAAGCCTGAAGAAGTTGATTATATAAATATGCATGGAACTTCCACGGAGCTTGGAGATATTGCTGAGACTAAAGCAATAAAAAAAGTTTTCGGCGAGCATGCCTATAAGATGAATGTGTCTTCAACGAAAAGCATGACAGGGCATCTACTCGGCGCTGCCGGCGCTGTTGAAGCAATTGCTTCAATCCTTGCAATTAAAAATGATATTGTTCCGCCGACAATTAATTTTGTAAACTCTGATCCGCAATGCGATCTTAATTATACCTTCAACAAACCGCAGCACCGATCAGTTAATATTGCAATTAGTAATGCGTTCGGTTTTGGCGGACACAATACTTCCGTAGTATTTAAAAAGTATTCAGAGTAGATTTTATTTAAAGGATAGATGTTTTTTTATCTATCCTTTATTTTTTCCTTCACTAAAATTATTTAGATTATCCCGCAGCTAATATTTCATTTTTATAATTTATAGTATAAAGCGAGGTTGTTATGGATCATTCACTTGTTACAACAACTTTTGATCTCGAAGGATATAAGGTTGTTAAACATTTAGGTGTGGTACGCGGAATAATTGTTAGATCGCGTTCGGTCTTTGGAACTATAGGCGGATCGCTTCAAACTTTATTCGGCGGTAATATTTCTTTGTTTACAGAGCTTTGCGAAAAAACGCGCATTGACTCGTACGAACTGATGATTCGTCATGCTGAGCAGCTGGGCGCAAACGCTGTTTTAGGTGTTAGATACGATACGACCGAATTGCTTTCCGGTGTAAGCGAAGTTTTATGCTACGGCACGGCTGTGACTGTAGAAAAATTATAAAAATTATTTTTCTTTTTCTTCAAAAACTTTATCCGGAATTCCTTTATTCACGATATAATTTGAATAAGTAATAAAAACTTTTCCCGTAATATTTTTTGCTGGCTTTTTTTCACCTGCCATACCGGGGCTGTCCTCATTTCTTGGGGCAAAGTTCATTCTACCTACATCAAAAGAAAAAGTAATTGAGCTTGGAAGAGGATATTTATTTAAGGAAAAATCATAGCTCAGATTTATTACAAATGTACCGTTTGTTTTTGTTGAAGATTCTATTTTTCTAATTACATTATTGCTTTGATCTACCCACAGAGTCGAAAGGATTACTTCACCGTTATCTTCGAGGGGAATAATTTTTATGACTGATGTTTTTATATTATCAATAATATCCTCTTTAACATAAAATGAAGTGTACTTTCCTTTGAAAATTGAAGCCGGTGAAAAATCCAATCCTTTACGCGGTATCATCGCGAAACCGGTTGACTGAATATGAGTTTTATCAGGCTGCTTATAAAAAATCTTCGCTTTCATTTCCGGAACTTTTATAAAACTCGCATCAACTTTGATATCGGCATCGACGGAATAATCTTTAACTTTTGAAAACGCTTCTTTTAAATTCTTGATAATTACATCCGGGTTGGTAGCTTGTCCGAAACAAGTTCCGGCGATTATCAAAATTATAGGAACAATTTTTTTCATCTATTTCTCCAGGGTCAATCTTTTCATGAAATTTTCAAGTAAGAATATCTTTCCTTTTAAACACAAATAAGGCGGCAGAATAAAACACGACAATATGCGCAAGCAAGATTAAAACTGATTTGATTACAGTATGAACATCAATTGGATTATCAAAGAATGACCGCCATGTGTCGATATAATTTGTAAACAAATAAGGTCTGATCGATTGGAACAAGCTAATATTTATTGCAGAGACAATCATAAAAATAATAATTATTGCCATTGTGGAAATGATCGGTCCGATGGCATTTTCAACCAGCGATGAAAATAAGAATGCGAGCGAAGCAACAACTCCCATGCTTAGCACGGCAAAACCATAAGCAAGAAGGAATCTCCACAGGACATCATTTTGGGCAAGAATAATAATTGAGCCGTTGCTGTAATTTAAAAGTTCTCCTGTCCCAAAAATTATCGTGCCGAGTCCTAAACTTATTATCGCAAGCCAAAGGATTAATAAAAACGTATAGACCATTCCCGCTATAAATTTAGCGGTAACAATGCTGAATCTTGAAACCGGTCTGGTAATTAAAATCCTGTAAGTTCCGCCGGTCGCTTCGCCGGCAAGTAAATCTCCGGCAACGAGCGCAATAAGGAACGGGATGTGGATTGCAAGGCTGTTTAGAATTAGATATGAAACAAAGTATGAATTAAGAAGATTTCCGACGAATAAAAATGACTGCTGAAGGTTTCGCGTCATAAAATTTATCGATCTCTGTCCTTCCATCAGCATCGCAATTTGTATAACGGGAATTAAAACGGCAACAACTATAAAACCTATGTACGTGCGCCACTTCTTAAATATTTTATAAAGTTCAATGCTGACTAAATTAAACATCACGATTCCTTTTGCGTAATATTTAAGAAATACTCTTCCAGAGATCTTGTAGGTATAACCGCCTTAACAGCAATATCATTTTGTACCAAATATTTGTTCAAGCCGGGAATTTCTTCCTGCTGCATCAGAAAAATAAATTTTCCATTCAGCTCTGTTTCAAGCTTATTAATCCACAATGTATTATTCAAAATTAATTTTGTCTTTTCAGTATCATCAACTTCGAAGGTAACTCTTAGTTTATTTGAATTTAATAATTCCTCAACAATGCCTTCTACTTTAGCGGAGCCTTTATTTATAATTATCATTCTGTTTGCGACCAGCTCAACTTCATACAAAATGTGCGACGAAAGGAAAATTGTTTTATTTTTTTCTTTGCTTAAGTAAACAATTAAATCGCGTATTTCTTTCATTCCCTGCGGATCAAGACCTGTAGTCGGCTCATCAAGAATAATTAATTCAGGATCGTGAATTAAAGCTTGCGCAATTCCAAGTCTTTGTTTCATCCCGTGAGAAAATGTTTTTACTTTGCTTGTGTATCTTTTTTCCAGACCCACTAACTCGAGCACTTCCATTATTCGCTTTGAAGAAATTTCCTTTCCCGAAATTTTGCCGAGCATTTCAAGGTTTTTAAAAGCGCTTAGATAGCCGTAAAAATCGGGCTTTTCAACTATTGCCCCAATCTTTTTTAATATTTCATTCCGTTTTTCGTTAAGGGAAGATCCAAATATTTTTATCTTGCCATCAGTGGGAGAAATCAAAGACGTCATCATTCTTATAGTAGTGCTTTTACCCGCTCCGTTGGGACCAAGAAAGCCAAACACATCTCCTTTATAAACATTCAAGTTTAGATTGTCGACAGCTTTTATGTCCTTGAATTGCTTAGAGAGATTTTCTATTTCAATTATTTTTTCCACTGGCAAATTTTTATTTACTTATTTCCGGAACAAACATTTTATAAAATCAAAACAATTATAAATATTTTTCTTTTAAGATGAATATTTTTTTACATAAACGGAAAATTAAGATTATAATTTTCATTTTAAACGGTACACTTTTTTCTGTGAATGCAAGGATTATTATTTTTTAAAATTTTTTTTACGCTAAATCTTGCTGAAAATAACATCGCAATAAATTTAATTTGTTTTTTAAAAAATTTATGAACAAGTTTGTCAAAAGTTTTTTTATCTGCGTAACATAAAAAAAGTTTTGTTGTTGTATTTTCATCATATTCTTTTTAGTTTGAAATTAATTCTTAAATAAATTCTCAAATGAAATTTAGCGGAATGAAGAAGAATCAATTTTCCCCAGAAAATAACCAGCTAAGAATAAAAAATTGTCAAGATAATTATTTTTTAAATTATTAAAAGTCATTTAGTAGAAGGGAGTTTTTACATGCACATAAAAAGGTTTTTTACGGAAGTTAACAAGGATCCGTTTTCCTCGTTTGAATTTGTCAAACGTACTTCGGAAATAAAAAACCCTGACGGCTCTGTAGTATTTAAAATGGAAGATGTTGTAGTCCCATCTGCCTGGTCGCAGGTTGCAACCGACATAATTGCACAAAAATATTTTAGAAAAGCCGGAGTGCCCAAACTCTTAAAGAAGCAGTTCGAAAAGGATGTGCCGACCTGGCTGCAGCCTTCTGTTGCCGACGTTGAAAACTTAGAACAACTGCCGCAAAAGGAAAGATACTCTTCCGAAACAGACGCAAGGCAGGTTTTTCACCGGTTAGCCGGAAATTGGACTTACTGGGGATGGAAAGCAAAATATTTCAACGGGGAAGTAGATGCCAGAGCTTTTTACGATGAATTAATCTTTATGCTCGCAAATCAAATGACCGCTCCCAACAGTCCGCAATGGTTTAATACCGGACTTAATTGGGCGTATGGAATAAGCGGACCATCTCAGGGGCATTATTATGTAGATTATCAAACCGGCGAGCTAACAGCGTCCAGCGACGCTTACACGCATCCGCAGCCTCACGCATGTTTTATTCAATCGTTAAAAGATGATTTAGTAAACGATGGCGGAATAATGGATCTCTGGGTTAGAGAAGCCAGGCTATTTAAATATGGATCGGGAACAGGCTCTAACTTTTCGGAAATTCGAGGAGCCGAAGAATCATTAAGCGGCGGCGGAAAATCTTCAGGCTTAATGTCCTTCCTAAAAATTGGCGACAGATCGGCAGGAGCTATTAAATCCGGCGGCACGACAAGACGCGCCGCAAAAATGGTTACTCTCGATCTTGATCATCCTGATATTGAGGAATATATTAATTGGAAAGTAGTAGAAGAACAAAAAGTTGCTTCGATGGTAGCCGGTTCCAAGTTATGCAATCTTCATCTCAACAATATTATAAAAGCTTGTTACGATGAACATCCTGAAAACGATAGATTCAACAAGAACTTTAATAAGAAATTACAGCATGCCGTTGTTGAGGCAAGAAAAGCGATGATCCCTAATAATTATATTGAAAGGGTTATTCAGCTTGCAAAGCTTGGATTCAAATCCATTGAGTTCCCGGTTTATGATACCGACTGGAATTCAGAAGCTTATGCAACCGTCTCAGGGCAAAACTCAAATAATTCTGTTAGAGTTAATAATGAATTTATGAATGCTGTTCTGAATGACGGTGAATGGAATTTGTATGGAAGAGTAGAGAAACGCCGGGCTAAGGAAGAAAAACGTCAGCCTAAACCTTTTAAAACACTAAAGGCTAGAGATCTATGGGAGCAAATAAGTTATTCCGCATGGTCAAGCGCCGATCCGGGAGTTCAATATCATACAACTATTAATGAATGGCACACCTGCCCTGAAGACGGAGAAATTAGAGCTTCAAACCCATGCAGTGAATATATGTTCCTTGATGACACTGCTTGTAATCTTGCTTCAATTAATCTTGGGAAATATTACGACGCTCAAACGAAAAAATTCGACATTGACGCGTACCGCCATACAACAAGGTTATGGACAATAGTTTTAGAAATAAGCGTTTTGATGGCGCAGTTTCCAAGTAAAGAAATTGCACAGCGCAGTTATGAATTTAGAACATTAGGATTAGGTTATGCAAACCTCGGCACCTTGCTTATGCTGCAGGGAATTCCATACGACAGCAACGAAGCATTTGCTATTTGCGGCGCTTTAACGGCTATTATGCATATGTCGGCTTACTCCGCTTCTGCTGAAATGGCGAAAGAGCTCGGTACTTTTCCAAAATATGAAAATAATAAAGATAACATGCTTCGGGTAATTAGAAACCATAGAAGAGCGTCTTATAATGTTCCTACCGAAGAGTATGAAGGACTTTCGATTTTTCCAGTCGGGATTAACCCTAAACATTGTCCTTCGGATTTATTAAAAGCCGCAAGAGAAGATGCTGACCGCGCGCTTGAACTCGGGACGAAACATGGTTTTAGAAATGCTCAAGTTACAGTAATCGCGCCAACCGGGACTATTGGTCTTGTTATGGATTGCGATACTACTGGTGTTGAGCCTGACTTTGCGCTTGTTAAATTTAAGAAGCTTGCCGGCGGCGGATATTTTAAGATTATTAATCAATCGATTCCTCCGGCGTTGGATAGATTAGGTTATAATAAAGATCAGATTAACGAAATTATAAAGTACGCGAAAGGTTCCGGTTCATTAAAGGGCTGCCCTTATATAAATCATGAATCATTAAAAGCTAAAGGTCTGACCGATGCGGTTCTTGATAAACTTGAAAAAGCTTTACCTTCTGTATTTGATCTATCGTTCGCATTTAACAAATTTACATTAGGAGCTGACTTCCTAATTAATAAATTAGGATTTAACGAAGAAGAAATTAATTCGTTCGATTTCAACCTACTTACGTCGCTTGGATTTTCAAAACAAGAAATTTCTACCGCTAACGATTATGTGTGCGGCACAATGACAGTTGAAGGCGCTCCATTCTTAAAGCACGAACATTATCCGGTTTTTGACTGCGCAAATAAGTGCGGTAAAAAAGGAACAAGATTCATCCGCTCTTCGGCACATATTAAAATGATGGCTGCTGCACAACCGTTTATTTCCGGTGCAATATCTAAAACTATAAATCTTCCAAATCAAGCTTCAGTTGAAGACATTAAAGAAGCTTACATGGAATCGTGGAAGCTTGGTATTAAAGCAAACGCACTTTATCGTGACGGTTCTAAATTATCTCAGCCGCTGAATACAATTACCGACGAAGAACTTGAAGCGATTATTGAAGATAAAGAGAATAACGATATTGTTAAGGTGGCTGAAAAAATTATTCACCGTTATATCGCAAAGAGAAGAAGGCTGCCGGATAGAAGAACCGGATACACTCAGAAGGCAAAGATTAACGGGCAATCGGTTTATATTAGAACCGGCGAATACGAGAATGGTCAGCTTGGAGAAATATTTATTGATATGCACCGCGAGGGCGCGGCTTTCAGAAGCTTGCTGAACTGCTTTGCTATTTCAATTTCATTAGGACTTCAGCATGGCGTTCCACTTGAAGAATTTATAGACGCGTTTGTCTTCACTCGGTTTGAGCCAAGCGGAATTGTTACCGGCAACGATAAAATTAAAATGGCAACTTCTGTGATTGATTATATCTTCCGTGAATTAGCGGTTACATATTTGGGTCGCTACGATCTTGCTCATGTAGAACCCGATGAACAAAAATCAAAAGCTTCCCCGGGTATTGTGAAAAAATTAAGTGAACCGGAATTTGAAAGCGAAGAGGTTGTTAGCGAGCGGTTGGTCGAATTAGATAAAGATCATGTTCAGAATTATAATTATTCTCTTTCAGCAAATGAAGCTAAGTTCCACAAGATGCCGGAGCATCAGAATTCGATGCAATCTAAAGTAAGGCAGGCAATTGAGCGCGGCTATACCGGCGACATCTGCACCGAATGCCAGAGTATGACCATGGTTAGAAATGGAACTTGTTTGAAGTGTATGACCTGCGGATCTACTTCCGGCTGCAGTTAGTCTTACAAATAAATTGTATAAAAAAGCCGTTCTTTTGAACGGCTTTTTTCTTTCATCAGGATTTTAAATACTATTTAACTCTTACGATCATTTCAATTTCAACAGGAGAATTTAACGGTAACTCATTTACTCCGACTGCGCTTCTAACGTGCTTGCCTTTATCCCCGAATATTTTTCCAATTAATTCAGAAGCGCCGTTGGCAATTTTAGGCTGTCCGGTAAAACCAGCGGCACTGTTGACGAACACAGTCAACTTTACTACTTGCTCAATCCGTTCGAGATCGCCGATTACGCTTTTTATTACACTTAGACAGTTCAAGGCACAGATCTCAGCGGCTCTGCGACCTTCGTCATCATCAATGTCTGCTCCCAATTTCCCCTTAAAATTTAATACGCCTTTTTCCATTGGTAATTGACCGGCGGTGAACACAAGTTTATCGACTATCAATGCCGGAATGTATGCGGCTAATGGTTTGGGTGCGTCAGGAATTTCAAATCCTAATTCTTCAATTTTTTCTTCAATCATATATACTCCTATTTAATAGAACAATTTCAATAATGTTAAAGAGATTTGTTTTTGTTATTTTAAATTTTAGCTTTTGCCGTACTGATACGCGCAAAGTTAATACATCTTAATTTAACTATACAATTTTAAGGAATAAACCGGATGAATGAAAATAATTTTAGTGAATTGGTAAATATTATAAGAAGGCTTAGAGTAGAATGCCCATGGGACCGTGAGCAGACTAATGATTCTATAAAAGCAGCAACTATAGAAGAAGCTTACGAAGTTGTTGAATCAATCGACAATAAAGATTTCAATGAATTAAAGATAGAGCTTGGCGACTTGCTTCTTCATGTTATTTTTCATTCCGTTATTGCAGAGGAAGAAAATAAATTTAAGCTCGATGAAGTAATTGACTCGATAAAGGCAAAATTAATTAGGAGGCATCCGCACGTTTTTGGCAATGTTGAAGTTAACGGCGCAGATGACGTAAAGAAAAACTGGGAAACTATAAAGCTTAGCGAAGGAAGAGATTCTGTGCTTGAAGGCGTTCCGGAAAATCTCCCGGCATTGCAGAAAGCTTACAGGCTTCAGGAGAAGGCTTCGAAAGTAGGCTTTGATTGGGATAACAAAGATGATGTTTGGAAAAAAGTAATTGAAGAAATTGAAGAGATGCACAAATCTGAAAAAGAAGAAACTCATCAAGAATTAGAAAATGAGGTAGGCGACGTGTTTTTCGCGATGGTAAATTATTCAAGATTTTTAGGAATAAATCCGGAATATGCTTTGCGAAACTCAATTAAGAAATTCATAAAACGATTTAACTACATTGAAGACAAGATTAACGAAAGCGGAAGAAAAATTAACGAATCAAGCCTTGAAGAAATGGATAAGTATTGGAATGAAAGCAAAAAACAAAAATCCTAATATCAAATATCCGTTGTCTGTTTAAGTAAATCCAATTGAGTGTTCAGCTTAGCTGTATATAAAATTTAAGTTATGCTTACTTTGTTAGCTGATCTACATGATGACGAAGATGGCGAAGATAATCTGTTATTACGATTTCTAAAGCAACAGGTTCCTGCTCGCCAAAATTGCATAGCGACGACTTTGCTTCTTCGGGAATTCTTTCGATTAGGTCGCTTAGATGACGGTTATATGCAGACCATAAACTTACGAGCAGCTTCCACGATGAATTATTGTACTGCTGAATTCTAACCCAATCATCTTGATTGTAAAGCGGAAAATTTTCCGCTGAGTTATAAACGGCTCTAACAAATCTTTGATGGTTATTAGCGGCTGAATCAATAAGATGCCCTAATATTTCTTTCTTAGACCATTTTTCCGGAGCAGGTTTTAGCCCGGCTTCATTTTCGGTGATGTTATAAAATTTAGGTTCCGCCGTATCTACAACCAGGCGGATTTGTCGTGCTATCTCATTCATAAAAATCCTTTATATTATTTATGACGATTAAAATAATAAATTAACATGTTATAATAAATTTTAGGGAAAGTCCATCAAATTTATTTGTGTGTGTTTGTTATATATATCAAGCCTTTGCTTTATTCTATTCAAACAGAATCTTTATGCAAATTTATTCTGCCTAAAAAAATTATCTTTTTTTAGCGGTTGTTAAGCTTAATAGCATGTGACAATCTTATTTTTATTATTATTTTAGCTTCTATATTTTTATTCGCAAACATTCTTAGTAGTTGAAATGAACTTTACTAACTTTAAACTGTTTTTCTTTTCTATAATAACGATATTGTTTATGACAGATAAAATGTACGCGCAGACCGGCAGCTTCAAAAATTTTTCAAAACAAGGCAAGAGTATAATTATAACTTCTTCAAGTGATGCTAAGTTAAAAATTACTCCTTACGGCAATTTTATAATCCGTATTCAAGCTGTTAGAAATGGTGAAAAGTTTATAGACCGTCCGAATGATATTGTGCTGCCGAAAAAATGGAACGGTAATTTACTAATCAAAGACAAAAAGAATTTCCTCGAAATAAATCCATCGGGACATAACGGACTAAAAATTATTGTACAAAAAAATCCGCTTCGTGTTCAATTTGATTTTGATAATAAAACTATCCTTAAGGAAGATGGCGGTATTAATTGGAACGGGAATTTTATTTCTGAATCTTTCACGCCGGATAGCGAAGAGCATTTCACAGGACTCGGTCATGGTTTTTTTGGAAAAGCTGAATCAATCGATTTGAAAGGACAGGAAATAGCCAGGAACTATGGAACCGTACACGGCAACCAGGCTCCGCTTGTTGTTCCGTTTTATTTATCATCAAAAGGCTACGGCTTATTTCTGAACAGCACTTTTACCAACGACTTTATTTTTAACAAAGGCGGCAAATATAAGTTTTCAATAAACGACTACGGCACCAATGACGGGCGCATGGATTACTTTATAATCATCGGACCAAAGTTTAAAGAAATTCTTGACCGCTATACGCAGTTAACAGGCAGACCGCGCTTGCCGCAGCTTGCAATATTCGGGCTTGGTCTTTCAGACAAAGCAAATGATGAAAACTCAAAGCATCCTTCAGATGAAAAATGGTGGAAGAAGAAAATTATAGAGCAGCGCGATGCCGGCATTCCGTTCGATCATATAATTAATGATAACCGCTGGCGTGCTGGCGGCGGGCAGCGCTGCGAATCCTACTTCGATTGGGATAGAACCCGTTACCCCGATCCTGCTGAATACGAATCTTGGATTAAAAAGAACGGATTAATTTTAACAATAGATTTTAACCGGTGCATAAGTATGAAGAGCGACGGCTGGAAAAAATCATATAACGTTCCTCATGCGGAAAAAGTTGATTTCGGCGATGCCGCCCCGGACTTCTCAAGAAAAGAAGTAAGAAATTGGTTCTGGGGCTTGTTCTGGAAAAAAACTTTGAACCCGAAACTTCATTTCCCGGGTGATGCTTTGTGGATTGATGAGTTTGACGAATACAGCCCGGTTGCGGATACCGTAAAGCTCGGCAACGGGAAACTATGGGGAGAAATGAAAAATTATTGGTTCTTTCTTATCGCAAAAACTTTAGTCGCCGATGGTTGGGGCAAACATATTTCGCCCGCAAAGCGTCCTTTCGTTTGGGTAAGAGGAATGACTGCGGGAGCGCAAAGATATGCAACGCTCTGGACAGGCGACATCCAGCCAAGCTATGAAGCGATGAAAGAACAGATAATTGCAACGCAGCTTGCGGGGCTTTCCGGATTTCCTTATGAAGGACACGATGCGGGTGGATTTTATAATTGGGATAAACATTTAGGTCCGGATGCAAATATGTACCGCCGCTGGTCAATGGCATTTGGATGCTTTACACCTTTCTGGAAGCCTCATGGAATGGGTTCATCACGCTGGCCTCTTAACAGAACCAAACCTGAATTGGAAACGGCAAAACTTTTTGTAAATCTCCGTTATCAGCTTTTGCCGTATACTTACACTCTTGCATATAATGCTTATAAAACCGGAACGCCAATGGCAAGAGCGATGGTTTTTGATTATCAAAATAATCCTAATGCATGGAAATATGATCTTCAATATTTGTGGGGCAATGAAATGCTTGTCGTTCCCAATCCTTCAAATAATGTCAGCGTAAAATTCTGGCTGCCGGATGGCAATTGGTACGACTTCTGGACGAATGAAAAAATTTCCGGCGGCAAAATTATTAATTATCCTTCGCCGGTTGGCAGTCTGGTCCTGCTTGTAAAAGAAGGAGCAATTGTTCCAATGTATTATCCCGCGTTAAGCACCGCATTCATTAAGAAAGATAAATTAATAGTTAAAGTCTATCCCGGTAAAAGCGGCTCGTTCAAATTATATGATGACGACGGAGTAACGGAGTATTATAAAAAAGGCGAGAAGTCCGAAACTGTTTTTAATTATGATGACGATACAAAAACTCTTAATATCGGAAAGGCTGCTGGGACATATAAAGGCGCGCCGAAGAAGAAAGATTATACGATCTGCTTTGTTGGAATTAGTAAAGCAAAAAGTGTTTTGGCTGACGGAAAATCTTTACGTGCAGTGAATAGCTCCAACTCAAAATTTAGTGAAGGATTTTATTTTGATAAATCAGATGGTTATTTGGTTGTACAGGTAAATGGTATTCCGGCAGATAAGAAAGTGAAGATACATATAGATTAGCTCAAGCTGCTCAAAATAATATCTTTTGTGCGAATCGGAAAAACATTTTTAGAAACCGTTGAAGCAGTTCTTCATTGGAAAATTAATTTTATTAAGAGGTTGACCAAAGAGAAAAATTTAACCTCGCAGCTTGAGTTCCCGCTTTATCTGCAACCCTTCTCACTTCGGCGAGCCGGGGCGGAAAGTTGTGGCTGTAAATCCGAACATTATGTATAAAATAGGGAAGTATTAAGGAAATGCTTTTAATCTTATATTAATCTGTTTCCATGGATGATGGTTTCCTGGTTCTGAATTGAGGATAAGAACTTATCAATTAGGTTATAAAGCTTTTCAAGTAGATAGAAAAGCTTTCTGAGTAGGTAGAAAAGCTTTCCGAGTAGGAAGAAAAGCTTTCCGAGTAGGAAGAAAAGCTTTCCGAGTAGGAAGAAAAGCTTTCCGAGTAGATAGAAAAGCTTTCCAAACAGCTTAGAAAGCTCTGAATTGAGGTTTAGAAACAGCCAAAACCTACTTAGCGAGAGAAAAAAGTGCTTGAAATAGAGTAAAAACGCATTTTTTTCTTAATAAAAGGCAATTTAGTGATATTGCTGAAACTTTTGTCACACGCTAAAAAGTTAGAGGGATTAGAATTTCAAATCATTGGTGAAATAGATGAAAAAGGTGAGTTCAAAAAGATGCCAGAAATAGCGGCGGGAGAGGAACATTTTTAATCTCTTGATTATTTATCAATTTCTGATCTTTCAGCATCAAAACAAGACTTCACGCAAAGACCACTGAGATTGCTCATAAACCGCAGAGATATATTTATTTTAACAGAACGATATTCAATTTTGACAGTAGATAAGTTCAAAATAAAAATTATTAAAATGTAAAGATCATATCTTTTGAAGGCATAAAATTTTTTAGTTCCCAGTAATATATTTTTTTATTTTCGATATTATAGACCTTTTGGGGCTGATAAGAAAAATCCTTAATCCTAAAAGCGGCGGAAGTAATAAGCTTATATTCAGCATGCTGAAGAGGCTTTCCCCAAGCCTGTGTGGATCTCAAAATATAAACAGCGCTGTCAACGTTTAGTTTTTGTCTATATCCTATCTGAAATAAAACAGTATCTTGCGGCGGTATAAATAAATTAAAAGATATGCCATTGTCGGACTCTAAATTATATTTTGTTTTCTGTCCAGCAGTAATATTAAATAAACGTATTGAGTCGATCTCGCTTCCTGAAGAAACAGGGAAAGGATAAAATATTTCGCTGAAGACAGGCTTATTGTTATTATTTAAAAACCAGTAAATTCCTTCAACATCAATATGAGTGCTATCGAGTCGAAAGGTTATATCTTCCTTAAAAAAATCTGCCCTTTGTGCGAACGAAAATGAGCTTGTTAAAATCAAGAATAATAAAATTTTATTCATATTATTTTAAAAGGATCATCGAGCCTGTTTTTAATATCTGTTTATCAATGCTCAACCGGTAATAATAAATTCCCGAAGGCATTATCTTCCCGTTATCATCTTTTGCATCCCAAGAAACGGTTGGTTGATTTTTGTATTCAATACTTCTGATAAGCTGTCCGGCTACATTATAAATATTAATGCTTCCAGTTTTGTTCTTAAACTTATCCGGCAATTTTATATAAATGTTAGTTGAAAGATTAAAGGGATTGGGATAGTTAATTAAAGTCAAATCACTGTTCTGAGGTCTTTCAAGGTTATTTATACCAGTTAGAGTCGAACAAAGTGTACATGTATCTGTTAGATAAATATCTTTATAAATTATGGTGCCGGGAATTACTGTATCTAATTGCAAAGGCTTTATTCTAAATTCGCCGGATGCGAACTGATAGTCTCCGACATTAACAAAAATTATCCAGGGCTTATATAAGGTATTGAACATAAAAGTTGTAAACGTCCCTGTAGAATCAATACTGAGATTTGTTTCAAAGATGAATTTTCCCTCGATGGGATTTGATCCGTCTAGAATATATTTTTTTACAATTCTATTATTAATGTCGTAAATATGCCCTTTCATAGTGCAACCTATGGCTGATAGACTATCTACAGAGTCAATCGAAGAATTTTTTACAAGGCAATCAATAGTTTGAAATGAGCCTTGCAACAGATATGTTTTTATCCTTAAAATTGAATAGCCGTTTATCGGAGTTCCAACAGTAGCTCCTGCATAATTGCCATAGATAATTGAATCCTGTCTTACTGTAGTGCCGCCGTTTGAATAAGTATAGATAATTATTTTATCACCATCGCGGTTTAACAATAAAGGCACTGAAAGGCTGTCAGAAGTAACTATTCCCAAATAGGGTCCCTCCGGATATGAGATTAATAATTTTGATCTAAGGTTCGATACAGAAAATACGATACTATCTATTATACCCATGCTGCTGTCACCAAAGCTAAGAGGAAAATATATCTTCATTGCCCAGTTATTATCTGTGTAGAAAACCAGTTTTGAAAATTCAAGCTTTGGTGCTACGTCAATCGGGTTTGCAGAAGTAAAAAAACCAAACCCGCTTAGGAATAAGATAAGTATTATGTATTTTTTCATAAAGCAGCTTCTCCAACTGATAATTATAAAAGTGATATTTTTCTAAGCTATTTAATTTGTGCAATTATTATACCTAATACATAAAGTTAAAATTAGATTAAAAGAAAGTTTATACCGGTAATATTCTTTATAACAAGAATTGAGGAAGAAATTTTTTCATATTAAAAGATAAGTTGTCAAAAGTCAAATGATTCTCATTCAGCCTTTTTTACCGGTAAATTTCTTTAACTCGCCGATTTATCATTTAATAAAGGTCCGAATGAAACTAAGTTTCCCTCCGAAATAATTAGTGATAATGTATAATCGATTTGTTATTTTGGACTTGATATTTTTAACAAAACTAAATTCTACACTATGGAAACAAAAAATACTGATCTATCTTCATTAAAAATTGACCGGTCGGAAAGAAACGGCGGATCAGGTTCAAATATAAAATTATACAAAACGCTCGCCGCTTTGATTTTAATAATTGTAATAATTCTTGGCGGCTATTTAATTTATAATTCAATTTTTACCTCAGCGGTGGAAGTGAAATTGACGGAAGCGGTTCTTCAATCACCGTCGCAGTCAAGCGCGTCTTTAATAGCAAGCGGGTATGTGGTAGCTCAACGGAAAGCTGCTGTGGCTTCAAAAGGCACAGGCAGGTTGGTTTATCTCGGCGTTGTGGAAGGCGACAAAGTAAAGAAGGATCAAATTATTGCGAAGCTTGAGGATTCGGATGTAAAAGCGCAGCTCGAATCCGCCGAAGCTAATCTTGAACTGAATAAAGCCGGCTTAACAGATGCAAAGAATACCTACGACCGTGAAAAAGCTTTATTCAGAACCGGCTCCGCTTCGCAATCGGATCTTGACGCGGCAGAGGCTAAGTACAAACAAGTCCTCGCCTCGATTGATGTTGCAAAAGCAAATGTGGATGGAGCGCAGGTAGCGCTCGAAAATACAATTATACGCGCGCCTTTTGACGGAACTGTTTTAACTAAAGATGCGGATGTCGGAGAAATTGTTGCTCCCTTCGGAGCCAGCATAAATACTAAAGGTGCTGTTGTTACGATCGCGGATATGAGTTCTCTCCAGGTTGAAGCGGATGTTTCCGAATCTAATATTGAAAAAATTACTCCGGACCAAAATTGCACAATCATTCTTGACGCTTATTCCAATTATAGCTATCCCGCTTACGTCGCCAAGATTGTTCCCACTGCGGATAGAACAAAAGCGACGGTGCTTGTAAAAGTAGCTTTTAAAAAATATGACAGCAAGGTTCTTCCCGAAATGAGCGCAAAAGTATTGTTCCTTTCGAACCTAGATAAGCAGGCATTGACAAATGAGAAAGCCGTACTTGTTATTCCGCAAACAGCAGTTGCAAACAAAGACGGTAAACAAATAGTTTATATTGTGAAAAATGATAAAGCCGTTGAAATGACTATCACAACAGGCAGACAATTTGGTTCGTATGTTGAAGTTAAATCGGGAATAGAAAACGGCGATAAAGTAATTGACAACGTAACAGACAAAATTAAAGACGGTATTAAAGTAAAAGTCCAATAAAATTTTTTATAACTTTTGGAGAATTTATGGCTGATATAATTCAAGTAAAAAATGTTTCTAAATCATACTGGCGCGACAGCATTGAAACCTCGGTGCTTCATAATATTTCTTTGAATGTTAATGAAGGCGAATTCCTTGCGTTAATGGGACCTTCCGGTTCCGGTAAAACTACTTTGCTTAATTTAATTTCCGGCATAGATAAGCCAAGCAAAGGTGAGCTTATTATAAACGGTACGGATGTATCGAAGCTTAGTGAATCTGCGCTGGCAAAATGGCGCGCTAATAATATCGGTTTCGTTTTCCAATTTTATAATCTTATCCCGGTCCTTACAGCGTTTGAAAACGTTGAACTGCCGATTCTCCTTACGAAGCTTTCAAAAGCGGAAAGAAGAAAGCATGTTGAAACAGCGCTGAACATAGTTGGATTAAACGACAGGATGAGTCATTATCCAAAGCAGCTTTCCGGCGGACAGGAACAAAGAGTTGCCATAGCGAGAGCAATCGTTACGGATCCGTTAATACTTGTCGCCGATGAACCGACCGGAGACCTTGATAAAAATTCAGCCGAAGAAATTTTAACATTAATGGAACGGCTGAATAAAGAATTCAATAAAACCATCGTTATGGTTACGCATGATCCTCACGCCGCTTCAAAAGCACACATTGTCCGTCATCTTGAAAAAGGAGATTTAATTCAGGAGGCTGTATGAAAATTCTAAAATTGATTTTTAAAAATACAATGCGGCATAAGCTGCGGACAATTTTAACTGTGCTCGGAATAGCGGTTGCCGTAGCGGCTTTCGGGATGCTGCGTACTGTCGTTACCGCGTGGTATTCAGGCGTGCAGGCGTCATCCGCCAACCGTTTGATAGTCCGCCAGGCGGTGTCTTTTATTTTCCCTCTGCCTTATTCCTACAAGGAAAAAATCCAGCAGGTTCCTGGCGTTAAGGAAATTACCTTTGCCAATTGGTTCGGGGGAACTTATCTTGATAAAAATAATTTCTTTGCACGTATGGGTGTTGACGCCGATACTTACTTTGATGTTTACAAAGAATACCTTGTCCCGAAAGACCAGCTTGATACTTTTAAGAAAGAAAGGAACTCGTGCATTATAGGCTCCGGCATTGCGAAGAAATTCAATATTAAGATCGGCGATGTAATGACGCTTGACGGCGATATTTATCCCGGCAGATGGGAATTTGTCGTGCGCGGAATTTATCAGCCTAAATTAAAATCCACCGACGCGATGCAGATGCTTTTCCATTGGGATTATATTGACGAGAGAATGAAGCAGGAAATGCCTGGCAGAGCCGGTGACGTCGGCTGGTATGTAGTTTTAATTAATAACCCCGCGCAGTCCGCAAGCATATCGGATCAAATTGACGCGCTGTTTAAGAATTCCACCGCGGAGACAAAGACTGAAACCGAAGCCGCTTTCCAGCAGGGATTTATTCAAGCTTCAAGCGCGATTATCACTTCTATGAATTTCATCTCCTTTGTTATCATCGGGATTATCATGCTTGTCCTCGGCAATACAATGATAATGGCTGCCCGCGAAAGAACGCGTGAATACGCTGTCCTAAAAACACTCGGCTTTGCGGGAAAGCACCTGGCGGGAATCATTCTCGGCGAATCGCTTTTAATTTCCATTATCGGCGGGGCGTTAGGGCTTATGCTTACGCTTCCTATTGTCAACGGTTTCGGAGAATTCGTTCCTAAAGGTATGTTCCCGGTTTTTGAACTCGAACCCATTACGATTATCCTCGCATGCAGCGCTTCTTTGCTTATAGGAATTGCTGCGGCGCTCTTCCCGATTCAAAGAGCTTTAACAACTAAGATTGTTGACGGGATTAGATTTGTCGGCTAATAAATTTTAATGATGAAAATGAGAAATAGAATTTTTCAAATAATATTTTCTGTAAGGATTTTGATATGAAAATTCCGTTCAAATATATTTTGCGAAACTTTAAGACGAGAAAGCTTACCACTTCAATTACAATTACAGGTATAGCCCTTGTAACATTTGTTTTTACGGCAGTGCTGATGATGGCGCATGGTATAAAGAAGACTTTGATATCAACCGGTTCCGCCGATAACGTGATGATCTCAAGGAAAGCCGCCAACTCGGAAATCTCAAGTATTATCGGTCCCGATATTCAGGATGTAGTTAGAACATTGCCGCATATTGCAAAAGCGCCGGATGGAAAATTAATTATTTCAAACGAGCCGGTGGTGGTAATTAATCTTGAAAAAAGCGGCGGCGGAATGAGCAACATTACCGTCCGCGGAGTTTCTCCCGAAATAAATCTTCTGCGCCCGCAGGTAAAAATTGTTCAAGGCAGAATGTTTAGCTGGGGACTGCGTGAATTAATCGTTGGACAGGCAATTGCCAAAAGATTTCCCGGCGCTCAGCTTGGCAGCTATGTTAAGATTGCCGGAGACTACTGGAAAATCGTCGGTGTATTCGCCTCAGACGGAAGCGGCTTTGATTCCGAATTGTGGGGAGACGCGCTTCAACTATTAACCGCGTTTAAC
>Ga0187812_1000090_pt1 | contig 31410 bp, 27 predicted proteins | sample NC_S_2_FD_130582 | JGI IMG/M metagenome (GOLD analysis project Ga0187812, IMG submission 130582) | Wetland sediment microbial communities from Neuse River Estuary, North Carolina, USA - ASW-S_2 | ecosystem: Environmental > Aquatic > Freshwater > Wetlands > Sediment | place: USA: North Carolina...
GCTTGTCACAGGGTCACCGGCAGGCACTTCATATTTTACATTAAAAACAAAACCATCCTGCTTGATGTTTACGCCGCCAATAGGATAAATATTTTTTAGTAAAAGCCTCCACGCGTCTTTATAAGTTGGAATTAAATTCCTTGGCTTTACAAGTTGTAATACTAACGGTTTAGATGTATCACCTGCAGATGAATTGAGAAATTCTCCATGGAAAATATCGTTCTGGGGATTACCTGGGTCAGATGTAACACGATACGCTACTGCGATTACATCATTATCTTGTATTTGGGTATTAAAAGTAAGCACGCCTGTATATTGATTAAGTGTATAATCAACATTTGGAGTTAAAAGGACAAATCTGCCTACTTCTGTTTGTCCGCCTTTGGGAGAACTAACAGATCGCATAGCATCCGGATAAGTGGGGCTTGAACCTGTCGTATTTGTCTGAGGATTCTTTATACCATAAAGATTTATATAAGCAACAGCCTGTCTTTCCTTAGAAGGATCATAGACTCCACCGCTTTGAGATTTCCAAACTTCTATCTGATTAATAGTATATTTAGAAACTATATTAGGCGTAGCACTACCGTAATACTTATAGAATAAATCTAAATCAGGCGCTGTGCTTGCGTAAACTGTATCGACAAAATAATTATTTGTCGCGTAATTATAAGCTCTAATCGTGAAGTTCTGAGAAGTGGCGCCGCCATTTACCTGCACGGTTTTTATTTCACCTTTTTTCTGGCTTGCCAATGTCGTCAATGTAAGCGGACCAAGTTTGAAAGTTGCCTTAACTCCAAATAAAGCCTCGCTGCCGCCAACCAACGGCGAAGTTTCCAGCGAAACATTACCGGCTTCTATGCTTTGAATAATTTCATCTTCATAACCGGTATATTTTATTTTTAACTGATTCTGGTATTCAAAAGTTCTTTCGGTATTCCAGTCAGCGCTAATGTTTAGCTTATCTCCAATAGTTCCATCAACGTTTATTTGAACCTGCTGCTGAAAGTCCGGCTGATTCGTAGTGTTTCCAAGATTAGATGCGGTTATTCCTTCAGTAGTTTGATTCATCCATGCACCGTGAATATCAACGGAGCCGCCTATCCTCAAACTAATTTTTGGCTTGCCGAAAATACTAAGCACACCGACACTCGGCAAAGGTATTTCAAAGTTTGTAAAGCTTTGAATCAACTGTCCAAGTTCTTCTTTAGATCCTTTATATGTATAATTATTTGAAATTTGATCCCATGAGTTTTCCTCATTCTGCGCAAGACTTAATTTTAAATATTCATCCACCGGGATTCTAAGCATAATTTTAGATTGATGTCCGGCGACTGTTTCCCTCACTTCAACATATTTGCCGGTTGAATCAAGCGTAACGGTTCTGTTAATGGTACCCGGAGCCGGTTGTGCATAAAAGTCAGATTGATTACCTAAACTAAATTTAACATAAGGAACATCGCTTCGTGCGTCGTTAAAATATTTAAGCCTGGCAGTTGAATCAATTGCCATAGAATCAATTTTGACTGTGTCCTTCAGAGCATGTAATGAATCCTTTTTAGAACCCAAAGAGTCTGCAGCTGTTGCGTTGATAGAAGTTTTTAAATCCTTTGGCGATGTTAAAGGTATTTTGAGAGATGGTAATTCATCTTCATTTAATTGAGAATTATTTTGTTGATGGATATTAGCCTGCTCAAGCTTATTGTTTCTTAAGTTATAATTAAAGAAGACATCAATCCAGCAAGATTGATTTAGCTGAGTGTTTGTAGGAGAATCAAAGCCAAGATTAATTGCCGCATAAAACAACATTGTTCCAAATAAACAGAAGCGGACAATCTCCCAAATCAATTTTATGATTCTATATCTGATACGAATCCCTTAAACGAAATTATTAAAATTAAAACTGTATAAATTTTATATGACATTCCTCCAAAATTATTTTTTTTGCGTGAAAAAATTATACAAATAAACTTTGAATATCAACTTAGTTAATAGGATTATTTTCATAAGTTAAATTATAATTTATCCGATTTTATTATAAGGTAAATTTTTTGTCGCTCAAAATATTCCCGCTTTGCACTGGGACTGTCTTAATATTTTGGTATGTCACTTCGTAAAGCGCTCAATTAAATCTTTATGCTGTGGAAATTGTTCGCTGAGAATTTTTCTATCAGCAAGTTCAAAGTCTTTAAAGTCAAATCCGGGAGATACGGTGCAGCCGATTAACGAAAAAGATTTTTTATCTTTTAATTCCGCCGCGAACCAAACGCCTCTGTCGATTGTTGTTTGATAAACTTCATCATCGGTTAGATTTTTACCAAGCGTAATGGTCCTAAAACCTTCCTTTTCATTGAGAAGATAAATTATTATACTGCTGCCGTCGTAAAAGTGCCAAAGCTCATCAGATTGCAGCCGGTGAAAATTTGAAACATCTTCGCCGGTAAGCATAAAGTATATTGAAGTAGAAAAATTTCTATTGCCTGAATAGCGGTCAGGTAAATACTCTGCGGAATACTTTTCATCCGCACGGTAAATTTCTTTAAAGTAGCCGCCTTCCGGATGAGGCATTAGTTTCAACTTTGATATATAGTATTGTGCTTTTTCGTTCATCACGTTTAGCAATTTTCTTTAGTTAATAAACTAAAATTCAAGTCATTTAGAATTTTTATGAGGAGTAAAAGTACAGATAAGCTTTTAAAAAAAAGCGTGCAAAATTATATGCACGCTTTTCGACAATGAATAAATCTATCTTGCTTCAAGCGGAACAAAAGGACGCTTTGTTTCACCAACATAAATTTGTCTTGGTCGATAGATTCTTGCGCCGGGAGTTTCACGCATTTCTTTCCACTGCGCAATCCATCCGGGAAGTCTTCCAAGAGCAAACATAACAGTAAACATATTGGTAGGTATTCCCATTGCCCGATAAATAATTCCGCTGTAGAAATCCACATTAGGATAAAGCTTTCGTTCAATAAAGAAATTATCCTTCAGCGCGACTTCTTCCAGGTTCTTAGCAATATCCAACAATGGATCATTCACTCCAAGTTCATTCAAGACGCGATCTGCAGAAGCTTTAAGAATCTGCGCACGGGGGTCAAAATTTTTATAAACACGATGACCAAAGCCCATCAACTTAAATTTTGATTCCCGGTCTTTAGCCATGTTAATATATTTTTTATAATCCCCGCCGTCGTTTTTAATTCTCGCAAGCATTTGAATCACTTCCTGGTTAGCGCCGCCGTGAAGCGGTCCCCAGAGAGCACAGATGCCGGCAGAAATAGATGCAAACAAATTCGCTTCACTGCTGCCGACCATTCTGACGGTAGATGTACTGCAATTTTGTTCGTGATCTGCATGAAGAATTAAAAGCAGGTCCAATGCTTCTTCAACTACTTTTGGAACTTCATAAGATTCAGAAGGAACCGCAAACATCATGTGAAGCATATCCGCGCTGTAGCTGAGATCATTCCTTGGGTAAATATACGGTTGCCCGATAGATTTTTTATAAGAGAACGCGGCAATCGTTTTTAACTTTGCAAGAAGCCTTACCATGTTAAGTTCAACGTCAACATTATATCCGTCTTCAGGATAAAATGCTGATAGTGAGCTTACCATAGCAGATAGGATTCCCATCGGGTGAGCCTTTGGCGGAAATCCTTCAAAGAATTTTTTCATGTCCTCATGAATGAGACTATGATGTGTTAGCTGAAACTGAAATCTTTCCAGCTCGGCTTTGTTCGGAAGATGACCAAAAATTAATAGAAAGCTTACTTCAACAAAATTAGAATTTTTGGCTAACTCTTCAATTGGATAACCGCGGTATCGAAGTATTCCTTTTTCTCCATCAATAAAAGTAACCGCGCTTTGGCATGAACCGGTGTTTCCGTAACCGGAATCAAATGTGATGGCGCCGCTTTTACCTCTAAGCTGAGAGATGTCGATTCCTACTTCTTGTTCGGAACCAATGGTCATCGGAAGATCGTACTCTTTATCATGGATAAAAAGTTTTGCTGTATCTGTGAGTATATTTTGATTAATCATGTTAATCCCCAGATATATTATTAAATTAATTATTTAGAAAATTTTGACAATCACTTATACAAGTGATACCTTAGACGTGCCTTTATATACCTCCTTCCTTTTAATTGATGAAAAGTTTACCATAATATAAATGATTGCTACAACTTTGGGTAAAAGTTAAACACATTTGCAGAAACAATCAACATATTTTTTACTTAAATATCTGCGGCTTAAAAAAAGTGCTGACATGAGAAGTTTTAATTACCGCAATTCTATATTTTTAATTTGTTATTTTTGTCTAACTAATTTTATTTTTTATTAAATGAAAACATTAAATTTCGATTTTGTAATAATTGGCGGGGGCTTAGCCGGGCTTTATTCCGCGAACTATGCTTCAAACTTCGGCAGCGTTGCTCTTCTGACAAAATCTACTTTGGATATAAGCAACTCATATTGGGCACAAGGCGGAATTGCGGCGGCAATAGGGAAAGACGATAATACAAGCTTCCACTTTGATGATACAATGACAGCAGGCAGAGGCTTGTGCGATAGCAGCGCTGTAAAAATTCTTGTCGAAGAAGGCAAAGAAAGAATTCTTGAGCTTTTGAAATCAGGCGTTCCTTTCGACATGACAAGCGATGGTCCGGCGTTGGGTCTTGAGGGCGGACATTCAATGAGGAGAATTCTTCATGCAGCAGGCGACTCAACCGGCAAAGAAGTAGTTAAATATTTTACTGAAATAGTAAAAAAGAATAATAATATAAAAATCTTTGAAAATACTTATGTCTTCGAGCTATTAGTTGATGATCTAAGATGCGGCGGTTTATATGCGTTAAACAATATCAACGGCAAAAATTTTTTATTTTTATCTTCAAATATAATTATTGCGGCAGGCGGCGCTTCGGGAATTTTCAGCAGGACCACAAATCCGAATACATCAACGGGAGATGGAATTGCGCTTGCTTACAATGCCGGAGCCAGAATTGCGGATATGGAATTTATACAATTTCATCCCACATCATTTTATTCCGAATCGGGAGATACTTTTTTGATTAGCGAAGCAGTACGCGGCGAAGGCGCTTATCTTGTAAATGAAGACGGACTACGTTTTATGAAAAAATTAGACCCGCTGGCTGAATTAGCTCCGCGCGATGTTGTGGCTTCTTCAATATTTAAAGAAATAGAGTCTACCGGAAATAAATGTGTGTACTTAAAACTTGATCACCTAAATGCTGAAAAAATTAAGAACCGTTTTTCATTTATTTATAATCACGCGCTCGACTACGGGGTGGATATTACAAAAAATCTCATCCCTGTGGCGCCTGCGGCTCATTATATGATTGGGGGAATAAAAACTGGTCTGAACGGAGAAACAAACATAAAAGGATTATTTGCTTGCGGCGAGGTCGCTTCTACCGGTGTTCACGGCGCAAATAGGCTGGCAAGCAACTCCCTGTTAGAATGCATCGTCTTCGGCAAGCGTACCGTTGATGCGGCAAGAATTGAAAAAGGAAATCAAAAAGCTTTGGATTTTCCTCCTAAAAAAATTTTTATTGAAAAAGAAAATGAGAACATTTATAGAGCCATTAAAAAGAGAGTTGCGGAGATAATGACCGGCAAGGTTGGAATACTGCGAAATGAAGAATCGTTACGCGAAGCATATTCTGAAGTCGAAAATTTTTCTTCAAAATATAATTTTATTGAAGATGAATTTTACAGCAAAAAGCTTCATGACTTGATAGAGGTTTCAAAACTAATAATAACATCTGCGTTAATTAGAAAAGAAAGCCGCGGAGCACATAAGAGAACAGACTTCCCTTCTGAAGATTCATCATTATTATTTCACATAATTCTACAAAAAGACCTTCAACCTGAATATCTACCTTTAGCCGATTAATACTACAATGACTGAAACCAACTTTAATTTTACAGATGAGATATTTGACCGTATAATTAACGCGGCTCTTAAAGAAGATGTTGGCAGCGGAGACTTAACGACCAATCTTATTGTTTCTTCGGATTTAAATGCCAAAGCTTTTTTGAAAGCTAAGGAAGAAGGCATCGTCGCCGGGCTTAGAATTGCCGAATTAATTTTTAAAAAATTAGACCCGGCTATAAAATGGCAGCAGCATTTTAATGACGGCGTTAAAATAAATCCGGGCGATATACTTGTTAACTTTGAAGGCTCGTATAAAGCAATATTAACCGGTGAAAGAACAGCGTTAAATTTCTTGCAGAGAATGTCCGGCATCGCTACTTTAACTTCAAAGTTTGTTAATGCCGTAAAAGGCACAAAAACAAAAATATTGGATTCAAGAAAAACTGTTCCGGGATTGCGTATGATAGACAAATACGCTGTAAAAATCGGCGGCGGAACTAATCATAGAATTGGCTTATACGATATGGTCCTGATTAAAGATAATCATATTAAAATTGCCGGAGGAATTTCAAACGCCGTAAATCAAGTTAGAACAAATTTAAAAGCCGGAATTAAAATTGAAGTTGAAACTTCCAATATTGATGAGGTGCTGGAAGCAGTAATGTTAAACGTTGATTTTATTATGCTTGATAATATGTCAACTGAAATGATGCGCCATGCTGTAAAGTTAATTAACGGTAAAGCGTTAGTTGAAGCGTCAGGAAATATGACACTTGGAAGAGTAAAAGAAGCAGCGGAAACCGGCGTTGATTTTATTTCAGTCGGCGCGCTAACGCATTCGGTTTGCGCATTGGATATTGCGCAGTACATTGAAAATAATTAATAACAGTTTAAGTTTGTTGAAAAAAATGGAATATTCATGGATGATAAATTGCTCGTAGAAGAAATATTAAGATTGAAGAAAGAAAAGAACGCGGTAATCCTTGCCCATAATTATGAAGTAGGTGAAATTCAGGACGCAGCAGATTTTGTTGGCGACTCACTTGGCTTATCGCAGACGGCGGGTAAATCAAATGCGGATATAATTGTTTTCTGCGGTGTTCATTTCATGGCTGAGACTGCTTCGATTATTTCTCCAAATAAAAAGGTGCTGCTTCCCGATTTAGAAGCGGGTTGCTCGCTGGCATCTACAATTGATGCTAAACAACTTGTAGAATGGAAAAAAGAATTTCCTGGCTCTGTTGTTGTTTCTTATGTAAACACAACCGCTGAAGTCAAGGCTGAAAGTGATTATTGCTGTACTTCTTCAAATGCGGTGAAGGTTGTGAACGCTATTCCAAAAGATAAAAAAATCCTTTTTTTACCGGATAAATTCTTAGGAATGTACGTTAAAACTATTACCGGAAGAGATATTGAAATTTGGGACGGCGCGTGTCATGTTCATGAAAAAATCGGCGATATGAATTTAAATAAGGCAAAGGAACTATTTCCGGATGCACAAGTATTAATTCATCCTGAATGCGGCTGTTCAACTTCATGCATGTACAGATCGACTAAGTACGGTAACACTGAAGACATAAAAATCTTTTCTACCGAAGGAATGATAAACCATGTTAAGTCATCTCCTAAAAATGAATTCTTGATTGCTACTGAAACAGGAATTTTACACAGGCTTAAGAAAGACAACCCGCATAAGATCTTTCACCCGGCAAGCGAGAATTCTGTTTGCGAATACATGAAGAAGATTACACTTGAAAAACTATACAATTCATTGCTCAATGAAGAGTTTGAAATAAAAGTGCCTGAAGAAATCGCCCTAAAAGCGCGCAAGCCGATTGAACGGATGTTGTCTATCTATTAACATTTTTCTTTTTTGAAATAATCTTCTTTACATTCTCATTTTTAAAATATATCTTCCTTGAGAACAATAAGAAGCATATATGAAGACTCCCAAACTAAAATTACCTTCATGGGGGAAGCCTTTAATTATTTTTATTGTAATTACAATCTTAATTTTATCTGGCGGCATTTCTTTTTACAACTATCAAAAGCAAATACTAAAAGATCAGATTAAATCTGAGTTTTCTAGAATTGCGAACAACACGACAAACGAAGTTTCTGCCTGGCTTACAGAACGCAGAGATGATGCGGAATTTGCATTTGAAAATAGGCAGATTAGTGAAGACATATACAAATTAGTTAACTCTCCCTTAAATATTTCATACAAGCAAACTATTAGCAACTGGCTGCAGCCTATAAATACTTTTCACGATTATTATAATATTTTTATTATAAATTATGAGGGAAAGGTTGTTTTTTCGTTGCTTGACAGCGCGAACAACATTAACGTTCCTCATATCATTTCGCCTGCGTCAAATAAAAACGGGGACAATGGCGTTTATTCTTCAGATATTCAAATTGACAGCGTAACAAAAAAGATATATATCGATTATAATGTCCCTTTAGTATTACGGAATGACAAAAATATTATTCATTTTGGATTATTAGTCTTTAGGATTAATCCTTATAAATCATTTTATAAGATAATAAAATCAATGCCTATTCCTTTTAAATCCGCCGAAGCATATTTAGTAAGGAGAGACGGAAACTTTGTTACTTATTTAAGCGAGCAGCACTACAGGCAAAAAGCTCCATTTAATTATAAAGTTCCGATTACTGAAATTGATCGCCCATCTGTTCAAGCGGCATTGGGAAGAGAAGGTTTCTTTGAAGGCAAAGACTACAGAGGAGTAAAAGTTTTGTCATTTATAAAAAACATTCCGGGAACATCGTGGTATCTTATATCCAAGGTAGATCAGGATGTAATATACTCTCATATATTTTATCTGTCTCTTGTCATTTTTTTGTTAATCGCATTCCTTATAATAATAAGTTTGATAGCAAATATCTGGATTTGGCAGGTTATTAAAAATAAAACAAAGCGTGCAGAGTTAGAGTCGAGGATGAAACATCTGGCGCTGGTAAAGCATTACGATTATCTTATAAAATATTCAAACGATAATTTTTTTCTTTTAGATACTGATCTTAGAATAGTAAACGTTAACGATACCGCATTGAAAACTTACGGATATACAAAAGAAGAATTTTCTTACTTAACATTGCAAGATATAAGACCAAAGGAAACATGGTCGAGTATTAAGCCTCTTGTCAATCAAATCGAGATGCAGACAGAACTAATTTTTGAAACGACACACATAAAAAAGAATGGGAAAATATTTCCAGTTGAAGTAAGTACGAGAATAATAAATATTGAAGGTCAGAATTTTTACCAAAGCGTCGTCAGGGATATCACTGAGAGGAAAAATTATGAAATAAATTTGCAAAGGATGAATAGGATTTATTCAGTCCTAAGCAATATTAACCAGCTTATTGTACGTACAAGCGACAGAAAGAAAATATACGACGAGGTGTGCCGGATCTCTGTTGAGAACGGCAAATTTGTTTTTGCTGTAATAGGAATTTTGGATGCAGATAGAGATAAAGTAAATATGGTTTCAAGCTATGGTTTTGATAACGGTTATTCTTTAAAGATGAAAATTTCATTAAGTGACCCTGCATACGGAAGCGGACCAGTAGGAACTTCAATTAAAGAGCACAAATATATTATTTGTAACGATATCGAAAATGATAAGATAATGATCCCCTGGAGGCAGCTTGCTTTGGCAAACGGTTACCGTTCCAACGCATCATTCCCTTTGATACTAAATAATAACGCTGTTGGCTTTATCGGATTCTATTCAAATGAAATTAATTTCTTTACTGATGAAGAAGTTAAGCTTCTTGAAGAATTATCTTCCGATATTTCGTTTGCATTAGAATTTTTAGATAATGAAGAAAAAAGAAAAAGTTATGAAATAGCTTTGCAGCAAAGTGAAGAAAAATTTTCAAAAGCATTCTTAAACAGCCCGGATGGAATTTCTATAACAAGACTTGAAGATGGAAAAATTGCCGAAGTAAATCAAAAATTCCTTGACGAACTGTGTTTTGAGAGAGAAGATGTTATTGGAAAGACAACGATAGAATTGAATTGCTGGGCGGAACCTCAGGAAAGGAAAATATACGCAAACTTAATTAGAGAAAATGGTTCCGTATCCAATTATGAAACAAGATGGAAAAAAGCCGATGGAGAAATTATCTTCCTTCTTATCAACGCTAATATTATCACTTTGAATAATGAGCCTTATATTATTGCTATCTCACAAAATATAACTGATATAATTATAACGCGCCAAAAATTAATTGAGGCGAAAGAAAAAGCCGAAGACATGAATAAGCTAAAATCAGCTTTTCTGGCAAATATGAGTCATGAACTTCGCACGCCTATGATTGGGATTTTAGGCTACACCGATATTTTACAGCGCGAAATTAAAACTCAAACACATAAAAAAATGCTGGGTAGTATAAATGCCAGTGCTACAAGACTTTTAAACACGCTTAATCTTGTATTAGATCTATCCCGGATAGAATCCAACCGTCAAGAATTGAATGATCAGATTGTGAATATACCTTTGCAAGTAATGCAAGTTGTTTCTACTTTTTTTGGCTATGCAAAAAATAAAAATCTTCACCTTGAGACTGTAATCCACGATGAAAACATAACTGCAAATATCGATGAAAGAGTGTTTGACCAGATAATGGACAACCTAATAAATAATGCTCTAAAATATACGGACACAGGAAGCGTTATAATTGAAGTCGGTTCTGAACAGATTGACAATAAAGCATGGGCAACAATAAAAGTTAAAGACACTGGGATAGGTATTCCAGCAGAAAGTCTCGATCTTATCTTTGAAGAGTTTAGGCAGGTAAGTGAAGGCTATGGACGACATTATGAAGGCACCGGACTTGGACTGGCAATTACTAAAAAATCTATCGAAGTCATGGGCGGGTCAATTTCTGTAGAAAGTAAATTAGGAACCGGTTCAACTTTTATAGTACGTTTCCCGCTCTACAATTACGCGGTAGATAGTTATGAAAAGGATGAGCAAAGAATTTTAGATGATACTAATATCCCCGTTGAGGCTGAAATAAAGAATAAAAATAGAATTCTTATAGTAGATAATGACGATGTAACCCGCGATTTTATTTCGTTAGTTCTAAAAAAGAATTATATAATAGACAGTGCAGAAAGCGGACCAGAAGCGATAAAACTTGCAGAACAAAATCACTATTCTATTATCCTTATGGATATTGGTCTTGGGTTTGGGATGAACGGAATTGACGCGGCTAGAGAAATCAAAAAAATACCCGGTTATGAAAACGTACCAATTGTAGCGCTTACCGCGTATGCAATGAAAGGAGACAAAGAAAATTTTCTTTCCCAGGGATTAACCCATTATATATCAAAGCCATTTTTAACTAAAGATCTAATAAACCTATTAAACGAAATCCTTAAGAAACATTAGAGAATGTTGTACCCGATGCCCAACGAAAAAACATTTATCGAGGAAAAGTTCAAATCGGCATTAAGATAAAAATTACCTATACTATAAGAAGAGCCGGCAATAATCCTATATGAGTTTGCGCCATTTAAATTAAATGAAATATTTATTCCATAAGCGGTGCTATTATTTGAGTTTGATGAAGGCAGGTAAGAATAATTTACGTTGAGACTGCTTCCCTCATATTGGACTGCGCCGTAGACTTCAAATGCTCCTATACTTTTACTCAATTGAATATCAAAAGCATACGCAGATACGCTGAGAAATTCTTTCCCGGTAGAATCATTTATGCTAAAATTCTGATATGAAGCTTCTCCATAAATATTCACCGGGAAATTTTTAATAAACTTTCCGAAGTTATGTCTTACTCCCAAACCGAGATAACTTGTTTTTCCATAATTGCCTATATTAATCGGCGGAAGCCATCGCATAAAAATTTCAGTATTAAAAAACGTTCCTATATTTAATTGTGGTACAAGCAGAGGAGCAACATCGGTGCTGGCAAGGCTGCCGAATGTTTGCTCATATCTCGTTTGATGGATCGGCATTGAAAAAAGCCCTGCAATAGTCATCGTATCATTTATATCTATAACAGCCGTAGCAGGATTTTTACTCCCGAAGATTGTTGGAGCGTTATTTACCGTAGCAGTTGCGTTTACAGTCTGCGATTGTCCCATCGTATCGACCACTGCAACAGTGTGATAAAACGCGCTGAAGCTTTTTTCATTAGCCGGGATAAACGAACCTATAGACTCGATGCTGAAAGAAATGTGCAGCTTATTTGCTCCGTCGCTTGCAATCATTCCGGGATGGAAGAACCCTGAATTAATGCCGGCGCCGTATGCGTTGATAAACGGCTGCAAATAAGACTCAGCATATTGTGTTGCAACTTTGCTAAGATTCTGATTTAAATCCTGCGCAAATAACTCACCTGCTAAAAAAATAAATATTCCTAAAAACAGTTTAGACATTTAACTCCATTCACTTTAATTACTAACCTAAAATTAAAAATTAATCGAATAGATTTATACGAGATTTTAACATGTACGACCAGAATCACAATTATATATTCGGAAAATAGTCTGAAATCGAACTGAAGCGGTTTTTACTTACAAATTCATCTTCTATTATATTGACATCTTTCGATGTTATAAATATATTGCATCAGTTTTTATAATGAATAACATGAATTTAAAACCAAAATATTTCATCTGCTGCTGTAATTGCTCTTGTTGTATCATGCCGGATTCAAAGGCAGCGGAATATCTATTAGGTAAAAACATCTTGTAAAAATTTTATCAAAATAATTAAACTTAGAAAAACCCGCTGCTAATAATTAGAGCGGGTTTTCTTTTTTAAATAAACTATAAAAATCAAAATAGGACTAACAATGCCAAACATTCAAAATAAATTAGATCGAAGCGCGCTAAAATTTAATCAAGGCTCGATCGTAACTTTAACTGCATTAGCTTTTTTATTTAACAACTCATGGCTGATTGCATTTGTCTCGGCAGTTATGCTGATTGGAACTATTTTTCCTAAAGCGGGCTTATTTAAGCAAATATATATTCGGATTCTAAAACCTGCGGGGATCATCAGACCGGACATAGCTGAAGAAGATAATTCCCCGCATCAATTTGCTCAAGGACTTGGCGGAGTTTTTCTTTTATTCTCTTTTTTGTTTGTAAATATTTTTGGGCTTACGGTCATAGGTTGGATGCTGGACTTAATTGTTCTATCTCTTGCATTCATAAATCTGACCGTCAATTTTTGTCTCGGCTGCTTTATTTATTTTCAGCTTCACAAACTCGGAATTTTCAAATCAACTCCGTTAACGGGAGACAAAAATGCTTGAAAGATTTATTATTCTTTTTCTCGTTTTAACATTTTTAGGAATTCTTATAAGAAGGTTCAGCCGGACAAAACAAAACTTCGGCACAAGTCTTCCCCGCGGAGTCAGCATTCCCGATTCCGAATTGCCAACTGTGTTATATTTTTGGACTGAGCAATGTGTGCAATGCAAAAGGTCACAGAAACCGGCGCTGCATAGGCTTCAGCGGAACCGCGGAATGTTTAATCTCGTGAATATAAATGCTCTTGAAGAAAAGGATATTGTTTCCTCATTTAAGATAAAAACTGTTCCAAGCACTGTAATAATTTCGCCCGATAAAAAACCGGCGTATATTAATAACGGATTCAAAAGCGAAAGAGAACTTGCAGAACAATTAGATAAATTATCTTAAAAAAAATTATTCTACATCCTTCAGAATTGCAGAAAATTCTTTCGCACTTAGGTAGCCGGTAATGCGTTTTACTTCTTTCCCTTTTGAATTTAATATTAACACAGTTGGAACGCCGATAATATTATATTTTTCTCTAAGCTGTTCAACTTCAGGCGAGAGAGTCTTCGTCATGTTGGCTTTTAGAGATACAAAACTCTTTGCTTCTTTAATAACATTAGGATCGGTAAAAGTTGAAGCGTCAAGTTCCTTGCATGGGATGCACCAGTCGGCGTAGAAATCTATTATTGCTCCCTTATTCGATGAAAGATTATCAGTCAGTAGATTTTCCTGATAAGGTTTCCATTCGATTGAACTTTTCTTTTCAGGGACAAGTGAATAAACGCCAACGATAATAAGAATTATAGAAAAGACAATCTTAAAAATTCTAAAGCCTTTTATTTTATTCGCAAGCTTATCAAATATTAATATATAAAGAGCAGCAACTATAAAATAAATTGGAAGAATGTAGGCAGAAATGTTTTTCGGTAATAAAGGAAGAATGAAATAAAAAGCCATCCCAAGAAGTATAAAGCCAAAGATATGTTTTACCGATTCCATCCATTCTCCCGAACGGGGCAGCTTTTTAATCTTGCCCGAAAAAATTGCGAGGAATAAATACGGCAAACCTAAACCAAGAGCGAGCACAAAAAACATTAGAAAGCCATAAAACGGATCAGCCTTTGCGGCAACATACGTTACGAGTCCAAGTACAAATGGACCAATGCATGGAGCGGCGACAATTCCCATTGTCAGTCCCATAAAGAAAGCGCCGTAGTATCCGTTCTTAGCTCCGCCTGCTTTTGCAACCAAACTATTCGGCATTTGGATCTCATAAAGACCGAACATGCTGAGAGATAAAACAACAAAAATTAAAGCAATAAAAATTATTACAAAAGAATTTTGAAGCAGTGAGCCGAACACTGCTCCGCTTAACGCCGTTACAACTCCAACAACCGAATATGTTAGCGCCATGCCGAGCACAAAAAATAACCCCATTAGAAAAAGCCGTTTTGTACTTCCTTCACTCTGACCGCCGAAAAATCCGATTGTAATCGGAATTAAAGGATAAACACAAGGGGTTAAGTTCAACGCGAGTCCGCCAAAAAAAACAAACAGTAAGCTAAGCAGCAAACCGCTTGAAGCTAATGTTGAAGAAATTGCGCTGCTTGAACTTGAAGAAGTTTTATTTTCTTGAGCAGCGTTATTATTCAGTTTTTGGAAAACATCTTGGTTGATTTGAGAAATCGTATTATTCGAACTGACTACAAGCACGTTCAAAGTGTCAATCGCAGTCGCCGGCGGCATACAAGATTGATTATTACATGATTGATAATTTAGTTTTGTTACAAGAAAATAATTTCCAGGTCTTATATTTTTCGGCACCATTAAATCAGCGGTAATCAATACCTCTCCTTCCCAAACGGAAAGCGGCTTATCTGAAAAGCCCAATTTTTTTTCTTCAGCTTTAGGATAAATTCTTTTTTGAAGTTTAAAACCTTTTGAAGTATCAATTTGCAAATCTGTTGGTATTAAATAATCTTCATCCGGTTTGTTGGAATTTATGTGCCATGAATTTTCCACTAATGCTTTAACTGCAACTTTATATTTACCGCCTGCATATACTTTATCCACGGACAAAAATGTTTTTATCTGAACATGCTGCTTATTAAAATTGAATTGCGGAAAAATGTTAGTCGAAACAAAGAGCAATAGAATATTCAACAAAATCAATTTCTTATTCATTTTTTTATTCTTCTATAAATTGAAAACATAAAATCATTTTCGCCAGCCCTGAACAATAGGATACCTTCGTCCGTAGCCAAACGCTTTAGTTGAAATTCTCAATGCCGGCGCTGCTTGCTTTCTTTTGAATTCATTAATATCAACTAACCTTAAAACATATTGAACAATTTTTTCATCGCCGATTACTTTTGTTATTTCATCGAATTCTTTATTTTCTTCAAGATACATTTTCAATATCTTATCGAGCAATTCATATTCAGGCAAAGAGTCCTGATCTTTTTGTCCAAACCTCAACTCTGCCGAAGGAGCTTTAGTAATTATTTCCTCAGGAATAATTTCTTCGTATTTATTAATATATTTTGCAAGGCGGTAAACATCGGATTTATAAACATCGGCAATAACAGCTAAGCCGCCGCTCATGTCGCCGTACAAAGTACAATAACCAACAGCCATTTCAGATTTATTTCCGGTAGTAAGCAAGAGATAATTAAACTTATTTGAAATTGCCATTAAATAAATTCCTCTTACGCGCGCTTGAATATTTTCTTCGGTTACATCCTGCGCCAAATTATTGAAGGACGATGACATTACTTCTAAAATTTTATCAACCACAGGCTGTATTGAAATATTTTCAGATGAGATGCCGAGTTTCGCAATTAGTTTCTCCGAATCCTTAATGCTTCCTTCACTTGAAAATTGCGAGGGCATTAGAACTACGTGAACGTTTTCTTTTCCGATAGCCTTAACCGCAGCATAAGTAACTAAAGCTGAATCAATTCCGCCGCTTAATCCCACCAAAACTTTTTTGAAGTTTAGTTTCTCGCAGTATTCACGCAAGCCGTAAACCAATGCGTCTAAAACTTCAGCTTCGAAACTTCCTTCCGATTTTTCAATCGGTAAATATTTTTCTTCCGTATCGAAGATAAAATAATCTTCGTCAAAAGATTTTCCAAGCTTTACAAGATCACCGTGCTTATCAAAACACATACTGGCACCATCGAATATTAAATCAGTTTGAGCGCCTACAGTACAAACATATGCCAACGGAATTTTATCCTTTCCTGTAAGGACGGAAAGCATCTGCTGGCGATTTTGCCTTTTCCCGTATGAGTAAGGGCTTGCGGATATGTTTATTAAAAGTGTGGAGCCCTTATCAATTAAATCTTTTACCGGGTCAACGCTGTAACGGCGCTTATGCCAGTAATCGGCATCATTCCAGATATCCTCACAAATCGAAATGCCTAATTTTTCTCCTTTAAATTCAAAGACCCGGACTTCCTTCGCCATATCAAAGTAACGCATTTCATCAAAGACATCATAATTTGGAATTAGTGTTTTATGTTGAACAAATTGAATCTTGCCGTCATAGCAAAGTACTGCGGAGTTGTAGACATCGGTTCCAATTACATCTTCATTTTCGGTAATTGTCCCGAATAAAAGTCCAACTTCTTTAGTAATAGAAGCTATTTCAAGTGCAGCCTTTTTTACAGATTCGCGAAATTCATTCTTCTCAACTATATCAAGCGGAGGATATCCTGTTAATGATAGTTCCGGGAAGATTACCAGATCGGATTTATCAGAAACAGCTTTTTTGTATCCTTCAAGAATTTTCGATTTGTTAAATTTTAGGTCGCCAATAATTGTATTAATCTGGCAAAGAGCTATCTTCATTTATTGTCTGCTTTTTTGTTTACAAAAATATGAAAGGCGTGCTGGTTTTACAATTTGCATAGAAAGATTATGCAATACTTGAAATAACCACTGCCGCCGGCAAAATAAAATTTCCGCAATTCAATGAATAATACCGATGATAACAAAATTATAGTATATTAATTTCAATTAACTAATATAACGGTTAAGAAATATACAATTATTACAGGAGTTTAAAATGAACAAGAAATTATACCGCTCTCGTAAAGAAAAAATGCTCAGTGGAGTTGCAGGTGGGATAGCCGAATATTTTGATCTCGACCCAACACTTGTAAGAATACTTTTTATAGTTACGCTTTTTATGGGAGGCAGCGGCGTGGTAGCGTATATAATATTGTGGATAGTTGTTCCGGAAGCTCCATTTGTTAGCGAAGTCCATTCCGAAGCCCCACCAAGCGGCGAATCATCAAGTGCTGAAAATACTTCTCAGGCTTATCATGATGAACGAAAAGTTTACGAGGAGCATATACATAAGAGAAAAAGTCTTGCCGGTGCTGTATTAATAATTTTAGGTTTTCTTTTTCTCGCTGACAATTATTTTCCGCATTTTTATTTCCATGATTTCTGGCCATTAATACTTGTTGCGATTGGTCTGGCGCTTTTGCTTAATTCAAAGAAATAGAAATTTTAAGGAGCTAAAATGAAAACGAAACACATTTTCTGGGGTATGTTATTTATATCAATCGGAGCGCTAATCCTGCTCGATAATTTGAGCCTTATAAATTATAACTTCGATTATTTCTGGAAGCTATGGCCTTTGATATTTATTTTATGGGGAATTTCTTTGATGGTTGGCAATTCATTTTTTAAAAGCGTACTGGCTATAATTGCGGCAATTATTCTGGCGGTTGTTTTATTTACGGGATTCAAATCAGCTTGTTATTTCAGCGGCGATCATTTCATATTTCATAATAACGATGGATTCAGCTTCGACATAGATGATAATTATGATACTACCTTCTACTCGGAACCTTACTCAACTAATATTCAAAAGGCTGTTTTAGATTTTAATGCGGGTGCAGGTACTTTTTTGTTGGATGATACAACCGGTGACTTATTTAGCGCTTATACAAGCGGCGTAAAAAATAATTATAACATTAGCCGAACAGATATGAACGATCAAGCGTCAGTAAAGCTTAAAATGAAAAGCAGACACTTTAGCTTTATTCATGGTAAAATAAAAAATAAGGCGGAGTTAAAATTAAATACAAATCCTATTTGGGATATGTATTTCAACGTCGGCGCTGCTTCTCTTGATTTCGATTTAAGCCCATATAAAATTAATAATGCAAGTATAGAAATGGGTGCGGCTTCTTTGAATTTAAAGTTAGGCAATAAAAGCGATAGTTCTAATGTTGTGTTAAAAGCCGGAGCTTCAAGTATTAATATTCTTATTCCGGATTCTGCCGGATGTGAAATAAAAACAGAATTCGCACTATCATCCGAGTCATTTGACGGTTTCCATAAGACCAGTTCAAATTTATATCAGACGGAAAATTTTGCATCGGCAAAAAAGAAAATATATTTAGAAATTAAAGCTGGTGTGTCATCAGTTAAAGTTCATCGATACGCGGGAGATTGGTAAAATAAATTTATTTTTTCTTCTTAAGTTTTGCAGATTTTACTTTTGGTGGAATCCACAAATATTTATTTAGCAGTACGCAATTATCTTTATCAAATTCAACTCCTTCGGAGCGAAGAAGATCTTCCATAATTTGAAAATCGCCGAAATGTAATTTACCTGTTAAGGCACCGAATCTGTTTACTACACGATGACACGGCAGCCCCGACTCTTTAGCCCCATTTAAAGCCCATCCAACGGTTCTTGCTGCAGATCTAATTCCGCATGCTTCGGCAATGTCGCCGTAAGTCGTAACTTTTCCATAAGGAATTTTTGCTACAATTTTATAAACTTTATCAAAAAAATCCTGCCGATTACTTTTCCTATTGCCTATTACCGCATTCTTTTTCTTAACCATAATATCTTCAACCTTAGAACTTAAACTTATTCTATCGCTCAAGTTTCATTGCGGCATAATCACATTTAATTCTGACTAAACTTTAGCAAGTATGCTTTAATAAATTTATTAATATCTCCGTCCATTACGCCCTGTACGTCGGAGGTTTCAACTTCAGTTCTGTGGTCCTTAACCATATTGTAAGGATGAAAAACATAAGAACGTATTTGGCTTCCCCATTCTATTTTCATCTTGCTCTTTTCAACTTCGTCAAGTTCAGCTTCTTGTTTTTCTTTTTCAATCTGATAAAGTTTTGATCTAAGAAGCTTCATCGCACTATTTTTATTTTGAGTCTGCGAGCGTTCACTCTGGCATGCTGCTACAGTTCCTGTAGGGATATGAGTTATACGAACAGCAGTTTCAACTTTGTTTACGTTCTGTCCTCCTTTGCCGCCCGAACGATATGTATCAATCCTTAGATCAGCGGGATTAATATCTATTTCAATTGTATCATCGACTTCCGGAATAACAAATACTGAAGCGAAAGAAGTGTGGCGCCGCTTGTTTGAGTCGAAAGGAGAAATCCTGACTAAACGATGAACGCCGTTTTCAGCTTTTAAATAGCCGTAAGCAAATTCGCCGGTAACTTCTATAGTCGCACTTTTTATACCTGCGCCGTCGCCGTCAAGAATATCAACGATTGACATTTTAAATCCATTTTGCTCTCCCCAGCGCAGATACATACGCATAAGCATATCAGCCCAGTCCTGAGCTTCCGTGCCGCCTGCGCCGGAATGAATTGTTAAAATGCAGTTCTTATCATCGTCCTTACCGCTGAGCATATTTTTAAACTCGGCGTCTTCAATTTCTGTTTCCAAAGAATTTAATTCCAAGTTAATTTCATCAGCAACTGTGTCATCAGCTTCCGCTTCAGCTAACTCAATATATTCTTCAACGCTTGAAGCTTTTTTATCTATGCGCCGCCAAAGAAAAACCCATGATTCAAGAATTTTAACTTCCTGTAAAACTTTTTGGGCAGCCATCTGGTTATCCCAGAATGATGGTTCGGTAGATTTGTATTGAAGATCTTTTATCTTTGAATCTTTATTATCGACGTCAAAGATAACCTCGTAAATCGGAAACTCTTTTCTTAAGCAGGTTCAGTCTTTTTAATTCTTCAGCATACATAATAATTTTTCTTTCGTTCTATTTATAAGTCTTTAATTAAATTTCGATTTCCATTCTCAGCAAAGCTGCTGCAAGAGTTTTCCCTTGCGCGTCATGCTTTAAAGAAACAGTTCCGCCGCCGCCGAGAGTATTATGAAGTAAGAAATTTAATGCCCGTAAATTGGGCAGCTCGTATCTTTCAACTTCACCGAAGCAAATTCCTTCAAAATGTTTCTTAACTTTTTCGATTGTTAAATGTTTTTTCAATATTTCAAATCCTTTATCTTCATAAGCAATTAAGCCAATGTTTGCGGCATCTCCTTTGTCGCCGCTTCTACCGTGAGCAATATCTTTTAGTCTTATTTTCATTTTAAATCTCCACAATATTAATTTTCGGTTCAACTAAATTTTTCGGTATTAGAGCAGGCCAGTAAGCAACGACATCGCTCGGCTTTGGTCTGCCGCCTGCAAAGCCTGTAACGCTTGGAGGTCCGGTTAGAATTAAAGGAGCGATTTCTTTCCCGAATCTTTCAACCGAAGAATAATCATTTGATCTTACCGCGATCCTCAGCATTATTTCGTTTATTTTGTCTTCGTCTATTTCTGTTGAAAGCGGACCGTGGCATGAATTATAGCCGACAAATTCGCTTCTAATCTCTTCAAAATTCAGTTTTAAATTTTCTAATCTTTTTCTTAAAATAGCATCCGCTGCTTTTCCCTTTGTTAAAGCCTGCGGCCATGAATAAGTTAGAGTTGCTGCGGAAGAATATCCGCTTGCGTAAGAACATGAAACTTTATAAAACTTTGTAGCCTGCTCTCCATGAATATCAAAAACTTTTACACGGTCATTACCTAAATCTTCAATTTTGATTGAAGTAAAGTCCGCGACACAATCCGGCGTAATATATTCTTTAGGATTTCCTATTTCATAAACAAGCTGCTCTGCAACAGTCTCAAACGATACTTTGCCTCCGGTTCCGCTATGCTTAGTAATAATAAATTCGCCGTTAGGAAAAGCTTCTGCAATCGGGAAACCTATTTCCGCCATGTTTGGAATAGACTGCCAATCTCCTAAAAAGTTCCCTCCTGAAGACTGCGCGCCGCACTCAAGGATATGTCCCGCAACAGTTCCGGCAGACATTAAATTAAAATTTTTTATATCCCATCCGAATTCATAAATCATCGGTGCCAAAGTTAAACCGGTATCGGTGGTACGACCGGTAATTACAATGTCAGCTCCTTCTTTTAATCCTTCAACAATTGGGACGGCGCCAAAGTAAACATTCGCACTCAGAATTTTATCCTTTACGGATTTTATGGGATCATTAGTTTCCATGTTATTTAGTTCGCAGCCGGATGAAATTATTTCATCGATCCTATCTTTTATATCATCTCCGAGCACGACTGCGATTTTTAACTTTTTAATTCCTAAATTTTTTGCAACTTCAATTATGGCTTCTGCACATGCTGTGGGATTTACGCCGCCGCCGTTTGTGATTACCTTAATTCCTTTTTCTTTGCAGATAGGAAGAATCCTTTTCATTAGTTCGGGAATATCTTTTGCATATCCAAGATTCGTATTTTTATTTTTCTGTTTCTGAAGTATTGACATTGTAACTTCGGCAAGATAATCCATAACAAGGTAGTCGATCCCGCCTTTGGTTACTTGATGATATGGAGCGTCGATTAAATCGCCCCAAAATCCTTGTCCAGATGCAATTCTAATTTTTTCTTTCATTAAAGTCCTCTCTGCGGATAATTTCATCCGCGATTGTTATTAAATCTTTTTGAGATTCTATTTCGAGCCAGACGATTCTGTCATCTGTCCTAAACCAGGTTAACTGTCTTTTTGCAAACCTTCTTGTATTTCTTTTTATAAGCTCAATGGCTTGATTAAGAGAAATGCTTCCTTCCAAATAGGAAATGATTTCTTTATAGCCTACGGTATTTAGAGAATTTAAATTCTTATCATAACTCCGGATAATATTTTTTGTTTCATTAACCAAGCCGCCCGCAATCATTTCGTCAACACGCCGTTCAATATTTTGGTAAAGAATTTTCCTATCCCAATTTAGTCCAAATTGCACAAAATTAAAATTGACTTTTCTAATATGCTCTTTCTGGTGAATATCAATGGGCTTTCCGGTTAGATGATAAACTTCAAGAGCACGGATGATTCTTTTCCAGTTTTGCGGAAGTATTTTAGACGCGCTTACCGGATCAACTTTTTTTAATTCGGAAAATAAATACTCGTTGCCGTAAATTCTTTTCTTTCCGAGCATTTCTTCGCGGAAAGATTCATCAACATCTACGGTATCAAATATGCCGTCAACAATTGCTTTGATATATAAACCGGAACCGCCTACTACAACCGGCACTTTATTATTGGAAATTAAATTGCCGATAATTTTTAACGCTTCATTTTCGTAACGGCTTACGTTGTACTTTTCATCCGGCTCCAAATCATTTATAAAATGATGTTTGATTTTCTTTAACTCTGCGTCCGAAGGCTTCGCTGTTCCAATATCAAGATATTTATAAATTTGCCTGCTGTCGGCGGAAATAATTTCGGTTTTTAGTTTCTCCGCCAGAAGTAATCCTAAAAAGGATTTACCCGAGCATGTCGGTCCCGTAATAACGATTACTTTTGGTTCCAACCTTCTCTTCCAATTAAAGGCACAAAAGAAAATTCCGGGACGTCTTGAACACTGAACACTTCGTCTTCAACCTTTGTTACTATTTTTAATGTCTGCGAAATCTTATCACCAACCGGGATAACTAATCTTCCGCCGACTGCAAGCTGTGTTTTAAATGCTTGAGGAATTGTAGGAGAGCCTGCGGTAACGATTATTCCATCGAAAGGAGCGTATTCATCCCAGCCGATTGTGCCGTCGCCGTATTTTGTATTAACTCTGATTCCAAGATGATCAAAAAGCTTTCTCGTATGGTTGTATATTTCAAATTGTCTTTCAATGCTGAATACCTGCACGCCCATTTTAAAAAGAATAGCTGCCTGGTAACCGGAGCCGGTTCCGATTTCCAAAACTTTTGAGTTAGATTTCAATTTCAGCGACTGCGTCATAAAAGCAACAGTGTAAGGCTGAGAAATCGTCTGGCTGTAACCTATTGGAAGCGCAACATCGTTATACGCATGATGGCGCATTGCCTTTGGGACAAATTTATGGCGCTCGACTTCTCCAATTGCTTTCAAAACATAAATATCGCTTATTCCCCGCTCCGATAATTTATCTACAAGTTCTAATCTTTCTCTTTCGTACATCTAATTAATATTTTTTAACTGATGGCGAAAGATAAAATAAAATTTTATAATTGTTTAAATTTCTAAAAAACAAAAAAATATTTAAGGAGTAATAAATGTTATCTCTGATTTCCGGCGCGCTATTAATAATGGGTATGAGAATCTGCGACGTTTCGCTCGACACAATTAGAGTAATTCTTGTAGTTCAAGGGAAAAAATATAACGCGGGCATAGTCGGCTTCTTTGAAGTTTTAATCTGGGTCTTTGCCATTAGATTTATCTTTCAGCATCTCGATAATATTCCAAACCTATTTGGATATGCCACCGGATTCGGACTGGGCAACATAATCGGGATTACGATTGAGCAAAAGATAGGATTCGGCTTTGTTCAATTAAATGTTATATCGCGCCATAAGACTGACGCGATCGCGGACGCGCTTAGGAAATCAAAATACGGAGTAACAATTCTGCCTGCTGAAGGTGGCTCCGGCGGCGTAGCTGTTATTGTTTTGATCGCCTCAAGAAAACTGCAGAAGCAAATAATAAAATTGATTGAATCAATAGATAACTCCGCATTTATCACGGTGCAAGGATCAATTCCTTACAGAGGTTATAAAACAGGAGCAAGACGTTAGCATTTGCATTGCCGGTATTATTATGTTTTATTGATTTGAATTTTTTTTGATATTATAACAAAAGATTTTTGTTTTTTAATTATATTTTTTACAACTTAAAAGCGAAAATCAAAATCATTATGTGAAGGGATACACGGCATGAAGATTCATCTAACATTTACTAACTGCCATAATAAATGGGACAGTCTTAAGAACTAATTTCAGACACTCTTTTTGCGGGAAATTAGTTCTAAAAAAATAGGGATCAATTACATTCCGGACTGGAGTCCGAGAGAATAATAAATAAAATTTATTATTCACCATTGAGCCGTTGATTTTAAGCGGGAAAAAAGACTTAAAATTTTATACGGCGGTAAAAAATAAAAAAATTATTATTAACAAAATTAGTTAGGCAAGCTTTTATCAAGGAAAAAGAAATTTCTTTAAGCGAAATGGAATTCCGTCTTTAGAAAAAGTTATTCACCACGAAGTGAAAGAATATTTCCATTAAGGAAAAATTCTTTTGCCGTAATGGGAAGAAACTTTTTATGAAGGAAAAGTTATTCTGCCGTAAGGGAAAGTTACTTTACTGAAAGGAAAAGTATCTTTGCCCGAAGGAAAAGTTACTTTTTAAGAAGGAAAAGTTCCTATGCCTTAAGGAAAAGTTACTTTTAATAAAGGAAAAGTAATTATACACGAAGGAAAAGTTGTTTTGCCATAAGGAAAACTTACTTTGCCTTAAGGAAAAGTTACTTTGCCCAAGGTAAAAGTGACATTATTGAGCAAAATCGCATTTTCCATTTTAAACAAGGCATCAGCCCGGCTAATTTATAATTTAAGGAAAATCAAAATGTCAAAAATCAAATCAGATCTAAAAGGCAAAACTATTGAAGAAGAAATTCAGACGACAAGAAACCGCGCCACCACGTTAAGCAGTCCGGATATAAAACTAACCCTAGAAACTGCGAAGATTACAAACTACAAATCCGCGAGCGATATACTGGAAGTAAAACAGAGCGCGTTAAATGCAATTAACGATAAACATAAACAAGCTGTTCAGGAACGCGATGATGCAAGAGTTACTCTTGAAACACTCGACACATCAATCGTTGATGAAATAAACAGCAAGACAAGCGACATCAATATTCTTCTTACCACCGGCTTCCCTATCGCGTCGGATAAAAGTTCACCTGAGCCTCTTGTTCAGGTAACAAATTTATCCGCGGCAACCGGGGATCAATCAGGCGAGATAGATATTAACTTCGACCGCGTGAAGAACGCATCGGGTTATGAATATCAGATTTCGGCTGACAGCCCGGATAACTGGACAAACGCGGGAGCATCGGGTAAAACCTCAAAATACACATTCACCGGCTTAACATCAGGCAAGAAATACTGGATAAGAGCGCGGACAATCAGAGGAGAAGAAAAAGGTCACTGGAGCAACCCGGTGTCTACAACCGTGCCGCATTGATTATTAATATTCATGGGCTGATCATTAATGATTAGCCCATTCAATTAATTAGCCAGTCGTTCACGATTAGCCCAGTCGTTCACGACTGGGAATAATAAATAGTAATAAATTTTTATGCCGTTTACGGCATTAAATGATTAACTAATTTAGGAAAGAAAAAACTATGGGACACGTTTATTATAGAATCTGGATTCATACTGTCTGGAGTACAAAAGAACGGAGCCCGGTTTTAACCGGGGAAGTAAGGTACAAGATATTTAATCATATCTTAAAGAAAGCAGAAGAAAGAGGTCTTTTCATTGATTCTATTAACGGATACACGGATCACTGCCATATTTTAATGCCGCTCAACCCCAAATATTCAATCAGCGAAGTGCTGAACATTTTTAAGGGAGAATCCTCGCACTGGATAAACTCGGAGAAATTAACGCCTACTCATTTTGCATGGCAGGAAGGATATTCGGCTTTTTCCGTTAGCGAATCTCAAGCCGAACGCGTAAGGAATTATATAATGAATCAAGAAGAACATCATAGGAAGCAAAGTTTTGCAGATGAGTTGAAAAATTTTTTAAGATTGTATAATATTGAGCTTGACGCTTAGTATTTGCCGTGATTGTAAGGGCATGAATGCCCTTTCTCGCTTTGGGTATTGTTTTTCTTTCTCGCCTCGCTTCACTCGTCGAGACTGTGAACGGCTGGGTTAATGATTTTCTGTTCTTCTAAAGGGAGTTAGGTGTTAATAAATGTTACTCACGCAAAATAGTTTCAACACCGCAATTTAATGCAGCAAGATCATTCGACTAAGAGATGAAATCTTGTGTATTCGGGAAATTGGGAACACATATTAAGTAATAAATGTTATTTTCCCAAGCTGTCCTCATTATACATAGATAGATGCTAAAGGAAAAATTTATTTCAATAATCCAAATAGACCAAGTGAACGGATTTCTGAGGTTATAGCTAAACTTTTTGAGCGTTCTAAAATTAGAAGGATTTAAAGATTGCAAGAAATAATTAAAGCTATTATATTTGGAGCGCAAATTTTTGAAAGAAAAATTGTTCTTAAACAAATTGTGTATAAATATATGCGGGAATAGCTCAGTTGGTAGAGCGCAACCTTGCCAAGGTTGATGTCGCGGGTTCGAGTCCCGTTTCCCGCTCGAATGACCCTTCCTAACGGGAAGGGCTTTTTAATTTTATAGTATTTACGGCGCTGTAGCCAAGCGGTCTAAGGCGAAGGTCTGCAAAACCTTTATTCGTCGGTTCGAATCCGACCGGCGCCTCTCAAATAAATAGCTGGATTATCTCTCCCTTAGAAGTACAAGAAATACCTACGATAAACATTTCCTTTTTAACTAGAGGTAACCTTAGAGATTTTCAAGTATACTGACAAAATATTTAATAGCATTTCGACAAGTTCAGTTGGGAATAAATTATTAGCTCCCTTTTATTTCAACAATGTTTTCACCACTCGTAAGCAAATCTAAAGCCTTTTGCAGGTTTTCAGCAAAGATTTCTTTTAATCTTTTGTTTGAGGTGTTTCCGCAGGTAAGCCAAATAATTTTGGGAGGCGAGCCAAATCTTTTCTGGAGGATACAAAAATCAATATCTTTTGTTATAACTACCGCACCGGCTTTCTTTGCTTCATTAAATATTTTTAAATCGGCGGCATCTTTTAAGCCAAGTTCTCTGACTGCCGTACATGAAATATTAAAATTAAGGGTTATCCAATCAGCGGTCATCGGTGATAATTGAGCGTCAAGCCATACTTTCATGCAGCAATAACCGGATGATCCAAACTGCGGCTTGCATATATAAGTGCGGCTTTTAAGTCTTCTTCTTCAAGATCGGGCATTTCTTTCAGTATCTCTACTGAAGTTAAGCCAGAAGAATAAAGTTCGAGAATGTCGGAAACACGAATTCGCATATCTCTAATGCAAGGTCTTCCGCCGCATTGTTCGGGATTAAAAGTGATCCTTTTTAATAAGTCATCCATAAACATTCCTAATAAATTTATTATTTAATATAACTATTCGGAATCTAACATTCTATACTTAATAAATTTTGAGGCTTATCAGGAATGATTGTATCAACTCAATTCTACTACATCACTGCAAATTCCTTGAGGCAAGCTGAAAGCTGCTATGAGAAAGTTTGTATCAAGAACAATAGTATTGAAATTACTTTAAAGATGTCTTCATCTGTTTTATAACCTTGTGCTTCTGCGACTGGAGACAGCTTCTTTCTTCATAAAATTCTAAACTATCTAACAAATAAATAATATTCTATCACCTTTTTTATAATAGAAGTAACAGCAAATTTAAATTATAAATCTAATTTCTGCGACCTTAAAGGTTTTGATTCAACCGGGAAAAACTTTTTGTTAAACTTTCTGAACGTCTTCCTTCACGAAGAACCATAACACCGCGGAAATTGATAACGTAACCGCACTAACAATAAATATTAAACTTTTATTTGATGCTTCGCCAACCGCCTGACCAACTCCGAAGCTGGCAACTAACTGCGGCAAAACAACAGCAAGATTAAAAAGTCCCATGTACAAGCCCATCTTTGCCTGATCAACCTTTTGCGACATAATAGCAAAAGGCAGACTAATAGTAGAAGCCCATCCAATGCCGAGAAAAGCCATCAGCAAATAAATTACCAAAGGAGAAAAACCGAATAAAAGCAATCCGACATATCCCAATGCCATTGTTGCGATACAAATTGCGTGGGTAGTTGTTCTTCCGATTTTTTTTGTAATTGGTTCAAGTACGAATGCGGGTAAAATTGCGCCAACCGCATTTAATATCAGAAAACTTATTGATACAACCCTTCCCATTTCCAATTGAATTGAATCCGGCGGTGTAGTACCCCCGGCAATATTGTATACTTTATATTGAACGTAGGCAAACATGTATATAAACATTGTTTGAATTCCTATCCACGTAAAGGAATGAGCCGCAAGCACTTTTTTAAAACCTATAATGCCCGCTTCTTCATTTGATTTGCCTTCCGCGCTGGCAAAAAGAACTTTTATAATGAAGAACAATGTTATGACAAAGCAGATTATTTCTACAATATAATTCTTCGATTCAAAATGAATTAAGCGCGCAACAATTATATAAACGGCGTATAATAAAAATCCCCAGAGCGGCTGAATACTATTTAGTATTTCAGAGAAAGAAGTTTTAGTTTTTTCCGCTTTTGATTTAACCGAAGCCGCACCGTTTAATTCTTTCGGTTCCTCGATAAAGAAAGTCGGGATAATTGATAATGCCAATACAAGAATCACTCCGACATAAATTAAAATGTAGTTATCCCAAACAGCGCCAATAACATATGCAAGAACGCCAAAGGTACCGGAGACAGTCTGCATCCACGCATATCCTTTTGTTCTTTCAACTCCTTCGGGCGTAACATCTGCAATTATTGACCTTGTTGGATTAAAGCTGACATTAATCGCTAAGTCAAGTGTCAAGGCTACGGCAATTGCAACACCTAATATACCGTTAAAACCAAGCGCATGAGAAATAACATCAATGTTCGGGAGAGCAAGAAGCATTAAAGCTGCAAGAAATCCTCCGATAAAAATAAAAGGTCTTCTTCTGCCGTTCCAAAGCCAGACTTTGTCGCTTATAATTCCTATTATCACCTGTCCTAAAATTCCAGCAATCGGACCGGCAGCCCAGACAAGCCCTACATCTTCAATTCGTAAATGATATTTTGTAGAAAGAATCCAGCTTAAAGCGGATATCTGAATTGAAAGAGCAAACCCCATTGCTGTTGCCGGCAGACTTAACAAGGCATAAAATGAATTAGTTAATTTTTTTTGAATGTTAAGCATAATATCCCTTTGGTTTGGTTATTAAATACTTTAAAGTTTTTTCCATTTATTAAAATTTATTTTATCAGTTGAAAAATATTTGCCGATTCATCTTCAAGATTTATTGAAGCGTTTTCGCCCAAATTAATAAGCTCTCCGCTATCTAAATTTTTAATCCGGGAGAAACCTATAAATTGATCTTCATAAGGCTTAAGTGTAATCTTCTTTTTATCGGGGTTATTATTCAAAACAATCATCATCTTTTCATCGCCTAAAGATTTAAAGTACACATAAACCTCATGCGATGGAGGAAATTGAACCAGCTTGCCTTCGGATAGAGATTTATATTTGCTGCGAAGCATAAGAAGATTGTGGACATAATTATATATGTCATTTTCATTTTCGGTTCTTCCGGCAGCGGTAAAAGCATTTTCTTTACTTCCGGGAAAGCCGCCTGGAAAATCCGCGCGCGCTAAATCGTTGCTGTTGCCGCCTTCAATACCGATTTCAGTTCCATATAATAAAGACGGGATCCCGCGCGATGTCAAAAGAATAGTTAAAGCCATTTTGAACTTCTTAACGTTGCCGCCTGCTTGCAATAAAGCGCGCATAACATCGTGGTTATCTATAAAAGTCACCAGGTTGTCCGGATCAGGAAAAATAAAATCTTTCGCAAAATCTTCATAGATAGGATTCAATCCGCTTTTACCTTTTAAGAATGCAGTAATGCAATCGTATAACGCAAAGTCAGTAACCGCAGGCAGATTTGTATCGGTTTTCTTTGGATAATAATTATTCCGCTGAAAAGTTGAAAGGAATATCGCATCGCCGGTCCAGACTTCGCCGACAATATTTAGGTCCGGGAATTCTTCGAGAATAGTTTTTGCCCATCTTGACAGATACTGCTGATCGCTGTAAGGATAAGTATCTTCTCTAATGCCGTCAACGCCGCTGGATTCAATCCACCAGATAGTATTTTCGATAAGATAATTTGCAAGGTAAGGATTTGCCTGATTAAGATCGGGCAGGTAATCCGTAAACCAGCCATGTGTGTTTATAAAAATTGTAGATGAATCTCTGTGAATATCAGCAAAGGCAAGTTTATCATGATTGGTCATCAAATGGTCTTTTACTGTTCCGTTAATCCAATCGTGAAAAGGTAGATCTTTCATCCAAGGATGGCTAACGCTGATATGATTGCTGACGTGATCTAAAATTATTTTTAGACCAAGCTTGTGAGCATCTTGAACAAGATTTTTATATAACTCATCGGAGCCGAAGCGCGGATCAATTTTATATAAATCCGTCGCTGAATAGCCGGCGTACGCATAGAAATGTTTTTCAGTATTATTTTCAACGAGAGGAGAAATCCACAAAGTTGTAATGCCGAGATTTTTTAGATAATCAAGATGGTTAATTATTCCATGAATATCACCGCCGTGCCTGTCAATTGGATTTTTTAGATTGCATTTATCCGGCATACCAGGAAAATTATTATTTAAAGAATCGCCATCCGCAAATCTGTCGGGAAGAATTAGGTATATAACATCCTTTTGACCGAAACCTTGAAAGTTTCCGGTACTATTCAACTTTTTATAAACAGGGAAATTAATCGATACTGAAGAAGTGCCTTTTGAAATATTGAGTCTATAATTTCCGGGACGAAGGATGTCCGGTATTTCGATATCAATAAAAGAATAAGAAGTGCTTTCCGCAGGGTGAACTTTTAGTACTTTAATTTTCTCGTCGGCAAAGTTTGCGGAGATTCCGCTGAGATTTTTTCCGTAAACCATCAGCTGAATCTTATTCAATTTCATTCCGCTCCACCAATTAGGCGGTTCAATTTTGTTAACTTCAAAATTTTGCGCTTGCAATGCAGCGGCAAATATAAACAGCAGGAAATTAATAAAGTAAAATTTTTTAACCAATATTTTTCCTAAGCATAAAAGAATTTGTTACAATCAGACAAAAAGTTTCTTAAAAAATTAAAATCATATCAAAAAAAACACTAAGCAA
>Ga0187812_1000091_pt1 | contig 31392 bp, 21 predicted proteins | sample NC_S_2_FD_130582 | JGI IMG/M metagenome (GOLD analysis project Ga0187812, IMG submission 130582) | Wetland sediment microbial communities from Neuse River Estuary, North Carolina, USA - ASW-S_2 | ecosystem: Environmental > Aquatic > Freshwater > Wetlands > Sediment | place: USA: North Carolina...
AGAAATTACCGTCGGCTCTACAAAATTTCCATTTGCGTATTCGCCGGTTGTAATTCTCTTTCCGCCGAATTGAAGCTTGCCGCCCTTCTTCACCGAGTCTTCTACATGCTGAATAAATTTTTCAACCGATTTCTTATCTACCATCGGTCCTAGATCGGTATCCGTCTTTAGACCATTGCCGACTTTTATCTTCTTTACTTCTTCAACAAACTTTGCCGTAAACTTCTCTGCAATATTTTTCTGTACATAAATTCTGTTGATTGCTATGCACGACTGACCTCCGTTTCTGAACTTAGCGCCAAGAACTCCTTTAATGGCAACATCAAGATTTGCATCATCAAACACGATTGCCGGTGCAAGCCCGCCAAGTTCTAAAGAAAGATGCTTTATGTTCTCCGCTCCTTTCCGCATTATGTCCCGCCCTACTTCGGTAGAGCCAGTAAATGAAATCTTTCTGCATTTCTGGTTGTTGATCAGTTCATCCATTACCTCGGCTGCCACTCCGGTAACAAGGTTAAGCACTCCGGCTGGAAGATTTACTGTCTCAATAACTTTCATTGCCGCTATCGTGCAGAGTGTTGTCTGCGATGCCGCTCTTGAAACGACAGTGCAGCCCGCAGCTAATGCCGGAGCTACTTTTCTTGCCCAGAGTACAAGCGGAAAGTTCCACGGGGCTACGCATGCCGCCACACCGATCGGCTGCTGAATAACTAAGTGTCTTTTGCTTGGGTTTGTTGGCGGGACGATTCTTCCGTACTGCCTCGTCGCTTCTTCTGCGTACCATTCAAAATGTGCAGCGGCTCCGCCTACCTCTCCAAGCGATTCTTTTACCGGCTTGCCGTTTTCCATCGTCAGTATCTTTGCTAGCTCTTCTTTATTTTCAAGCAGCGCTTTTGCAATCGACAGAAGATAGTTTGCACGCTCTCTTGCCGGTTTTTCTTTCCACAACTTGAATGCTTTGTCTGCTGCATTGATTGCATCGGTTGTATCCTTGCGGCTTCCCACAAAGTACGTTCCCACTTCGCTTCCGTCTGCCGGATTGCTGACGAAAAATATCTTACCGCCCGAAGACTCTATCCATTTGCCGTCTATAAACATCCTGTTGTTCTTTAAATTATTTAGTAAGTCCATAATTATCCTTTATTGAATGAAAAATAATTCACCATATTTAAAAATAAAAATGTCCTGTAAATATTATTATACAGGACATTAGAGTGACATACATGAAGAGATCATAAATACTTGAAAATATTTAACCAATTATAAATTTGATATTGCAAACTGGACAATCATACTATTTTAATATGAAGCAAGGCATGTTTATTGATTTGTAGGAATTCATCATTTAGGTTTTGAATTATTCGAGAGAGAATCAAATAATTCTCTTATGTTTGAGTATCCATTTATCATTACCTTAAAACTGACAAATGCAAATGATAAAATTGAAAGAGCACTTACTATTAGCCAAAAAATTAACCAAATATTCATATGATAACCTCTTTGGCATTTTTAATTTCTGATTCAGTACTGAACAGTGAGCCTAAAAACATTCCAGCAATAGCAAAAATAAAACTAGAAGCTCCGGCAACTTCTGCAGATATATTAAAAAAGAAAAAACTAATTATTGGAATAGTTCCAGCAATTAAAGCAGAATATGCTCCAATAGTAGTAGCTTTTTTCCAGTAGATCCCACTCAAGATAGAAATAAATGTTCCAGCTAAATAAAGATTTGCAGTCATGGAAGTATATACAAATATAGATTCAGATAGTTTATACCATAAACCATAAAACAAAATAAACAGCCCCAAGAACAATACGAAAAATCTATTCAACCAGATTTGAGAACTCGAAGACATTTCTTTTCGCTTAAGAGGCATTATTACATCTTGTGATATAATTGCTGCCCACCCTAATAAATATCCACTATATGAAGACATACTGGCTGCTATCATAGCTGCAACAATTAGACCTTTAAACCCAGTGGGTAAAATTTTTGAGAGCATGAAAGGCATCGCTTGCGAAGATGCTACACTGCTTCCTAGTGCTGCTCTAGCAAATATTCCCCATAAAACTGGTATTGAAAACATGCCTATCATCATTACACCCGTCCAAAGATAAATTTTTTTCCCAACTTCTGGGCTTTTGGCTGAAAACATACGCATTACTGTAGTTTGCCAAGTTGTCCATACAGCGATCTGTAAGACAATTTGCCAAATAATAAATGTCCAGCCCATTTGTGGCGAATTAAACGGATTGAGTCCGCCACCAGAGACATCCATCATGGTGGTTTTTATTACATCAGAAAGATTAAATTTGAAAAGAAGAAGAATAGTCACAATTAAACAACCGATAGATATAAAAACGAATTGAACAAAATCCGTTAAAACAATAGAAATCATTCCACCCAACAATACATAAACCAGAACAAATACTAAAAGTATAGTCATTACTAGAGTCAATGATTGAATGGGTATTCCCAACATTATTGCAAGAAATAATGCCTCGAATTTTAGAAATATTCCTACATTCAAAGCCACTCCAATTCCCAAAAGTGAGCCACAAATAATTCTTGTTCCTCTATCGTATCTTTTTTGAAAATATTCAGGTATGGTCATTAACTCCATTCCTCTTAATTTTTCGATAAGAAACCCTGATCTTCCTACCCAAATCATTACACCACCAGCTATAATAGCTAATATTAAAGCGGCAAATCCACTAAGATAGCCCATTTCAGAAAAATTCATGACTGTAATAGTAGCTGTTTCAGTTGCTAATAGAGTTGCTACACCAACATAAATATTCAAACCTCTACCAGCAACTAAAAAATCTTCTACACTTGTGACACGCTTCCTGCTTATTATTCCCATATACATAGTCCCAGCAAAATATAGAAATAATATAGTCCAATCTACAAAAGTAAAGCCCATAATAGTTCCTTATTATATTTATAGAATTTTTAATTAATTGGAATGATTACGTGGACCGACAAGATAAAGCTGGCCAAATCCATCGGGGTAATGAAATAATTTTAATCCGGCCCAATCAAAATAATGATATGCCCCAGTTTCATCATCAGTTCCATTTACACAAAAGTCTACTCCTAAAACTGTCTCCCCAGCTTTAGGTTTTACTCCTATTTCACTCCATGGTACAGCAATCTCGCAAGTATAGCCTATTACTTCATTTTTAGACTTTTTTAATTTCATTTTATGTTTAGCCTTACCATTCCAATTAAAATCTTGGTCTTCGCCGCCAGTTCCTCTATCGTCATACACTGCATTCAAAATGTTTATATGATATGCAATATCGTCTGGCATAAAGTACTTCCCCTTATCATTATTAGCATCAATTAATAATTCTATTCCATCATCTAACCATAAACCATCTCCATCCCTCTGTGTTACTTTTGCTTTTGGATTTTTTCGGTCAATATCAAATGCGACGTAAAGAAATTTATTATCCCAAAGGACATAAACAGTCGCACTTCTGCGCTTATCTAATTCGCCATTATCATTAAAGCAAATACTATCAGCATCAAGCCATTCATTTTTTCGAATTATGCCATCAATCAAAATCTTTGATTTTGCTTTATATGCATTTATAATTAAACCATTTTTAACATGTTTAATACTCATACTTTTTCCTTCTGAATGTTCCCAAAACATAAATGTAATTAAAACCATAAAAAAATATTTGTTCATTATTATTACCACTTATTTTTGAATAAATAACCCAAGACTCTCTGGACTAGGAAGGGCTTGGCCACTTCTATATTTATTTGCTAAATCCAGAAACTCTTCTCGTTTTTTTTCCCAAAACTCAATATCTAAGTTGTATTTAACTACTTCTCTCTCTAATCGGTACGGTAAGTTTTCTTCATTCCATAATCTAACGTATTCTCTTTTCATCAAGGAAAGGGCATCAATAAAATCATCAATCAATCCATGATCCTCACCCAAACTTATAAATGGTTCATCGAAAATCTTACTCGAATGAGGATGTTGATATACATTAGTATATCGTAGATTTATCTGATAAGCGTATGCAATCATCATCCCTAAATAATCCAACCTTTGGGAGGCAAAAAGCAAATAATTTAGACTGTTTTTATTTTGCTTTATTTTGGAAAGATTTAATTCTATCTGTTCATATGATTTTTCAGCAAGAATCCTAATTTGCCTTGCGATCGGAAATGCTTTTTTTACAAAATCTTCTCCATTCTTAGTAAATGGATTAGTCCAAAAATATTCATAGTATGCTTCGCCCAATCCAACAGACTTAAAAAGACTATGAATTGATGACAAATTAGAAATTACACTTGCTATTGTTGTATCATTGCTCCGATAAAATGACCAGCCAAAACTTTTTTTAAACTGCTCTATATTTGATTCCCCTTGCTGCCAAGAAGAAGCTGCAGAAAATAATATCCCGTACCAATTCATCGAAAAAAGAGTTGGTTTTGAATCCCAAATAGTATTTATCATTCCAAGAGCATTATATTTTTGTCCATCTCTAATAAAATTTCTAATATTAATCATAGCAATATCATAATTTGGGAAAGGACCAACCCAATTACGGGTGCTTGGACAGACTACAGTTCTAAGTCCAGCACTTATAAATGGCTTTATATATTTATCAAAACTCGAATCGGCACTATAATTCCATGGCATAGCTATTAAATCCTTAGGAAGGTACTTAATTGCATCGGGATAATCCCAAACAATATCACCGAAAAACATCACTTCTTTATGATAGGGTTTTAGTATATTATATAAGCGGCTGATATGATCGGCAAAAAGTTTACCTATGCCTTCTTTTTTACATTCAATTGAACTTTGCCCATTGCCTAATTCCAACGTTTCATCGCACCCAATATTAAAATATTTACTTGGGAAAAGTGGAACAATTTCAGAATACATTTTTTTTAGAAGGGCATAGGAGCTATCCTTAACCGGAGTTATCACATTCCCATATGGGGTTTCAGCAATATTTTGATAAACTTCATATTTGAGGACATCATGAAAATGTCCAAATGACTCTTGAAGAGGTACCAAATCCACATGGTATTTTTCAGAATAAGTTACAAGTTCTTTAATATCTTTAGCAGAAAGAGATCCATCAGGTGGTGCAATTAATGGAAGTGACTTATAATCAAATGTTTGTTCAAAATATAACATGAACATATTTATTTTATATTCCGAGCATAACTTAATTTGATGTTTAATATATTCCGGTTTTGTAACAGTTGAATGACTTATATCATTCATTACACCTCTTATTTTCATTGCTGGCCAATCTTTAATATATACTCCGATAATTTTCGGACTCTTAATTTTAATAATTAATTGTTTTAGGGTCTGAATACCATAGAATATTCCTGTTGAAGTAGTAGCAGCTATGATTATTTGATCTTTAGTAACATCGATTACATAGCCTTCATGGTTAAAATCTTTTCCAAAGTGTATGTTATTCCTTTGAAGGATTTCATCAACTTCCTTACTTTGGTTTTTTCTACATAATAAAATAGCATTCGAATTTACCTTCGACAAATCTCCATCATTTATTTTGACTTTTAAACCTGAAACATTAAAAATATCTTTATAAAGAAGGGAAGCAGCAAATGAATCATTTATAGATTTATAATCACAAACTAAAATTTTAGTACTATGATCTATTGTGAAATTAAAATTTTTAATAATAATCTCTTTTGGATATGGTATTAATTTTAGTTTTTGTGCATTTAACGTATTGACAATTAAGATTAGGACAATTATTAAATAAAGAGGAGAAAATTTTAATTTATACATGAATGCTCCTTAATAAATTTCTACCTATTGGGTAAATTTATGTCAATATTTTTAATTTTACTTTTTAACTCAGTTAATACAGCACCTAAATAATCCGGAGAATCTTTCCCAATTAATGGAGACATATCCATAATTTGCTTAAATTGGTTTTTATTCAATGTTAAAAATTTAATTAGATTCTGAGCATACTTTAAGGTTTTTTCAAGTTCAGGCTTTGTAGAGCACATTTGAGTCATTTTAAGAAGTTTAACGCACCTTTTTGTATAATCAAATGACCTTTGTGCCATTGTTATTCTTGCCATTACCACTTTATCATTTGCCAGAACTTCAGCATTATTTAAGGCATTTTCACAAACTGTTAAAACACTATCTGTAAATACTTTGGTTGCATTGTCGGGTGCATATCCAGGAATATCGTAATTTGGATTTGCCATAGCTTTTTCCATAGTTTGATAGTACTTTTTCATTGGGATACGGGCTTCACCATAAAATTTATTATAAAATTCATTCAGCAAAGCATTAACATTAGTTTTTGAATTCCATAATAATTTTGCAGCGATATAATAATTTAATAATAGAGTAAATGTATTGTTATTTGAATACTGAGTGTAAAATCCATCAACTCCAATCCTTTTCAAATAAGGGATGTCTTTACTTATTGAATGCACAATTGGCCAAGGCAATTCTAACCAATTTACTTTGTAATAGTATTCATAAATAAAAATATGCTTAACAACTTTTTCCCAAGCATTAAGAAGAGTTCGAAAATTTCCATTAGGTATAGATAAACTGTCATCTATTGGATGAGATTCACAGTATTCATCATAATGGGTAATAGTTACCGCCATATTATTCAAAGCTTTTAAATTTGTATCTTTTGGCGGACGCGTATAGATGAAATATGCTCCAAATCTCACTAATATTCCTGGATTTGTTTGTTGAATGATTTTAGAAACTTGATTATAGAATATTAGCAAACGATGCGACATAATTTGGTCAGAAACATCTCCTTTTTCGTCCAATAACTTACATTTAGGACATTCACAAAATCCTCTACCGTCATTTGGCCCTAATGTGACCATCTTAATCTGAGGATCTTTTATTAGAACTTTTTGTAAATTTGTAGCAATCTGTTTTATTACTTCATGATTTGAAGTACATATTTGATTATTCCAATCTAGACCCGCTTTTGGTCCCAGACGTGGATTATATTTTTGCCTTCCCCCATTATAAAAAGAAAAGTATTCAGGGTGATCTTTGAAAAAAACATTAGGATTTAATAAATTATAAAAGGTGGAAAACTTTCCCCATATTTTTATCCCAATTATTTTTTTCCCCATAGGAATATTTATATTACATTTATTTCTTCGCGACCAATCGTTTTGTCCGACCCAACGGTATGTAAAATCTGGTTGTTCTGTAGTATCAATTGAATTAATAAAGATATCTTTTTTTCTAGGGATTACTTCACCTAGTGGACCAGGCATATACCATCGAACACCTAACATTTCTAAAAATTCATATACGCCGTACAATGTGCCTAAGCTATCCGACCCTGCAATAAAAAGGGATGTTCCGATTGATTTAATAATAAAACCATTTTCTTTCAGGTGATTAACCTTATTTATTAACCCAGATTTTATCAATTCATTCGTTTGCCCAAGGTATATTTTGTTGCGATAATTTTTAGATTTTTGGAATACTATTGGTATTTTGGCTCCTGAAATCTTTTTTATATAATTGATTAATTCTTCAGCTGCAAATTTATTTAATGTAGAGTGTTGAGAATCAATTACTATTTCTGATTCTGGCTCCCCATCTTTTACTAAGTAGCTCATTTCGGTCTGAGCGTAAATAATATTCGATTTTATGGGCAACAAATAAATGATTACAAATATAATATTTAATGTTAAAAACTTCATATTTGCCTCACTATTAATATTGTTTTCATGCTATTTGCCGGAAGTCTGCTTTCAGAGATTGAATTACAATTCAGCTGCATTAGTTAAAGTTACTAAGTCTATATACTTTCGATGAAATTTGAGCCAATTTTATTTTTATCAAATGTATTCTACTATAAATATTTTCTTAAGTTAAATGGTTCAGTCTATTCTTAGTTTATTTACATACTTTTTAAAAAAGTTTGTCAATTTCATAAATTTTTCTTCCATTTATAAAATAATCTTATGTATTGTAATTTGGGAAAATTAACGGCTATACAATAAGCATTTGATCTAAACAAAGCGATAACAAAATTTGTCAAATCAGAAGATATAGAATAAATTAAGATTTTGTTGGGAATATTAATGAAAAATGTTTTTTATTTATAAATTTAATTTATTAGGCACAAGGATTTTTTTACAAGACTAACCGGATGCATCACTTTAACCTCAACATGAAATTTTTTTGCTCCGTATTTTAGTTGTGAAATACATCCTGGATTTGCAGCTAGCACAATGTTCGAATTGGTTTTTCTGATATTATTCATTTTTCTTTCTAGAAGCTTCATCGAGTCGTCATAATGAGTGATATTATAAATACCGGCGCTGCCACAGCACCAGGTAGATTCTTCTAATTCGAGAAAAGATAAATTAGGGATGGATTGTAAAACTTTTCTTGCCTCTGAAAAAATTTTCTGAGTATGTACATGATGACAAGCATCATGATAAGTAACCGAATCATTCAAGCTTGTATATTTTTTCTCAATATCAACTTCAGCTAAAAATTCTATTATATCTTTCACCTTAGAAGAAAATATTTTTGCTTTCCCGGAATAAATGGGATCATCTTTTAGAATATGTTCGTACTCTTTCATAAAGGCACTACAGCCTGAAGAATTTGTAATTAGGAAATCGTAGTTAGATTGTCCAAATGCATCAATATTTTTTTTTGCCAGCGATTTAGCAGTTTCAAAGTCGCCGTTGTGCGCATTTAACGAGCCACAACATACCTGATTCTTTGGAATAAAGATATCACAATTCAATACTTTTAAAACATCAACCGTATCGTTATTAATTTCATCAAACATTACATTCATTAAACATCCTGTTAAAAAAGCTGTCTTAAATTTTGAAAATATCAAAGGCGAATAACTTTCTTGGAAATGATTATCGCTGAATCTTGTAGAAATAGCAGGAGATAGTAAATCAATTTCAGCAAGCTTAGGTGCTAAGCGTTTGAAAATCCCTGATTTGTGTAAATATTTCTGTAATCCAGACCTTTGATAAAGTCTAAGCAGACGCGCTGTTGCCTTCAACAAGACCTTATTGGGGATTATTATTTTTAAGGCAAAATATTTTATTGAACTGCTTACAAGTTTACCGTAACCGGATTTTCCCACAACTACTCTGGCAACTTCAACTATAGACCCATATTTTACGCCAGCAGGACATGCTGTTTCACATGCTTGACAATCCAGACAGAAATCCATTTCTTCGGCAAAGATTTTCGATATTTCCATATCTCCGCTAGCAACGGACTTTACCATCTTAATTCTACCTCTAGGAGAGGAGCGCTCAAGTTTTGTTAATTCATAAGTAGGACATGTTGCCAGACACATTCCACAATGAATACACTGAGATAAAACATCATCACTTGGTAATACCGAGAGCAAGAGGATTTTAGAATTTATATTCTGCATTAATTAAATAATTCTTAATATACAAAGTTTTTTATTTGTTCTCTTCTTTCAGGTAAAACTCCTTCACAGCGTGGGCTCATATTAAATATTTTTCCCGGATTCAAAATATTATTCGGATCAATAGAAAGCTTTATTTTTTTCATCATATCAACAGCAGGAATACCCGCCGCTTGTTCTAGAAATTGTTTTTTCGCAAGCCCAGTTCCATGTTCGCCGGTAATTGTTCCGCCTAGTTTTATTGCTTCGTTAAAAATAAAATCAAATGCCTTGTGAGCTAAATTAATTTCTTTGTTGTCTCTTTCATCAGTAAGACAAGTCGGATGGAGATTGCCATCACCGGCGTGGCCAAAATTTCCAAAAGTAACATCAAATTTATGGGATGCCTGTATAATTTTTTCTATCATTACCGGTAATTCACTTCTCGGAACCGTAGCGTCTTCTAAAATTGTTGTCGGACGTTTTCTTGCCAATGCACTAAAGGCACTTCTTCTCGCAAATTTAATCTTAGAGGATTCACCTTCCGATCCTGCTGAGTGCACATACGAAGATCCATTCCTTTTCAAAATTATTTTAATAGATTCGGCGTCTTCATCAACCGCACTTTCTCTGCCATCAACTTCTATTAATAAAATCGCATTGGCGTCTCTTGGTAAACCGACTTTAGTATAATCTTCGACGCAATTGATCGTTGTATGATCCAAAAACTCAAGCATGCTTGGCGTAATATGAGCAGAAATAATATCGGTTACTGCCTTCGCGCTGTCTGAAAGCTTATCAAAATATGCAATAAGCGTAATAAATTTTGAAGGAACGGGAATAAGTTTAAGTAAAATTTTTGTTATCACTCCAAGAGTGCCTTCGCTTCCAACTATAAAATCACGTAGATTATATCCTGCAGTATCTTTATAATTTTTTCCACCGGTCTTCAATAATTCACCATTTGGTAAAATCATTTCTGTACCGAGTACATAATTTTTTGTAACCCCATATTTTAATCCGCGCAAACCACCCGCATTATTAGCCACATTACCGCCGATAGTACATACATTAAGGCTACCGGGATCTGGAGGATAAAAAAGACTAAGTTTTTCAACTTCTTTTTGAAACTGCCCAGTAATTACTCCAGGCTGAACTGTAGCTGTTAAGTTCTTATTGTCTATTTCTAAAATTTTATTCCAGCGGGTCATAACGACTACCACTGAATTTTCAACTGGAATAGAGCCGCCACTTAACCCCGTACCCGAGCCACGAGGAACTATGTTAAATGATTCTTCGTTTGCTAATTTTAGAATTTTTGAAATTTGTTCTTCGTCATCTGGAAAAACAACTGCCTCGGGAATTTGATTATAAATTGCAGTTGCGTCATAAGAATAACAAAGTTTATCTTCAACTGAATCTAAGAAATTCTTTATTCCGACAACACTTTTTATTTTTTCTTTTACTTGATTGTTCACACAGGCTATTTCACTTTAGTTATTTATACTTAATATTTATTATATAATATTTTGTTTGCAATAATTTTCAGTGCAGTTTGAAATTGGACAACATCGGAATGCATTTCTCTGACCTCTCTGTTGTTTCCTAAGTATCTCTAAGCTAATTCAATGCTTAGCTCTTCAATAATTTCTTTTTTGTAGATATTCGAATCCAAGTTCCCTATACATTCCAGGTCATACAATTTCATCATGAATTTTATGAATATTTAAAGAGATAAATTTACGATGTACTATAATAATTTTGCAATATTCAAATTTGTTAAAATTAGAATAATAGAATATGAAAAGTATGAGGTTTGAAATGTTATTTAAGCAATAATTTTACTTCTTCCTGCAATCTTCAATTCACCTAAGATATTTTTTGTTACTTTATCAACTGAATCAAGTCCATTTATATATACTTCAATTCCTTTGCACTTATAATATTCCAGAATAGGTTCGGTAGAATTTTTATAAATTTTTAATCTATTTCTAATAACACTTTCATTATCATCATCACGCTGATATAAACTGTTAAGACCACTACATGATGGGCAAACGTTTGATTCTTTAAGATCAATATAATTGAAAATATTTCCACAGTTATTGCATATTCTTCTATTAGTTAAACGTCTTACCACCTCTTCTTCATCAGCGATTAATATAACTAAGAAGACATCATTAATCATTAATTGATTAAAGATTTTGTCAAGTTCTGCTGCTTGAGCAATTGTGCGCGGAAATCCATCTAAAACAAAGCCATTTTTACATCGGTTCTGCGATAAAGTCTCCTTAAATAGCGCAGACATCATAACATCGGGGACTAGTTCACCTTTGTCCATCTTATCCTTAGCACTTAAACCAAGGGGGGTTTTATCACTAATAGCTTGTCTTAATATATCTCCCATTGATATATGAGGAATGTCTAAAATGGATGAAAGTATTTTTGCTTGAGTACCTTTGCCCGCACCTGGTGAGCCAAATAAAATGAGTCTCATCTAAAAACCAAAATGATGAAGTGAAATTGTAATTTAAGGTTATATTTAGTAGACCTAAAACGACGAGGTTTTAATTTTTAAATTTTTTAATAAGTCAATATAAAATATTCTTTTTGTGATCATATATTCATTCTTAGACATTAAGTAAATAATAAATTCTATAAAGGATACTTTAATTCAGTATTACCAAATTATTTGACTCGATTAATCAATTCACCAATCTTTTCTATTTTGACTTTAACTACATCGCCGGATTTCAGAAAGATTTTTGGATCTCGAAAAACACCTACTCCATTAGGCGTGCCCGTTGATATAATATCTCCAGGTAATAATGTAATTGCACTTGTAATAAATGAAATAAGATTGGGTATTTTAAATATCATTTCTTTAGTATTAGAATCTTGAAGAGCCACACCATTTACTATACATTTTATTGATAGATTTTGTGGATCGGCTACTTCATCCTTAGTAACTATATATGGACCGGTTGGGCAAAAAGTATCTAAAGATTTTCCACGCACCCATTGACCGTCTCCAAATTGTATATCTCTGGCAGATACATCATTAACGCAAGTGTAACCGAAAACATAATCGAAGGCTTTATCAGCAGAAATATTTCTAGCTTTTTTCCCTATAATCACGCCGAGTTCAGCTTCAAAATCTACTTGCTGAGTTAATTGAGAAGACCATGTTATATAATCATTCTGTCCAATTATAGATGTAGGATATTTTGCAAATATAACGGGTTGTTTCGGTGGTTCAATATGTTGTTCGCGGCAATGATCCATATAATTTAGACCAATTGCAACAATCTTTTGGGGGTTAATAATAGGTGCAATTAATTTAACTTTGTCAATAGATAAAATAATTTTCTTTCTTAATAATAATTTAATTTCCATGTTATCGATAATAATAATTTTCTTGGCCAATTTTTCTAGTTTTTTAATTGTGGACATCACAAAAGGTTTAGACTCTAATAAGCTTTTCATGTCTTTTGGGATGTTTATGTTATTTTTTATTTTATTCTTGAGTTCATAATATTTATGGAATTCACTTATGTCCAAAATGAATTTGTTCAGTACTAAACCCAAATTTGGTTTTCTTCTTTTATTATAAAAAGTAACAAGTTTCAATCTTACGACTCCTTGATTTATTATAAAAATTATATTTCTTTAGAACAATATGCAATGGCATCTATCTCTACCAAAATATCTAATAATCCAACTATAACTGTTGTCCTGACAGGAAATGGAGAACTAAAGAAAGCTTCGTAAACCTTATTGAACTTATCAAAATTTTCTGCATTTGTTAAATAAGCATTCACTTTAACAATATCACTTACTTTTGCATCTGCAGATTCAATGAGTTTTTTTATATTACTCAATGTATATTCTGTTTGTTCTTCAATTGTTTTACCAATCACTTCATCAGTCTCAGAATTAATAGGTCCTTGACCCGCGATAAAAAGGAAATCTCCCACTCGCAAACAAGGAGAATATGGAAGAGAATTATTTTTAAAATTACCGCCGATTAATATTTTTTGCATTACTTTTCTAATCCAAATATTTTTGATGCGTTTATTTCATTTTTCCACGAGCTGCAATTTTCCAAATGTCAATTACTTGATTATTTTTCACAATATATAAATCATCATGCATATTGACAGTTGTACAAGCATGGTTAGGAATAATTTCAATCTGATCACCAATCTTTAAGTTAATCCCATTGTCCGAATACAACATTCCATGTTCCTCACTACTTTCCAAATCAAATTTAATATTATTATAGTATCTTATTCTGCCTAATGTTCCATCATTTGGCACTGTAGATACTGCACTCATAGCCTTAACACCAGCGTCTATAATTGCACGCGTAGGTGAAGGTCTGCTTACTACCGTTGATAAAACTGTTAAGGCACAATCATCAATTGTACAAGTTCCTAAATTTACTTGCGTTATATCGTTAAATGCATAAACGCCAGGACGTAATTCAGTGATCCCATCAATTTCACCTATAAAATAAGAAGAAGGAGTTGAACCAACGCTTATTATATCAATATTGAAATCATGATTTCTTAGCAGTCTACCAGTTTCTGTCATTTCCTTTCCTGCTTTTAAAGACAACGATCTGATTTCTTCGAGATTTTTTCCATTATATACGTGACCTTCATGAGTAAATATTCCGCGGATATTAATATTATTATATTTCGACAAATTGTGGGCAAAATGTAAAACTCTTTCACCCGGTAATATTCCACATCTATTTAAACCAGTATTAATTTCAATAACAACATCAGCACTTAGATTTGAATCTTGCATTTTTTTTGTGAGTAGTTCGGAAGATTCAATACTGTCAACAGCAGTAATTATATTGCATCCTTGCTTTTTCAAGTCAACCAATCTTGAAAGTTTCTGCTCACCGATTAATTCATAAGCTATTAGTATATTATTTAACCCAGCTTTAAACATTACCTCAGCCTCACCTAGTTTTTGGACTGTAATTCCAATTGCACCAGCTTTAATTTGCTTTTTAGCTATCTCAGGAGTCTTATGCATCTTTGAATGAGGGCGAAGATTTACTTTATTAGCCTTGGCAATTAAAGCCATTCGATTCAAATTATTGTCTAATTTTTCTATATCAACTAGAAGTGCTGGAGTATCTATTTCTTTATATTGCAACATAATTTATTCAAGATTTAATAATTTAAGAGAACTTCTATGAATTATATTTTCAATTTCATCAAGAGGAACTTTGGGTAATTTTGAACCTTCGACGATATCATTCACTTTTAATAAACCATCAATCGTTTCTTTTGGAGTAGCGACGGGAAAATCAGATCCAAACAAAAGTTTATGCAGAACACCCCATTCTGAAAATGTAATCATAAAATTATAGAGTTGATATGGCCTATATATTAAGGCTGAAACATCTGCATAAATATTGGGCTGCTTCCTAATTAAAGCCATAGTATCTTCACCCCATGGGTGCCCCATGTGCGCCATTATTAATTTCAAGTCAGGAAATTTATACGCTACATCTTCAAATAATATCGGGTTGCCATATTTAAGCGGGGCAACTCTCGCAAAAGTAGTACCGCAATGAGTAAGTATAGGCAGTCCGTTTTTTTCAGCAAATTCATAAACCGCCATCATCCTTTCATCCATCGGATGAAATGCCTGATCAATAGCACTAATTTTAATTCCTTTTAATTTTAAAACATGAAATGATCTTTCCATCTCCTCTACCAAATGAGTATCATTAGGATCTAGTGCCATAAATCCAATTAGTTTTTCTTTATGTTCTTTTACATAGCTTGCAACATAATCATTGGGAATATTTACACCTTCATTATCACTTCGGTATGCAAGCACTATAGCTTTATCAACTGATTTCATTGCCTCCCAATGTTCATCAAGAGTGGTTGCGATACCAGATGTATCCATTCTCATCTTTAAGGATTCTTCAAGATAGAATTTATTATAATGTTTTATTTCCCCAACATGCGTATGAACATCAACTATCATATATTATACTCCAAATTCAAAAATTAATTCTTAAGCACTTCACCAAGTAATTTCCCTGTAAATTTTCCATTATTTACTACCACATTGCCTGAAATAATAACTGATTTTATCCCTACTGGTTTTATTTTAGGTCTAGTATATGTTGCTTTGCTATTATAAGTTTTATAATCAAAAATTGTTAGATCTGCTCTTTTACCAACTTCAATAGTGCCGATATCTTTAATACCCAACCTTCTAGCGGGCAATGAAGTTAATTTCATTATCCCTTCTTCCAAAGTCATAATTTTAAGTTCTTTGATATATTTTCCAATAAATATTGGGTACGTAGAATACAATCGGGGATGTGGGAAACCTTTAACATACAAACCATCAGTAATAATCATTGTACTTGGATAACTTAAAACTTTAATTAAATTTTCTTCTGGTTGATTAAAAGAAATGATCATTACTTTCCCCTTTTCCTCAGATAAAAGATCAAAAACTACTTTAACAGGTTTTATATTTTTTATTTTGGAAATTTCAGAAAGATTCATTCCTACTAATTTTTTATTTTTTTGCGAAGCTACAGATGATATAAAAAGATCATTCCACCGCACATCTAAAAGCTCTTCAGTCTCTTGTTCTGCTTTATCTCTTAATCGATAATTATTAATCCTATCCAGCATTTTCTTTATTCCACCTTCCAACATCCACTGCGGAAGTAATTGTGTCATCACAGTACTTCCGGCTAAAAAAGGATAGGCGTCAATAGAGATGTCTAGACCCTCATCGGATGCTTTTGAGACTAAGTCAAGAACTGTATCCAACTTATTCCAGTTATCTTGACCCACACATTGTAAGTGAGAAATTTGAACTGGAACATTTGCAGCCATCCCAACTTCGATTGTTTCTTTGATAGATTCCACAACTTGGAAAGAATAACTTCTCATGTGGCTAGCGTAAAACTTATTTTTTCCTTTTAGCAACCTATTTAATTCAATGAGTTCATCCTTATTGGAGAAGCTTCCAGGAGAATACATTAAACCTGAAGAAAAACCGACAGCACCGTCAGCAATCTCTTTTTCTAATTTTTTTTTCATTTCTCTTAGTTGTTCTCTAGAAGGGGATTTATCTGAAAAACCCATAACAGATATTCGAAGTGTCCCATGACCTACCAAAGATGCAACATTTAAGACTAAACTGTTTTTTTTAAGTTCTTTGAAATAACTTTTGGCATCTTCCCAATTCCATTTACTTTTAAAATCACCGAATATTGGTGATGAAAAATCCCTTGTCATTTGATATTTTTCTGATGAAATAGGAAAACACGAGAAGCCACAATTACCTACTACTTCAGTCGTAACTCCTTGTAACAACTTTTCAATTTTGTGATTAAGAATTTGAAGATCTGAATGACTATGTAAATCAATAAATCCCGGGGACACTATATAATTTTTGCATTCAATGACTTTTGATTTTTGCACATTCTTTAAGTCTCCAATCGCTGATATTTTCCCTTTTTTAATTCCAATATCAGCTACATATTTCTTCTTACCTGTACCGTCTACTATTTGCCCATTCGTTAAGATTAAATCAAACATATTTGTTCTGATGTAGAAATTATTTAATTAATTGTTTTCAGTACTTTTCTTGTACGTTCTAAGGTAATTTCAATATCCATTTTAGAATGTGCAAACGAAATACTTCCTTGTTTCGTTGGAGTAGGGAAATGATAAATACCATTTTGAATTAAAGCTGTACGATATTTAGAATCAAAACTAAAATTATGATTTATTACAAGATCATGCCAATCAACTGGTAAATGATCCATAAAATAGACACAAAATGCCGATCCGACTCTTGCAACTTTTGAAACAATTCCAAATTCTTCAAATATTTCCTCTAACCCCTTCTGCATCATTTCACCAAGTTTGTAAATATGCCCGTAAATTTTCTTTTCATATTTTTCCAATTTTTCAACAGTAGCAATAGCTGCATTTGTAGGAATCGGATGTGCATTATATGTGCCTGCAATTAGAACTTTTTTGTTAGGATCTTGATGGATAAAATAGTCCATTATGTCAGACCTTCCACCAATTGCTGCGATTGGATAACCATTAGCTAATGCCTTGCCTAATGTAGTTAAATCAGGCAAAACTCCAGCAATTTGTTGATATCCACCTAAGGCATGTCTAAATCCCGTTTTGACTTCATCGAAAATCAATACTATATTTTCTTTGCTACAAATTTTTCTTAATCCTTCCAAATAACCATTTTGCGGTTGAATAATTCCTATATTTTGTAAAATAGGTTCAAGAATAATTGCAGCTATTTCGTATCTATTAACTACATATTCTACCGATTCAAGGTCATTGAAGTTTATGACATGGACATTTTTTTCAACTCCAATTGGAATTCCAGCTGATATTGGAACAAATTTATATTCACCCGGCGATACTCTTGGACCAATCATTTCTAATGGGGTCATTAAATTACATGCTACATCATTATGCCATCCATTATATCCACCCTGGATTACAATTAGTCCGCTTCGACCAGTAAAGGCACGTGATAGTCGAATCGCGTGAAATGTAGCTTCAGAACCTGTATTTGCTAATTGCACTTTTTCTATTGAAGGCACATGTTTGACAATTAGCTCGGCAAGTTTTCCCTCCCATCTATTAGTTCCGGAACCCATAAGTGTTAAATTATCTTTCAGCGTGTTCATTACTGCGCGATTTACATCATTGTCATTATGCCCTAATAAATACGGTGCAAAACCTGAATGGTAATCAATGTATTCATTACCATCCACATCCCAAATATGACTACCTTTTCCATTTGAAAAAGCAATTTCTGGTTTGGTTAATCTATTAAGAGAAACTACTCCTCCAGGAATTACTTTACAATTTTTTTCAAAAATCTTTTTCGATTCTTTAGTTTCAAGCATTTTGTTTATCCTAATTAATGAATAAAGTTTATATCTTAAATGGTCAGAGAAAGACCACCATCAACAATCAATGTTTGCCCGACTATATAACGACAACCTTCTGTAGCTAAGAAAAGGGCTAAAGAGGCTATCTCCTCAATTCTCCCTGCTCTTTTAATAGGAATACGACCGTTATTAATATAGAAAGTTGACCAATGTTCAGATGCGATTAGATCAATTGTATGGCGCGTTACTATAAATCCTGGCGAAATATTGTTAACTATAATATTGTGTGGTGCCAATTCAATTGCTAAAGAACGCGTAAGTGTATCTACACCCCCTTTTGCAACTTGATACGCAGTATATTTCGCTTCACCAAGTATGGACATTATTGAGGAAATATTAATTATATAGCCACCATTCCCTTGCTTCAGCATTTGTCTTGCAGCAAGTTGAGAACATACAAATACACTATCGAGGTTAGTTTTAATCATATCTCGCCATGCAGGTAAAGGAATGTCGACTACGGGCATCTCAGTTGAGGTGGCACCAATTGCTGCGTTGTTAACAAGAATATCAATACCTCCAAAATAATTAATGGTTTCTTCAATCATTTTTTCAATAGATAAATTATTTGAGACATCCGTTTGTATGAACTTCGCGTGACCACCAGTCTTTAGAATTTCAGATTCAGTTTGTTTGCCGTTTCTTTCACCGATTGAAGCTATCACAACTTTTGCTCCCTCATCAGCATAGCGTAATGCAATACTTTTACCAATTCCTTGTCCCGCGCCGGTTACAATTGCTACCTTATTTTGTAACTGCATAAATTATTTTCCTTTAAGATAATATTTAATTTTACTGTGTTAAACAATATATTTTTTTTAGAAAGTCTTTATTTATCATTATTATGTTTTGAATGATAACGCTAAAGTGTTAAAATCGTCCCCCTATTTAGCTGAATAGCTTTATTAAAAATATTAATTGCAGTCACCATATCTTCAAGTGCCAAACCTAGGTTCATAGCGATTATTCTTTCATTATTATTAGTTCGCCCTTGTTTTTTTTTGGTAACAATTTCTCCCAGATCAGCATATATTGCTGGAGTTTGAGAGAAATAACCTTCATGATCTTTGTAATAATTATGCTGGTCGGTATCATCAACATAATATTTATCTGCTAAATTTAAAGAATCATATTTCCAATATGAATCGAAGTCTAATGCAATCCCCAACATTCCTTCCTGAAACCATTCTTTTTCAATTATAGGGGATGGTTTTTTCAGGATCGGTGTTGAAGTTATTACAATATCTGAATCAATTACAGCTTCCTTTGGAGTTTTAACTGCTAAAATATCCAAGTTCTCATATTTTCTTTTAGCCTCATTAACATATTTTTCTAGTTTTTGTTCATTAACATCATAAGCTTTGACTTTCTTTAAACCATTGCTTACAGTATATATTGCTTCAAGATTAGACTTTCCTTGAACGCCACATCCTATTATTCCAAGTATCTCAGTATTCTTCTTTGCTAAATATTTTGCTGCAACCGCACTCGCTGCAGCAGTTCTTTTTTCAGTGATCCAAATACAATCCATAACCGCTAAAGGTACGCCCGTATCAGGACAATTAAGTATCAATAATCCTGTAATATAAGGTAAGTTATATTTATAATTTTCCGGGTATCCGCTTACCCATTTCATCCCAGCTGCACTATATTCAGGAATAGAACAAGGCATTGCATGAATAAATGAATTAGGTTTTGTATGGATTCCAGGTTTGGGCGGCATTTCAAAATTTCCCTTTCCTTTTTCAATGAATCCTTTTTCAATGAATCCTATTATATCATTCATTTTAAAGTTTAAATTTTCAATATCATTTCGATTTAAGTATAAAAATTCTTTGCCTCTAACAATCCTATTATTAAGTTCTAACATTTTTTTTCCTTTCTATCTAAGGTATCTTCTAAATTTGATTGATTTGATTGGAGATTGAATTGGAGTTGTGATGGTTCCTGTTACATCCTTTATGTTATTTACATTAACATCCCATATCCAACTTAAATCCCTTGTTTTTGCTTCCTGAGCTATTAATTTGAAAAAAGTATACCGGTCTTTATTTTCCTTGAATCCAGGACTTTCTGAATACAAATAAATATCAAAAATAGGTAGTCCGAAAAAGATTGCTTTACCTCTCCCATAATCTTTTAGAGTAACAGCAGTATTGCCATTACTATATTTTGCAATTACGTTATTAGAATTATCGGATATAAGTTCAAATTCTGAGTTGGAATATGATTCAAGTATAATCTCTTTGTAATTTTTATTAAAGACCGCTGTAGAATGTGATTTAATTTTTTTGATCGAGGAAATACCAAATAATTCTTTTCTAAAACTTTCAATATTATTTCCTTTAAGATCATAAGAAAATATATCTGGATCACCACTTATAACAATTCCGCCTTCTTTGACAAATTCAAGAATTTTTCCCACAACATATTTGTCTTCAAAATTCATAAAAGGAATGTAGACCACTTTATATTCCGAAAGAGAATCTATTCCTTCCTTAATTGCTTGGTCGGAGATAAAATTACACCAAATATGAGCCTTACTCAGTTCAATATATGAAGAAAAAACTTTCTTCCAGCCATAATTTCCTAGTGCACAAGCGTTTAATGACACTAAAATTGCAGTTTCAGATTTTGGAGGAGTGAAAATTTTAGTTGTGCTTAACTTTTTTGACATTTCAAGGTCTGTGTTCCACCGTTCGCTTGGAAGAGAACTTGAATCTGGATTTCCAATGTCTGGACCTGAATAAGCACCCTTATATGAAGGGAAATCCTGTTCCCACAAATAAAATCCAATACACCCATTTTGAATTGCCTGGCTGTACCAATATTCAATTGTCTTCGGTGTAGGTACTATTCTTGAACCAGCTGCTGCAAGATTAGTTCTTACGCTAATCATGGGAAGCTTTTTACATAAATCCGCTGTAAGCCTTGTTCCATAGCCAACTAGATACTGCCAATCTAATTTATTATCACACATTTGGGGTCGAATAGCAAATCCTGGATAATCAAATGCAGCGCCATATAATGGGAAATCTACCTGAGTATCAAAATGGACATTACTCGCTAAGATTCCTTTCCCTGAAATTTCTTTACGGAAAATATTAGACCGAAGTTTCATTACAGAAGTAAATTTCTCACGAACCCAATTCCAAAATATTATTCTATGAGCTTTTTCAATAGGAGTCTGCGGTTTTAGCATTAATGGTAAGCTGAATCCATATTTTTCTTTAAATTCCTTATTGACAGCAAAATAATTTTGCTTTACATTATTCCAAAAAAAATCTATTGGAGTAAGATCTCCCCCTGCAAATAATAACCACATCATATTAGAATCATTATAAAAGTTTTTTTTAAATAACCCTCCAGCTTCTGGAAATAATTTAGAGAAATCTTTTAATCTCAGTTTCATATAATTCAATTCACTATGAAAAGCTTTTTCATACTTTCTCGTACTTGAGTCAAGAAAAGGCAGGTCTAAATCATGATTTGTACTTATTATCGGCTGCATCGAAGAAGGCATTGAAACAACTGACGAATTACTTTTGCTTAAGATTTTCATATTTGCCGAACCAACTAACCATCCTGTTGAACTTACTAAGTCGTAAAAATCGGGCGCATAAAAGTAATGCTGTAAACTATATTTCTTGCAAATCATCAAAGACTCAAGAAGATCATTCCCGGGACCATCCGTATATAGGACATGATTTTGAGAAAATATTTCACCTATTTCATCTGGACTAAAAATGCTTCCTGTTTTGAATCCACCAATCCTAAATTTGTATGTTTTATCAATTGTACATTTTGGTCTTTTCAATTCTCCATTCTTATCAAATGTAATATTTATATCATAAGGTCTGAATTTACCCAAAGGGGTATTAATTCTATAAACTCTTTCATATCCTGCTTCATCATAAATGGATAAATCGCTATTTTCATAATTACCTTCAAATCGCAAAGTATCTAAAAGTTGAGGAGTCAATTGTACTTCATTCTCTTTTTTCTGTTGTGCTTTCCCTACAGATATAAAGAATAGAATTAGAATGTTTAATAAAATAATTTTTATAGTATATATTTTGATTGCATGCATTTTGATTTCTCATATATTAAAAGTTAAAATGTTCAGTGTTGAATAATGTCTAGCTGATGAACGTTCACATCATCAAACCAAACATTTCCACCAAATGCGATTAGTCTAATATATGCCTTCCTAGCATCACTAGGAGCTTCAATTACGTTTTTAGATTCCTTCCATTGACTAGTTCCATTTCCCTTTATGACAATTTTAAGATGTTGAGCCGATTCATCTATGAAAGTATCATTATACTTTTTCCACCAAAGAACTTGTACTTGAAATTTACCAGCCCCTTTAACCCAAACACTCACAGAATATTTAGTGCTGGGATTTACCTTGAAAACGCAAGAGTGTAAGAAACCTTCTCCTGAAGTATTTTCTTTGAACTTATATGAATTATGACCAAAGGCGGCTTCTGTACTATCAATCTCTCCAATTGCATTTGCTTTGATTATATAAAAATGCCACTTAGCTGGTTGATTTTCAAAAGATGAGTTACAAACTAAATTTTTCTTTTTTGTTAGATTATGATTAAAAAGTGTAAATCCCAAAAATTGGCAGCTAAATATTATTACACAAAATAAAACAAGGTTTTTCATTTTTTAATCCTTTACTTTAACAAAATTAATTTTTTTTCGTCAGAATAATTACCAGCCGAAAGTCTATATAAATAAATACCACTCGCTAATTTATTACCATTGAAATTTATTTCATAGGTTCCAGGTTTTTGTTCTTTTGAAACAAGTGTTGAAATTTCTTCGCCTAGTAAATTATAAATTTTCATATTCACAAAGCTTGATTGTGGAATTGTATATCGAATATTAGTTGTGGGATTAAAAGGATTTGGATAATTTTGAAACAATTTGAAATTAGCTGGAATATTTGCACTATTATTTGGTTCTACAAGAGTTGGATCTACTTCGGTAGAGAAAGCTTCAATCTCAAAAATCGGTATTACACCTGTATTCCCATTTTTCATAACTATCCTAATTTTACTTGATTGAACTTCAGGAAATATGGCTGTTTGATAATTGCCTTTATATTCAAAATGTAAATATCCTGCAGGAATAACTTCTGTAATTGGTTCACTTTGCCAATTTCCATTATTAAATACTTGAATATCACATTGTAAATTATTTGAGACAACGGTTATTGTTCTAATACTTTCAACTTGTGGTAAATCAACTTCAATCCAATCCCCTGGTGAAGCATTAGGTACATAAGCCGTATACTCGTTTGCATCTATCATTGTATACCAAGGCCAATAGGAATCGCTTGTTGGAAATCCCCAAGAAGATGTTAATTTTGCACCTTTTGCTACATTCAAAATATCATTCGACAAAAAATGTGTTGGCATTTTTGATAGGACAGAATCAATTGTTTTTATGTCGGGCAGATCGTTATATTTATCAGAAGTCGTATAAATATGAGTTTCATACGAATTTATAGTATCACTAAAAAAACCACCGTTAATAGGTATGACTCTACCTTCCGAGATTACATTTAATGACATTATATTGGTTGGAACTTGATAACGAATTACTTTATTCAATAATGTTGGATTAACAGCAAAGAAGTAGGAATCCCCATTAAAGCTTTTTGAAAGGATATAGACACTAGTATCATTAACTTGGAATAAAGGAGGTTGTTCATCGGAAGTAAGGATATCTTGCAGTCTATCCATTTCATTTACTACATAATTAAGAGATTTCCACATAACCGGATAAGCATCTTTAACATATAAATTACAAACTTCATAAGAATAATAAATTATACCCTGCACACCCATTGTAATTCCTAACCAAGTCTCTGCTCTTAATTCTTTATATGTGGGAGGTCTTGAAAGTGTCGAGTCATATTTTCCATTGGGGAAATCTCCATACCAAAAATATGGCTGCCAGGGGAATGCCTGTGGAACAAACCAGACAGGTCCTTTCCCTTTCATTGAATTAATTCCCTCTTTTAATCTATTAATAATCCACGGAAATCCTTGTGCCGGATAATTGATTGGGTAAGCATCAATCATCATAATATCGGAAGAGCCAGCATAATAACTTTGGTCATTATTATTAACACCAGTAGCTGGGTGATAAGGGTCTTGGCTTTGAGTAAAATCATCCACTTGCTTCATTAAATCCCACGTGATATTTGTGGGGCTAGGTTCATCAAAATAATAATATCCCAATAACGATGGATAATTTTTTAATTGATTAACGTAAATAGAAAAACTATTAGGATTAAAAAATGAACCTGCCAATCCATCAGGAACTAGGGGCAAAACCATTAAACCCAGGTTGTTTGCAGTTTGCATATAAGATAAATAAGGATAGACATAAGACTGTGCAGTATTAAAGCCAAAATTCTTAATTGTATCTAAATCCGTTTCCGGAGACTGAAAAATACCTATCGGGAAAAATGGTTTTCCATTAACTAACGTCACACCATCATCTCTTATAACAACTTCATTATTATTAGGTAAATATTTAATAATATTTTGGGACGTTTGATCAATATCGGCCCCTTGACTGTTTTTAATAGTTACACTTAAAGTTGCCGTGTCACCTGCGGCAATGGCACTGGAAGGAAATTCTATATTATTTGAATCAATTAAAGAGGGCGAAATTACACTATCTAGGACCGTTCCATTTTTTGAAATCAACTTCGAAATTGCATTCATTCCTAAACTTGGAGAAGGAGAAATTAAAATTGCCGCTTTCAACAATGGTTCATTATAAGAAGAATAAAATGCATGGTTATAAAATGGTTCAAGAATATTGATACTAGTACTTATGGATAATAATCTAATATTATCTATTACAAAACTTGTTGACTGTAAAGGGTGGTTCATAAAAAATCTAATTAATGTAATATTAGATACATCCAGTTTTGATTTTAAATCATTGATATTAAATTCTAAATGAGACGTATTTTGGCTTTGAAAGTTAATGAATTCGTAATATACCTTATTGGATTGGTCCTGTATCCAGATTCCTAACTGATTTTGCTGCGTTGAACTATTTGTAATATCTAATGCAAAAATACCAAAGCTTGACCAGTCATGTTCCTTATTATTAAGACTATCCACATAAATTGAAATCCCAGGGAGTCCATTTGTTTGAGCAAAATTTAATGCTAAAGCCGAGTCTCCTTCAGTAACATATTGCCCAGTTAACGAAATTGATGCTCCAGGGTCAACAATAATTTTTTGTAAATCATTACTTGTATTGAAACCGATAAGAACAACACCACTTCCACTGGGTTGCGAGTAAACAATTTGTGTAAATGAGAAAATTATTATAATTATTAATGCAATTAAAATAACTTGAAAATTGTCCTTTTTATTTAAATACATTGTCTTCACTTAAAATTAATTTAATATATTAAATTCAGTATAAATGCTTAAAGTTAAAATCAGGAAATTTGATCTAAATAATAGGAGGTACAATATTCATTTTGAAACAGTAAAAATTATTCGTTAATGATCAAATCTCCAATTTGGCAACATGTCACTTCATTAATATAAGTTTCTTGGTTTGGACAAAACTTCCTGCTTTAAGAGAATAAAAATATACGCCACTCGAAAGTTTATTACCGTTAAATGTTACTTCATAACTTCCTGGTTGCTGTTCTTTTGAAATTAGAGTAGCCATTTCTTCTCCTAATAGATTATAAACTTTTAATGAAACAAAATTAGCCTGTGGAATAGAATATTGAATTTGAGTTGTTGGATTAAAAGGATTTGGATAATTTTGGTCTAATATAAATTTCTGCGACATAGGACTATGAATCTCATTTAAGCCTGTCGGTGCCGATACATCTGACTGAGTCCAAGTGTACCCTCCCATCAACAAAGCGTCGTTTCCGTTTCCAGAAGCATCTTTAGTCGTAATTCCAGCTCCTTCATCCATATGATATAATGCAACAGTGTATTTATCGGGCTTGAAGGGCATTGTGGGTGGGATAAAGGTCGTAACATAACGTACAATATCAGATATTCTAATTTCATCTAAGCTTCCCATAACAAATTTATCATTTCCGTCGGCATCCCCTCCAAATCCAAGGTCTCCTTGTTGACTATTTAACTGCTGAACTTGACTAGTATAAGTAGTATCTATTTTCCCATTTATAAAAAGCCGCGCAATTCCTGTAGCACTATCCCAGCATGCTGCAACATAATACCATTGATCTGTTAATAATGATATATTACCACGCAATATCAATGACTTTGGACTTCTAATATAAAAAAGAATTGTACCATTAATCTGATCATATATACCCCAGCGGTCCGGCGATTTTTCAACAATAGTAGCAAAGTCCTGATGTTGATGAACTTTTACCCAGCCTTCAATTGTAAGAGCTTGAGTAGAGTCAGGTTTATGCAATGAGGGTTCATCAAAAGCCTCTGCGATTCCATCAACTCCATTAAATTCTAATGCATTTCCCCAGTTTGTTTGCGAATAAATTTTGTCTTGCCCAAAAGCAAATATAAGAAGAAACGAAAAAGTGAGTAGGAGTATATTTGTTTTCATACTATTTCCCAGACGTAATGTATAAAATTATTTGATTAAAATAAGTTTCTTAGTATCTTCAAATCCATTTGCTACAATTCTATAAAAATAAACACCACTTGCGAGATTTAACTTTTCAGCATCAATTATTATAGAATGTATTCCGGGAGACTCCGTCGAATGAACAAGAGTAGTAACTACCTGACCTAGAATGTTATACAAACAAAGCTTTACATAAACTTGTCTTGCTAAAGAATACCTAATTGTAGTCGAAGGATTAAAAGGATTAGGAAAATTTTGTGATAAATTAAATTCAAAAGGATTATTTTTTATAGTCAATGATTTTTGTAGGTAAGCATTTTTCATTAGTCGATTTGGTGAATCTAATAACAATCTAAAGTCTCTTAATGAATTTGAAATACGGACCTCATCAATATATCCATTAAATTCAGATGTAAACCACGGCGCTGCTCCAATAATTACATCTCTTGTATTAGCACCCATTTTCTCGTATGTAACAATAGAAGTATCTAAAAATCCATCTACCCAAAGGCTAAGTTGATAGTTAGAGGTATCAAACGTCATGGCAACATGATGCCAAGACTGTGTGCCTAATGTATCTACAGATCTGACGACATAAGTACTATCTGTGGAGCTATTCCGAATCATACCAACTAATTGCTTATTTTCTATATATAGGAAATAGCCATCAAGATCTACTTTGCTAACAATAGCCTCCCTTGAGATATTTGCGTTCGGTTTAACCCAAGCTTCTATAGTAAAATCTCCACTAGGATTTAGTACAGTATTATTTGGAATTGTCACAAAAGAACTTGAGCTATAGGTACCATTAAAGGAAACAGCATCACCAAATCTTCCCCATGCTTGCCATGATACGTTTGAACCAAGTGTTCCAGTGAATTTATTACTAGACGAATCTGCTGTAGATGTGCCACTTCCCTCGTTAAAGTGAAGTAAAAGTAGAGTATTATTATCATTATAATATTGCTGGAGCATCTGTGGTATTCGAACTGAATGAGAAGTACTTGCCAATTCGCTTCCAATTTCACTCGCAATTGATTGAAGATCTGAACAATCTTTTAAACCAATGCTATCAGATGACCAAGTGTACCAATCTAATGCTTGAGCGCCGTTAGTAAGAAAATCAACGGCTTGAGAATACATTTCGATCGGTAGAGGCCTTCTCCAATCCGAGGTTGAAAATGTCTGACCCATTCCCCATATTTTAGTATGCGGATCATCGTCATGTATTATGGAATCAGCATTTAATATTCCCTCTTTGGTCATAGAAATGGGATTTAGTGAATATGGCGTACCTATTGTCCATGGGTAAATATCAAAATTTGCAATATCTGCAACACCAGTTCCAAACGGATTTGTAGATGTTCCAAAATCACTATATGATCTATTAAAGTCTACCATTACAGGATGGTTTGGATCTGCTTCTCTGTATGCCTGATATAGCTTTTGTAAATTTGCCAATGAAACATTTCTACCAGCAGGTTCATCTATCGCTAACCAACCATATAGAGCCGGATTATTATTAATGCTAGAGTCACTTACATAAGCATGCAAAGCTGTCGTATCAATTGAAAAGCTTGATCCGCTACCGCTTGTAAAATCTTTTCCAATTATTACCCAAACACCATTAGCATATGCCGAATCTAGAAAAGCTACTGCCTGATCTACTGTTGTAAAATCATTGAACTTCCAACTGGTTACTATTTTAAGAGTGTCTTGAATTAATTGTTGGTAAGGTGGAGAGGCTACATAGTTAGTAAATAGACCATATGGAATAACATTTAATGATGAATTCCACGCTAGTTCGTTGATCCCTGTCCCTTTACCTAGGGTCAAAGCTTTACCATAAATTCTTAATTCATCTAAATAACCTTCATAAGTATCAGAATTAGTATATCCTATTCGCCAATAATAACCTCGATTCCTAATTGGCAAAGTAAAAGCACTAGTACTTTCAACAAGTGAATCATTGATATATAACTTCTGTCCATTAATTGGATCATATGTACCTGCAACGTGCTGCCATGAATTAAAGCTAATTGTGCCTACATTTGATGAAATGCTATGGACTACGTTATTTGAATCTACTAGCGTCCAAACTAAATGGCAACTAATACTATCCATAACAAGTTCCAATCTTATACTAATGTCATCCCCACTAAATATTCTGCTTGGAGATGAAGATTTATTTTCTGGTTTAATCCATGCTTCTATTGTTAGACTTTGAGGAAAACTAATAGGTACTCCAATATTCACATTATCATTAGCTCCATCAAAGTATAGAGAATGATTTCCATCATATACGAAAGGTACATCTGATTTCCAAATAGGTCCGCTAGTATTTCCATCGCCCTCGGTCGTTCCATCCATCAATGTTCCTGAATTCGTCAATATGCCCTCGCTTTTAGTTGAACTCCCTATCCCCTCATCAAACCAATATTCAAGTAGACTAGACTGCCCAAAGATTATTCCATTATTAAACAACAATATAAAAATATATAAAAAAAAACGGCTAAAGATTTTCATCATTTTTACTTTCTAATAGTTATTTAAGTAGGACCATGGATTTTGTTTTTATAAATTCTTGTTTATTTTTTAAAGAAGGTACTGCATCAATTCGGTAGATATAAATGCCGCTTGCAAGTCTAGATGCATTAAAGTTCATTTTATATTGACCAGCATTCATTTCCCTATCAACCAACTCTCTAACTTTTCTTCCAAGAATATCATAAATAATTATTTTTACTAATGAATTTTCAGGAAGGTCAAATTGGATTATTGTTGAAGGGTTAAAAGGATTAGGATAATTCTGATAAAGTGCAAACTCTTTAGGCACTTGCAATTGATTGGAAGAAATGCCAGTCACAATCGAATTACCTATTAACACAAGATTATATTTTGGGTTATAGTATGAATTACTATTAATTGTAATGGTATCTCTAGAACTGCCGACAACTTTTGGTTTAAAATTGAATGTTAAGTAAGTATATCTTCCAGATAGGATTGATATAGGTAAATTGCCAACCAACGAAAATGAAGAATCTTTAATTGTTGCACTATTAATCCAAAGAGTATCTATTCCAGAATTCGTTACTTTGATGGTGGAATTTAAGGAACCACCTATTGCTACACTATCGAAAGAAATTGAATCGCTCATAGTAGATATATCCGGAATTGAATAGGGTATGTCAGAAGTAACCCATACTGCACCTGAATCAGTTAAAACACAATTATTTCCATTTCCACTCGCATCTGCAGTAACTTTACCAGAACCTTCATCAAAATGATACAATGCTATGGTATTTGAATCCGTTGCAAAAGGATTTAAAGGAACAGAATAATTTGTGTCATATCTTGCAACTGATGATATCCTTACTTCATCAACAGAACCAACTAATTTGAGATCATTCTGATCTGTATCCCATCCAATGCCGAGACCTCCATCTTGACCATTTATAATTGCATTCTGATTTCTAAAGACAGTATCAATTTTTCCATTAATAAAAATTTTTGCGATTCCTTCACTACTATCATATTCTGCTGATATCTGATACCATTTCCCTGTAATCAATTTAGTTTTGGTAATTGCCAAAACTGGTGCACCGGGACTTCTTATATAAAATAAAATTCGACCACTTGCCTGATCATACAAAGCCCATCTATCCGGAGCTTTTTCAACAATTACACCATAGTCCTTGTGTTGTTTAATATTAATCCAAGCATCAATAGTAATTTTTTGAGTTAAGTTTGGCCTTGCCAGGGAAGTTGAGTTAGGACATGAAACTCTACCGATCACACCGTCAAAATTAATAGCATTTTGAAAACCTTGCGTGGCAATCACATTCCCAATTATCTTTAGAGTATCTTGAACAGATATTCCATTATGACTAAAAATAACGTCACCTTCACTTGAGCCAACCATAGTAGGCAAAAATGATATTAAAATAATTTGACTTGAATCTGGCGCTAAGCCAAACTGCGAAGATGAAACACTATAATTCGTATTTGTTGAGACAACCGAGGTTACTTTAAGAGTATCAAATCCATAGTTTGTTACTGTAATAGTATCTATCTTTAAGCTACCAACAAATGTACTTCCGAAGTCAAGATTAGAATTACTGATGTTAAAAACCGGAGTTAAAACACTTGAAGTATTCCAGGTTACTCCTCCCATAAGTGTACAATTATTCCCATTTCCACTCGCATCCCCAGTTACATCACCTGAACCTTCATTGAAATGGTATAACACAACAGTATTACTATCACCAACAAAAGGATTTAATGGAATAGCAAAATTCGTGTTGTATCTTGCAACAGATGAAATTCTCAATTCATCAATATAACCGCTA
>Ga0187812_1000092_pt1 | contig 31258 bp, 45 predicted proteins | sample NC_S_2_FD_130582 | JGI IMG/M metagenome (GOLD analysis project Ga0187812, IMG submission 130582) | Wetland sediment microbial communities from Neuse River Estuary, North Carolina, USA - ASW-S_2 | ecosystem: Environmental > Aquatic > Freshwater > Wetlands > Sediment | place: USA: North Carolina...
AGAGCCACTGCGTGCTCGCCGGCGTCACCCAGGTGACGCCGGCGAGCACGCAGTGGCTCTTCACCGTGAACGAAACCGGCAATCCTATGCCGCTCGGCACCGGCCCGCAAACCTGCAGCGCGCAAATCACCATCAGCGGCGCGAGCCAGAGCGTTTCCAGTAGTTTTGCCGCGTGTCCTTCGCTCATCAATCTGGCCAGGGGCGTGAATTTTGAAGTGGGTGGCACGCCAATATCTAATCAGACGGTCGTAAACTTCCAAGCCACTGGATCTCCGCCTGGACTCACGTGGGCTGTGACCAACCCCAGCGCCGGCAACGTGGATTACAGCCTGACTCCCACGGGCGGTTTGGCGCAAAACGAAGTGATGGCCACACCAGACGGATCCTCCGGCGCTTATAGCCTTCGAGCGCTGGTGGGCAACGATCTTCCCGCCAGCACCAGCAACTGCAGCGGAAACAGTTTCGCGCAGGGTTTCAACGCCGGCTTCACGCCGATCTGCAACACGCCTTCTTCCTTGACCGGCGTTTTGCTGTTTTCCGGCACCACGCTGGGCAGCGACGTTGCTGTTTCCGCCACCACTCCCACCACGGTGATGACGCGCACGGTCACGATGCCGGCGAGCGGTTGCCCATGCCGCGCGTTTTTCAGCTATTCGCTGTACGTCAACACCGGCAGCAGCGGCGTGGGCTACAGCACCTGGATCAACGACGGCACCAACAATATGGCCGGCGTGAACCAGGGCCAGTCCAACGCGTCGAGTGGCGCGCTCGCCAGCATGTCGTATGGAGGATTTAGCACCGTCACGTATGCCAACAATGCCAACGTCACTTTCACGCTCACCACGGAAGGCGATCACACGTACACCGTGAAAGCCGCTTCCGTGGCGGCGGGCAGTGCGCCGAATTCCAGTTTTGAGGTGGCCATCTTCACTAGCAATTAGAGGGTTGACGGATGAAACGATTTCTCCTTCTCTGTGTTCTCTCTGCTCTCTCTGCCGGATCCCTCTTCGCGCAAGTCACCACGGTGACCGGGCAGGTGCTCGACGTGAACGGCATTCCCTACGCCGGCGCGCAGGTCAAGGCGCAGCTCGTCACCACCGCGGGATCGCCGGTCACCGGCCAACCCACCGTCACCAACAATTCCGCGGCTTCCTGTAAACAAGCTGGCTTTGGCAGCGCGCCGTGCCAGATCCCGTTCCAGGGAACCTTTGGCCCGACGACGCTGGATAGCGCGGGAAAGATTCCTGCCGGCGGGATCCAGCTTCAGGACAACAGCCAGGTGACGCCGGCGAGCACGCAGTGGCTTTTCACCGTGAACGAGATCGGCAATCCTCTGCCGCTCGGCACCGGCCCGCAAACCTGCAGCGCGCAGATCACCATCAGCGGCGGCTCACAATCCGTCAGCTCTAGCTTTTCCGCCTGTCCCGCGCTCAGCAACTCAAATGGCGGCCTCACGCAAGCCGTAGGGCCAGTCATCAACGTCACAGCTTCCCCTTACAGTGCTTCGGCTTCATTGGCCGATAACGTTACGGCCTTTACTGCCGCTGCAACGGCGGCCAACGCAGCGTCACTTACGGCGGGCAATCCCACCTTTAAGCAGGCGGCAAATGCAAGTTGCCCGGCAGGTTGTGCCAGTCTGACTCCTACCATTCCGATTCTCCAAGGCGATTCTGTTCTGGTATTTATAATCGGGACCGCCCTCGGCAGGACAATCACGGTTTCCGACAGCGGAAGCAACGTATACAGCCTTGTCATAGTTCAATCGCTTTCCTCAAACTCAAACGCCAACATCATAGGCTATGCCACAGCTCCGAGCGGTGCTGTCCCTGCAACCTCTATAACCGTTGCGGTAAGTGGCGCAAACGAGCAATTCGTGGTGCTGGTGATGACGGCAAGCAATGTGGGGTCTTATCGCTTCCCCGTTCCACCCGTTCAGACGGGCACTGTGACTCCAGCAATCACCTCAACAACACTCGATACCAACAACATTTTAGTGGGAGTATCCGCCTGGTGGAAGGCTGCGGCAGATGCCGCTTCGCAAGCCTCGGGAACTTTGCAAACGACTGTTGCTTCTACGGCCAGCGCAGACGGAGCCTCTCTTGTTACGCAGGCTTCTGCAACTTCCGCTTCTTTGACTGATAGCGTTACTCTCGCCCTGCTCGCTGAAGCAGTTACGGTCGCGGTTGAACTCCGGAGCCGCACCTTCGTGCTACCAACGCTGTACATCCCCTATGGGAACTACAACTATTCGGGGGGCTTGTCGCTGACTCAACCCTCAACATTGCTATGCGAACCCGGAACGGTATTGAACTACATCGGGAGCGCCCATGCGGTCGATGTTGGCCCATCCACGCTGACCGTGAACACCCTTGAGGCGGCAACGCCTTACATCATTCAAGGCTGTCTCTTCACGGGTGGCGGGAAGATGACGCAGGGCATCTTTATTCAGCCTTGGATTTCTTATGTTGGCATCCGCTTTTGCACGTTCCACAATTTCGGGAATTCCACGGCCTATATGGTCTGGGGACAACTGGACAACTGGGACGTGGAGGTTGGCCCACAGAACCGATTCATCGTGGATGACCTTGTGCCCCGCAACCTGGTTCGTATGAATGGTGCAGGTGGTGGAGGGGACCAAGACAGTTATTTGCGCTTCCACGACAACATGACGGTTTGTTTTCCAGGGGCAGCCCCCGGCCTCACGGGGGGCTGTACAGCGGCGCAAACCGGCATCGGAATCTATACGGACGGTTCTCAAAACAGGGTTTACCACAACAACATGGCGCGATTTAATCCCAATGTTTTATTGGGATGTTCGGCTCCACCTTGCTATGGAAACGAAGTGGGCTGGAATCAGTTCGAGACTGTTCAAACCGGTGCGGGATTGCCAGCCATCCAATTTTCAGGGACTCAGTACGGAATAGTAATACATGAAAATTCCTCCAACCTCCACGGGCTAGCCATGTCCCTAATTGGTCCCGTTGGCGGATCGGACGCGCTCCAAGGAGCAAGAATAAACTTCAACACGACTGTGGGGATCCTGGCGGCAACTCCCTTGGTCGCATTGAACAATGTCGCCAATCAAACGGGGAACCAGTCCTCAAACAACCTCTGCGGTACTGCGGTAGCTGCGCTCGCTCCCTGTCCCATACCGCACACGACCGGAAGCAACATCAGTGCTTGGAACTTCAACATTGACGATGCGCTGATGAATATCGGATCTCCTCCGACCGTAACTGGAACAGGGGCCTGCGCCACGGTCAGCACGCAAAAGGGCGGGAGCTTGGCTGGCTTGGTGACCTGTACGGGCACTACGGGGGCGAGCACGTTGATTATCACCTTTGGGACCACGGCACCTAATGGCTGGAACTGCAGCGGCACGAAGGACGAAACGACTCCGGCAAACGTCCTGAATCAGACCTCGCACACCGCGACCTCGTGTACGCTGACCGCAAGCAGTATCACAGCCAATGACGTGATTCTTTTATCAGCCCTGGAATTTTGATGGATAAGGAGGCAACACAGTGAAAGGCAAAATCGCATTGGGGCTTTTGGTTATCTGCTTGACGCTCGGCTTTCCGCCGCGCATTTTCGCGCAGACTGGGACACCGCATGGCATCACCACGAAGTTCAACGCGCCTTCTCCCGTGGGCGGTAGCGGGACGCTGCAGGGGTTTTATCTCTTCCGCTGCGTTGGCACGGCTTCGACTTGCACATTGACGGCAGGAACGTGGACGGCTGTCGGCGGCCTGCTGCCCCCCAACGTGTTCAGCGGAGTCAACTGCACCGGCTACACGAATTGCTACTTGGATCCGGCCGCGGGATTGGCGGTGAACACGAGCTACGTCTACGCAGTGGCGGCCGTCGATTCGAATGGCAGCCAAAGCTCTTGGGATTTGGCAGCGGCTCCCGCCGTGGTGGGAGCGAGTTTCCCGACGAATCCGAACGCCCCGAGCGGCTGCAATTCGACGGTGAACTGATCTCCGGCCCGGCCGATTCTCTGCCCGGTGGGGTTGGGGAAGCGGAAGCAGGTAGCTAGACTCACGGCCTGCGGGCCGGACCGTTTGTGCTGGGCATTGACAGAAAAAGCAGCACACTCTACCGTGAACCGCGAAAAGGAGTGATTCCTCACCATGCCCATCATACTGCTCAGCTTCAAAAAAACCACCAGCGGCCGGATCATGTTTCACGGCTTTCTGGCGCCCAACGAACGCGACGCGGAAAAAGAACTGGAAGGACACGCCGCAATCTGCCCGCAGTTCGGCCCCGCGCACCGCGCCGGCCAAACCATCGATCAGGCCATCGAGATCGACGAGCTGCCGGAGTTCGACGAAGATTCCATCGCTGAATTTTGCGACGATCTGTTCGGCCTTGAAGGCGAGGACGAAGAGGAAGTGGACGGGGAAGAGGACGGCGAAGAGGACGATGACGAGGACTAAATGACCCATGACACCCTGGCGCTGATCGTCACGATTCTGTTCGCTTTGCTCTCTTTCCTGGCAAGTATCGCGTATGAGGACATTCGAAGGCACCTTCGGAAAGTGGAAACGAATCACCGCCTGCTGCTCACGGTGGTCTACCATTTGGCGACTGGCACGGAAATTCCGGAGGCGGTGAAGAAAAAGTTGGAACTGGAGATGGTGAACGGCAAAAAAGAATGAAACGCCAGCGGCCCAATCCGGTGTTTGTGCGTGCTCGCGGCGCTTGGGGCAGGAAAAGCCTGGGCGCGCTGGGCGACGCCATCGATTACGGCACGCTGCAGCAGCTCGCCAGCAATGCCGGCTTCAGCGGCTCGGACGCGAACGTGGCCGCGGCGATCGCGCTGGCGGAAAGCAGCGGCAATCCCGGCGCGTACAATGCCGAACCGCAGAAGGGCACGCCGGCCGGCCAGGGCTCTTACGGGCTCTGGCAAATTTATTTGGCGAAGCATCCGGAGTTCAACGGGCAGAACCTCTACGATCCGCAGACCAACGCGAACGCGGCGTACCAGGTCTATCTCCAGCAAGGGTTCGCGGCGTGGACCACGTTCACCAACGGCCGCTACATGGCCTATTTGCAAGCCGCGCCGGCGCTCCTAACCATCGATGCTTCCACCGGCCAGCCGATCGAGGACTCCACAGCCACCCCTGCAAATGTTGTGGGAATGCCCAGCTCGGGGCAAATGTTGGTGTTGACGGCGATGGCCGCGGGACTCTACTTTCTCGCTGACAGTCTCGCGGACTAAAAAATGCCCAAAGCGATTGAGTTCACGATCATCGATCCCAACACCAGCAAACGCCATAAAGCCTGCTACGACTCCAACATCATCACCGGCGTCCAGGAGTACCGCTTTGAGGGTGGAATGCGCGCGCAGATCCTGATCGCGGGAATTCAGGGGTTGCTGCTCGACGAAGACTACGCTTCGTTTCGCAGCCGTTGGTTGGAGGCGCGCGACGGTTTGGAAGTGGTGCCCCTCGGGCTGCCGGCGCCGAAACTGCACACCGTGAGCTAACCTGTGTTCTCCCTCTTTCCAAAAAAAACCGCAGAGCGCAGCGAAATGACGCGCCTGGTGCAAGAGCAGGAAGAATGGCAGCGGCAGCGCGCGGACCGGCGAATGTGGGCCATCGAGCAGGCGAATTTTACCTGCGCAGATGGTTCCGTGGACGATGTGATGCGCGCCGCCCGGCGATTCTATCGCGAAGCCTTTAACGAGGAGTGGAGCGAATGAGCAGCTTTCATGGAAAGAAGTGCGATTGGTGTGGAGCTGAAGAACGCGAACCATCACCGCAGGAGGAAACTGCGATGTTGGCCAGAGCTGATCAACAGCCTCCGCCGCCGACTTGGTTGACTCTTTTTGGTCCCGTCGATTTTTCGGATCTTTGTCCGAGCTGCGCACGTGTGGCGATCCTCGGGATGAAACATGCCAAAGTGATCCGCGCGCTAATCATGGATCATCAGGAAAGAAGCACATGACCGACCAGGAGCTGATGCAATCCATCAAGACGAAGTGGGGCGAGCTGCTGGATACCACGTGCAAAACTTCCAGCGTCCCGCCGGCGTTTCTCGCGGCCTTGATCGCCAACGAATCCGGCGGCAACCCGGACGCCAAACGTTTCGAGCCCGCGGTGATGACGCAACTTTTCGCGGTGCTGCTGAACCGCAAAGCGGCCTACGGCTCGATCGGCCGCTCGGACATCATCGCCTATGCCGCGCAAGTGGCCTCCACGCTGAACATGCAGCTCATTGTGGCGCTCGATCAGCTCTCGACGTCGTGGGGCCTGGTGCAAATCATGGGCTACGAAGCGATCAGCTATCGCACCAACGGCGTGGCCGCGCTGACGCAACCCACTTCGGAAATGGTGATCGCGCTGCGCATGCTGGCGGCGTTTGCGGCGCACAATTCGCTGTGGCTGGCCAAGGATTTTTCCCAGCTCTTCGATTGCTGGAACACCGGCCGGCCGCACTCGCCCACCGCGGATCCCAACTACATTCCCAACGGCCTGCGCCGCATGGAGCTGTACCAGGCGCTGCCGTGAGCGCCAACGTGCAGATGGTCTGCGACGCGCTCGACGAATGCGGCCGCACCGTGGTGTTTGTTTTCCTGGTGGCTGGCGGCATCACCCTGATCGTTTGCACCGGCGCGCTTTTCCTGGGACTAGCGATCCGCTACACGGTGCGCAGGCTGGTGCAGCGCTTCGCCGAGCGGCGGATTTGAAAGGGAGTTATATAGATGGTTCCCGGGCCTGATTTGAGACAGTGCGATTGGCCGGATGGCAAAGGCGGCAAGTGTAAACACTGGGCCACGAATCGACTCAGCAACGGATTCGCTTACTGTCTGAGACACTTCCTCGCCGTGCAGGAGTTGCGAAGCTGGCTATGCAGACGCAAATGCCCCGATCTTTCGCACTGTAAATCGTTGGTTCCTGCGCGGTGCAAATATATTGGCCCGAAACCCGCTCGCAAACACAGAAGTAGGTGGCCACGATTCACCATTGTTATGAGAGAAAGAGCGCAGGGGAAAATGTTGGTCTAGATTTTCGCGGGACGCTGTGCTTAGGATGCGAAAGCCATGAAGGACAACTGGTTCAATCACAACACCGACAAGTTGCTGCTGTATTCCCTGGTGATCCTCGGCGGCGTTTTTATGATGCACGTGATCCATCACGGCGGCTCGGACGCGCAACTGCTGACCTGGCTGGAAAACGCGTTCTCCACGGTGCTTGGCGCGCTAATCCTGATCCTCACCGGCCGCATCGCCCGCGCCGGCAACGGCAGCACCAACGGCACGCCGCCACCGCCGCCAGGTCCGGACACTTTGAACGTTACGCTGACGCCGGAGGACAAAAAATAAGTGGCGCGCCATCGGCTCACCAGGGAAGAACAGATCCGGGGATTAGAAAAGGCGCTGGCGAATCCGAAGACCCCGAAACAGTTTCTGCCCGCGATGCGGGAGAGGTTGCAACAGTTGAAAAGGAGAACTACCCCATGAGACGCCGAGGATTTCTGAATTCGTTGCTGTCGTTTGTCGCGTTTTTCTGCGGCTTAGGCGGTCTGCTGCTGCTGGCTGGCTGCACGCCGCCGGAGAAAGCCGCGTATGAAGCGATCGTGTCGTCCAACGCGTTCCTGAAAAGCGTGAAAACGCAGCACCCGGAATGCACCACAGCGGTGCCGGCAGCTACGCAAGTGTGCGCGCTTTTGAAGCAGGCCACGGCCGCGAAGGACACGTTGATCGACGCCACGGAGGAGTACTGTGCCGGACCCACGTTCAACAATGGCGGCGCGTGCAATCCGCCGGCAAAAGGAACGCCCGCGGCCACGCAAGCGCTCGCAAAACTGCAAGCCGCGCTGACGAGCTACGACCAGACGGCCGCAGACCTGAAAGGCGCGCTCGGGAAGTGAAACTGTATAGCGTCCATTTCGAAGTCTCCATCCGCGAGATCGGCCCGCTGGAAGAGCCGGAGCCGACGCCGGAAACAATTCCGCTCACGGAGGGAATTTCCAAAGATTCCCCGCTCCACGACGCAGCGGAGCTTTTCGAACGCATGCAGGCGAAAGGCATGTTTCCCGGCCCAATGCCATATCTACGCCGCCGCCGTAGAGGAGCGCTCGCCCTTGGTCCCGGTGACGTTCTTTCCACTGGCGATGGGATGTCGATCAATGAAACGGTGGAGACGACTGCCGATAGCTTCGAAGAGCTGCAGGGCATCCTGGCAAAGTTTCATGCCATTGCGGCCGCGCTGTCCACGGACGCGCAGCTCGACAAACTCGCAAGATGAGATCCCAACTACACACGTGAGCAGTAACCGCGATTGGAGGCGGGCAGCAGTTCTCGAAAAACGCAGTAGTCGGTTGCAGTCCGATGCGGGACCCCACTGTGACGAAAGTCCGTTGGCAACATCGCTAGGGACCGGCGAAGGGAAAGTGCGGAACTTCGGGATGCTCGCCTCTGGCCGCGGCAAAAGAGAATTTTCCTGGAGGACACATGGTCAGTCTATTGGACATCGGGTTTGGGTTGGTGGAGATGGTGCTGCAGAAGTACAACCAGAAGCTGCCGGCGGAGCTGGTGACCGCGGGACAAGCTGCGGTGGACGCCTGGGCCGCGCACCGCGATGACGTGGTGAGCAAGGCCAACCTGGAAGCGCAGCGCGGCTAGCTCGCGTGGGACGCAAGAAACACAAACATCGCGCGGCGGACCGGCTGACGGTTTTCTTCGAGCGCGAGCGGCGAACTTCCAAATGCGTGGAGAGAGTCAGTCACAAATCTAAACGAAGGAGAATTTTTCCGATGGCAAACCCGCAGATTCTATCCAACGCAGCGAAAGGCTTGGTGCTCGGCATCGTGGAGACGCTGGCTGCGACCGGCCAGGTGTTTCCGTCCGCCGGGCCGTTCAACGTGGCGATCACCGATCCGAACGCCGACGCCAACGGCCAGAACGGCACCGTAACCGTGGTGCCGGGCACGCCGGATCAGAAGACCCCGACGATCTTCCGGCCAAGCGGCAACGGCAAAACCGGCACGATCGCGGTGAAGGTGACGGACACCAGCAATAACCTGGTGGGCGAAGCGAGCTTCGATGTGGTGGCGCCGCCTCCGCCGGCCGCACCCGATACGCTCACGGTCAGCTTCACCCCGGAGCCGTAGGGGCGCGTCGCCCTTCCGGTTAGGAACTTCCACCTGGCGCGGGCCGTTCCGTCAACGGTTCGCGCTTCCCTCCGGCGCGGTGGCGTGGTTCCAAGGCACGCCGCCGCGCTTTCCCGCTGTCGAGACACGAAGGCCGTCCGCGAAAGCGGGCGGCCTTTGTGGTTTTTAGAGTGCGCGTTTTCCCCTACGGCGCGACGTCGGCAGCTCGCCGGCGCCGGCGAGCTCCGGATCCGGAGCTGTAGGGGATTTCCGGGGGGCTTTTCCGAGATAGAACGTGTGCACGCGCTTTCCCGATCGCCAGCACAAATACACGTATCCCCGCTTATTTCGCAGGTGCGCTTTGATGTACGGATCCCGCCAAGGATGATCTGCATCGCGCTCGTGCACGTAGATCTCCGGGGGCGATACCCTACATCTGGCGATCGCCGCGCGCGGTCGTCTTTTGGATCTTTTTGCGGCCGTCAATTTTGTAGGGGAAGACTTTTTCATAATCAGATCCGGCACTTCGCCGCCGTGGATCCCCGATAGGCTTCGAGATCGAAATATCGCCAGCCGCGAAAACCTTCGTGGTACAGACGCTCTTTCATCCGGTGAAACGGTGGCGCACACACAGCCACCCAACGATCCGACTTGATCTGCCACTCGCTGGGCTTTCCGTCCAGCGTGGTGAGCAGCGGAAGCTGGCCGACGTTCTGCACGATGCAAACCACAGAGAAATTCCCAATCAAAATGCCTCTGTGGGAAAAATAGAGCTGATAGATTCCGCCCCAAGCCGGACAGCCGAGATAATCCCCGGCGGGCTCCGTCTTGCTCGGCCGGCCGCGGCCGAGGGTGAAAAAGTACATGGTGAAACACGCCTTCTCTTCCGTGCCAAAGAAGCGATCGAGCTGGCCGCGGGCAAAACGGGTCGGAAGCGTCTTGATGATAGCTCCCACGGCGGTTTAGACCCCCTGTTTGGAAGCGGGGCTGGATATGGGGCAGTCTGTGGAATAGGCAGCAGGTAGGATGCCTGCCAGAGGCATCCAATCCCACAGTTTGCGCTGCCCGCGGACGAATACCGGCTTTTCCAGCCGCTGGACGTCGCGCAGGATCCATGCCCAGCGTCCGTTGTCGTAATTGCCGAGCTGCAGCTCCACTTCCCAGCCGCGCTTCGGGAAAAAATTTGGTTTCAGCTTTTTCACCGCGGTGCCGACAAGCGCCGTGGGCACGCACGCCGCCAAGTGGCACACGGCCACCACCTGGCCCATGTGAAATTCGGGCAGCTCGTGCCCTTTGGAGCCGAGCAGAAACGTGAGGCGCGAAATTTCCGTCTTGTCCGGCGGATGCACGCTGGAATGAATGGCCAGCGGCCCGCGGTAGCCGGTGTACCAATCGCGCGTTTCCACTTCCTTCCAGCCGGCGGCAACCAGCGCGGCCCACGGCTCGTGCAGCGTGATGGCTTTCATGGTTTGCCGCTTTTTCGCGGCCAGCCGATGCAGCCGCCGCTGGAGTGAAAATGCTTGTGATCGCCGGGGTGATTCGGTTCCAGCGTGCAGAAGTAATCAGCAGGACCGGAATTGTCGCCGCAGATCGACGAGCAGAGTCTTAATCGGCGACTTTGTTTCGCAATGTCTAACCAGATATAGGCCACAAGAGCCACACAGACGCACCCGATCGTGATTAGATCTTTCCACGTGTGAAATCGAACGACGAGTATGGTCGCAGCGGCGACAACAAAGACGGAAAGCATCCAAGCGAAAATGCGATCAAAGCGATCCATCACGCGACCCCCGTAGCTTTCTCGATCAGCCGCAGCAGCGGCGGCCTTGTGCCATTGCGCTGGCGATCGCGGCGCGCCACCAAGCACGGCTCACAGCACACGTGGCGCTTCCCTTTCGCGTCCACGTGGGCTTTGTTCTTCCGGCAGTCCGGGCAAGTGCCTTTGGCGCGCAGCTCCGCGCGGCGGCGTTTTTGTTCGCGGTTGAATTCCTCGCGCGTCATGGCTGCACCGCCGCGGGTTTCGGGAATTCGTTCCACTCGCGGCCGTCGAGCAGCCGGCCGGCGCGTTTCTTGCCCACTTTGAAAAAGATCTCTGGACCGTTGGTACGGCACGGCGTGTCCATCGAAAGCGCTTTGATCTGGTCCACGGTCATGGCGGCTTCGATCTGCGACACGTGGATCCACTCGCCCCACTGTTTGAAGAAAAACGGCACGCCGCCGCCAACACACTGATCGCGCAGCGAGCGCGCCCAATCCGGATGCATTGGCCGCGCGTTGGGGCCGCTCTCGCCGCCGCACACCACCCAATTCATTCGGCTTTCTGGCGTTTCGATATTTGGTGCTAAGAATCCGCGCTCAAACCTTATTCCGCGATCTCCGCACCTGGTGAGGTCCATCGGTCCAAGCAACGGCTCGGCGGAGATCCAGCGCACCGCCGCCGGCGTGGAAAGCAGCAGCGGGATCCGCTCATCGGCGAAATGCTGGCTTTCCACGCTGACGCCCAGCCAGACGTTGGGCAGTGGCCACTCTTTGCCCACTTTGCCGCCCAGGAACGGAATGCTCATCAGCGCGTTCATGCGCTCGGCGCGTTTGGTGAGGATCTGGAACGTGTGTTGCGGGCAGCGCTGCATCACGCTGAACACATCGTGGATCCACGCCCACGGCGTATCGAAGAACAAATCCGCCATGTCGCAGACGAAGATTTTGCGCGGCTGGCGCCAGTGCAGCGGCTCGTTCAGGCGCTCCGGGTGGAAGCGCACTTCGCCGGTCCAACGCGTGTTTTCGCTGAACGTCGCCAGACCATCGTACTCCGGAAGTTTTCGCAATCGCGTGGCGGCCAGGCGCGCGGCGTAGCAATTCGCGCAGCCGCGCGACACTTCTTTGCACCCGGTGATGGGATTCCAGGTCGCGTCCGTCCACTCGATCGATGTTTTACCCACGCCGCCTCTCCTTGCCCCGGTAAGCCCGCATGTTCTCGTAAATGTTTAGCGCCTCACTGCAGCGTTCACAGAGCTGCGCTCCACGGCATTTGCGCACCTTCTGTTTTTTCTTTCGGCAGTTCGAACACGTGCCAATGAATTCGCGGTGACTCATGCGCCCCCTTCACTGCCAGGAAAACCACTTCATCCACAGCCAGCGATCCCGCAGCCAGCGCCAGATCCGCTTCATGGCTGGATCCTGGTGACGAAGCGGAGACGCCAGAGCAGTTCCGCTTCCTCGGCGGTGCAGGAATATTTGGTGCGGTCGATCATCGCGTTCAGCAGCTTCACGGCGTCGCACAGGTTGGCGTACATCTGCAGTTCGCTGGCGAGTGGCTTCTGGGCAGGGCCAACCGCTTGCTGCTGGATCGGGATTGCGTTGATCGAATGCGTCATGACTTTCGCCCAAATCTCAGTCGGGCAACGTAACCCCCACCTGGAAGAATGAACCGCCAGCGACTTTGTGGGCTTTTATAGCAGTCTGGCCATTTCGTGGTGACGTAGCACCAGACATCGCCGATGACAAATCCAGCCAAGCAAAAAGCAAAGAGTACGTTCATCATGATGCGTCACCGTTGCGGAGCGGAAATGCGCCCAACAGTTTGGGCCACCGGCTAACCCGCTGATTTATGGCCAGCACCGTTCCCGGCGGCGGAGCGTCCACGTATTCCGCGCGCTCCATGCACTTCACCAACGCCTGCACGTTGTCGCAAAATTTTGCGTAAGCCGGCTCTTTCAAGTACAGCACCTTCCCGCCCGGCACCGGGAGTTTCACCCATCGCGTCATGACTCTTGAAACCTCGCGTCGAAATTGGCGGCGGTAACGCGACGGCCGCGATGCGGCTTGATCGCGGGAAGAACACCAGCGCGGCGCGCTTCCCATTCCGCAAATCTGTCGCGAGCCGGCACGGAGCGAGTGGGGTCCGCGCCGGGCTCGCGCTTTGCCGCGCTGCGGACAACAGTGGGCAAACTTTTTGTGGCCGCGGCGGCGCGCAGCTCGCCGGGCCGGAGTACGCCTGCTGCGCCAGGGCTTGAGCGGAACTGCGGTCGCACATCCGCCGGCAGGGCATCCACTACTCGGCCGACGGGGCCGAGCTGCTCAAGATCGTTACGCAACTTCACTTCGGCGGCGTGCAGGCGATCGTCCGCGGCATCCAACGCAAAACGCAGCGTGCGCAGGATCCAGCGCTTTTTAGGATGGAGCGGCGTCTGGGAATCGAACCCAGCTACGGGGCGCTGGAAACGCGCGTCTTCACCAGAAGAACGCCGCCTCGCTCTCACTTTGGCCAAAACGAAATACACCGGATACCAGGACGCCAGCGCGGCCATGGAAAACAGCACCGCGTAGAACGTGTGCAGCGATCGGAAAAATGCCACCACGCACGCCGCGCCGATCACCAGCAGAAACGCTTTGGTCGTCCACCACGCCGCTTTCAGATCCAGTTTCATAGCTGACGCTCCTTTGCTCTTCTTACGGCTTCCGCGATGAAGCGTTTGTAGGCCAGCATGAATTTGGCGGCGCTCGCGTCGTCCGGCGGAAACTCATCCGGACAGGCGTAGAAAGTGCGCCCAGCTAACTGGACACAACGCCACTGCGAGGAAACAGTTGGGTCGCTCCGCTGCTCGCGACCGCAAAGGCAGCACACCATCAGCTCGCCGACAAACGGTATTGGCGCTTCGTTGATCCTCATCGGGAACCTCTGCGGATGGCTTCGTCCACCGCGTCTTGTGTGTCGCGGCCGCGGCGCACAAAATTCTGAAGAACGCCGTTTTCATCGTTGTGATTCTCGCGTTCGCCTGCAGCGAGAGACTTGCCGTCGAGCCCAGCGGCGGGCGCCAGGGCCGCGCGGCCGTCGAAGCGATCGAGAAAATCCTCGATGAACCGGCAGTTGTCCGCGCGCAGCGTTTTTCCATCGAGCGCGCGCTTCAGCGTGTCCCACTTAAACGGCGCTTCCATCACCAGCTTGAGTTCGGGGATGCCCAGCGACGAACGCCCTAAGCGATCCGCCGCGCGCGCGCGGAATTCCCGCAAGCGCCGGCGATCGCTGAACGACAACGCGCGCGACGCTCCCCCGGTCTTGTAGACTCGTTTCTTTGGCATCGATCCGCCTCCTGGCAAAGACGTGTGGTTCGCAAAACTTTTTCTAGCGCCGCTCCCAGAGCACGCGAACGGCGCGATCCACCGCTGCGAGACGTTCCGTCACCGCCTGCAGCCGCGACTCCATGCGCACCGAACGCGTCAGCAAACGTTCGTAGAGCGCCAGCAGCTTTTCGCGCCGCGCGACGAGCACGCCGGTCAGCCAGCGCGAGCGCGTTCGGAATGCCCGGCGGGAAAGCGCCCGCGCCGACAAACGCCGCCGCAACGGGCTGACAAGCACGCGAAGAGTCTTGGTTCTGATCATGAGAGGACTTCCTTTTCTCTGCGGAGAAGGGAAACCTGTTCGATGGGACAACTGGCCGAAAAATGGCCGTTGGGCCAGTGGCGCGCGCAACTAATGCTTTGATAACGTGTTTTCAACGATAGCAGCCACCGCAGGGTTGCCCGGGTCAAGGAGTCCCGAGAACCCATGCGCGCTCCCCTCACGGCGGACGAACGCGAAAGACGTGTGATTGAGTACCTGCTCACGCTGCACAAAGGGCAGATCGCCGAGTTCCGGCTGACGCGGCTGAACCGCGTGGCGAATTTCCGGAAAGCGCTGATGCAGTTGCTGGAGGAATTTATCGAGGCGCGCGCCGAAGTGCTGGCCGCGGGCATGGTGATGGAATACGCGCCGCCGCGGCCGGAGCGGCCGAAAAGCGATGTAGCGGAAGGAAGATTGCCGCCGCCGGAGAGAAAACGGCGCCGCCCGCCCTGGCTTCCGCCCGTGCACAGGCGCGAAAAGTTATCAAGGTAGACACTCGCTATACTATGTTTACCAGATAGAGCACAAAAAAACAGGCTCATTGGCTTGTCGTCTGTTGATAGCACTTCCATTGTCCCTCTTCGTTTTGAGCCAGCACTGGATACTCCGGAGGACACGTGAGCGTGCCGATCCTCGATGCAGCTTGCTGCTGCTGAATTGTTTTTCCGATTTGATTGAGGACGGTGCCGAGCCCCGGACGAACGGCGTTCAACACCGCCACGGTGGAATTTGTTGGCGCTGCCTGCTGCTGGGAGTTTGCGATCGCAGCCCAGTGTTCCGCCGCCGCTTTATACTTCGCGCTCTCTGATTCCAGTTCATTGGCGCGGCCCACTGCTTGAGCCTTCTCCATTGTCAGATTCTGGATCACTGGTCTGACCGATCCGTCGTACCACACGCCGCCTATCAAAAGAACAAGAATCGCGCCGAGCGCCGCAGACCGCAGGTCTATCTTCATTATCGCTCACCATTCCCTTCCACAGGACCGGCGTTACGCCGCTTCCATTCGTCTTCGAGCAGTAATCGCACAAAGTCTGATTTTTCCCGCCGATCATGCGCGGCCATCTCTTCAACCTTCTTCTTCAGTTCTCGTGGAATCGCCACGTTAAGGAAGACTCTGTCTTTCATACACACATTGAAATACAGTATGCCACACTGTGTCAATAGGAAAGTTGTACCATGAGACAAGCTTTTCCGACCGCAAAATGCGAAATCCCTATATAAACACAGGGTGTCTCATACTGTCTCATGATCCTGTCTCGCGTTCAGGCACACTTTTATTACAAACAAAGGACTTAGAAAATACCTTGTCTCATCGAAAAATCCTGAATTTCGACGTATCTCTAAGAGAAAGAAAGAGTTTTTCTTATTTTGTGTCTCAGGGTGGGAGGGGGAGGGTACCCAAAGTTGAGTGTAAGTCACGCAAAAAAGAACTGGGGGGGGTGGCCTATACGGGGACACTGAGACAAATAGGCGAATAGACGGCGAAAGGTGTATTGAAAACAAAGGAATTAGGTGGCTGTCTCAAGGTTTTTGTGTAACGGACAACACACTCAAAAAATCGGCTATAACTATAGGCGTACTAATGACTTACGATTTGTCTCAGGGTTTGGGCGATTTTGTCTCGCGCCCCCCGACCCTGAGACTTATCCCAATTGTTTTCTTCTTAAATTCTCGAATTTCTTAGGCTCTGGTATCCAGAGAATCTGTCCGCCCCTACGCTCCGCGCTTCGATAAAGCCGCATTCTGAAGTCGGGTTCAAGTTCCCACCATCGTGCACGCCACACGTTAAATCGGTTTGCATGTGTGCGCACGCGACGCACGTTTAGTAAGAACCATGTCCGCTCGCGGCGATCCCCGCAATTTGACTGTAGCAAGTCTCCACGCTTGGGAATTTCACCGCTCGGGACGTTCATAATGAACGGCATGTTACTCTTCGTCGTCGGAGGATGTGTCGGAGGGCAGCTTCTCTTTCCACTCGTGGTGCCAGCGGTAAAGTGTGGGTCGCTTCAGGATCGAGAACGCGCGAAGCACTTCGGTTGGGGGCGCGCCATTCGAGAACATCTCAAACACGGTTTTCTTCATTGCGCTCATCGCCGGCCTGGTGAGCCACTCCGCGCCGTTTTCCGGTGAAGTGCAGAGCTGCGCTTCGAAGGGCACGCCCCAATGCGGGTCCCGTAACTCGTGGCGGATCTTCTCCACGTTCAGCACCACGCGCAGCCCTTGTGAGCGCCGATAGTCGCCTGGGTGGTCCAGCTTGATGTAGGAGTCCAGGATGTGCACCTGCGCCGAGTCGCCAAGGAAATCTCCGCCTTTGCCGGCGTGCTGCAGAAAGCACACGGTGATGCCGCGCGTGTTCAGATCGATGAACCACTCTTTCAGTTCCGCCACTTGACGCGACTGGTCCTCTTGCGCGGCGCTCCAAAGCGTCGAGATGTTGTCGAGCACGAGAAATTGGAAACCTTCGCCGGCAATCACTTCTTCGATATGCTTGCGATCTTTCGGTTCTTTGACGCTCGGCCGCCAGGCGTGCGCGCACCGCGGAGCCCGTGCGATCCGCTTGTAATCTTTGGAGACTGTGGCCAGATCGGAAAAATTCGGCTCCACCTTCATGTGTTTGCCGATCAGCTTGAGCCGCTCGCGGATTTTCTCTCCATGCATTTCGCCGTAGAGGTACAGCGTGCGCATTGGACCGTAAACCGGCCAATGTCCGCCCGGTCCTTCATGCCCGCCGAACAAACAATCCAAACCGTGCGCGACGCAGAAAGCCATGTAGCTGGCGATCCAGCTCTTTCCCCACCCAGCCCACGAAAAAATCATGAACGTGCCGGCGCGCGTCACCAGCGGCTCGATCATCGGATCCGCTTTGGGAAGTTCCAAGGTCAGCAGCTCGCTGTAAGGCACCACCACGATGGGATTCTGCGTGCTGGAGTTCCCTTCCGTGATTGCCGTGATTGAATTCTTGGCGTTGTCCACGATGGCGTCTGCGCCGGCTTCGGCTTCGAGGGCGCGCATCTGGATGTTGTGCGTGACGTGGATCAGATTTCGCAGTTTGGCTTTTTCAATGATGATGCCCGCGTAGTGCTTGACGTTCGACACCCGCGGTATGCCATCGATGAGCGAAGCGAGATAGGGCGCGCCGCCGGCTTCCTGGAGCTTCCCTTCCCCCTGCAGATGTTCCGACAGCGTGACGAGATCGATCCCGCCGATCTCCTCGCCTTTTTTTGCCACTTCGAGCGTGAGTTTCAGGATTCCAGAAAACACCGCTTTGTGCTGCGGGAGGAAAAAATCGTCAACCTTCAGCGCGCCGGCGATCTCTTTGATCGCGGCGTTATTGATCAGCAGCGCGCCTAGAAGACTGCGCTCGGCGTCTAGGTTGGAAGGGAGCCTCGGTAGGATGTCAGCGGGAAGCGGAGTGGTGCGATTTCGATGAAAAGGGACTGTTGACATTTTGGCAGCCAGTCACGGCATCGCTTCCTGAAAGGGTGGAGCGGCTGCTGGCTGCCAGGCCGTCGCCGCTCCCGATCAGTTTTGCGATGTGCGGACGGATCGAGAGGCAGAATACGAACCACTAGGAATAGTGTCAACACCAGAATTGTCCCACCTGTGGTGTCGCGGTTACGAAAAGCTTTTTCGTTTTTCCCGGCAACAGTCATTCCAATCGTCTAGCCATATCACCAGTGCGAAGGCTGCACCACAAAGCAAGTAGAGTGGCAGCAGGAAAATGACCGTGATGACGCGCTTAGTTCGGGACACGTTCGGCCGGCAGATCCTCTGCCAGGTACTGCTGCGCTTGCTTCAGCACGATGGGCCAGTTGGGATGCTGCACCGCTTCGCCGAGGATCGGATCGTTGGCCAGAAAGTTGGTGACTTGCTCCGCGCTGAACGATTCGAGATAGTTCACCATCTGCGGCCAGGCCAGTTCCAGGAAGTCCGCGATTAGCGAGCCTTCGTCGCCATCCATCACGGCTTTCAGCACGCGACGTTTCACGCCCACGAAGTAGGCTTGCTCCTCGATCGCAGCGAGTTGCTCCGCGGAAATTTGTTCCGCAGCGGCGACCGGCGGATTCGCGGGAACCTCGTCTGTGACACGCCCGTTTTCTGTCGTGTCCTTCGCTGCGGATTCCTCTTCGCTGACGACGCGCAAACCGGTCGCTGCTGGCGCGGGACGAATCGGAGGCACAGGGCGTGCACCAGGCGCGGACGCTGCTGTGTGCACAATCGGCTGCGGATTCGCCGGCACGCTCGGCCGCTGCGGTGGCTGCGCCGCCACACCGGGACGCGCTCCCGGCCGGGCGCGCGGTTGTCCCATGCGTTCCAGGATGGTGGGCAGCGCATCTCCGAATTTGTTGGCCAAAGTTTCTTTCCAATCCGCATCGCCGCGACGCCGCCGGCCGCCACCCTCTCCGCGCAGCTCGTCGATCTTTTCGAAGATGCCCAGAAAGAGATTCAACTGTTCGAGCGGATTTTGCGGCGTTGCCATCTGTCCGATCAGCCCCAACTCTTTCAGTACGCGGATGGTTCCCACGATTCCGGCATCGCCGTTGCCATTTCCGCCCATCAGTCCCATTTCTTTCGCGGTGCTCACCAGATCCTTCAGCAGCGCCGTGGGATTCACCTGCTCTTTTTGGATGGCGCCGATTCCGGCCTTGTAGGCGGTATCCATGATCTCCACCGCTTTTTGAAACGCGGGATCGCCACCGCTCGCCTCGCGCCGGCGAAGTTCGCTTTTCATCTCTTCCAGATTTTTCTGCAGCATGTCGAGCAAGCGAACTTCCAGATTACTTCCCTGCCCTTCTGTCGTTCTTCCCGCGCCGCTGGGATCCTCGCGCGTCAAATCATATTTCGGAAGTCCCTCGATCTCCCAGGTGTGCGTGGCTACCAATTCCGATCCTTTGAGCAGCATCGCGCGAAACGTTCCGCCTCCATAACGCGCACGAACGTCTTCCGGTGTGAACGGTTGCGCGAGCTGGCAAAGATAGCCGCCTTGGCCAGCGATGCGAACTTTCGGAGAATCGCGGTAGAGGTAGATGGTGTAGGGTTTTCCCCACTCTTCGGCGGGAATGCGCAGCATGCGTTCCCAGAAATTCAGCTTTTCCGCTTCATCAACGCGAGCTTCATGTTTTTCAGGCGGCGGCATCTCGATAGTGGTGTGAACTGTGGGACCGGTCGGTTTCGCGCCAGCGTTACGTGGCATTTTTCTTCCTTCTGGAGTCTGGCAACCCCACGCATGTCCGCGATTCTGCGGCCCACGGTAATAGTTGTCAAGCCTATATAAGCCCATGCCTGTGATTGTGCAGGTGTTGTGACTGGCGTTGTAACAGTAATTTGTTTGCTTCTTTTGCTGTTCGGCTCTCATCGTGAGCGTGAACGGCCTTAGATCGGCCGGTGCGGGGCCGTTCGGGGTTACCGGCGCAAAAAGCTCCGTCCTCCCCACGCATCCGCGCCGGCCTTTTTTCCATCGATCGATCCGATGAATGCAAACGCAACCCACAACGCTGAACTTTCCGCTTCCCGATGGGGATCCCGGCGTCGCGCTGACCATCCAGAAAATGTCCGCGCTGATCGACGCGGGGAAATCCAGCGCGATGGTGCACGCGCAGGCGCAAACGATCCTGAACCAGTACCACGTGCCGGCGTACGCCTGGGAGCGCCAAGCGCGCGCGATCTACGAGTGGGTGCGCCGCAACATCACGTTCACTCCGGATCCGGTGGGCAAAGAAGGCGTGCAAGACGCGGAGTGGACGCTGACCTATCGCCGCGGCGATTGCGACTGCATTTCGGTGCTGATGTGCTCGCTGCTGGAAACGATCGGCACGCGTTGCCGGCTGATGACCGTGGCCAGCGATCCGCGCGATCCGCAGCAGTTCAGCCACGTCTATCCGCAGGCGCTCGTCAACGGCCGCTGGATCTCCGTGGACGTCGCGCGGCGCTCGCCGGCGTTTGGCTTGTCGCCGTCGCGCTACTTTCGCAAGCGCGCCTGGAGCGTGCACTCCAATGAGTACGCAGACCTATCTTTTTATGGCGCGGAGGTGGGCATGAGAGGACTAGGCATCACGACGCCAGCGCTCCAGCCGCCGCTGAACTATTCCGCGCCGCCGGCGCCTTCGCGCTTCTATCGCCAGCGCCGCCGCTTGCGCGGACTGCGCGGCCTGGGACAAGACAACGGCGTGGATTGGAGTGCAATCTCGCAAGCGGTTCAGGTGGGAACCACTGGCGCCGCCAACATCATCGCCGCATCGCGCGCGAGTCCCTACAACCTGGTGCCCACCACGTACGCGCCGCTCGGAACTACGGGTGCAGTGCTGCAATCGCCGTATGGCTACAGCTCGATGGCCACGCCCACCGCCGGATCTTTCATGGGCATCAGCACCACCACGCTGCTGCTGCTCGGGGTCCTGGGCATCGGCATCTTTGCCCTGGCCAATCGATGACCTGGAGATAATCTTGCCGACCGCGCCACAAATCTTTTTGCCCGCCTCGTACCGCCGGCCGTTTGCGCGCCGGCGACGCGGCTCGCTGATGCGCCTCGGCACGTTTGGCCTCGTCGCTGTGCCGCCATCGTCTGCCGGACGGCCGCCGATCTGTCCCGCGTGGGGCTGCGGTCCCGTTCGCATCGGTCCCGAACCATTTCGTCCACCAACCACCCCAACGCCAGTCACGACAGCCGGCACTCCGGTGCCGGCGTCGTTTCCCACCAATCAAATCTTCGTGAACACGGACGGCTCACAGTGGATGTACTCCGCGTCGCAAGGCACGTGGATCAACGTCGGCACACCGTACAACCCGAACGCGCCTTCCGCCAGCTCGCCAGTAAGCGCGGCGCCTGGAACGGTCGCCGTGCCTGTCATATCCACCGCGCCTAATGTCGCCGGCACTCCCGTGCCTGCGAACTATCCCACCAATCAGATCTACGTGAATTCCGACGGCTCGCAGTGGGTGTATTCCGCTGCAACCAATTCCTGGGTCAACATGGCGCTCACGACCAGCACGAGCAGCCCCACGACGTCCACCGGCGCACCCATCAGTGTTTCCGTTGCCACGCCCACGAGCGCGTCTCCGTACGACAGCTTAATCAACTTCGCCACCGAGCAATCGTTACTGCCCGGCGTGCCCAACTGGCTGATCGCGATCGGCGCAGTGATCGCCGTCAAGATGGCCGGACAAATGGGAGGGAGGCGCTGAATGGCTTACTACGCTCCACCGCAGGGAGATCTCACCGCTGCAGTCGCTTGGGGATTGCAAAAGCAGAGTCTCAGCGGCTTGGGAATTCTTCCCACGGTCAACGTGCGCACGCCGCGCGCTATTCCTGTGGCGATGGGTGCCGCGCGCCGGCGTTTCGAGGAAGAAACGCAAAGCGCCATGACCGGCATGGGCATCATCAGGGTAAAAGTTCCGCGGCTGCCCGTTCCCGCGGCGGTCACATTCCAAGCTGCGCGATCGCGCGCCGCGCTTTCCGGATTGGGTGCGGGCCGTGGCGGCGGTGCGCACATTCACGCCGAAGGTGCGATGCCCGTGACTGCCGGCGTGCGCCGCCAATCGGCGCCCTTCACTGCGCCCGGCGGCGGCTACAGCCAGATTCCGGGATTTCTTCCCCCGGTGCGCGTGCCCCTTCGCGGGCTTCGCGGACTGGGCCAGGATCCGTACACCGATGCGCTCAACTTAATCAACGCGAGCGACAACGTGGTGGCCAGCCCGGACGGCTCGATCGTCCAGGACATGAACACCGGCTACATTTTGAACACGCAGACCGCTCAGATCCTGGACGCAAACGGCAACTACATTCCGCAAACCGCCGCTGGCGCGTACACGGTTGCAGCACCAACCGGAACCGTTCCGACATCAAGCGCAGGCGCGGTGAATCCCTACGGGCTCGCCCCGACATCGCCAAGCAAGACCACGATCAATCCGGTCACTGGCGCGATCAGCGTTATACAGCAGCCGCGCGTGGCTGCCGCGGCCCCGCTGACTATTTCGCCCACCTATCTGCTCATCGGTGGCGGCGTGTTGCTGCTGGCCATGATGGGCGGAAAACGCCGGCGCAATCCGCGCAGGAGAAATCGCCGTGGCTAGAAGCGCCTATGTGGTTCCCACACCTGAAGCGTCGCTGACCGCAACGGCCGGGCGCGCGCTTCAGGGCTTTTCTCTCGGCTGCGATGGCTGTTCGGTGAAAGGTTTGGGCTGCAGCTCGTGCCGGCAGCTTCTGCAAAGCCAAGGCGCGCCCACGGCGCTCAGTTATTACATTCGCGGCGTGCCCGCGCCCGGATCTCTGCTCAGCGGCTACGTGTTACCCCCATCACTGAGCGGCCTGGGTGCGGGATCCGGACCTGGGCGCTTCAATCGCGCGGTGGCGCGCGGCATCTACACGGAGCCGTTTGTGTCGCGGCCGTTCGCCGGCAGCCGCGGCCTCGGACAGCTTGAGGTGGATCCCACGCTGCTGATTGCCGGCATTGGTGTGCTGGCCCTCGGAATGTTCCTGCTCGGCGGCAAGCATGTGCCGCGAATTAAACGCCGCGTGCGGCGTGCACGCAGGCGCGTCAGGAGTTTCCTGCCGTGATCGCTTTCCTGCACTACAAAACGTACTGCGGATTCTCCCACTATCTGTGCGGGCTGGATCCGTGGGGCCGGTTCCGGTGGTGAGTTTATGAACTACTACGTGCGCACCCAACAAGTGCTCGCCGCGAACGCCGCGCAGACGCAGCAGCGTCTCGCCGGCATGCACGCGCTGCGCATGGGCCGCGGTTTGCGCGGCCTGGGCCAATCCACTGCCGGTTTGCCAGCGGGCTCGCAGTTGACGTACTCCGCGACGTTTCAGATCGGAGCTGGTCCCACTGGCGAGCCGCTCAGCCTTACCAGCGTCGTGCAGGCGATGAAATCCGTGCTCAGCAATAATTTCGGAATTCAGGTGGTGGGCGCCCCGTATTTGGGTCCAAACGCTGATGCGCTTCTGACCAACCAACGCCAGTTGAACATGACCGTGCTCACCCAGTCAGACAGGAATTCTTCGGACGATGTGAAGAGCATCCTAGATGGCTTGGTCTATCAACTGGGCTCTTCCACGGTTAGCGTGTCCAGCCTTAGTTCGAGCATCAATTTGATCAACCCCGGAGTTGTGGCACCCACATCTCCGCCGGTCATTGATCCAAACACCGGATTGCCGGTGGGACAGCCGCAACCGTTCGACCTGACGCAGTTCCTCACCGATAACTGGCCCTACTTGGTGGCCGGCGGCGCAGCTCTTCTTCTTTTCAACGAGGTGCTCTGATGCAACCTGGAGACACGGTACAGATTTTGCAAACCGACTGCGCGATTCTGCGCGTTGGCGAAGAACCCAGCCCCGGCGTGCCGCACTGGATCTACGCGGTGGTGTTCGACACGCTGAAAAACGACGCGGGCGCGATCACCGCGGCGCACGTGGAAGTGAATCATCCGGCGAATTTCCAGCACGGCCAGCGGATCTTAGTGTCGCGCAAAAACATCCGCACACTCGACGACCTGCGCTCGCTCGAAGCGCTGCATCCGCAGAAGGATGCCGTCAAGCTGGACTTCAACCGCGCCGACCATCGCGAGCTGAACAATCTCCGCGCCGCGATCGAGCGCTGCAAACCGCAGGAGGAAGCCGCGTGAGGATGTCGCGCATTTTTTATCTGACGTACGGCGGCTCCTGTGTGCGCGTGCCCTTAGCAAAGAAACAGGGCTTCAGCACGGAGTGGCCACACGAAAGAAGACTGATGAAGAGATGCGATAAGGCAGGTCCGCATCCTCACATTGTTGGCCGGCCACGCAGAACGCGAAAGGACCCGACGAAGATCGTGAGTAAGTAATGGCCGCCGCCGCCCAATTCCGGATCGAGCACGTGGCCACGACGCCGCGGGGCTGGAAGGTGCGCTCGAAAAAGAGCGGCTCGCACCTGCTGCGTTTCGCGGTGCCTCCCGGCCGGCGCAAGAAGGGGCAAGCCAAGCTGCTCGAAGTGCTGCATCCCAAGGCGGAAAAAAATCCTTCGTGCATCGTCAGCCATCGCGCGAAGAGCAACCCGGAAGAGTTGCTGGTGTTTTTGAATCCCTCAACGCTGCAGAGGAAGCGCGCCACGCGCGAGCGCGCCGCGCGGATCCGCGCCGCCCGGTTGAATCCGAAAAAGGCCACGCCGATGCGGCGCCGCAAAGATCGTCAACTGCCGAAGCCCGCGCCGCCGAAAAAAATCGCGGCCAAAAAGACGAATCGCCGGCGTCAGCGGCACAACCCAGTCAGCGAAACGGAGCAAGCGGTGCACCTCTTCGAAATTTTCCACGGCAAAGACGCGCGCGAGATCCAGGAGAAGCATATCTCCGCCGCGATGCGCAAAGACTACACCGCGCTGGGCAAGCTGATCGCCGTGGTCACCGATGATTGCGGCCTGGGCGAACGCGAAATCGCCACCAAGTGGGACCGCTGCCCGCACATCGATTTTTCCGAAGATCACGTCACGCTGGCCAGCTCGCCGGACGGCCGCCAGCTCTACGCCATCGGCGGCAATCAGAACCTCACCGGCTGCCTGGGCAAGTTCGAAGGCGTGGATCCCACCAAGGATTTGATTGACCTGGGCGAAGTGGCTGCGATCGTGTACGAGGCGCGAAAGATCCACGACAACTTCGAGCCGGTGCAGTACTGCCACAAATTCGGCGGACACGGCCGCACGCGGCCCGGGTGGTTTTTCGACCGCTTGAAGAAACAGGTTTTCTTCATCGGCGGCGAATACGAAATCGACATCACGGCGAAAATCTCGCCGGGTATCGAGGGGTAGTGCTGACCGATTTTTTTGACGGTCCCTTTAAGGAGGACACATGTCGGAAGTTCACAACGAAGAACGGCATCCCAACGGCGTGCCGAAAACCATCCACCACTTCGACGCGACGACCGGGAAGCCGGTCTATCACCACGAAGTTGTGGAGATGGATCACAAGGAACTGGTCGCGCTAGGCCACTCCGCCGCGGAAGCCACCGCGATGATCAACGAGGCGAAGCCCAACAAGGCCAAGGGTAAGAGCTTCACCACGGTCAACGCCCAACCGATTTAAAGGAGTTCGTTTTCGGTGCATGACGCTGGCGCCACAACTCGGAATCGATCCGTACTCTCGGGCGCGGATCCTGCTGGCCACCCGGCCATCGCCGTACGTGCGCGCGCAGCACGCGCCGGTGCGCCAGCAGCGCCGACGTCGCCGCCTGAGCCTCGGCGCGCTCACGCCGCAGCAAGCGGTGGAGTCCGTGTTCCCGCAAGCCAGCGTCACCAGCACCGCCGGACACACGCAAGCCGTGTGGGATGGCTACGTGCGCGACGTCCAGGCCGGACAGATGGTGGACGCCAGCGGCCAGCCAGCCTATTTGCCGGGCACGCAGGATTGCTCCGCCACGGGAGTGAGCACCAGCGTGAGACTGGCGCAAACGGCCAGCGGCATGGCGCTCACCGGCACAGCGATCGGCTTGACCGCGGCGGGCGTGGCTACTGCTGCGGCGCTCGCGCCGTGGACGATGGGCATCTCCGTGATCATCGGGCTTTTCCCGCTGATCTTTGGGCATCACGCTGCAGCGGTGAAGAAAGAACAAAGCGTGCTCTGCGCCGCGGTGCCGGCCGCGAACGATTACCTGCAGATTATCGACCAGGCCGTGCAGTCCGGCCAGGCGACGCCGCAGCAGGGCCAGCAAGCATTGCAATCGCTGGTGTCCGATTTCACCAACCAGGTGGCTTCCATCGTCAAGGGCTCCGGTCCTGGGAATTCCGGCGACTGCAACGCTGCGTGCGTGATGATCGCCGCCCTGAAGTCCATCGCGGCCTACAAGAGCAGCGTGTACCAGGACATGATTGCGTCGGCCTCGACGTCCACCAGCGCATCCGCCTTGCCGTCGTTCGGAATCACGGGATCTTCTTCCTGGCTGCCGTGGGCGGTCGGAGCTTTTATTTTGTACGAGGTGTTTTCGTGACTGGGACGGTGATCAGCAACGATGGCGACATTGCCATCGTTCTCCTGGAGAACGGCGACCGCGTGCGATTCGAGCGCGGCTGGACGTTGAAATCCAAGACTCCGGCCCAGTTCGCAAAAGATCTTCCAGTAGGACCGCTCTCAAAAGAGATTTCTATCGAGCGCCTACCGGATCGGGACAACTAAATGCGCAAAAAAGGAGAAAGAGAGCAATGCCACCAACGTTAACAGGAACGCCCGCGGACCTGATCACTTACCAGCGCGAGCTGGTACGCACGCATCAGTTCGAGCCGCTGGGCCGCATCAACAAGATCGCCATCGCGCCTTCGGACCAATGGGCGCCGATCGACGATCCCATCATCCGCAAATGGGGCCGCCTGATGGAATTTCGCTCGCAGTGGTTGCCGCTGGCGCAATCCGCGGATCGCACCATGCTGCTGATTCCCGCGCCGATGATGGACAAAAGCGGCCGCATCGGCCTGCCCGATCTGCCGGATCCCACGTGGCGGCCGGATCCCTGGACGCCCGAAGAATCGCAGGGACTGAAAGAGCGCCCGTTCGAAAAAGATTTAGCGCGGATGATTCCGCAGCGCCTCGAAGATCGCGCGGAGCGGCCCAACGGCAGGCTGGGCAAACTCGAAGGCACGAATTTTTTGGTATTTCAGCCGGTGATCAACATCGTGTTCCAGGCGGAAAAAGACCGCCAGCTCGTCGCGCAGATGTGGACCATCCAGGCGCAGTACGATCCCGGCACGCGCACGCACATGGCGCTGCTGGTGGATCCGCGCACCGGCGAATCGCTTTTCTTCGGGGGCCGCTACGACATCGCGGCCAACGAAGGATGAAAAACAGAGTGCGAGCCTAGAGGGTGCGTGGGCTAAGTCCTCCGCTCTGAGAAAGCAGGAAACATGCCAACCGTGAGGCTGGTAAATCCAACTCGCCGGCGCCGCTCGCGCGCCGGCCGCAAGCGGCGTCAGCCCGCGGCCCTCCGGAAGTATTGGGCCAAGGCGCGGCGTGCAATGCGCTCGAATGCGAGCGGAGGACACATGGCAAAGAAACGTCGTAGCCGCCGCAGTGGTTCGCACCATCGCCGTCGCCGTTCCCACGCGATTGTGCATCACCGCCGGCGTCACAACCCCGCACGGTACTTGAATGTGCGCCATCGTCGGCGCGCAAACCTGAGCTTCGCGGGATTTAATACCACCGATCTGCTGTATCTCGGCGGCGGCGCGCTGGCCAACGGCGTGCTCGCCCGCGCGGTGCCGCAGATGCTTTTGCCGCAGTACAACACCGGCTTCGCGGGTTATGGCCTGAACGCGGTAGCCGGCGGCATCGGCGCGTGGCTGATTTCCAAATTCAACAAGCGCGCGGGGCAAGGCGCCTGGATCGGCCTGATCGTCGCGCTCGGCCAACGTGTCATCGCCGATAAGTTCGGCGCGGGCACCGCGGGCGCCACCGGCGGCATGTCCGGGGATCTGGATTTCGACTTGGGTTATTACCTGAGCGATCCGTTCCCGTACGCCCAGGGCGCCAGCGCCGGTCCGTACGCGGCCTTCCCCGGCAATCCGTATGCTCCGATGCTGCCCACGGCCAACGCAGCCGCTCCCGCACGCGCGCGGCAAACCGCAGCGCTTGTGGCCGCGGCCGCACCCGCAGCCCCTTCGGGCGGCGGTTCCAGCTCCGTGGCGATGCCCGGCGCGCAGACGCAGGCTTACCAGGCGGGGGCCTGGGGTTAGAGAACTGAGCGGTGCAACGGGCTGAGGCGAAAAACCTCAGCCCATCCCAATGCGTGGGGCCCCAAGTCTTCGGAAAGAAGAGCTTGGGGGTGGAGAAGTAAAAATTTTCGAAGGAGAAGCTAACGAAATGGAAAACCGCACTCGCGCATTTCTCAGCCGTATGTGGCGCAAAGGCGGCGGCGTTTCCGAGCACACGCATGGCGTGGAGAAAATCCAGCTCAGCGAACTCGGCCGGCCGCACGCGCGCCTCGGCAATCCCAACACCGGCGTCCCTGAAGTGCTTGTCCAGGATGTGTACGACATTTTCTTCGCCGCCGCCGGTAGCGCCTTAACGAAGTTGACGCTGTTCACCCAGCCGCTCGGCTCGATCTACAACTTCATGGGCGTCACCGCCTTCGCCAAGGGCCTGAACCACACGCTGCTGACGCAGCCCGGCATGCTGGACTCTTCGTTCAGCTACGTGGTGCGCGCCGTCTCCGTGTACGTGCAGGCGCTGCAGGGCTCCACGCACCCCAACCTGCATCCGGAAGATCTGAACAATTTCCTCAGCACCTATGCGGAGTTGCAGATCAACCGCAAGCCCTGGCTGCAGGGCAACCTCGGCTGGTATCCCGGCGCAGGCGGCCCGGTGTTCAGCGGCTTCGGCTCGCTGACCGCGCCGGTTTCGGCGTTTTCCAGTTCCAACGGTGTGGCGTACCGCAATAACGCGTACGCGCTGCCCGGCGGGATCTTCATCAACCCGCAGGAAAACTTCAACGTGGTCATCGACCCCACGCAAAACGCTGGCGGCGCGCCATCCATGCTCGCCGCGGCCGGCAACCCCACGGGCGTTGGGGCATCCGGGCTTTCCGCCTGGTGGCGTTTCATGGGGCAGCTCGTCAGAGTCGCTTAGTTTGCGCGATCGCAGTCTGATCGCCATGCTCACCTTTCGGTGAGTCCAGAGGGACGAGGCGGCGGAAGAGCTGCTGGCGCAACCGGCATGGGAAGCTGCCGTCTCGTCTCACAAAAAATCTCCGCACACTGCGCGGCCCCAAACCGGTTGGGGTGACGATCCGGCGAGAGAAAAGCGCTCCGCGAAGGAGCGCGGGAGAAAAAAAGATGGCTTTGCAAACGTGCCCCACCTGCAGCGGCGCCGGCGCCGTGCAAAACGTCAAAACCGGCCAGGGCCAGCAGTGTCCCGCGTGCTCCGGCAACGGCGTGGTTTCCGGCGGCTTCGACGATCAAGATTTCTGGTATCCCATCAACCCCGTGCAGCTCACCGCCAACCAGGTTGGCGTGATCGCCACGGTGACGATCGACAACGATGCGGATTTCCTCTGCGACCGTTTCATCTCCAGCTCCACGGGACTCTACAGCATCGATCTCTACGACAAGTTCCGCTCACGGCACTTCAGCCCGAGCCCGATCAATAGCGAAAATTTCGCCGGCACCGCGCAGCTTCCGCTGTGGCTGCCCAATCCCTTCATCATCCGCAAAAACGCGGTGGTCCAGGGCACGTTCAACGATCGCTCTGCCGCAAACAACACGATCCAGTTCGCGCTGGTCGGCCGGAAACTGCTGTAGCGCGCGCGTCTCGCGTTTGGAGAAAATTATGTCCACCAGAGGCGCACCGATTTTCAGCACGCAGTTTGCTCACCGGCGGAAGAACATCATCCGCCTGCCCGAACCGAAGAGCGTGGCGATTATCCGGCAGATGCTGCAGGATCCCTTCCCGTTCTTCATCAACATTTTCGACACCGCGGAACAGTTCGCGGAAATCGGCGCGGCCAGCGGCATTTTCAGCGCCAGCGGGATCGCCGCGCTGGCCTCCGCCGAGCAGCGCGCCAACGTCCCGGAAGATTTCTGGCTGGTGGCGCTGATTGCTTCTTCTGTTGTCGTTGGCGGCGGGGGCGGCGGTCCGGATCCTCCCAACTTCGCGTTTCAGCTTTATCACACGCGCAACGTCGGCGAATCCGATGAGCAGGGCTTCATTCATCAGCAGAGCCCGATCCTCGGCGAAAACATGTGCGGCACCGCGCAAAACCCGCTGTTCTTGATGGAGCCGAAATTCTTGCCGCGCAACACGGAGATTTCCTGCAGCGTGCAGAACCTGCAGAACGCCGACAACGCGATCCAGATCTGCCTGATGGGCTACTTGGGCGAGCCCGCGGGAGGACTCACATGAGCCGGAAACGCTTCCAGGAAGAATGCCGCCAGTGGATCGAAAAGGATCCGTTCTTCGGCGCGCTTGAACGCGCCAATATCTTGCCTCCCCGTCCGGCCATGGGCGGAGGAGGCACGGGAACGGGCGGCGGCAGCGGCGGCGGAGGAGGAACGGCCGGCGGCGGATCTGTGCCCACCGCGGCAACGGCTGCGCCGGAAGCCACCGGCGCCGGCACCGCGGGCATCGGCAATCTTCTGCCGTGGCTCTATCCCACCGCGGATTTCAAAAACGTGGACAAGTTCGGCGCGGTGGCGTTGCCGGCGATCGGCGCCTGGGCAGACATCCTGGTGTACAGCGTCGAGCAGGGCCGCTGCCAAAAAATCACGCAGCTCGGCATCGACTTTGTGCAGAACGGCGGCACAGCCTACGTTCAGGGCACGGTGCCTCCACAACTCCGGTTCTTCATCGGCGTGAATGGCAGCCCCGCGATCGCGGGCCGGCCGGGCCGTCCCTTCGCGGACTATTCCGGGCCAAACTTCGCGTTTCTTCCCGGCGCGGTCAGCGCGCCCACGCCGGTCAACGGGCTGATGCTGCGCGAGCGCGACGAGCTGCACATCGCGGTTTTCAACGTTTCAGTCGTGGTGACCGGGAAAGAAAGCCTTGCGGCGCGCGCACTGGCTTACAGCTTCTCCAAGAAATACTGGTCCAAGCTGATGGGCACGCAGTAACCCCGTGGGAGGAGCCATGGAAATTCGAAACTGGAAATTGGTGGCGGCGCTCTCCCTGTTTTCGATTTTCTATTTTCCAATTTCCACGAGCGCGCAGATTACCACCGTCACCGGCCAAGTGCTCGACGTGAACGGCATTCCGTACGCCGGCGCGCAGCTCAAGGCGCAGCTCGTCACCACCGCGGGATCGCCGGTCACCGGCCAACCCACCATCACCAACA
>Ga0187812_1000093_pt1 | contig 31158 bp, 25 predicted proteins | sample NC_S_2_FD_130582 | JGI IMG/M metagenome (GOLD analysis project Ga0187812, IMG submission 130582) | Wetland sediment microbial communities from Neuse River Estuary, North Carolina, USA - ASW-S_2 | ecosystem: Environmental > Aquatic > Freshwater > Wetlands > Sediment | place: USA: North Carolina...
AATGCCTAAACCGCGGCCGCCATTTCCAGCAGTATCCGGTTTATGGGGAAAACCTACAGTTATTAATAACGTTGAAACTCTTGCAAATATTTCTTCAATCGTACTTAACGGATCAAAAAAATTTGCGTCGATAGGCACGACGACAATCAAGGGCACAAAAGTTTTTGCGTTAAGCGGCAATATTAGAAATACAGGTTTAGTTGAAGTGCCGATGGGGATTAAATTGGAAGATATTGTATTTGACATTGGAGGTGGAATTCCAAATAACCGTCAGTTTAAAGCTGTGCAAATCGGCGGACCATCCGGCGGCTGCTTGCCGGAGAGTGTAATGTCAACTCATGTAGATTATGAATCCTTAAAAAATGTCGGCGCAATGATGGGTTCCGGCGGCTTCGTTGTTATGGACGAAGAAACTTGCATGGTTGATGTGGCTAAATTTTTTCTAACGTTTATTCAAAATGAATCATGCGGCAAGTGCGTTCCCTGTAGAGAGGGTACAAAACGAATGCTTGAAATAATAGAGCGAATTCCGCACAGCTATAAAAGAACAGCCAATAAGCTTGATCAACTGCAAAGATTTAAAGGAATAATTCATCTCAAAAGATTAGCGGATGTTATACGCGATACATCTCTTTGCGGGCTTGGTCAGTCAGCGCCTAATCCGGTACTTTCCGGGTTGAGATATTTCAGAGAAGAATATGAAGAACATCTTTACGAAAGAAAATGCTCTTCAGGAGTTTGTAAAGAGTTATTGATATTTACAATTGATAACAGCATCTGTACGGGCTGCGGCGTATGTTTGAAAAAATGTTCTTCGGAAGCAATTGTTGGCGAACGTGGTCAAGCTCATTACGTTGTTGAAGAAAAATGTATTAAGTGTGGAATGTGTGTAGAATCATGCCGTTTTGATGCTATAAATGTGAATTGAAATTAAAAAGGAAAATCCGGGAAAATGGTTCAGTTAAAAATAAATAATGTTACGGTAAAAGCAGAAGAAGGAATGTCGGTTCTTGACGCAGCAAAATCTGTCGGCATTCATATTCCGACTTTATGCCATCTCAAAGATTTAACCCCAACCGGCGCGTGTAGAATTTGCGTCGTTGAGGTTGAAGGACAAAGAAATCTTGTTCCATCCTGCGCGTACCCTGTTTTTGATGGGATGTCTGTGGAGACAAATTCTGCAAGGGTGAGGCGTGCGAGGAAAACTATTGTCGAACTGCTTGTAGAAAATCATCCACAGGATTGTTTGGTTTGCGTGCGGAATAAAAACTGCGAGCTTCAGGATTTATCTGATAAATATAGCGTTCGGGAGCACCGTTATGTTGGTGAAAAAAAAGATCACGCGATTGATATTTCCAGTGCATCAATAGAAAGAGATCCGGCAAAATGTATTTTGTGCGGAAGATGCGTGCGTGTATGCCATGAAGTTCAGAAAATCGGAGCAATAGATTTTACAAAAAGAGGTTTTTCAAGCATAGTTACAACGCCTTATAACAAAGGGATTAGCATTAGCGATTGTATCTTGTGCGGTCAATGTATCTTGGTTTGTCCAACTGCCGCACTTCGTGAAAAAAGTTCTATGAAAGAAGTTGCCGCAGCTTTGAATGATAAAAATAAATTCACAGTTGTACAGATTGCTCCGGCGGTACGTGCAACATTGGGCGAAGATTATAATATGCCTCCCGGTGCGGACGTTACCGGTCAGTTAATTACGGGTTTGAGAAGATTGGGATTTGATAAAGTATTTGATACAAACTTTTCAGCCGATTTAACAATTATGGAAGAAGCAACAGAGCTAATTCATAGGATTCAGAATGGCGGCAAACTGCCGATGTTTACGAGCTGCTGCCCTGGCTGGGTAAAGTATGCAGAACATAACCGACCGGAAGTCTTGGAACATATTTCCACATGTAAATCGCCGCATGAAATGGAAGGAGCAGTTTTAAAAACTTATTACGCCGGGAAAATGGGAATTGATCCGAAAGATATTTTTGTAGTTTCAATTATGCCGTGCACTGTTAAAAAATATGAATCAAACAGGAACGAGTTGAAAGAAGAAAACCATCCTGATGTAGACGCAGTGCTAACTACGAGAGAACTCGTGAGATTTTTTAAACTTGCCGGGATAGAGTTCAACGATTTGCCGGAAGATAAATTTGATAATCCTTTGGGAGAATCTACTGGCGCTGCGGCAATATTCGGCGCCAGCGGAGGAGTTATGGAAGCTGCGTTAAGAACCGCTTACTTTAAATTATCTGGTAAAGAATTAGAGATTTTAGAATTTGAACCGGTAAGAGGAAACAGTGCTGTTAAAGAAGCGACAGTAAATATTAACGGGCTTGACTTGAATATTGCCGTAGTAAATGGAATTAGAAATATAAAACATGTTCTAGATGATATTCAAAACGGGAAATCAAAATATCATTTTATTGAAGTTATGACATGTCCCGGAGGATGTATTAATGGAGGCGGACAGCCAATTAATCAAAAGAATGAAAAGATCCCAAAAAGGATGAAAGCGCTTTATCAAATAGACAGCAATATGAATTTTAGAAGATCGCATGAGAATGAATCGGTAAAAATTTTATACCAGGAATATTTTAAAGAACCCAATTCGTTCCGCGCGCATGAAATTTTACATACAAAATATTTCGATAGAAAAAATAAAAGAGAAACCTCCGCTTGATTTTTATTGCAGGAGATTAGTCGCTAATTATTTGGCGAAGTAAAAATGGAAAATGCAATAGTTTCTACATTGCCAGACCGATGCAAACGCTGTTACTCGTGCATACGCGAGTGTCCGGCAAAAGCAATTAAGGTTATTAACGGACAAGCGACTGTTATACAAGAACGTTGTATTGCCTGCGGGCATTGTGTTAAAGTCTGTTCGCAAAATGCAAAAAGAATAATTAGCGATGTTGAAAAAACATCAAAGATTCTTTCTGGAAATGAAATGGCAATTGCGATTGTCGCGCCTTCATTTGCAGCTTCCTTTCCCGATACATTTTCAAGACTACCGGCAGCTTTAAGGAAATTAGGCTTTACTAAAGTTGTAGAGACGGCTTTTGGTGCGGATTTAATAAGCGAATATTATCGTAAAGAATTTGAATCAAAAAAAAAGAAAACCATTATTAGCTCAGCATGTCCTGCTGTTGTTAACTATATTGAAAAGTATTATCCGGAACTCGTTCCGAATTTAGCCAAAGTAGTTTCACCTATGATTGCCATTGGAAAATATTTAAGAGAGAATACCAGAGGTAATGTAAAAATTATTTTTATCGGTCCGTGTATTGCAAAAAAACAAGAATATATTGATGACGAAGTCGGCGGAATTATTGACGGTGTTCTAACATTTACCGAAGTCAAAGATCTTTTTACGCAGAATAAAATTATTCTTGATGAGATTGAAGAAAGCGAGTTTGATTCACCACATGCTTATCTTGGAAAAACCTATCCTTTAGCCGGCGGTCTTTTAAAAACAGCAAACATTTCCGGCGATATTCTGGAAAGAGAAATCATAGTTGTTGAAGGAAAAAATAAAGTAACAGAAATTATTGATGAAATTGCAGGCAATAAGATCCAAGCTAAATTTATAGATATACTTTTCTGCGAAGGCTGTATCAGCGGTCCGGCAGTTGATTCAAATTTAAATTATTACTCCAAGCGTGAGAAAGTAATAAGTTACATTGAAAAAAAGATCCATTCTATAGATAAACAAATTTGGAAAAGCAATGTTTATAACAGCCGCGGGATTAATTTTACGCGGAACTTTAACTCAAAATGGAATGAAGCAGTATTGCCTACTAAAGAAAAAATAAAAGAAATATTAGAACAAACAAATAAATATTCGGAGCAAGATGAGCTAAACTGCGGAGCATGCGGCTACAATACATGCACAGAATACGCTTCGGCGGTAGCACGAAACTTAGCTGAAATAGAAATGTGCCTTCCGTATCTGGTTGACAGTTTAAAAAAAGCGTACAATGATTTAAGCGAAACGCAAGAGCAATTAAGAACAGCAGAGAAGCTTGCATCGATTGGTCAGCTTTCTGCCGGCATCGCGCATGAAATTAATAATCCGCTCGGCTCCATTTTAATTTATGCCGCTTTGATTAAAAAACATTTAGCAATGAAATTTGAAAATGTTCAAGATACACATGATTTAGAATTAATAATCGGGGAAGCTAACCGCTGTAAAAACATTGTGTCTAACTTGCTGAACTTTGCGAGACAGGGAAGGCTATTCATTACAAAATTCAGCTTGTCTATGTTAATCGACGAAACTATTAAAACGGTTGGGATGAACGACCGGTTCGCACAGATTAAAATTCTTATTGATAACACGGCAGAAAATGAAATAGTTGAAGGCGACAGGGATCAGCTTAAACAAGTTTATCTGAACCTGTTAAATAATGCTTGCGAAGCTTCAGCAGATAGTTTAGATAAAAAAATCATAGTAAAGATTTACTGTGAAGAAGATTCAGTAATTACAGAAATTATAGACAAAGGAATGGGAATCGCGCGTGAAAATTTCGGAAGAATATTTACACCCTTTTTTACTACGAAAAATTTTGGCAAGGGGACCGGACTTGGGTTAGCAATAAGCTATGGCATTATAAAAATGCACAACGGAGAAATCACTTTTCAAAGTGATATCGGAAAAGGAACTGCATTTAAAGTAAAACTGTTAAAAAACATTTATATAAAAAATTTAAATTTGAACTGAGGATAACAAAATGAGCACGGATGAAAAGAAAAAAATATTACTTGTTGATGATGATACCGATCTTTTAGAACAAACAAAAATTCAAATAGAAAATAATGGATATACAGTTGTAACTGCGGAAAACGGCGAAGAAGGTTGGAAGATTTATAAAACTGAAAAACCCGACGCTGCATTAATAGACTTAATGATGGAAGAGTATGATTCCGGATTTATATTAAGCTACAAAATAAAAAAAGATAAACCCGGGAAAAATATTCCCGTTATCATTCTTACTTCGGCAACTTTCAATACCGGATTTAAATTCGGAACTTCAACAGACGAGGAAAGAGAATGGATTAAATGCGATGAGATAATGAATAAGCCGGTAGTTATAGAGGAGCTTGTAGAAAAACTTGATGGCTATTTAATGGAAAAAGCCAATTAAAAATTTTCATTTTATTAATGAAAACTAATGGAAAGTGATCGAACAAAAAACGTATTGATAGTCGACGACGAAAGAGCTTTATGCCAGGGCACAAAGCGGCTTCTTGAAGACGAAGGCTATTGCGTTTCAACTGCTGAAAACGGTTCGGAAGGTATCTCGCTCGGCACATGTGTTGAATATGATATCGCATTAATTGATTTGAAAATGCCTGACATAAACGGTCTCAAAGTTTTAACTGAGATTTTAAAAGCTCACCCCAACACGGTTTGTATAGTAGCAACCGGCTATGCAAGCTACGAAACTGCAATTGAAGCTACCAAGATCGGGGCATTCAGTTATATCCCAAAACCGTTTACTTCAGAGGAACTGCTTAGGCTGTTAAATCAAGCGGAATACAAAAGAGAAATACTTATTGAAAAAGCAAAATGGACAAAAGAAAGAGAAGAACGGCTGCTGGAAGTTGCTTTTGAAAAAACCCGCCTTAATACAATAATAAATTCAATTTCGGACGGGCTGCTAGTTATTAACAAAAACAGTGAAGCAGTTTTGTTTAATCCGAGCCTGTTAAAATTTTTGGAGCTCGATAATATAAAAATTGAAGAAAGAATTATTGATAGATTGCATCCAGAGCTCTCAAACTTAATTAATAAAGTTTTCTCGGCAAGTAAGAAAGAGAAAAAATCGTATTCAGCACAGATAGAGTTAAAGGCAGATAATCAACTATATGTTGAAGCCACTTGCTCGCCGGTTGTAAATCATGATGGTGAAATTGCAGGAATTGTTGTTGTTCTAAAAGATATAACAAACCTTAAAAAGATAGAGCTACTGAAATCTCAATTTGTCTCAATGGTTTCGCACGAATTGAAAGCGCCGCTGGCAGCCGTTAACGGTTATCTTCAACTTTTATCTGATAAATCATTTTTAATAACTGAGGAACAGAAGCAAAGCTTTATTTTGAAATCTCAGAAGAGAATAGATGGCTTGTTGAAAATGATTAATGATTTGCTTGATCTTTCAAGAATCGAGTTGAAAAAAATCAGGCGGGAAATTGAAAACCTTGATCTAACAGAACTAATTAAATCAGCGATTGAATTATTTCAACTTAATCTTAAAGCAAAAAATATTTCAGTTACATTTAATGCAAAGTCAAATATGCCGAAGTTAAAGGGTGACAGGGAAGAAATTGGCCGGTTATTCACAAACCTAATCGGCAACGCGATAAAATATAATTGTGAAAACGGGTTTATAAAAATAACTATGGAATATTTAAGCCATTTTATTGTTGTCGCTATACAGGACGGTGGTATCGGCATGAAGCCTGAAGAAAAGAAAAAGTTGTTTCATGAATTTTTCAGGGCAAAAAATGAATTGACAAAAGATATTAGCGGGACGGGGCTTGGTTTATCAATTGTAAAACATATTGTTGATTCATATTCAGGTAAAATTGAAGTTGAATCCGAATACAAAGTCGGTACTATTATTAAGATTTTTCTACCGGCATTTGAAAAAAATTAAATGAAAAAGAATTAATAACAATTAGAAGGTGTTCAAATGGCATTAATAGCTATAATAGACGATGACCCTGATATTCTTGATACAAGCAGCTTGGTGTTAAACTCCAAAGGCTTCAAAATAATAACTGCAAATAATCCGGACGACGGATACAAAATTGTGAAAGAGAACGCTCCGGATTTAATTATTCTTGACGTAATGTTAAACGAACCGGACGATGGTTTTTTCCTTGCTCAAAAATTTAGAAAGGAGAAAATCGACACGCCGATAATAATGTATACTTCAGTCTCAAAAGCCATCGGGATGGAATTCGGAATTAATGAACTTGTACCTGTGAATGAATTTGTCGAAAAACCGATTTCGCCGGCGGAGTTGATTAAAAAAGTTGAAACACTTTTAAAGAAGAAAGGAGAGAATAAGTAAATGCTGACTAATGAAAAAAATAATTTATCCGCTGAAATTGAAAAGTTAGTTGAAATTTACGGCAGCGAAAGATCTTCTTTGCTGCAAATACTTCAAGCAATTCAGCGCAAGTATAAATACATTTCTGATTTCGCTCAGCAGGAAGTTGCCCGGCTTCTGGACATTCATCCGGTTGAAGTACACAGTGTAATAACCTTTTATGCATTTCTCTCGACAAAGCCTAAAGGGAAAAACATAGTGAGAATTTGCAAAACAGTTTTGTGTGATATGTCAGGGAAAGAAGCTGTTGAGAATGCCGTAACGAAAGAACTTGGAATAACGTTTGGAGAAACGACCAAAGATAATCGCATAACGCTTGAGCATACAAACTGTCTTGGCATGTGCGATGAAGGTCCGGCGATGATTGTGAACGAAAAAGTTTTTACACATCTCGACCCGGGAAAAGCCATAAATATTTTAAATGAAATTAAATAGGTTGTGCTATGAACTTAGAATATTCAACTAAAAATAAAAGAAGCGGACCGGTAATTTTTTCTGGTTATGAGCAAACCGGAGGAATTAAAAAGGCACTAGAAATTGGGAGAGAAAATATCCTTTTAGAATTAAAAAATTCCGGTTTAAAAGGAAGAGGCGGCGCAGGTTTCCCGACGGCAACAAAATGGATGTTGACCGCAGCCTCAAATGCCGAAAAGAAATTTATAGTTTGCAATGCCGACGAAGGCGAGCCTGGAACATTTAAAGACAGAGTTCTGCTTCTGGAGTATCCGGAACTCGTTATCGACGGTATGGTTATAGCAGGCTCCACTATCGGAGCTAAAGCCGGAATAATTTATTTGCGCGGTGAATACGAATACATGTTTTCTTTCCTTGAAGATTATTTAACGAAAATGAGAAAAGAAAATATAATTGGGAAAAGTATCCTGGGTAAAAAAGATTTTGATTTTGAAATCGAAATTAGACTTGGATCGGGCGCTTACGTATGCGGCGAAGAAACAGCATTGATAGAATCGCTTGAGGGTTATCGTGGTGAACCGAGAAACCGTCCACCGTTTCCGGTTAATACCGGCTTTCTTGGCTATCCGACAGTTGTAAACAATGTTGAAACGCTTGCGTCAATTCCCCATATAATTTCCAAAGGTGGAGAATGGTTTAAAAAATTTGGTACAGATAAATCCACCGGCTCAAAATTATTTTCGATTTCAGGCGACTGCCATAAACCCGGAGTTTACGAACTTCCGTGGGGAACGAAAGTGAGTGAACTGCTTGAAATAGTTGAAGCGGAAAATACAAAAGCCGTTCAGGTAGGAGGAGCTTCTGGTATTTGCATTCCCAAATCGCAGTTCAACAGAACACTTGCATATGAAGATGCGGCGACGGGCGGTTCAATAATAATTTTTAATGAAAGCAGAAACATGCTTAAAGTATTAAAAAACTTCATGGAATTTTTTGTTGAAGAATCTTGCGGTCAATGTACCCCTTGCAGAATTGGCAACATAAAACTTCTTGAAGGAGTTAAAAAAATAGAATCGGGTGAAGCTTCTTTTTCATATCTAAATAATTTAAAAGAACTCAGTAAGACAATGCAGGTGGCTTCTAAATGCGGTTTGGGGCAGTCAAGTCCAAATTCATTTATTTCAATATTAGATAATTTCAAAGATGAAATTTTCAATTCGAAAGTGAAAGGAAATTAAAATGAGCAAACACGAGCACGAAAGAATTCCATTAAGCCAGCAAGCTCTTGTAATTGAAAAGCCGGTTGACACAGATGCCATTGGCGGGAAAGTAACAATTCAAATAAACGAAAAGAAAATCTCGGTTCCGATGGGAACAACAATTTTAGAAGCGTGCAAACAAAATCAAATTCATATTCCAACGCTGTGTCATCATCCGGACTTATGCATAGCCGGTGTTTGCAGAATATGCGTGGTTGAAATTGAAGGCATGCGCACTCTTCAAACAGCTTGTTCTTTTCCAATTACTTCTCCGATAAGAATTCATACTTCGACTGAAATGGTGAGGAAAGCACGAAGACATATTATAGATTTACTTTTAAGCGAGCATTACGGCGAATGTTATTCTTGTTTTAGAAACGGAAACTGTGAATTGCAATCGCTCGCTAAAGAATACGGAGTAGATGGTTATACCTTTGGTCATGTTAATGAACAAAAATATGATGTAGATAGATCGTCGGCAGCGGTGGTTAGAGATATGAACAAATGCATTTTATGCAAACGCTGTGTGAGAACTTGCATTGATCTACAGGAAGTTGGAGTTCTGGAGGCATTGAATAGAGGTCATGAAACTCATGTCGGAACTTTTTTTGATAAGCCGCTTGCTGATGTAATTTGTATTAACTGCGGACAATGTATTAACAGGTGTCCGACCGCGGCTCTCCGGGCTAATGATCCTTCGGATGAAATATGGAATGCTATAGATAATCCTAAGAAGCACGTTGTAATTCAAACGGCACCTTCGCCGAGAGCGGCGATTGGTGAGGAATTCGGAGTTGAAGCAGGGCATTCATTCACCGGTGAATTAAATACAGCTTTAAAAAGAATTGGATTCGATAGAGTATTTGATACGAACTTTACTGCCGATTTAACTATTATGGAAGAAGGAACTGAGCTTCTAAATCGTTTGAGAAAAGTTTTGGTTGATAAAAATGATTCCGTAAAACTTCCGCAATTTACTTCATGTTCACCGGGATGGATTAAATTTATAGAGCATTTTTATCCGGAATATTTAGATTATCTTTCTACCGCAAAATCACCCCAGCAGATGTTTGGCGCAGTGATAAAAACATTTTATGCTAAAGAAGCAGGAATAAATCCTGCGGATATTGTTACCGTCGCACTTATGCCGTGTGCCGCGAAAAAATTTGAATGCAACCGACCAGAAATGAATGCTTCGGGATTTAAAGATGTGGACTATGGTTTAACTACAAGAGAGATGGCAAAGATGATTCGCGAAGCGGGAATTTATCTGCCTGAAATGCCTAAATCAAATTTCGATGAGCCGTTCGGAGAAGCTTCGGGAGCAGGATTAATTTTCGGCGCTACAGGCGGAGTTATGGAAGCGGCTTTAAGAACGGTTTATGAACTGGTGACCGGCAGAGAAGTGCCGTTCAAAGACTTGCGCATAGAACCTTGCCGCGGATTTGAAGGAGTCAAGCAAGCCTCAGTAAAATTGGAAAATTGCATTGAAAAATATAATTTCTTGGAAGGCATAGAATTGAAATTCATAGTAGCTCATGGAACTGCAAACGCAAAAAAGGTTATGCAAATGCTAAAACGCGGTGAGTTAAATGATGTACATTTTGTGGAGATAATGGCATGTCCCGGCGGCTGCCTTGGCGGCGGCGGGCAGCCAATTCCTACATCGGAGGAAATTAGAAAAAAAAGAGCGCGGGCAATTTACAATGAAGAAGAAGGATTGCCTGTGAGAAAGTCGCATGAGAATGTTCATATAAAATATATATATGAAAATTTTCTGACTGAAGGACCATGCGGAGAACTTTCACACAAACTTCTTCATACACACTATTCAAAACGAGGAAAATATATTTCTTGAAATAAAAATAATTAAACGAAATTTATAACGTTTAATTTTAAGGTGAAGCATGATTAATCTTGTACCGGATTGGGCGCAACACTTTGATGCCTTTTGGGATGCAATACAAAGAAGAAATCTTTGGTTCATAAAGTTGCGGTACGGCGCTGTGATAATGCTCCTTATGTTTTTAATTTTTGCAGAATATTCTCTTGGATTTACTTTTAGTAAAAGACAGAGCACGGCATTAATTATAATTACGATAATAATCCAGATTTACAATCTCTTGCTGCACTGGAAAATAAAAGACGTAAAATTCGATACGGAAAAATTTAATCCGCTGCACTTTTCTCTTCTACAAATGATTCTTGATTTATCAATGCTCGGCTTGATGGTTTATTATACAGGCAGCGTTGAGACCCCGCTTTTTATGCTTTTCATTTTTCACATGATAATCGGGAGCCTGGTACTTCCGGGATTCGTTATTTACTCGATAGCTGCATTGGTAATTATTTATTTCACTGGGATAACTTTTGCAGAATATTCAGGATTGATACAGCACAATGCTATTGCCGGTTTTCTTAAAGAACCGCTTTATAATAATTTAAAATTTGTAATTGTTTACGACTCAATTTTTTCCTTTGTTATGATAATGAGCGTTGTACTCGCGAACAGAATTGCGAACCAGCTTTATATAATGGAACAGCAGTTAGTGCAAACAATCGATCGGCTTAATGAAGCTGAAACAGAAAAGCAAAAATATGTTATTGGATTGGTGCACGAAATAAAATCGCCGTTAGCTGCGGTTCATTCTTATTTGGATATAATTTTGGAAAAATTTCTTGGTCCGGTGGAAAAAAACGTTGAAGAAAAATTATTGCGAGCCAGATTGCGCTCTGATGAAGCTATAAATATGATAAATGATGTTCTTAAAGTTTCTAAACTCCGGCTGTTGAATGAAATTACTTTGGAAGAAGTAGATATTAAAGATTTGCTTTGCAAGGTAATAAATAATTTTCAGGAAATAATTAACTCAAAAAAAATAGAATTAAAATTCTTAACCGAGGACTCAGCATCAAGCAAAATTATCGGCGACAAGTTTCTTTTGGAAATTGCATTTTCCAATTTGATCGGGAATGCGGTTAAATACGCTGAGCAGAACGGAAATATTGAAATTAAACTTTCACAAAATAAAGATGATATGAAGATTGAAATATGCGACGATGGAATCGGGATTCCCAAAGACGATCTTCCAAAAATATTTAACGATTTTTTCCGTGCTTCAAATATTAAAGGTAAAAATTATGAAGGCACCGGTCTTGGATTATCAATAGTTAAAAATATTATTGAGAGACACGGCGGAAAAATAAAAGCTGAAAGCCCGTCAAGATTGGCAAAAGAAAAAAATCCAGGTACCGCATTTATGATTTTTATACCTTACTAACTTAACAATCCCTTCTTAAGAGATTTTTCAACAGCCTGTTTGAAGTTACTTAAGTTTACAGGTTTATGAAAAACATATTCGATGCCAAGATCAGTATAATCTTGAATTGTATGACGGTCAATATCGCTGCTGAGAATGATTACCGGAGGCTTCCCTTTTATGTCGGACTTTTTCAGTTCAATAACAAAATTATATCCATTCATCACCGGCATAAGATGGTCTGTAATAACCAAAGCTGGCGAGTGTTTCATAATTATTTCAAGTGCTTCCTGTCCGTTTGAAGCAACTTCAATATTATAATCGGGAGAAATATTTTTTATAATTTTTGAGTAAAGCAGCCGGTCGGTTTTATTATCGTCAACTAAAAGGATATTTGCGGAGCCGATAGGCAAAGTAAATTTAAAATCAGATCCTTCATTTATTTCACTTTCAACCCAGATGGTGCCGCCGTGTTTTTCAACTATTTCTTTTACAAGCGATAAACCAAGCCCGGTTCCCTTTTCACCCGCGGTACCTTCAGAAGTGAATTTTGTATCGACGGTAAATAATTTCTTAAGGTTCTCGGATTTTATTCCAATTCCGTTATCCTTCACGGAGAACTCAATAAACCTTGCGCGTGATGTTGGAGCGCATGAAATTTTAATAGTGCCGTCCTCGCGGGTAAATTTTATGGCGTTAGATATTAGGTTGTTAAAAACCTGGAATATTAAATCTTGATCTACAAATACAAAAACATCTTCTTCGACTGTCGAAATGAGAGAAATATTTTTTTGAAAAGCTACGCCGGAAAGCACGTTAAAAGATTTCTCAATTATTTTATTTGCCTCAACTCTTTCCGGCTCAAAGCGTATTCTACCGGTTTGCAAGCGGGTCCAGTCGAGCAATGAATTAACGAGTGAAAGCATCGACTTTGAGGATTCCTGAATAAATTCAACATACTGTCTCCTTTCTGAATAGCTCAGTTCATTGTCGCTTAAAAGCAGATCTGTAAAACCGAGGATCGAGCTGAAAGGAGTGCGAAGGTCGTGCGAAATTATTGAGATGAATCTATCTTTTGTGTCATTAAGCTTAACGAGATTTTCAGTTGACTTTTCCAGCTCTTCCTCGGCTTTTTTGCGAAGAGTAACATCGCTAACAAGACCATAAATTTTTTGAACTTTGCCTAAATTGTCTCTGACCAAATTGAGTTTGGTTCTTACCCAAACAATGTTTCCATGCTTATTGATAATGCGGAATTCAAATTCTCCTGAAAGTTGAATTTTGCTTGTAATGAAATTTTTTAATTTTAATTTTATGTTATTAAAATCGTCCGGGTATATTACTTTGATGAACAGCCTTGAGTCGCCCAGAAAATCTGATTGAGTATAGCCTGTGATTTTTTCTACGGATGAAGTATAAAATACCGGTCTCATGATCCTGTCAATTTTCTCATAAGTAAAAAGGAAGTCGTCAATATTTTCAGTTATGTTGCGATATTTTTCCTCCGATTCTTTTATAATTTGCTGCGCTCTTTTTCTTTCACTTACGTCTCTAAAAGTAGGAACAACATATATCTTGCCTTCGTTCTGGAAGGTGCCGACTGTTGCTTCGGCGTAAAAAAATCCGTTATCTTTTTTCTTGCCCAAGAATTCAAAACGGGAAGGGAAATCCTTTTTGTTATTTATTAGGTCAAAATATCCACTAATTTTTTTCACATCCGCATCCGAAATAAAATCCAAGATATTTTTATTTAAGATTTCTTTATCGTTTTTATATCCGAAAATTTGAGCAAAGGAACTATTTGAAAGAATTATTTTTTTTTCGTGAATAACAGCCATGCCGTCCTGGAATGCATGATAAGCTAACATGAATGTATTTAACTTCCGGCGGACATCTTTTTCCGAAGAAATATTTTTAAATATTGCGTTGATCGACTTAATGAAATTATTTTGATAAACATGCGAGAAAGTTGCGCTTAGAAAAATTTTCTCGCCTGACTTTGAAATGAAAGGTATTTCCACCGCGGAAATATTTTCTTTTAGATCTAAGCTGCGCTGATTAAAAAAATCCTGATCTATGATTTCTCTTATATCTTTTGTAGAGAGTTCTTCGAAAGAAAATTCTAAGAGATCGCAAAACTTTTTATTTGCAAAAGTTATTTTACCTCCGGTATCCATGCTGCAGATAAGATCGGAAGTAGATTCTACAATGTTCCTATATTTTTCTTCCGAGGAGCGAAGCTGCTGTTCGGTCATCGTTCTTTCGGTTACGTCCGAACAAAGAACGATAATCATATTATCGTCATCTTGCGGATTAGAAAATTTCGCTTCTACTATTTCCTTTTGTCCATTTTTTTTATAGACGGTTAAGTTAACTTTCCATGATCCGGAGGTCTTCAGTTCTTCTTTTAAATCTGTAAAGTATTTTTGATCGAAGACATCCAGTATTTTGCCCAAAAATTTTCCATAAACTTCACTTCGAGAGTATCCGAAAAGAATTTCAGATGTTTTATTCCAAAAAAGAATCTTACCTTCGGAATCAATAGCGAACACAGCGTCTGTAATGGTTTCCGCAATTTGCTGGTATTGTTTAAGTTCGGAAATCTTATTCTCAAGTACGCCGGCTTCGCTTCCAAGCTCGGTTATATCGAAGAAAAAAATGAACATGAACCTTACCTGTCCGCGCCAATTTAATTGCGGCTCAATCAAACATTCGTATATTTTAATTTCGTTTTGAATATTCAGTTCGATCTTAAATTTAGCAGATGTGCTTTCCTTTATAGATTTATTAAACGATTCCTCGAATTTCAAATTAAAATCTTTTGTGAAAAGGAGGTTAACCTGACTATTCTCGTATATTTTTCCATCGTCAATCAGCCGGTTAATTTTTTTCCCGTAAGAATATTTTATCTTACCGTCTGTGTCGCAGATAAAAATAAAGTCGCTTATATTGTTGACAACATTCTCAATATGCTCAAACCGCAGATCGGTGGTTTTGTCCAAGCTGAATTTTATATCTTCGATAATTATTATGCCGCCGAAAAAAATATCATTGTGAAAAATGGGATAGGCTTTTAGGATAACGGAAAGCTGCTTGCGGTCTAGAGTTTTAATCGACTTGATTTCTTTTTCAAACGATAATTTTTCTTGAAGTAACATTAAATCATTTTTAATATCAATACCGGGGAACAAATCAAGTTCCAAAATATTTTGACCAATTACTGAATCATGCTCGAATTTGTAAAGGAGCGCGTATTTAAAAAAATTCTCATTGGCAAAATCCACTTTCCAATCTTTAGTGAAAGTTAGAATACCAATTGGCGCTTGAGCAAGGAATTTCGAGATAAATTCGTCGCGATTTAATATTTTTAATTCTTCAGTAATTTTGCCCATAAAACAAAAATGTTATTATAATCTTAATTTGAATATCAATAATAATGCTAAAAATTTAATGGAACTGTTATCTGAAAAAATAATTAACACGGTGACTTATTCTGTCCCTAACCATTTGGAAATTAACACTTTAAAAAGAAAATTATAGAAAAGGACTTTAGCCATTGAAATATAAATACCTATTGAGCCGCTAAAATTTAGTGATAAAAGTGTATCATTTCGGCCAGATTTTTATTAATGACCATCGTTAGTAATTATTAAAAACAATAGTCCCATTTTCAAAATTAGCTATGCTTAGGATTAAGAACTAAGTCTTTGTTCAAGTGCGTCAATTTCGTTTTTTAATTCTTGAGGAAGTTTACTGCCGAATATTTTATAATATTCTTTTATATTTTTCGCTTCTTGCAGCCACTCATCTTTGTCGACTTTTAAAAGCTCATCTAAATTTTCTTTTTGAAAATTCATGCCGGAAAGATCAATAGCATCCTTTTTAGGAATAAAGCCAATCGGTGTTTCTACCGAAGAATCTTTACCTTCGGTTCTATCAAATATCCATTTTAGTATTCGGATATTATCGCCGTAACCGGGCCACAGAAACTTTCCATTCGCATCTTTCCTAAACCAATTGACATAAAATATTTTTGGCAGATTATCCGCGGAAGATTTTCTCCCGATGCTGAGCCAGTGGGCAAAATAATCACCCATATTATATCCGCAGAAGGGAAGCATTGCAAAAGGATCATGACGAACAGTTCCGACTTTGCCGGTTGCAGCAGCCGTTGTTTCCGAAGATACAATTGTTCCCATAAAAGTGCCGTGCTGCCAGTTCAAAGCTTGATATACCAGGGGAACAACCTTAGCGCGCCTTCCTCCGAATAGTACCGCGGAGATCGGCACACCGCCGGGGCTTTCCCATGCGGGATCCATAACCGGACATTGATTGGAAGGCGTTGTGAATCTTGCGTTGGGATGAGCGGCTTTCCCACCGGAATTTGGAGTCCATTTATTTCCAAGCCAGTCAATTAATTTATCAGGCTTGGTGTTCGTCATTCCTTCCCACCAAATGTCTCCATCCGGGGTTAACGCGGTATTAGTGAAGATAGAATTTTTATTCATCGATAATATTGCGTTTGGATTTGTATCCATCGAAGTTCCGGGTGCTACGCCGAAGAATCCCGCTTCAGGATTAATTGCATATAATTTTCCATCTTCGCCGAATTTCATCCACGCGATATCATCACCCACCGTTTCGACTTTCCATCCGGGAAGAGTTGGGGTGAGCATTGCAAGATTTGTTTTCCCGCAAGCGCTTGGGAAAGCAGCCGCAAAATATTTTTTTACTCCTTCAGGTGAAGTTATACCGACAATCAGCATGTGTTCTGCCAGCCACCCTTCTTCGCGGGCAATGCTGGATGCAATTCTAAGTGCGAAACATTTTTTCCCGAGAAGAGCGTTTCCTCCATATCCGCTGCCGTATGACCAGATTAATTTTTCTTCGGGAAAATGAACTATATATTTTTCCGGATTGCACGGCCATGTTGAATCTTTATCATCAGGCTTTAAAGGTGCTCCAACAGAATGAAGGCAGTGAACAAAATCATTTTCTCCAAGAGTGTTTAAAACTACCTTTCCCATTCGCGTCATAATTTTCATATTACAGACGACATATCGAGAATCTGTTAGCTCAACTCCGATTTGAGAAATTTTAGATCCGATTGGACCCATGCTGTAAGGAATTACATACATTGTCCTTCCAATCATAGACCCATCGAATTTTTTAGTAAGAATATTTTTCATATCTTTTGGATCAACCCAATTATTTGTTGGTCCGGCATCTTCCTCATTTACCGAGCATATAAATGTTCTGTCTTCGACACGAGCAACATCGCTTGGATCCGAGTGGCAATAAAAACTATTCGGTCTTATTGATTCATTTAGTTTTATAAATGTGCCATTCTTTATTAATTCGTTTGTTATTTGTTGAAATTCTTCTTCAGAACCGTTGCACCAATAGATTGAATCCGGCTTGCAAAGCTTCACCATCTCTTCAACCCAGGCAATCAATTTTTTATTCTTAGTCATTAATTAAGAAACCTTTCATAGCATTTTAATATCTACAATTTGAAAAAGGTTATAGTATCCTTTCCGTTTTTAAAACGGTATTTTTAATTATTTATATTATCCATCGGATAAGCAAAAGCGAGAATCGTCCGCACTAAAATGGATTTTAACTAAAGTAAAGATAAAAAAAAACGGGAGGGCTTTCAATTTAATTATGTTTATAAATTGTATCTTTTGGCTATATTTTATAAAATTCTTTCAATGATAATTTTAATTTTTGAATTTTACTCAATAATAGATTAGACAATAAACATTGATAACAAAATTTTTGCAGAAGCTTGGGGAAAAGATTTTAAATCTTCTCCAGGAAGTTGGACAAGTTGCTAATTTATTTATTGACGTTATAAAGAGCTTTAAAACTATTTCCAGAAGTAAGAAGATTATTTTATACCAGATGGAACACATCGGAGTAAATTCCCTTCCTCTTGTTTCCATCATCGCGATTTTTACAGGAGCAGTCTCAGCATGGCAGGCAGCTTACCAGCTCAAGGGAATAGCACCGATGTCTTTTCTTGGCGGTACTACAAGCAGAGCAATTATTACCGAGCTTGGTCCGGTGCTGACGGGAATTGTTATTGCCGGTCGTGTGGGAGCCTCAATAGCCGCTGAATTGGGAACAATGAAAGTTACAGAGCAAATAGATGCACTTGAAACTATGGCAATAAGCCCGGTCAGATATCTTGCCATGCCGAGGTTTCTTTCATCAGTATTAACAATGCCGCTCCTCGTAATTTTTGCCGATACCATCGCAGTGTTCGGAGCTTATGTTGTTTCAAATTATTTTTTAGGTGTTTCTTTCTCGGTATTCTTTTTATCTGTAAAGAGATTTTTTAAAATATCTGATTTAATTGCAGGTTTAGTTAAGACAATTGTATTTGGCGGAGTAACTTCTTTACTGGGATGCCATATCGGTTTCAGAACCGAAGGAGGCGCCGAAGGAGTCGGTCTCTCAACGATCCGTTCGTTTGTATTATCCGCTGCGTTAATTTTAATCTTAGATTATTTTTTGTGGATGTTATTCTTTTAAAGAATCTTTCTTATTTAAAAAAATATTTTCTGCATTTAGCCGCAATGTATCATACGTTTTAAATTTTCATTTTTTTTTTGTAATATGATGCGAAAATTTTTTGTATTAAGGTAAACAAAATGGAAAAAATAAAGTTAGAGCTTGGGGAAAAATTCAACCGGACTGAATTACCCGGGAACTTAGGTTTTGGTAAGTATTTTACCGATCATATTTTTGAAATGGATTACAGCCATGAAAAAGGCTGGCATAACCCAACTATTAAACCTCTTGAAAGTCTTTCACTTCATCCTGCAACAATGTTTTTGCATTACGGACAAGGGATTTTTGAAGGTCTTAAAGCTTTTAAGAATGCTTCCGGTGAAATTGTAATTTTCCGCCCGGAAAAACATATTGAACGATTAAATAATTCTGCAAGACGAATTTGCATTCCCGAAGTTGATCCTGTTTTTTTACTTCATGCCCTTACAGAATTAGTCTCAGTAGAAAAAGATTGGATTCCTGCTAACGAAGGTGAATCGTTATACATTCGTCCATTTATTTTTGGAAGCGACCCTTTTCTTGGTGTTAAGCCTGCTTCAAGTTATAAATTAATTGTAATCCTTTCCCCTGTCGGCGCTTATTATTCGGAAGGGTTTAAACCTGTAAGAATACTTGTTCAAGATGATTATGTCCGTGCGGTAAATAAAGGTCTTGGCGCCTGCAAAACTCCTGCAAACTATGCGGCAAGCTTGCTTGCAGCCGAAGAGGCACATAAAAAAGGATTCACTCAGGTTTTGTGGCTTGATGGCGTTGAACAAAAATATATTGAAGAAGTCGGCACGATGAATATCTTCATAGTATTTAAAAATGAAATTGCCACACCAAAATTAACGGGTAGTATCCTTCCGGGAGTCACAAGGGATTCTGTAATTCAAATTCTAAAAGATTGGAAGCTGAACGTTACCGAAAGACTTATCAGCATTGATGAAGTTATTTCGGAATATAAAAACGGTAATGTAGTCGGCGTTTTCGGAACCGGAACAGCAGCAATTATTTCCTCTGTAGGCTGGCTGAATTATAAAGGCTTTGAAATGGTTTTTAATAACGGCGAACCAGGAGAGTTGGATTTAAAACTCTTTAAAGAATTAACTTCTATTCATTATGGTAAGATTGAAGATAAACATAACTGGCTTACCCATGTAAGTATAAAAGAAGTAGAAGTCTAATCTATTTTTTAGAATTTTTTTAGGCACCTGAAGTTAATTCATGGTGCCTTTTTATTTTTTGCGCAAAATTATTTGTGATAATTTTCATATCCTACTAAATCCCACCTTGACAAGTGCTCATTAGTTTACTATGTTTGTAGTGAACATTGGAGTACTAAAATGAAAAACAAATTGACAGATCGACAGAAAGAAATTTTAGCTTTCATCCAGCAATTTCTTGAAGGAAACGGTTATCCTCCCACTTTAAGAGAAATTGGGAAAAAGTTTGATATTGTTTCAACTTTTGGCGTAAAGAGGCATTTAGATGCGCTTGTAAAAAAAGGATACTTAAAAGTTGAAGGTTTTGCCAGCCGCGGATTAACTCTTCTTCACCAAAATAATTTGCACGAAAACCCTTCGGAAGTTATAATAAAAAACGAAAGGGAATATAGAGAAATCCCTATTGTAGGGCGTGTTGCAGCCGGCTATCCGATTTTAGCTACTGAAAATATTGAAGGAAATATTATAGTTGATCCTGGCTATTTGAAAAAATCCGATGATAGTTTTGCTTTAAAAGTTAAGGGCGACAGCATGGTCAACGCCGGAATTTTTGAAGGCGATATCTTGATTGTTAATCCTCAAAAACAAGCTAATAATGGAGAGATTATTGTAGCCTTGCTTGGTGATGAGGCAACAGTAAAAAGATACGAAATTAAAGAAGGAAAAATCAGACTAATACCTGAAAACAGCTTTTATCAGCCGATAGAAGTAAACGAACAAAAAGATTTTTCGATAATAGGTAAGGTAGTTGGCGTAATAAGATGGTTTAATTAAGGAGTAATTATGAAATCTGAAATATTTTCAACAGCAATAAGCAACCGAAACAGAATTAAATTCTTGTACGGCATGAACGAAGTAATGCTTGATCCATATTTTATTTCAACGGGGAGAAACGGTAAAAAAGTAATTTATGGCAAAATGTTTAATTCAAGTGAAATAAAAGAATTTGAGTACGATAAAATTTCGAACATTAAAATCTTAAAAAACTTAAGATTTTCTCCAATAATTCCGATTGTTGTACATTAAGTTAGGGCTTTTTTATGATTGAACTTAAAAGAAAAACCGTAGATCGTCTTGTTGACCAATTTTGGAAGCAAGGATATTTGACTGTTAGCAGGAAATTTGGAACTTATTTGCCAGAACCAGGAAAGATTGGAAATTTTGAAGTTGACATTATTGCCAAGCAAAGAAATAATTATGCGATTGGATTAATTTTATCAGAAGATGATTTCAAGAATTCTAACCTAATTGAAAAACTTACTTTCCTTTCTACCCGCCAAACAAGGTATACAAATAAGAAAGTTTATTTATTTGTCGGAGTTAGGGCTGAGTTTTTTAACAGGGCAAAAGCGATGATAAAATTATTATCACCAGAAGCAAGGAAAAGTGTCAGACTTTTTCAGATTGAAGATAAAGATTCATTTCAGAAAAATGCGGTTGAAGAAAAACAAAAAATTCTATTCTCATAAAATCCTCCGTGTCATTTAAGGCTTAGAAACATTTTAAAATACAATTCCAATTCTTTTTGCCTTTCAAATTTCCGAAAACAATTCAATATTTATTTTCACGTAACTTTTTTATTTTTGAATTGTCTAATAATCATTTGGTTTGCTTACCTTGACATTAAATGATCATAAGGTTAATTTTACACGCTTTTTCAATTTTGAGGAATAAATTTGGGTAAAACTCAATCAGAATCTGATAGAAAACTGCAAGATGCACTTAAAAGATCTGGTGAAATACCTGCCCACATTGCTATAATAATGGATGGCAACGGAAGATGGGCAAGACGAAAAGGACTGCCGCGGGTAGCAGGTCACAAAAGAGGTGTAGACACGGTTCAGGAAATTACTGAAGCGTGCGCAGAAATAGGTGTGAAATATCTTACTCTATTTACATTCTCAACGGAAAATTGGAATAGACCCAAAGATGAAGTTTCAACCTTAATGAGGTTATTGTTAAAAAGCGTCAAGGACCGCTGCATAGAATTGAACAAGAACAACATACGGCTTACAACGATCGGAAACGTGCAAACACTGCCCGTTGAGGTTCAAAAAGAATTAGAAGAAGCAATTGAGAAAACTAAAAATAACAAACGGATGACTTTAAACCTTGCACTTAGTTACAGCGGCAGATGGGAATTGCTAGAAGCCGTAAAAGATATTTCAAAACTGGTTGTTGAAGGAAAAATAAAATCCGAAGAAATAGACGAAAAAATTTTCGCAGAACATTTAACAACAAAGAAAATTCCTGACCCGGACTTGCTGATTAGAACCAGCGGTGAGTTTAGAGTTAGTAATTTTTTATTATGGCAAATTGCCTACACCGAGTTTTATATTTCAGATGTTTATTGGCCGGATTTTAACCGTAAGCATTTATATGAAGCTATAAAAAGCTTTCAATCGAGAGAGCGAAGATTCGGTAGAGTAAGTGAACAACTAATCAAGAACGACAAAGGCTTAAAGAATGTTGCAAACCTCCCCAAAGAAATCGCTTAGATACTTCTTTTTATTTTTTCTTTTCCCTTTATTGATGTACGCTCAAACAACCCGTACAAGTTTGAAAATATTGGGGATTTCTGTTCAAGGAAACAAATCTGCCGATGCATCTACAATCATTGCAAGCAGCGGCTTGAAAGTCGGCGATGAAATACAAATCCCCGGCGACCAAACTATGAACGCCATCAAACAGCTCTGGTCTTTGAATATTTTTTCCAACGTAGAGATTCTCATAGATAAACAAATAGCAGACGGCGTCTTCCTTGTTATTAAAGTTAAAGAGTATTCAAGATTTGAAAAGCTTGTACTTATCGGCAACGATGAGGAAAGTACGAGTGATATTGAAGCTAAAATCAGTTTGATTAGAGGACAGATTTTGAAGCCTCAGGAAGAGGCTAGGATTAAGCAGAGCATTATGGCTCTTTATGAAAAAGACGGCTACCTTAATGCTGAAGTGAATATGGAACATTATGTTTATTACACTGCCGATACCACCAAAGATGCGATAGAAGTTATCTGGAGAAATGAAAAAAATCTGGCAGAAGAGCAAACAGTTAAATATGATATTAACGATCAGTCTTACATAAACCTTATAGATAAAATTAAAGATAGAATTCTTCTTGTTATAAAAATAAAAGAGAATGAAAAAGTAATTGTTAGAAAAATTGATTTTGTCGGCAACAAAGATTTTTCAAGCAGCGATCTAAGAGGAGCAATGGATGATACTAAAGAAGCCGTTTGGTGGAAGTTTTGGGAAGGTAATAAGTTTGATCCAAAGAAATTTGAGTCGGATAAAAAATTGATCGTGGATTTCTACCAGAAAAACGGTTACCGCGATGCTCAAATACTGTCGGACTCGCTGATTTATTATAACCATAAAAAAGACCTGCAAATAATTATTCATGTTTACGAAGGTCCTCAATATAGAATTAGAAATATTACTTGGGAAGGAAACACTATTTTTCCCGAAAAACTTTTGAATGAAAGACTGGACTTTAAAAAGGGAGACGTGTTTGATTATCAAAAATTTGAACAGAATTTAAAAGGAAATAAAGATCAATCAGATATATCCTCGCTTTATCTCGACAGCGGGTATTTAACTTTTAATCTTCAAACCACCGAAAATAAAGTCCCTGGCGACTCTATAGATGTTACCATTAGGCTGGATGAAAAAAATCAATTTAAAATTGGAAAAGTCAGCATCGCCGGAAACGATAAGACAAAAGATAATGTAATTAGAAGAGAGCTTTTTACTATACCGGGCGACTTTTTTAATAAAGGACTTTTGTTAAGAAGCATACAGCAGCTTGCAAACTTAAAATATTTTGATACGGAAAAACTATACGGCGCCGACGGCATTGGAACCTCATTCCAAAACGACAGTACCGTTAATGTTGTTTTTAATGTAGCTGAAAAATCGAGTGATTATTTAAATGCATCCGTAGGATACAGCGGAAGCTTTGGCTTTAGCGGCTCTATCGGCGTTACTTTGTCGAACTTTGCCCTTGACCATCCTTTCACTTTGGGCGGCGGGCAAATATTAAGTTTTAACTGGCAGTTCGGTGTTGGAAATTATTATAGAACATTTTCTCTCGGATTTACCGAGCCGTGGCTGTTGGATACACCGACACTTCTTGGATTTGAAGTCTTTGACACCCGCCAGCAGTATATTTATGATCTTTCACAAACCGGTGCCACAGTTAGAACCGGAAGAAGATTGAAATGGCCGGATGATTATTTCAACGTCCAGGGAATGTTCCGATATCAATATAATAACGTAATCAATGGTCAAGGAACTTATGTTGAAGGAATAACTCATCAGTATACTCTTGGCGCAACAATTTCAAGAAAAGATATTGACAACCCGATTTTCCCGTCGCGCGGCTCTTCAGTAATTCTTGACGGTGAATTATCCGGCGGACCTTTCCTGCCGGGCGATGTTAACTATTACAAAGTTACTTTTACAGCCGAGTGGTATAAGAACTTGTTTAATACAAACAGGATTGTTTTATATTCGGTAGCTGATATGGGCTATTTGCATGAATTAGATAATGCAACAAAATTAAAAATTAATCCATTCGACAAATTCTACATGGGTGGTAACGGACTGGTAATCGCTACCACACCGCTCCGCGGCTATGACGATAGATCAATCGGACCGCAGGATGCAAGCGGGAATGTTATCGGCGGAAGAGTGATGACGAGATTTACAACCGAGCTTAGATTTGCTGTTACTTTAGAGCCGGTTCCATTATATTTGCTGGCGTTCGCGGAAGCCGGTAATGTTTTCAACGATATTCTTTCAACGGACTTATATAATCTCCGCCGGTCCGCCGGTGTTGGCGCAAGGATTTTAATTAACCCGATTGGGTTAATCGGTTTCGATTTAGGTTATGGCTTTGATAGAAAAGCAGTGAACGGACAAAATCCTGCTTGGCTATTCCATTTTCAGTTTGGTAAAGGTTTCTAAATATCTTTTTAACAAATATCATCAGAGGTAAAATAGTGAGAAAATATCTTTTAGTACTGGCGGCTCTTTTAGTCGGAAGCAATATTTTATTAGCGCAGACGGCTCAAAAAATCGGTTATGTTGATTCCCAATTAATATTGAATCAGCTTCCAGAAGCAATTAAAGCTCAAGGCGATCTTGATGCGCTAACCAATCAATGGTCGTCTCATCTCGACAGCTTAAAAGCTGATTATCAACAAGCTCTTGAAGATTATCAGAAGCAAGCCAACACGATGCCCGATAATAAAAAGCAAGCCGCGCAGCAGCAATTGATTGCTCAGCAAAATTCTATTCTTGATTATCAGAAACAAAGATTTGCTCAAGGTACCGGCGACATTTATAAAATGCAGGATAAAATTTTTACTCCTGTAAAAAATAAAATTTATAAAGCTATCCAGGAAGTTGCAAAGCAGGAAGGCATGAAGTTCGTTTTCGATAAAGCCGGAGACGTTGTTCTGTTGTATGCCGACCCAGCTTATGATATTACCTATAAAGTTTTAGATAAACTTAAAACAGACGGCAAATAAAGCTTAATAAGCTGTTTATTTATTTTTTAATCCCGGTTCTTGAAATCGGGATAAATATTTTTAAAGTTATCAACAAATAAGAGGATTTTATTTTAGTTTGATACTCTTTGTTAATTTTTTTCTTTGCTAATTTAAATACGGAGTTGAAAAATGAAAATGCGAGTTATGTTTTTCGCCGCCTTTTCCCTCTTATTTTTTTCCAAAATTGCTTTTGGACAATTAAAAATTGGTTATGTCGATACTAAAACTATCTTAGGCAAAATTCCGGACGCCCAGGATGCCCGCCAAAAATTAGACGGGTTCATTAGAGATTGGCAGGCTGAATTAGGTAAAATGGAAGCCGATAGAAAAGTTAAGCAGGACGATTATGACCGGCGGAAATTAATTATGACTGAACAAACCAGGAATGAGCTGGAAGCAGAAATTACAAAGCTTGACCAGCAGATAAATGATTATCGTACTAAAAAGTTTGGCACTAACGGCGAGCTTTTTCAAAAGCAGGATGAGCTAATGAAACCGGTTCAGAATAAAGTTTTTACTGCTATTCAAGATGTCGCGAAAGAAGATGACCTCGATTTTGTATTTGATAGAAGCGTTGATAACAATATCCTTTTTGCAAAAGATAAATACGATATTACTCCGCAGGTAATGGATAAACTTAAATTACAATAAATATATAAGACCTTAGAATGAGCTTTAAATTAGCTGAAGCAGCCGGATTAGTCGGCGGAATTTTAATTGGCGACAAAAATCTGGTGATTAATAATCTTGCAAGGATTGAAGAAGCTCAACAGGGTGATTTGACTTTTCTTTATCTTTCTTCATACGAAAAATATTTACAATCAACACAAGCTTCGGCGATTCTTGTTAAACCTGGATTTAATAAATCAAGAAAAGATTTAACTTACGTTGAAGTAAAAGATCCTAATAAAGCTTTCTCCAAAATTTTAATCCGCTATATGTCGCCAGCCTTTCCGCTTGAAGGTGTTGACGCGACGGCTTTTATTCATCCTTCTGCGAAGATCGGAAAGAACACGGCAATAGGGAAAAATGTTGTTGTCTCCGAAGGATGCAAAATAGGCGACAACGTAAAAATTTTTCATAACACTGTTCTTCTTAACGATGTTGAAATCGGCAGCGATTCGTTAATCTTTCAAAATGTAAGCGTCAGAGAAAAATGTAAAATAGGAAAGAGAGTTATAATTCATCCCGGCACAGTGATCGGCTCCGACGGCTTTGGATTTTTTACCGACGAAAAAGGCGTTTATCAAAAAATCCCCCAGATCGGAATTGTTATAATTGAAGATGATGTTGAGCTTGGTTCAAATGTTTCAATCGATAGGGCGGCGCTTGGAGCCACAATAATAAAACGCGGAGTTAAAATAGATAACCTCGTGCAAATTGCTCATAATGTTATTGTTGGCGAAGATACTGTTATTTCGGCTCAAACCGGAATTTCCGGAAGTACAAAAATCGGCAATCATAATATCTTAGCGGGTCAAGTAGGCTTGATCGGGCATATTGAAATTACAGACAACGTAATTATTATGGCTCAATCAGGTATATCTAAATCAATTACCAAGCCCGGTCAATATTTTGGCTCTCCTGCGCAGGAAGCAAAGACTTCTCTTAAGCTTGAGGCTCATATCCGCAATCTTCCCGGCTACGTGGAAAGGATCGCGCTGCTTGAAAATCAAATTAAAAATTTAACTGAAGAATTAAAAAGATTAAAGGAAAAGTAATCGTTAGATTCCGCTCACTTCCAAAGTCGATTTATTGTATTTCAAATCCCATCTTGCTATTTTGAAAATACATTTGCTGATATTTTATAATAAAAATAAATTCGGATTTTATAGATGTTAGAATCACAAAGAACAATAGCTAAACCCGTTTCAATGTCGGGGATAGGATTACACACCGGCACTTCATGCACAATGACTTTTAAACCGGCGCCTGAAAATTACGGAATTAAATTTGTTCGCGTTGATTTAGGCGGCGCGCCGGAAATTCCCGCGACGGCAGACAACGTGGTTGATGTCTCGCGCGGTACTACACTTGGAATCGGCGAAGCAAAAGTTCACACGGTCGAGCATGTTTTAGCCGCTATAGTAGGGCTTCAAATCGATAACATTATTATTGAGCTGGACGGCATAGAACCGCCCGTCGGCGATGGAAGTTCCGTGCCTTATGTTGAACAGCTATTAAAAGCTGATTTCGTTCAGCAGGAAGCTCCGAAAGATTATTTAATTATCGACCAGACGGTAACCTTCCACAACGAGGAAAACCAAATTGATATTGTTGCGCTTCCCCTGGACGATTACCGTGCAACCGTAATGGTAGATTATCAAAATCCCGCGCTGGGAAGTCAGCACACCGGCTTATTCGACCTTGAAAAAGAATTTATTACGGAGTTTGCGCCGGCAAGAACTTTTTGTTTCTTAAGCGAAGTTGAGCAATTAGCTGATCTCGGATTAATCAAAGGCGGCGATATAGATAATGCCGTCGTTATTGTAGATAGAGATTCCGACAAAGCCGAACTTGAAAATCTAAGAAAAAAACTCGGCATCAAAGAAAAGGTTACGATAGGCACAAACGGAATACTAAATAATAAAGAACTAAGATTTAAGAATGAGCCTGTAAGGCATAAATTATTAGATTTGATTGGCGACCTGGCTTTAATCGGCGCGCCTATTAAGGCTCAGATTTTAGCCGCGAGACCAGGCCATAAAGCCAATGTTGAGTTTGCTAAACAAATCAGAAAGCTTTACCAGCAGAAAAAGCTTGTTAAAAAATATCAGTTTGTAAAAAAGGAAGGCGTAGTCTTCGATATAAATGCAATTCAAAGAATCCTTCCGCACCGCTATCCTTTTCTTTTAGTAGATAAAATTGTCCATCTCGATATGGATAAAAAAGTAATCGGGATAAAATCGGTATCAATTAATGAGCCTTTCTTTGCAGGGCATTTTCCCGGGCAGCCTGTAATGCCCGGCGTACTAATTATTGAAGCGATGGCGCAAACGGGCGGCGTATTGCTTTTAAATTCTTTCCCGGAGCCTGAGAAAAAGCTTGTAATGTTTATGCAGATAAATAACGCAAAATTTAGAAAGCCTGTTGTTCCCGGAGATCAGCTGTATATGGAAATAACGATGACAAATAAAAAAGGTAAAGTCGTTATGATGGCTGGTAAAGCTTATGTAAACGAACTGCTTGTCGCCGAGGCGGAGTTCATGGCTGGCATAGTAGATAGGGAACAAAAAAGCGGCGATTCTTAGTTCTTAAACTTGTAGAAAAAAAATGACGAATATTCATCCAACAGCTATCGTAAGCGGCAAAGCTAAGCTTGGCTGCAACATTATTGTCTCTCCATACGCCATCATCGAAGATGATGTGGAAATCGGAGATGATTGTTCTATCGGTCCTCATGCCGTAATTTATAGCGGCGCGAGAATAGGGAACCGCGTTAAGATCCACCAGTCAGCTTCTATTGCTCATGTACCGCAAGATCTAAAATTCGGAAATGAAGAATCTTTTTTTTATGTAGGCGACGATACCGTTGTCCACGAGTTTACAACTCTACACCGCGGCACCAAAGAGACCGGCTTTTCAAGGGTCGGAAAGAATTGTTTATTGATGGCTTACTCGCATGTTGCTCATGACACGACTGTTGGCGACAATTGCATACTTGCAAACGGTGTTCAAATTGCCGGTCATGTGTCGATTGAGGATTGGGTGATAATCGGAGGCATGACGCCGGTGCATCAATTTTGCAATGTGGGGCAGCATGCAATGGTGGGAGGAGGCTTTAGAGTAACTCAGGATGTTCCTCCTTTTATTCTTACTGCTGGCGAGCCGCTAAAGTTCAGCGGCTTAAATATCATCGGGCTAAGAAGAAGAGGTTTTTCTAATGAAGATATACTGGTACTAAAAAAAGCTTACAATTATTTGTATGATAACTCGTTAAATATTTCGCAGGCGAAAAAAATTATTAAAGAAGAATTGTCCGGAAATATTTTTGTCCAAAAGGTTCTGGAATTCCTTGAAAAGAGCAAGCGAGGTTTAATCGGCAAATGAAATGGCATTTTATAAATACCGGGGCGTCTACCGGAAAATTCAATATGGATTATGATTTTTCTCTCGCTAAAAATGCAAAAGCGGGAGAGTATGTTCTTAGATTGTTTAGATGGAAACCGTATTGCATTTCGCTCGGCGCTAATCAAGACTTTGATTCCATTAATTCTATCAAAGCCGGGCAAGATGGAATTGATATTGTAAAAAGACCGACCGGCGGCAGGGCTATCCTACATTCTGAAGAATTAACTTATTCCGTAATTTATCCTATCGATGAGCATACATCAGCGAGAAATATTTATAATGAAATAAATCTCGCTTTGAAAAAAGGCTTGCGGATTTATGATGAAAGATTAGCTCAAATAGATTTGGAAAGCGATCAGCCGGACTTTCAAAAATTTTATAAGAAAGAAATAAGCGCAATTTGCTTTGCGGTACCTGCAAAAGGCGAATTGAAATTCTCAGGGAAAAAGCTTGTCGGCAGCGCTCAAAGAAAATTAGGTAACGCCATACTTCAGCATGGTTCAATTCTGTGCGGCGATTATCATAAGAATGTTGTTAAGTATTTAAATCTTCCGGCGGAAAAAATATTTTCCATTGAAGAAGAAATAAATAAAACAACGACCGATTTAAAATATATTTTATCCTCTGAAATAAATTATGAAAGATTATCCGGCGCGCTGACGCTGGGTTTTCAAGAGCATTTCAAATTTAGTTTTGAAGAAACAAAAACACATAAGTTCGTTGAAGACAAAAGCGAGATCATTGTCTAATAAAATTAATTATGAAAATTTATGAGCAGCGAAAAAGAAATTAAACGCGTAACAACCTTAACTTTATCCTGGCTTAAAAAGAACGGCAAAAAAATCTCCGCGTTGACGGCTTATGATTTTATTACCGCGAAGCTTTTGGAAGAAGCCGGGATTGACGTAATACTTGTCGGCGATTCTCTCGGCAATGTTTTCCAGGGCAATGATACAACGCTACCCGTTACAATGGATGAAATGATCTATCATACCAAAGCCGTAAGCAAAGCGATTACGCGCGCTATGGTCGTCGTCGATATGCCGTTTATGTCCTACCAGCTTGGTGTTGACGAAGGTTTTAGAAATGCCGGGCGGATTATGAAAGAAACTTCCGCCGGCGCCGTTAAGCTTGAAGGCGGCGTAAGGATCGCCGAGACTGTTAGAAAAATTACCGATGCGGGAATACCTGTTATGGGGCATATCGGATTAACCCCGCAAAGCATTCATAAGTTCGGCAGCTACCGCGAGCGCGGAAAAGATTCCGCCGAAGCCGAAGAGATCTTAAATGACGCGATGGCTATCGAACAAGCCGGCGCCTTTGCGATCGTGCTTGAAAAAATTCCCGCCACTCTCGCGAAAAAAGTTACGGAGAGCCTTAAAATCCCAACCATCGGTATCGGTGCCGGAGTCTATTGCGATGGTCAAATATTGGTTACACCCGATATGCTCGGTTTAAATGTGGACTTTCATCCGCGGTTCGTCCGCCTTTATGCTAAGATGGCTGAAGAGATGACCGGAGCGGTTAAAAATTATATTGAAGATGTGAAAGATAAAAAGTTTCCATCCGATGATGAGAGCTATTAGAACGATGATCCGGAGGCTGCTCTTATTTACTTTCCTGGTTCTATCAATTCAAGTTTCTATTTATTCTAAAATTGAATCTGAAAATTTCCTTGAAGGCGCTGTGGT
>Ga0187812_1000094_pt1 | contig 30682 bp, 27 predicted proteins | sample NC_S_2_FD_130582 | JGI IMG/M metagenome (GOLD analysis project Ga0187812, IMG submission 130582) | Wetland sediment microbial communities from Neuse River Estuary, North Carolina, USA - ASW-S_2 | ecosystem: Environmental > Aquatic > Freshwater > Wetlands > Sediment | place: USA: North Carolina...
ATAGAAAATAATTTTATTCAGAACTTACACAACAATATTTGCACCCGCGAAATCTGCCAACCAATCAGCAGCGTCACAGCTTCTTCGAGGAATTAATAATTGATTTCTTTAAAAACTTAAAAGCGTTTGGTATATTATCAACGATATCTCCGGCGGTAAAAGAATATTCGGAGAAGTCTTTCAATAATAAATCCGCTGCGAGGCTATGAATATAAACCCCGCATACTATTGCTTTTTCAATATCATTCTGCTGCGAAAGCATTCCCGCAAGGATTCCTGTTAACACATCTCCGGTGCCGAATTTAGCCATGCCCGGATTTCCGGTAGTGTTTATCAAAGCCTCTCCGGAAGGACTGAATATTATCGTCGGCGCGCCTTTTAGTACTAAATAACAACCGGTTTCTTTTACGAACTCTTTTCCGTTTTGTAAAATATCTTTTTGCAAGTCGGAAATAGGGATGCCAGTTAAGTTCGCAAACTCACCGTGATGAGGTGTAAGGACTAAATTCTTTAGATTTATTTTTTTATAGTTTCCCTCGCTCAAAGCAAAGATAGCATCCGCATCAATTACAATTTTTCTGTGTTTGTTTGTACGAATAATTCTTCTTACAGCTTCCTGAGTTTCTTCGTTCCTGCCTAAGCCCGGACCCATTGCAACAACGTCTGCCCATTCAATTCTTTTTTCTAATTCTTTAATGTTTTTTGCCGATAAAAATCCTTTATCTCCATCTTCGTAGCTTTGTACAACTACCTCCAATAATTTCTTATGAATAAATTTCTTTGCTGATTTTGGAAATGCAAGCACAGAAGAACCTGCGCCGGACCTTAAAGTTGAAATAGAAGACAGCATTGCTGCACCGGGTAGATTTGTAGACCCGGCGATTGTAAGTACTTTCCCAGCAGAATATTTGTTTATATTCTTTTTCTTTAAAGGTAAAAATTCAAAAGCATCTTCAGGTTCAATTAAATATTCGCTGTGAGAGTATTTTTCATAATACTTAAAGCTCAGACCTATATTTCCTTTTACGATTTCACCGCTGGAATTTTTTCCCTCTCCAAAGAACAATCCCTTTTTAAATTCTCCCAGTGTTACGGTAAGGTCTGAATGAAAAACGGTTTCTCCAAACCCGGTATCGGCATTTAATCCGGTAGGAATGTCTATCGCGATTTTATAACAGTTAATTTTATTTACATAATTCACAATTTCTTTGTAAGGACTTCTCAATACGCCTGCCGTTCCACTGCCAAGCATCGCGTCGAAAATTACATCGTACTGGTAAAGAGCTTTTAGATCGCCGTCAGCGCTGAACTTCTTCAAAGTTATTTTATGATTTATAGCGGCTATATTTTTTAAGATGCTAAAATTGATTAGGCAGTCGTTGGACAATTCCTCTTCGTTGCCGGTATAAATTATTATTACGCTATAACCGGCGTTTGCAAAATGCCGTGCCGCAGCAAAGCCGTCCCCGCCGTTATTACCTTTCCCGCAAATAAAGCCAATGCTTGACACTTTTAAATCTAACTCATCAAACTTAGCAGATGAGTAATTAAATATTTGCAGCGCAGCGTTTTCCATTAATACAATACCGGGAAAGCAAAGCTGGCTGATAGCAAAGCCATCGGCTTCCCGTATTTGTGCAGTTGAATAAAGTGGTATCATACTATTTTATATTGGTTGTTGCTGTAAAATTAAGTCATATTAATATTATAAAAAAGAGAACACGGCTGAAAGAGAGTTATAGAATTCAATATTAGTTTTGTAAATAGTAGTTCCGTACAACCGTATAATTTCTTTTTCGCTTTTATTTTTATTCACCTTGTATTAATGAAACATTAAGGATACCTTGGCTTCGCATTAATCTCAATTAATGTAATTTATTTTCGACCAGTATTTATTCACCTCTTTTAATCCGGAAAAAATATGTATAAAGTACTTTTAGTAGAAGATGATCCCGTATGTTCATCAAGTATAAATAAATTATTATTAGGATTTTGTAATGTTCATACTACAAGCTCTACGAATATTGCATTGCATCTTACGACTGCAAATAAATATAACCTCGTAATGATAGACGTTAACCTGCGTTCCAGTAACTCCGGTGTCGGTACTGCAAATTCAATTAGGAACATGAATGGTTATGGTATAATTCCTATTGTCGCTTATGCCTCAATTAAATTAACTGAAAGCAGAGAATATTTATTATCGCGCGGCTATACTCATTTAATCCCCGAACCTTATAATATTAGAAATTTTGCTCAACAGATTAAATTTATTCTAACTTCAAAGCAAAATACAGACGATCCGGCATACACATCCGTAGAAAAGATGTCTGCTCCAAAATTAGAATATTAAAGATAGACGGAATTCAAAGGGAAAGTAACTAAACGTTATAATTTCTTCTGTGCTTACCCGGTACATATTAACTTAATCAATATTGAGGGAACTACTATCATTCCCACTATAAAATTTAGTTCAACTTGTACGAGATCAATTCTGCACTGTAATACAAGTATTCCTTTCCGGAAGGCGTTACATTAAATCCCATAGTTCTAACCGGTCCCAAACCGGGGCTTAGCCAATCCTGTTGATACCCGACGTAAGGTGTTCCTGGCTGGCTAGTGTAGAGGAATCTGTATTGGAAACAATTAAAGATCCCTGCTGTTACAGTAACATTGTCATCGGTAGATTTAACAACAGTGCTTGCATCTTGAACGTTAAAGCTCTCATTCGCTTTCGCCGGGTATTTCCATAATATCGTTATGCTATATGATCTATCATAGGCGTTTTTATACCTCATATAGTAACCGTCCGGTCTATTTGTGAATAACGTGTTACCAAGGTAGTTTGTATATGAATACCATTTTTCATTACCAATAGTAGTGTCATTTATAACTTTTTGAGTGTCAATCATAGTACTCATTGTATTCCCGAGAGAATCATATGTTGTAATTTTTTCTACCCACATATTTCCAATCTTAAGCGGAACGATTACTCCCGGATCAGCATTTACTTCGGTAGACTGTTTACATGAACTCATAAAAGCAGCCGCCGCTATAATTAAAATCAAACTTATTTTGTATTTCACATTCAGCTCAGTTTATACTGTTTATTTAAAACTATCATCTTTTTGATTATTTTTTTAATTCTACCGGAAAGCCAATAAGTAACGTAAATAAACTTTATCTTTTTTTACTTATTAAAGATGTCAGGTAACGACAAACATTATTATTGCTAATATTACAAAGAGTATCGGAATTATAAATTCCCAAGTAATAATAACAATTGATAAGGGGTTTGTAAAATAAAACGAGATTTTATAGATCTTAAATTCCTTAATCATTTCATTATGAGTTTCTATTAGTAAGCGATTTGGTAAGTTGCTGATTCATTCTTTTTCTCACTAACGGAATCTCTAATTTTAGAAAAGTAATTTAGTTTCCAGTTGATAAAATCTGTAATTGCATATATTAAGAAAGAAATTAAATAATAAATCATAAAAGAAAATAATAGCCATAAAACAGTATTTTGAGTCTCGCTAGTAAATTTTATACCTATACTGTTTATTTCGCTTGGACGTAAACTTGTTTTTAAGTATAGTAATAACATTACAGAGAAGATTAATACGTTTTTTTTCGATTTACGAGTAGGCTCTTTAACTATGTCGTAAATTTTGGTATTAGCAATTTTATCTGCATCCATAGATGTAATATTCATTAACTACGATTAAATAAATCTATTATTGAAGTAATTATTTTTGTCAATAGTCCTGCTACTATTAAAGCTAAAATCCCAGAAAATATTGGTGTTAATATTAAATTACCTAGTGTTAGTTCATTGTTTTGTGAATGCATACTCAAAAAGGCAATATTCCAAAAAATGAAAGTAATTATGAATAGCACAGAATATAGTCTTTCATTTTTCCATGTATCTTTTATAAATGATTTTGTTTTCTTAATATTTTTACCATCTTTTGACTTTAAATCATTATCAAATTTTATATTTGTTTCTCTTTCTTCATTTCGAAATTTTTTATTGGCAAAGTTTGTTTCATATTTTTGCTCAGAATTGTTGGTCTGATTGACTACAATATTTTCATCTTTTTTATTGGTATTAGCTTCGTAAAATTTATCATATAGTTCCCTTTTGTTAACATTGATTAATGTTTCATATGCTTCTTGAATTTCTTTAAACCTATCTTCAAAGAATTTATCACCATTATTCAAATCAGGATGAAATTTCTTAGATAACTTTCGATATGCTGATTTAATAACGTCAGCATTTGACTCTCTTTTTATTCCTAATATGTAATAATAATCTTTCATCTCACTAAACTATTAATTATTCTGCTATATCGCTTGATGACATTCCAATCAAAGCCGGACTTTATTATTTCCGCCGTGACTTGCGTCTTGAGCGATTCAAGAAAACTTCTTCCTTCGTCTTTCTTATTTCCTGTTTCTTGTTCCAAAAGCTTACCCGTCCATTTATCTTTTTGTTTTCTTATACTCTGGTGATGAAAAACTTTTTTTCAATAATTCAACTCCGCACAATTTAATTATTCTTCTTACTTTATCAAAGAATAAAACAAAAAAATATTTTTATTCTACAGATACAGAGTAAGAAAAGCTTAATAACACCCCCTAATTAATATTGACGCTTTTTTTAGTCTCTGCGTAGGGTTTCTAATTAGCAAAAGAAAAATAACCGAAAAAAATAGCGGTTTTTTAAATGACAAAAGCGCTTTCGTTATTAATGAGAGTGCTTCTGTTATTAATAAGAGCACACTTGTCATTTGTAATAGTGGTATTGAGAATTACAACTGTGCAGCCGGGATTCTCAATAGCACTATTCCAAATTATAACTGCAGAGTTTTAGTTGACAAGAGCAGACTTCCAAATGGCGAAAGTGCTTTTACAAATAACAAGAGCGGAGTTGTTATTAATGAAAGCCCAACTGTTATTAATAAGAGCATACTTGTCATTTGTAATAGCGGAATAGAAAATTACAACTCTGCAATTTGGATTCTAAATAGCACTATTTCAAATTAGAATTGCAGAATTTCAAATGGAAAAAGCACTATTCCAAATTAGAATTGCAGAATTTCAAATGTGAAAAGCACTATTTCAAATTAGAATTGCAGAGTTCCAAATGGAAATAGCACTATTCCAAATTAGAATTGCGGAATTCCAAATTGGAAAAGCACTATTCCAAATTAGAATTGCAGAATTTCAAATGGGAAAAGCACTATTTCAAATTGTAATTTCAGAGTTCCAAATGGAAATAGCACTATTTCAAATCAGAATTGCGGAATTCCAAATGGGAAAAGCACTATTTCAAATAGGAAAAGCGGAATTTTGAATGAATTGCCCGTTCCGCAAAAAGAACGAGGCGGGCAGGCGGGTTTTAGCAAAACATTTTCGTCCGCTGACGCCGGAGGCTTTTATTTATTTTTTTATTCTCATCTCATTTTCACCGTTTCAATTTTACCTGACACTTTAACTTCTTAAACTCGATCTTGAACTTGAACCCACTTTCACGCCATTTAACTTATTTATTTGCCGTATCTAACATTTGAAAAATAGCGGTTAAACTTCGTCTTATAACTAATGGTCAAACGGGCAAATGATTTACAGATTTAATTATCATTTTGTTTGTTGAGGATGATAACTAAAATTAAATAATTAAAACGGATTAAATAACTAAAAGGAGATAACATGTAATTTATTAATGTTTAATAAGATTACTTGTTATTTAAGAATATGAAAAAGAAAATAATCTTATACAGCGTAATAGCTGCCGCAGTACTGATTGCGGTTTACTTCTTGTTTGTAAAGAGTAAAATCCAGGACGAAAAGTTTACATTCGCCCAGGTTAAAAGAGGGAATATAACTACTACAATTACAAGCACCGGAACAATGGAAGCTGTTTCCACTGTTGATGTTGGAACCCAGGTATCAGGTAAGATAGCTAAGATTTTTGTCGATTATAATTCACATGTAAGAAGCGGACAGCTCTTAGCCATTATTGATACAACAGCTTTATCGGTGCAAGTTCAAAACGCCAAGGCATCGCTTCTAAAAGCAGAAGCACAATTCAATCTTGCAAAGGCGCAGTATGAAAACAATCTTAAATTATATCAAAAAGGTTTTTTATCCGATCTTGATTTTATCACTTCCAAATCAACTTTGGAATCCGACTCCGCTGATGTTCAATCCGCTAAAGGCACTTTGCTGCAGGCAAAAACAAATCTTGGTTACGCATACATATATGCTCCTATCAGCGGGATAATTATTAATAAAAATGTAATGGAAGGGAATACTGTAGCCGCGAGCCTTCAAGCGCCGGTATTATTTTCTATTGCAGAGGACCTCTCGAAGATGCAGATACTTGCTTCTGTGGATGAAAGCGATATTGGTCAGGTTAAAGTCGGACAGACTACAGATTTTACTGTTGAAGCTTTCCCGGACAAAAAATTTTTCGGTACTGTTGTGCAGATAAGATTGAACTCGCAGATCGTTTCAAACGTTGTAGAATACACCGTAGTAATTAATGCTGATAATAAAGACAACTTGCTTTTACCAGGCATGACTGCAACTGTAGACTTTTATATCGAACAAAGAAATAATGTATTGATGATTCCCAACCAGGCTCTCGGCTATCAGCCTGACCAACAGATAATAGCAAAATATAAAGTTACTATGCAGAAGAATTATAATGCCTCAGCTAATGGTACTTCCGACAGCACGCAGCATCATTCCGGAAATTATTCTTCTAATGATTCTACAAAGCACCGCATGAGAAGTTCTAATATCGGCAAAGTTTGGTCCCTTGATAGTAATGGAAATCTTAAACAAAACTTTCTTGTTCTTGGAATTACCGATGGGAAGAACACTGAAATAATTAGAAGCAAAGATTTAAAGGAGGGGATGAATCTTATTGTGGGTACAGAATCTTCTTCAGCAGCTAAAAATACTAATTCAAATATGCGCGGCGGAGGAATGCCGAGAGGAATTGGAAGAGGACTTTAGCGATGGACAAAACAATTATAAAAACCGTTAACCTTACAAAAACTTATACCGTTGGCGATGTCGAGGTTCATGCTTTAAGGTCTGCCAATCTTTCGATTAGGGAAGGTGAATTTGTCGCGATCATGGGTGCTTCAGGTTCCGGCAAATCAACACTAATGAACATCCTCGGCTGTCTTGACAGCCCTACTTCGGGCGATTATTATCTCGATGGCATTAACACGAGTAAGCTTTCAAAAAACGAATACTCAACTATAAGGAATCAAAAGATTGGTTTTGTCTTCCAGGGATTTAATTTACTCTCGCGTACAACCGCTTTGGAAAATGTTGAGCTGCCTTTAATGTATGATAGAAGCAATAGAATAAAAGACCCCGAAACCAAGTCAATTAAATCCCTTGAACGTGTAGGACTTGGCGACCGGATGCATCATGTGCCTAATCAAATGTCCGGCGGTCAGCAGCAAAGAGTTGCTATAGCCCGTGCTTTAGTAAATGAACCTGCTTTAATCTTAGCCGATGAACCAACCGGAAACCTTGACAGCAAGACTTCGGTCGAAGTGTTCGGGTTGTTCCAGGAATTAAATGAAGAAGGTATTACAATTGTTCTCGTTACGCATGAAAGGGACTTCGCGAATTTTGCTAAGCGTATCATTGAGCTTAAAGACGGAGTTATTGTCCGTGATTACCAAATTGAAAAGCGGTTAAATGCCGCTGTTGAACTTAAAAAGATAAAAGAAGCCGAACTGAAAGACGCAGAGCTATTTTTAGGAGTTGAACATGAAAATTAAAAAGATATTGAAAGCGGCAATTAAAAGTATCTTAAAATCCAGGATGAGGAGTCTTTTAACTGCATTAGGAATTATTATTGGAGTAGCCGCTGTTGTTGTAATGGTTGCAATCGGTGACGGAGCCCAGCAGCAAGTTGAAGAGCAGATAGCCGCGCTTGGTACTAACATGATAATTATTTTTCCAGGCTCAAGCGGTTCCGGCGGTGTCAATAGAGGTGCCGGAAGTATAAACCGGTTCACAATGGATGATGTCCAGAAGATTAAAGATGATGCGTCACTTGTCCAGTATGTGTCTCCTGTAATTAGAGCAGGCGCTCAGATAATCGGAGGCGCAGGGAATTGGAGTACGCAAGTACTCGGCGTAGCTACTAATTATTTAAAGATCCGTGATTGGCCATTATCTTCTGGTACTTTTTTTACCGATAGAGATGTTCTCGCGAGAGCCAAAGTAGCGGTGCTCGGTCAGACAGTAGTAAACCAATTATTCCCCAATGAAGATCCTATTGGGCAGCAGATTAGAATCCGGAATGTTCCTTTTATTGTTATCGGAGTCTTATCTCCTAAGGGTCAAAGCGCGATGGGCAGCGATAACGACGATGTTATATTAGCGCCTTCAACCACGGTGCTCGACAGACTTGTAGGCGGCAGGTATATTACTTACATCCAAGCGAGCGCGGCTTCAATTAATGAAATAGATCAAGCACAGCAGCAGCTAACTACAATAATGCGCGAAGCTCATCATTTAAAACCCGGTGATGATAACGACTTCACTGTTAGAAACCAAGCTGATATTACCGCGGCAGCAACGGCTACATCCGCAGTTCTTACGATCCTATTAGGTTCAGTTGCCGGCGTTTCATTAATTGTCGGAGGAATCGGTATAATGAATATAATGCTTGTCTCCGTTACCGAAAGAACAAGAGAGATCGGCATAAGGCTGTCTATCGGAGCCAGAACATCGGACATACTTGTCCAATTTTTAACTGAAGCATTGGTATTAAGCTTAGCCGGCGGATCGATAGGAATACTTTTGTCGTTCGGCATAACCTATATACTTAATAATTATACCAGCCAGACAGCATACATAAGACCGGAAATTGTTTTTCTTGCGTTCGGCTTTGCAGGAATAATTGGAGTATTTTTTGGATTTTATCCCGCAAGAAAAGCAGCCAATCTTAATCCAATTGACGCTCTGCGATATGAATAATTTTTTTGATGAAGCAGGTTATTTCCAAATAAATTGTTGTAATCATATCTCATTAAGCCTAATATTTCCTTTGCTTTTCTTTAAACCCAAAGAGGATAGAGCCTGACTAATAAGAGAAATTATTTTGACAAAAAGTTATTATGAGAAAATTATTCCTAATTTTAATTACTCTTTTATTATACATAAATATTTTTCCGCAATCATATTCAATAACCGGGCAAGTTGAAGATCAATCGGGACAAAAAAAGCTTGGGAATGCAAATGTTACATTAAGCTATCAGCCAAGTTCCGTTGAGTTTGGTATGGCTGCCGATAACAACGGAAGGTTTACTTTTAATTATCTAAGTTCCGGTAAGTATATAGTAACGGTAAGCTATATCGGTTATAAAGCTTTTAAAAAAACAATCGAGATAAGAAATACTTCCGTTGATCTCAAGACAATTTACCTTACTCCCGAAAACATTAAGCTGAAAACTGTAAATGTAACCGCGGAACCGACTCCGCTTACCGTAAAAAATGATACAACGGAATACAACGCCGGCGCTTTCAAAACTAATAAAGATGCAGATGCAGAAGACCTATTAACTAAGATGCCGGGCGTTACAATTCAAAACGGAACTGTCCAGGCGCAAGGAGAAAATGTCGATAAAATACTTGTTGACGGCAAGCCGTATTTTGGCAGCGATCCGAACGCGGTTTTAAAAAATCTTCCCGCCGGAGTTGTTGAAAAAGTTCAGGTGTTTGATCAGGCAAGCGATCAAGCGCAGTTTACAGGCTTCGATGACGGCAATACAAGTAAAACAATTAATATTGTTACAAAGCTTCGCAATAAACAGGGATCGTTCGGAAAGTTCACCGGCGGTTACGGCGATGATCAAAGATATGCCGCCGGCGGAACACTTAATTTGTTTAACGGCGATCAGAGAATTACAGTTCTCGCCCAGATAAATAATGTTAACCAGCAGAATTTCTCAATCGAAGATTTGCTCGGAGTAATGTCCGGCGGTGGAAGAATGGTAAGGATGATCGGCGGGGCATTTAATGGAAGAGGAAACGGCGGCGGAGCTTTCATAGGCGGCAGAGGTCCCGGCGGCGGTTTTGGAGGGAACAGCATTTCCAACTTCCTTGTTAATCAAAGCGCCGGTCTCGTAACAACAAAAGCATTCGGTATGAACTACTCCGACAAATGGGGACAGAATGTAGATTTAACCGGCAGCTACTTTTTTAATTACTCCAATAATGTTGCAGCGTCCGCAACAAACAGAAATTATTTTTTAACTTCGCCTCAAGAACAAGTTTATAACGAAACAAACTCAACGAATTCTCAAAACGTTAATCATCGCTTTAACCTAAGGCTTAATTATCAAATTGATGACCAGAATTCTATTTTATTTACGCCTTCTCTCACGGCGCAGATAAACAACGGTCTAAGCAATGTTCTCGGCGGAACGACTTCAGGCGGCAGCGTGCTCAATTCAACAAGCAGCATGTTTAATTCGCAGCTTACGGCGCTGAATTCCGTTAATGATTTATTGCTCCGTCATAAATTTGCGAAGCAGGGAAGAACACTTTCTATCGACTTTAACGCTTCGGTTAATAATAATTCCGGTAATAATAATCTTCTTGCCAACGATATATATTACGGCAGCACTACCACAGCCGATACGCTGAATCAAAATTCGGATTTATCAACCAAAGGCTTTAGCGGTTCATCTAACATTGTCTATACCGAGCCTTTAGGCGATTACAGTCTGCTTCAACTTAATACAAAGTTTTATTATTCGCAGGACAACAGCGATCAGAAAACATTCAGCCTTTTGAATAACAGCTCGTTAATGGATTCTTCATTAAGCAATGTTTACCGGAAAATATATAGGACTCAAACATTCGGCGGCGGCTACCGTTACAGGAAAGGCGCGCTGATTATGTCTTTCAACCTTAATTATAATTTAGCGGAGCTAATTGACAATCAAACTTTTCCGCAGGCTGGAGATATGGAACGGACGTTCCATTCTGTTCTGCCGTCAATGATTCTTCATTACAGGTTTTCAGGTAATAATAATATTAGATTTTTTTATACAACAACTAATGAAGATCCAAGTATTACGCAGCTTCAAAATGTGTTGAACAATTCTAATCCAACGCAGTTGAGCATCGGCAATCCAAACTTAAGCCAGGATTATAAGCACAACCTAATACTTCGCTTTATGCATATCGACTTTAACCATATGAATTCTTTATTTGGAATGCTCGGCGCGACAGTAACCCAAAATTACATCGGCAATAATACTATATTAGCGCAGAGCGATACGGTTGTAGATAATGTCTCTCTGAATAGAGGAACCAAGTTAGTAATACCTGAAAACCTGAACGGTTATGTAAATCTTAGATCATTCATTGCATACGGATTACCGGTGAGCTTTATTAAATCAAATATTAACCTTCATCTAAGCGTTAATTATACGCACACACCGGGCATAATTAACGGAGTAAGCAACTATGCGAATTCCGCGACATACGGGATCGGGTTTGTTGTCGGCAGCAACATCAGCGAGCAAGTTGATTTCACACTTTCAAGCTTCAGCAGCATTAATAATGTAAGCAACGATTTACAATCAGGAAATACGAATTACTTCACTCAAACTACAGATCTAAAATTCTACTGGGATATTTGGAAGGGATTTGTATTTCAGAATGAATTCAACGATCAGTACAACAAAGGTTTGCCAAGCTCTTACAAGCCAAATATTTTATTGTGGAACTTAAGCCTCGGCAAAAAAATATTCAAAGATGAAAGCGGCGAAATTATGTTTTCCGTAAATGATCTTCTGAATCAAAACACAGACATTCAGCATAATGTGTCTGATTCTTATGTTGAAGATGTAAGAACGAATGTATTAGGAAGATATTATTTGCTTTCATTCATTTATAGCATTAGAAATTTTTAAGCAATAAAAAAGGAACGAAAAAAATCTTTCGTTCCTTTTTATTAATTGAAAAGATTGAATTTATTAGAAACCAAGTCTTGTCATATCTTCAACCAGCTTCTTAACCGCGTTGACCGAATTATCAAAAGCTGCTTGCTCTTCCGCATCCAAAGATAATTCCACAACGCGCTCAACACCGTTTGAACCAAGAACCGCGGGCACTCCGGCATAATAACCAGAGACGCCAAATTCTCCGTTCAACAAAGCGCATGTAGGCAATAATCTTTTTTCATCGAGCAAAATTGATTCAGCCATAGCGGTTGCAGAAGACGCCGGGGAATAAAATGCGGAGCCGGTCTTCAATAATTTCACAACTTCGCCGCCAGCCATCTTTGTCCTTTCAACCATAGCCGTCATTACTTCTTTGGCTTTTGCCTTATCGTTGTATTTTCGTTCCAGCATTTCCATAACCAGGATGCCGTTTACGTTTGCATAACGGATTAGCGGAACCATTGTATCACCATGACCGCCGAGAACCATCGCGTTAACATCTTTAACAGAAACGCCAAGTTCCCACGCAATAAAAGTTGCGAAGCGGGAAGAATCAAGCACTCCGGCTTGTCCCATTACTCTGTTTGCCGGGAAGCCGGAAACTTTTTTGAAAAGCGTAACCATTGCGTCGAGCGGATTAGAAATAATTATTACGATTGCGTTAGGTGCAAACTCACGAACGTTTTCAGCAACATTCTTCATTATTTTTGCGTTAGTAGATAAAAGATCATCGCGGCTCATACCGGGCTTACGCGGAAGACCCGCTGTAACAATTACCAGGTCTGAACCCAAAATATCTTTATAATTATTTGTGCCGGTAACAGAGCCGTCAAAATTATCAACCGCTGCAGCTTCTGCTATATCAAGTGTCTTTCCCTGCGGAAGGTCTTCAACTATATCGAATAGAACAACATCCCCTAACTGTCTTATTGCTATTAATTGTGCGAGCACACCACCTATTTGCCCGCCGCCAATTAGTGCGATCTTTTTACGTGCCATATGAATCTCCTAAATATTTTCCCGCTTCTGCGGATTGGTTTAAAATACCTTGATGAGGTATTTTCTTCTAAGGTTCGTTTAGATTATCTAAGAGCCTTGAAGTATCTTCTTTTGATTATAAAAATAAAGAAGTTTTACGAGAAATTAAAAGATTTAATAGGCATGAATTTTAAGTGATAGAGGAAAGGAAAAACTTGAGAGAAAAAGAAAAGCTTAAAAAAGTGAAGTAAGAAAAAAACCATCGGCTGATTCAACAATCCATTCTAAGTTAAATTTAAAATTAGAATTGTTTCCGTGCCTTCGGGTGTTACTTTGTATTTTAGATCGTCCATGTAGACTTTCATTAAATATAATCCCCGTCCGGAATCTTTTAATAAATTTTCCGGCTCGGTTGGGTCAGGCACTTTTTCTGGATCGAAACCTTTGCCCTCATCAATTACATGTATCAACAATTTATCGTCTACAACTTCGACGTTAATTTTTACTTTTTTATTTATATCTGATTTATTGGCGTGTATAATGGCGTTGGTAGTTGCTTCCGTAACAGCGAGCAGTAAGCCCGGCAGCTTTGCCTGGTCGATATTTAGATCGACTGTAAAATAATTTACAAACTCTTCAACCGTTATTAAGTTATTCGGGTCGCTGTCTATTTCTAGGTAATAATTTTTCTCAGCCAATGTATATCCGTTTTTTTAGATGGCAAAATAATAAAATTTACAATTTATTCAATTTTAAAATTTCCAATTCAGCTGCATATTTAAATTTGCCTGTTCGCTGTTTGCAAGGTTAGTTATGGAAATATACTCAAACCAGCCAGTTAACAAAAAATATAAATTGTCAGAAATGTTTAACGAGAATTCAGTTAAGGGCCCTATGCTTACATAACTGGAGTTCAAAACTTTTTGAGTTCCATTATAATCAAAAGTACTTAATGAAAAAAATCTTGCGCCAAGGGAAAACGAAAACTTCCCATAATAAGTTACCAGCTTAGGTTCTGAAAAAACTTCTTCAAGATAGCGGGTTGGATGCGTACTGAATGAAGCCCATTTTAGATCACCCTGCTCGCTCAATTTTATGTACCCGCTATGAAGGAAGCTTAAATTGTCTTCAAGTATTATTCTTGAAGAATCATTCGCGGAAAATTGACGAAATGAAAAGCTGCGGTAATTCGGATTTATATCCTCAAAATCATATACGGTATAATTTGCCATCACGCTAAAACTGTTGGAAGAAAAGAAATTCTTGCCGTGGTAATCTCCGCCCGATTCAAGCTTAATTATTCTATTTATATTGTTATTTGAGCTTGATTCCGAATAGATGTAAACGATGTGGTTAAAAGTTCCTTCCAGATTTATAAACGCATCAAAAAAAGGAGTGATGGTCCTGATGTATTTAATTCTCACAATAGATAGAAGCTCATCCCTGTCGTCAAAATTTGTGGGACTCGGCGTATCGTATCTCAATTTATTTTGAAGGAAGCTGAAAGATATTTTGTCAAGATCAGAGAGATTATAGAATCCGATCAAAGAAAGAGATATTCTTTTTGCAATATTATTTTTGCTGCTTTCGATGTCCGATCTTTCCTGGAAAAATACCTGGTTTATACCCGGGAAGTTTTTTGTTATATGGGTTTCATCCCGTTCAGAGTAATCTAATTTTAACGCGCCGTTAAAAGCTTTTGAATTGTATTCCGTTGTAGAAGCTAATTCAAGTTTCATTTCATTTACTTTCGCGTCGAAGATAGACGAAGAAGGAAGGTCAGTTGATCTGTATCTTGTATCTCGGTCTATAGTTCTCCATGAAACTGTGCCGACTAAAACTTCATTGAAGTTATCGAGAAACTGGTTGTAGTTCAATTGATTCTGAAAAATATTATCTGTCTCAATTCTGCTTTGAATATTATTTACAACATTAAATTGAGCGGAAGTTATAGAATCCGCCTCGAAATAAAAATCTTTTCTATCTTCATAGTATTGATAGCTTATGCTGTCGGAAACATTTTTGTCCAAAACGTTAACAGCTGAAAAATCAATGTATCTTAATGCGTTTTTGCGCGGGGAGATATCTTCATTCTTAAATTTTAGCTGCGAAGAAATCTTTGTTTCAGAAAATGAAAGATTGTTAATGAAACTTTCCCCGCCGTAAACGGGTCCGGTGTCAACTTCGCCTATTTGACTGTTGCTTGTATAACCCGCAAACGGTGCGAAAACAATTTTTTGAAGCGGAGTTATCTGGCTGAATGCGGTTACGCTTGAGGAAGCAGCCTGGTTAATATCAATCTGTCGGCTGTCCGAATAGATGTTATTGTTCGCAAGAATCCCGAAACTAAGTTCCGGTACAAAAACATAATTACCTGATGCTGTAAAGAAATGTTCATCTCTCGCACTGTTCTGAGCGGACTTAATAAAAGTCGAATTATAATTCTCTGAAACATCAAGCAGCAGCGGGTTAAAACTTTTATGAAACTGCAACATAGCATTTAGAGAATAAATATTTAATTGTTTGTTGAAATCGCTTGTTAGAATATTAACCGGCGGAGCGGTGTGAATGAAATCCAGGCTGTCAACTTGATCTTGTGCGAAAATATTTGAATAAAAAAATAAGCACAATATTACGGCGCCTGCATGAGGAAAGAAAACTGCCGCAGATAATTGTTTGATAAGAATATTGAAAATTTTTTTAACCAAAATAATAATTGCCGTAGCTGTTTGAAAACCGCTCAATCGTTTATGGCTGCAATGCTAAATTATATTTCAAATACATCCCCTTTTGAAGGGATTGTGATTTTACTAAATCCCGCTGCCGACAATCGTCCGGAATATTTTTGCTGCTGATCATAATCGCCGTGCACAAGGAAAATATTCTTAAGCATTTTTCTATCAAGCCTGGAGCTGAAATCCATAAGTTCATTTGAATCCGCGTGGGCTGAAAAAGAATTCATCACAATAACCTCAGCTTTAACTTTGTATTCTTCACCGAAAATTTTTACTTCCTTTTCGCCTTCGATTAATTTTTTTCCTAAAGTATTTTCAGCGCAATAGCCGACCATTAAAATAATATTTTTGCTGTTCTCTATATTATTTGCAAGATGATGCAGAATGCGCCCGGTTTCTGCCATTCCTGACGCGGAGATTATTATCATAGGACCGGGCAGTGCATTTAAGCTTTTTGAATCTTCCACATCAGTGATGTATTTAAGCTGATTAAAGCCGAAAGGGTCATCATACTTTTTCATGAATTCGACGGTCTCGGAGTCAAAACATTCCGGGTGCTCACGGAAAATTTCTGTGGCATTGCCCGACAGGGGACTGTCAACATATATAGGAATTCTCGGCGCGGATTTATTTTCAAATATTTTGTGAACGGAATAAACCAATTCCTGCGTTCTTCCAACGCTGAATGCAGGGATAATAATTTTCCCTCCGCGTGAAACAGCCTTGTTTATAACTTCAGCAAGCTTTCCTTCACTGCCTTCAATCTTATCGTGAAGCCTTCCGCCGTATGTGCTCTCGCAGATGAAATAATCAACATCGGGAATTTGTTCCGGATCTTTCAATATAGGAAGATTCGGTCTTCCCAGATCGCCGGAAAAAGCTAAGCGGGTAAGCTTCCCGTTTTCTTTTATATTTAAATAAACGATTGCAGAACCGAGGATATGTCCGGCATCAAAAAATTGAACCGAAACCTCATCGCTGATATTTACTTCTTCGTGATAATTAATTCCCTTCATCAAAGGGAAGACCGCTTCAGCATCTTTTTCATTATAAAGCGGCTCAAACGGGTTCTTTCCCTGCTTCACTCTTTTCTTATTTACAAACTCAACATCTTTCACTTGAATATGGGCGCTGTCTTTCAGCATTATTACTGCAAGGTCCTTTGTTGCTTTTGTACAATATATAGGACCGCTAAAACCTTTTTTTACAAGGTTGGGAATGTTGCCGCAATGATCAATATGTGCGTGAGATAAAATTAAATAATCAACTTCGTCAGGATTAAAGAATAAGAAATTTTTATTTATCTCATACGCATCTTTTCGTTTACCCTGATAAAGTCCGCAATCAAGAAGGTACGTTTTATTATTAATTTTTAGTTTGTGCATCGAGCCGGTAACTGTACGGTCGGCGCCTATAAACTGGATTTCCATAATATTCAGCCTCAATTTTATTCAAATTAAAAATAACTAAAATTAATTTAGAAAGTAGTAATAGTAAAATACTTTGATTTAAAAAAATATATAATTGGTATATCTTACTCACGCAATTTGTATATTAAATTAAAAGAATAGCTTCAGTACGTCATCAAATTGTATGCGGTAAAAATTTGATTATCAATCTCAGTATGTCTATATTTTCACTCGTTTTTTTGCTCCTTTTTGAGAACAGCAATGATTATTAAGATTTCTAACCTGAGCGATGGTGTTCATAATTATAGTTTCAACGAGCCGGTAAGAGAAATAGGCTTGATGGAATATTTTATTGAAAACGCTCTTGCCGAAGTAGAACTGAAAAAATCTCATAATCAAATTATTATTGATGCAAAATTAACGCTGAAAGCTAATTTTGAATGCGATAGATGCACTTCAGGATTCGAGCAAATAATTGAAACCGGATATAAAATGGTTTATCTTTTTGACAACGAACCTGCTGAAGATAGTTCAATTAACATCACCTATCTTCCGTTAGAAGCCGATAAGATAAATCTTGATAATGATGTTAAAGACTTTGCAATACTTGCTGTGCCGATGAAAAAACTGTGTAATGAAGATTGTAAAGGACTTTGCCTCAAGTGCGGTAAAAACTTGAATGAAGGCGATTGCGGCTGTGAAAAAATTAAAGTTGACGATAGATGGTTGCCGCTAAAAGATTTGAAGAATAAGTTAAATATTAATTAAACAAACGGAAAAGATATGCCAAATCCTAAAAGACGATGGTCTAAAAGTAGAAGAGACAAGCGCAGAACACATTATAAAGCTACCGTTCCGTCGATGGGTACGTGCTCAAATTGCGGCGAGTTAAAATTGACTCATCGCGCATGCCCCTCTTGCGGTTATTATAATGAACGCTCTATGTTTTTGCCTAAAAGCTAATTCAAATATAAATCCTTTCAATGCACAATTCTGATTCGAACAATTTAACATGCAGGATAGTTGTCGATGCGATGGGAGGGGATTTCGCCCCTCAAAATGCTGTCGTCGGCGCTATTCAAGCATATTCGGAAAAGAAAAACTTTGAACTTTTTCTTGTGGGAAAAAAGCCAGCAATAAAAAAAGTCCTATTTGAAAATAAACTTCAATTTGATGAAGATAAAATTATTAATGCGGAAGAAGTTATTGAGATGGGCGACATCCCGACGAACGCAATAAAGTCCAAACCTGACTCATCCATTGTTGTTGGTGCGAACTTAGTAAAAGAAAAAAAAGCTGATGCATTCGTCAGCGCAGGCAATACAGGGGCAATGATGGCAGCCTCAACGCTGATTATGGGAAGAATACCCGGCGTAGGAAGACCAACTATCGGACAGGAAATGCCGAATGAAACCGGGATTTCCACTTTATTTGATGTTGGCGCTAGTGTTGATTCAAAGCCGAGGCATTTACTTGAGTACGCAATTATGGGAACAATCTTCACTTCGGAAATTTACGGGATTGAAAATCCTAAAGTCGGAATTCTAAGTGTCGGCGAGGAAGAATCAAAAGGAAACGAAGTAACACTTGCAGCGGCAGAATTAATTAAAAAGACGAATTTAAATTTTGTCGGTAATGTTGAAGGTCGCGATATTCTCAAAGGAACTGTTCATGTTGTCGTTTGTGACGGCTTTGTTGGAAACATCCTGATTAAGTTTGGCGAGAGTGTTTTGGACTTTCTGAAATTTAAGTTCAGAGAACATGCTGACAAAAGTTTTTCGAACAAATTAAAAATCGGTCTTGTAAGAAGCAGTATGAGAGAAATTCTGAAAGATTTTGATTATCAGGAGTATGGCGGCGTTCCTTTGCTCGGTGTAAATGGAATCAGTATTATCGGTCATGGTTCCAGTACGCCAAAAGCTATAAAGAACATGGTGCTTCGAGCCCATGAGATGTATGAAAAGAATTTAGTTTCAAAGATCGAAAATTCTATAAAAAAATATTCTAACATAAATTAAGCGAAAGTTTAATGGCAAAAGACAAAAAATATAATGCAGTTGTTACTGGCGTTGGTATGTATGTGCCGGACAAAATTCTGGACAACGCCTATTTTGAAAAAATTGTTGATACAAACGACGAGTGGATTCGTACTCGTACAGGTATTCGTGAAAGAAGGATACTGGAGAATGGCGCGACAAGTGACCTTGCAACTAAAGCCGCCGAAGATTTATTAAAAAGCAAAAATATTTCCGCAGAAGAAATTGATGTAATTATTGTTGCCACCGTTACGCCTGATATGTTTTTCCCGGCGACAGCATGTTTAGTACAGAATAATATCGGCGCTAAAAACGCGTGGGGTTTTGATCTTTCTGCTGCTTGTTCGGGTTTCCTTTTTGCTTTTCAAACTGGCTGCTCGCTTGTGGAAAGCGGAACGTATAAAAAGGTAATGGTAATTGGCGCAGATAAAATGAGTTCAATTACAGATTACACGGACCGTAACAATTGTATATTGTTCGGAGACGCCGCTGCAGCGGTTCTGCTCGAGCCTACCGAAGATAAAAATCTCGGTATGCAGGATTCTTTGTTGAAAATAGACGGTTCCGGCAAAAATGCTTTATATATGAGCGGCGGCGGAAGCCTAAATCCTCCTACACATGAAACTGTTGATAAGAAAATGCATTATATCTTTCAAGACGGAAAAGCCGTCTTCAAAGTTGCTGTGAAAGGAATGGCGGATATTTCATATGATATTATGCAAAAGAATAATTTAACTTCGGATGATATTGCTTACCTTGTTCCTCATCAAGCAAACCTAAGAATTATTGATGCAACTGCCGAACGTATGGGACTAAGCAAGGATAAAGTTATGATCAATATTGATAAATATGGTAATACCACTGCGGCTACGATTCCGCTTTGTCTTGTTGAATATTATAGAAACGGGAAAATTAAAAAAGGTGATAAACTGATTCTATCGGCTTTCGGCGCAGGTTTTACCTGGGGCGCAACGTATTTGGTATGGGCAATTTAATTTTTTTTGTGTGATAAATTTTAATATTATTCCTTATGTCTAAAAAAGCTTTTCTTTTTCCAGGTCAAGGTTCGCAGTATGTCGGAATGGCGCAGGACCTTTACGATAATTCTGCTGAAGCAAAAGAGATGATTAAAACCGCGGATAATGCTCTCGGGATTAATCTTTCTTATATCCTTTTTTCAGGCCCGGAAGAACAGCTTAAACAAACTGAATTTACACAGCCTGCAATTTTTCTTCACAGTGTGATTCTGGCAAGCATAATAAGAACATTGAATGCTGAAGCCGCCGCCGGACATTCTCTCGGCGAATATTCCGCTTTAGTCGCAGCAGGATCAATCCAATTTTTCGATGCTGTAAAACTTGTTCGCGCAAGAGGTGTAGCGATGCAGAAAGCGGGCGCTCAATCTAAAGGAACTATGGCTGCAATAGTTGGGATAGATCCTAAAACAGTTAACGAATGCTGCGCCGAAGCCTCGCATGAAGGCATTGTGCAAGCAGCTAATTTTAATTCTCCGGGACAAATTGTAATTTCCGGTTCTGTTGGCGGGGTAAAAAAGGCAATGGAAATATGTAAGTCGAAAGGCGCAAAATTAGTAAAGGAATTAGTTGTTAGCGGAGCATTTCATTCTCCTCTCATGGAGCCTGCTAAAATTGAGCTTCTTAATGAATTAAATAATACTGATATTTATGACGCGCGCTTTCCTGTTTATGCAAATGTTACGGCAAAGCCGGTATTTAAGAAAGATGAAATTAAGAATCTTCTTTATGAGCAGGTAACGTCCCCGGTTCGCTGGGAAGAAACGATCCTGAATATGATTAACGACGGCATTGAGGAATTTTATGAAATCGGCCCCGGTAAAGTTTTGCAGGGCTTAGTTAAAAGAATAAATCCCGATGTCAAATGTTTTGGAATAGATAAATATTCCGATGTGGAGAAATATCTTTGAGCAATATTAAAGCTACGAAGGAGATTAAAGGAATTAAAATTGATCCGTCAATTTTTACTTTTAAGTTTCATTGCTTGTGTAACGGAGAGTGCTGCTATTACGGCGTTTACACTGATTTAAAAGAACACGAGAAAATTTTAGATATAAAAGATAAAATAATTCCTTTAATGGATGACTCTCAAACGACTGACATTAGCAAATGGTTCGAAGCGCCTGAAAAAGACGAAGACTTTGAATCCGGTGTTGCGGTAGGTACGGAGCTATTTAATAATAAATGTGCCTTCCTGGATAAGAAGGGACTTTGCACTCTGCAAAAACTTGCTTTAAACGAGAACGAACATAAATGGAAATACAAGCCGCTTTATTGCGTTTTATTTCCTCTTACTATTTTTGAAGGCGCTTTAACAATTGACGATGAACATATTGACCGCTTAAAAATCTGTAACAAAAATCCGATGAAAGAAATTTCAATATACGAAGCATGCCGTGATGAACTCATTCATCTTTTTGGTGAAGATGGCTTTGCAGAGCTTGAAGATTATAAAAAGGAATTTCTTGACGGCGAAAATTCAAGAGAAGTAGCATGAAATTAAAAGATAAAAGAGCCATTGTAACCGGTGGTACGCGCGGAATAGGTCGCACCATAGTGCTTGAGCTTGCATCGCAAGGGTGCAGCGTCGTATTCACATTTCAAAATTCTTTTGAAGCTGCAAAATCATTGGAAGCAGAAGCGGAAAAGTATAATGTTAAAATTTTAGGAATTAAAGCTGACGCTTCCTCTTTTGCCGAGGCTGAAAAAACAGTTAATTTCTCTTTGGAAAATTTAGGCGGTTTAGATATTTTAGTAAACAACGCGGGCATAACAAAAGACAATTTATTACTCAGGATGTCTGAAGAAGACTTTGATAAAGTTATTAATGCTAACTTAAAGAGTGTTTTTAATTATACAAAAGCTTCGATAAAGCCGATGCTTGGTCAGCGATATGGAAAAATTATTAATATTTCATCAGTAGTTGCCCTGATTGGCAATCCCGGACAGGCAAATTATGTGGCTTCTAAATCCGGTGTAATTGGATTTACAAAATCAACAGCTAAAGAACTCGGGTCAAGAAATATTTGTGTTAATGCTGTAGCACCGGGATATATTTCAACTAATATGACGGAAAAATTGAACGATAAACAAAAAGAAACTATTGTTTCTCAAATACCGATGAAAAGAATTGGAACGCCGGAAGATGTTGCCCGCGTAGTTGCTTTCCTGTCGTCAAGCTATTCCGATTATATAACCGGACAGGTCATTTCTGTTGACGGCGGCATGGCAATGTAAAAAGAATTTTAAATCAATTATTAATCAATCATAAAAAATGTAGGAGATACAAATGGACGTTGAAGCTAAAGTAAAAGAAATCATTATTGATAAACTTGGTGTTGAGGAATCTCAAATAACACCTGAAGCTTCCTTTACGAATGACCTAGGTGCAGACTCACTTGACATCGTTGAGTTGGTTATGGGTTTTGAAAGCGCTTTCCAGGTTTCTATTCCTGATGAAGACGCTGAAAAAATCGGCACAGTTGGCGACGCTGTTAAGTACTTAAAAGAAAAACTTGGTAAGTAATTTTGAAAAGTCGGGAATCTTTTTCTCGACTTTTATCCTTCTTCTTTTACCAGGATAGTTATTAGAAATATAAGTTATCATCGGAGTCCAATATGACAAAACGAAGAGTAGTTGTAACCGGTATGGGAGCAATTACTCCTATCGGGATTGGCATTGAAGAATTTTGGGATGGATTAATAAAAGGGAAAAACGGCGTCGGTCCTATTACAAAATTTGATGCATCAAAATTTGAAACTCAGTTTGCCGCTGAAGTAAAAAATTTTGCTGCTGAGGATTATATTGATAAAAAAAGTATCAAAAGGATGGACCCTTTTACACACTTCGCTCTGGCTACTTCGGAAATGGCTTTCAAAGACTCCGGAATAAATCTTGATAAAGTTAATAAAGAAAAATTTGGAGTAATTTTCGGAAGCGGAATCGGCGGCATGGTTACTTTGCAGCAGCAGCTGTGGAATTATTACGAAAATAAAAATCCCAAAACTATTAGTCCTTTTTTTGTTACAATGATGATCTCCGACATGGCTGCCGGTCAAATTTCTATACGGTTCGGACTAAAAGGACCTAACTACGCTACGACTTCGGCATGCGCAACTGCGTCGCATTCAATTGCGGACGCATTGATTTTAATTCAGCGTGGAAGTGCTGATCTTATGGTTTGCGGCGGAAGCGAATCTGCAATAACTGAAATGTCTATCGGCGGCTTCAATGCAATGAAAGCTTTGTCAAGATGGAATGACCGTTATCTCGAAGCATCCAGACCTTTCGATAAAGACAGGAACGGGTTTGTTATGGGAGAAGGCGCCGGGACATTAATCCTTGAGGAACTTGAACATGCTCTTAACCGCGGAGCAAAAATTTATTGTGAAGTTGGCGGTATTGGATTAACCGGAGATGCGTTTCATATTACCGCACCTGCTCCCGGCGGAGAAGGTGCTGTTCGTTCTATGAAAGCAGCAATTGAGGATTCCGAGTTATTGCCCGGAGATGTCGATTATATTAATGCGCATGGAACTTCGACGCCATATAATGATGCTTATGAAACTACAGCGATTAAAACTGTATTTGGCGATCATGCTTATAAAATGATAGTTAGCTCTACAAAGTCAATGACAGGCCATCTGCTTGGTGCGGCTGGCGGGATTGAAGCGGTTGCAACAGTTCTGTCAATTAAAAATGATCTTGTTCCGCCGACAATCAATTTGACGAACCCCGATCCAGAATGCGATCTTAATTACAGCCCGAACACCACTACTAATAAAATAGTCAATTGTGCTATTAGCAATACTTTTGGTTTCGGCGGTCATAACGCTTCAATATTGTTTAAAAAGTTTGAGGAATAACTTTGGGTAAACTCTTAGACTGGATAATAGAGAAGCTAAAGCAGCGCGAAGTTCAAAAAAAATCCAAAGCTATTTCCCGCCTTCTTACACCTAAAAAATTCGCCGAACTGGAAAAGCTGATCGGTTACAGTATAAAAAATAAATCATATTTTATTCAAGCATTGATGCATCGTTCATATCTCGAACAGAATTTTGATTATGATGTTTCCAATGAAAGACTTGAGTTCCTTGGCGATTCAGTATTAAGCTTATCGGTTGCGGAATATCTTTATGAATCTTTCCCGGAAAAAGACGAAGGCTTTTTGACAAAAGTCAGGGCTAAGCTTGTTAATAGGCTTGCTCTTGCCGATGCCGCTGAACGCGTAAAGCTCGCTAACTTTTTGTTAGTCAGCAAAAATCTTTCCTCAAACTTTAAAGCAGGTTCAAAAACGGTTTTGGCTGATGCGATGGAAGCATTGATCGGCGCAATTTATCTTGATAACGGACTGGAAGCCGCTAAGGAATTTATCGAGCGCGTTTTAGTTGAACCGAATTCTAAAAATGATGTTTATTTAATTGATGAAAATTTTAAGAGCCAGCTTCTAGAATATGCTCAGGCAAACAAGTTGCCGATACCGGTTTATTCCGTTTTAAAAGAAGAAGGTCCGCAGCATAATAGAGTTTTTACAATATCTGTTTCGGTGAATGAGGTTGAATTCGGCATTGGCAAAGGGCGGAATAAAAAGAGCGCGGAACAAAATGCAGCGCATGAAGCTCTCAAAAAAATTCATGAAGAAAACGAAATACAAAATTAGCAGCTTCCGTTTCATCATACTTCTCATAATCTCATTTCTTTTTCTGCATTAAAAAACTCTTAATCATTTTATTGATGGAAAACTTTATTTATTTTTGAACGATAAATTTTATTAACTAAAGAAAATAATCTCATGACATTACTTCCACACCCGGATAAATTTGAAAGCCGCCACATCGGACCGGCAGAAAATGAATTACCTGAAATGCTACAAGCAGTCGGAGTTAATTCACTTGAACAATTAATTAACGAAACTATTCCCGAGCAAATTAGGCTTAAGCATCGGCTTGAACTTGATGAGCCGTTATCGGAATATGATTTGTTAGAGAACCTTAAAGCAATTTCTCAAAGGAACAAAGTCTTCAAATCGTATATTGGATTAGGCTATAATCCAACAATAATACCGGAAGTTATAAAAAGAAATATTCTGGAAAATCCCGGATGGTATACACAGTACACGCCTTATCAAGCGGAGATTTCGCAAGGCAGGCTTGAAGCGCTTCTAAATTTCCAAACTATGATTATTGATCTTACTGGAATGAGCATTGCTAACGCCTCTCTTTTAGATGAAGGAACTTCAGCCGCAGAAGCGATGATTATGTTTCACTCATTAAGACAATATCCAAATGCTCACAAATTTTTTGTATCGGAAGATTGTTTCCCGCAAACTATAGATGTTCTAAAAACAAGATCAAACCCGCTTAATATAGAGCTTGTAATTGGTAATCATGAAAGTTTTAATCTTACCGAAGAATTCTTCGGAGTTCTAGTGCAATATCCTTCCGCAAATGGAGATATATTTGATTACTCGGATTTTTTTAAGGATGCTAAATCAAAAAACATTTTTTCAGTGGTTGCGGCGGATATTCTCAGCCTCGCGATTCTAACGTCGCCGGGCGAATTTGGAGCAGATGCTGTTGTTGGAAGTACTCAGCGCTTAGGAGTTCCAATGGGATTTGGCGGTCCGCACGCGGCATATTTTGCAACTAAAGATGAATTTAAAAGACAAATCCCCGGCAGAATAATAGGCGTATCGGTTGATGCGCAGGGAAACCGCGCATTGAGGATGGCGCTGCAAACAAGAGAGCAGCATATACGGCGTGAGAAAGCCACAAGCAATATCTGCACTTCGCAAGTTCTACTCGCAATTATTTCTTCGATGTACGCAGTGTATCATGGTTCAAGTGGTCTTAAAAAAATTGCCGGGCGTATTCATAAACTTACAAAACTGCTTGACGAATCTTTAAGAGGTTTGGGATTTCATCAAACCAATAAATTATTCTTTGATACTCTTAAAATTAATTTTGATAATCCTAATGAATTAAAGTTAGTAAAAGAAGAAGCCATCGCGAGAGGAATTAACTTTAGATATATCAACGGCAACTCCATCGGCATCTCACTTAATGAGGTTACTTCTTTTGTTGATGTACTTGAACTTGTTCAAATATTTGCCAAGGCAGCCAACAAAAAAGTTGCAGATGATAATATCAAAAATCTTGCTGAGAAAATTGAAATAGAATTACCTGCTGTGTTTGCAAGGTCAAGCGAATTTTTAACTCACCAGGTTTTTAATTCTTATCACTCTGAAACCGAAATGCTAAGGTATATGAAAAGTCTTGAGAATAAAGATTTATCTTTAACTCACTCGATGATTCCTCTCGGTTCATGCACAATGAAATTAAATGCAGCGGCGGAAATAGCTGCAATAACGTGGCCTGAGTTTGCAAACATTCATCCCTTCGCACCTTTAGAGCAAGCCGAAGGATATTTAAGATTATTTAAAAAGCTTGAAAAGGATCTGACTGAAATTACAGGCTTCTCTGCTATTTCACTTCAGCCAAACTCCGGCGCGCAAGGAGAATATTCCGGGTTGATGGTGATTCGGCAGTATCATAAAAGCCGCGGCGAAGCTAAGCGAAATATCGCTCTTATTCCTTCTTCTGCGCATGGAACTAATCCTGCAAGCGCTGTAATGGCTGGGATGAAAGTTGTAGTAGTCAGCTGTGATTCCAACGGCAACGTTGACATTCCGGATTTAAAGAAGAAAGCGGAACTTCATAAAGATAACCTCGCTGCATTAATGATAACTTATCCATCCACTCACGGCGTATTTGAAGAAGGCATTCAGGAGATTTGCAAAATAATCCACGAAAACGGCGGACAGGTTTATATGGACGGCGCAAATATGAACGCCCAGGTTGGATTAACAAGCCCGGCAATGATTGGCGCGGATGTCTGTCATCTAAACCTGCACAAAACATTTTGTATTCCTCACGGCGGCGGCGGACCCGGTGTGGGACCAATCGGTGTTGCTTCACATCTTGTCCAATTTCTTCCTACTCATCCGGTCGTTAAGATAGGAAGCGACAAAGGCATTTCAGCAGTTGCGTCTGCACCTTGGGGAAGCGCTGATATTTTAATTATATCTTACGCTTATATCAAGATGATGGGAAGCGAAGGCTTAACCAACGCGACTAAATATGCTATTCTAAACGCAAATTATATTAAGGCAAAACTTGAAGCCCATTTCCCGGTTTTATATTCGAATAAAAAGGGAAGAGTTGCCCATGAATTAATTTTTGACATGAGAAACTTTAAAACAACAGCTCACGTGGAAGTAGAAGATATTGCAAAAAGATTAATGGATTACGGCTACCATGCGCCTACTGTTTCTTTTCCGGTTGCTGGTACATTAATGGTAGAGCCAACCGAAAGCGAGTCTAAAAAAGAGCTGGAGCGGTTCTGCGATGCGCTTATTTCTATACGGGAAGAAATTAGAGAGATAGAATTAGGAACGGCGGATAAAAATGATAACGTTCTGAAAAATTCACCTCATACTGTTCTCAGTGTAGTATCGGATAATTGGAATCATTCTTATTCAAGAGAGAAAGCCGCGTTCCCGTCAGCGTGGACTAAACAAAATAAGTTTTGGCCGGGCGTAGGAAGAGTTAATAATGCTTACGGTGACAGAAACTTAATTTGCAGCTGCAATCCCGTTTCCGATTATATTGAAGAAAGTGTTTCTTAATAAATAGCGGCGGTTATCTTAATCGCCGCTAAATCTATCCTTAATTAATTTCCGGATTAGGAATGTCGAAATATTTTTTCATAATATTTTTGTCGATTACTTTATCGGCAAAGATATTTTCCCAACAAATAGATTCTCTAATTTATTCCGGGAATTATTCAGTAAAAATAGATTCAATAGTAATCTCAGGTAACAAAATAACGGATCCTGATGTGATTACGAGGGAAATGACCTTTGCTGTTGGAGATACCGTTAATCCACAGATAGTTTTATTCAACCAGGAGAGGATATTCAGCCTCGGGATTTTTACAAAGGTTTTGCTTCAGCCTGTTAAGAAAGATTCGGTTAATATTCTTTATATACAGGTAAGTGAAAGCTGGTATATATACCCGCTTCCGTTCGCCGAGCTTGTTGATAGAGACTGGAAAAAGATTACTTACGGGATTTATCTTTTCATCCGCAATTTCAGGGGTGAAGACGAAACTTTGTATGCAACAGCCGCCTTCGGCTACGATCCATCGCTGGATATTTCGTACGACCGCCCGTATTTATTCAGATCGCAGAATATTTTTTTCAACGCGCAGTTCTCATATCAAAACGCTAAGAATAAAAGCGAAACCGCCAAGCAGCTTTACGGCAGCGACTTTAACGAAAAATTTATAACCGGACAGATAAGCTTTGCCAAGCGCTTAAATTTATATAATAAAGTAAATGTTTTCTTTGGTTTCGATTATATTGACAACCCGGTTTTTATAAAAGGAATTTCTGCGTCAAACCAAAGAATAGATAGACAGCTTTCTCTTGGCGCGGGCTACGAGATTGATACCCGCGACTTAGCGCAATTCCCATCAGAAGGTTTTTATGGTTTGTCAAATATTACTTTCAAAGGACTCGGCACAGAAGATATAAATTATCAAATAGTTAATATTGACCTCCGGGATTATAAAACTGTTTTTGAAAAATTAATATTGAAGTGGCGCTTTGCAAGCCGCTTGACTTTTGGTAAGCTTGTTCCTTACCACGATTATTCTTTCTTCGGGTATAGCCAAAGAATCCGCGGCTACTTTAGCCAGGAGGAGGAAGGGAATGATACGTATTTAACTTCATTCGAGATGAATTATCCCGTTTTAAGCGATATTAATATGCATTTTGATTTTGTTCCTATCGTTCCCAAATCGCTGCTTTCATTTCGGTTTGGAATATACGCCGAGCTATTTGCAGACGCCGGCGCTGTAAGGCTATCGGGACAAAGCCTTAGCACAAATGACTTTAATCCAGGCTACGGCGGAGGTTTAACATTTTTATTCCTGCCGTATAATATCATAAGATTAGAATACGCTTTTAACCCCTACCATCATTCCGAACTAATTGTCGATATCGGAATATCTTTTTAAACAATTCTAATTATAAATAAAAGTAAACCCACTGTTGATTCTTTATATTCAATTAGCTTATTTTAAGCAGGAAAAGTAAAGGCAATGTTTCGTCCGTCATTAAAAAAGGGAGTAAAATATTTTATAACATCCAGGAACTAACATTGAATAATTATTTCTCCAACATTGAGCTGTATTTTAGCGAGCCGGAAAACTTATCCGCAGAAGTTATCAAAATTCAAAAGGATGACTTTAAGCATTTAATAAAAGTAATGCGCCATAAGATGGGCGATAGAATTTACATTACTAACGGCTGCGGCAAGATTTTTGAAACTTCTATTACCAGATTTACTACTGTAAACGCGGAAGCCAATGTTAAACGGCTCTTTGAATACAAAAACGAATTTGAAAATATTTTTTTCTGCATACCTAAGCTTAAGAACTCCGACCGTTTCGAGTTTATTTTGGAAAAATGCACCGAACTCGGGATTACAAATTTTATTGTCTTCAATGCTGATAAGGCAATGCCTTTAGGTAATAAACCTGAGCGCTGGAATAAAATTCTTCTTGCGGCGATGAAGCAATCTCTCCGGGCATTCCTTCCTAAAATTTTTTATGCGGAATCTTTAGATGAAATTATAAAAAAGAGAGGGACTAAATTTGTGTTTGATCAAAATGCAGCCAATGAATTTAATCGGACATATTTAAATAACTCCGGTAATTCATATTTTGTTTTTGGACCTGAAGGCGGGCTGTCGGAAAAAGAGTTATCGTTATTTGAAGAATCATCAAAATATAATATAGCTCATAACCGGCTTAGAACGGAAACAGCCATTATCAAATGCGCCGCGTTACTTTAATGGGGAGTAATTAGCGGAAACCGGTTCGTGCAATTCTAAATAAATTTATAATCAGCAGAACAAGTGCCGTAAATAAAATAATGTGTAGGAATATCCCTATCCCAATTTTAAATACTACTCCCACGAGCCATATTAAAAATAGAAACAGAGTTAACACCCACAGTGCCAGTTGAAAGCCTATATTTTTCACAATGCAAATTTAGGATAAAAGATAAATCTGCAAGTGCAAAAAGTCACAGTAATGCTTTGGAATAATAGACTGGGAATACCGCGGGGTAAATAAGCTCAGTTTCACGCTGAGCCCGCGGAGAAGGCGCAGGGCACGCAGAGAATAAGAAGATAAAGCCGGTTAATAAATGGACCGCAATATAGAATAGTGAGAAGTAAAACGTGAACGGCGGGAAGGAATTGATAAGCGCCGGCTAAAGAAATAAAAGTATTAGGAAGGAAAATGTAAATGCCGCGGAGGAACTCAAAAGTTTCGGGATGGAAAATGAAAGTCGCGGGAAGCAAGTGAAAAACGGCGCGATGTAAATGAAAAGTTGTGCGAAGCATTTAGCAAATGATGGG
>Ga0187812_1000095_pt1 | contig 30648 bp, 32 predicted proteins | sample NC_S_2_FD_130582 | JGI IMG/M metagenome (GOLD analysis project Ga0187812, IMG submission 130582) | Wetland sediment microbial communities from Neuse River Estuary, North Carolina, USA - ASW-S_2 | ecosystem: Environmental > Aquatic > Freshwater > Wetlands > Sediment | place: USA: North Carolina...
CCCTACCAGCCCGGGACCTTCGCCCCTATCCGATGGGACGGCGGTCCGCAGTGTCAGTGCGATGCCGCCTGCGCACCAGGAGACCGCGGCTCCGCCCGCAGCGACGAGGAAGCCGCCGAGACGGCGTGCCGGATGATGAACGCGGCCACCACCTCGACCAGGCCCATGATGATGAACCATATCCCGAGCAGCACGGCCAGCACGGTGACCGACGTGACCGGGGAGGCGGTGACCACGATCCCGGCGATCAGGCTGATCGCCCCGAACACACCCCACCAGACCGAGCCCTCGCGCGGGCCGCCGACCGCGCCGGCCAGCGCCGCTATCCCCTGGACGATCCAGGTGATGCCGATGAGCAGGCCGAACAGCGCCACGGTCAGGTGCAGGTGGCGGATCAGCACCACGCCGATCACGATCAGGAACAAGGCGGAGATGGTCAGCCACAGCCGATGCGGCTCCGCCGGGTCGAATACCCGTACCAGGTGGAACAGGCCGGAGACGATCACGAGAATGCCGACAAGGACGGCGATCACGTTGAGTGAGCCGCTCGGGTGGATGGTGACCACGATGCCCAGCACCAGGGTCACCACGCCAAGCAACAGCGTCGTCTGCCACGTGCTGGCCGCGACCAGCGCCGCGGGGAACTGGTGGGTGTCACGGTCATCGTCTTGCATTGTCCGCGCCTCTCTGCGGTAACTCCCCTGCCGCGGTAACTCCCTGCCCTGACCATGCGCCAGCCCGGCGGCGCGGTCGTCACCCCTGAGGGGTGAGGGATACCAGGCGGCGGAACCGCAGAGTTTGGCTATGACCACACAAAGGCGTCTCGTCGAACAGGGCGCCGCCTGCGCGGCACTCGCCTTGCTCGCCGCGGCCGTCGTGCTGCTGGCGACCGGGGTCGCACGGAACCTGCTGGCGTCCCTGCTGGCACTCGCGGGCCTGCTGATAGCCGTGACGGCGGGATGGTACGCCGTGAGCCGGCGCGGTCCGGCGCGCTGGCTCGCGGCTGCCGTCATGGCGGGCGCGGTGGGGCTGCTTGCGTACGGCATCGTGGCCGCCGGCCTGCGACCGCTGCGCGTCGCGGCGACCCTTGTCTGCGCCGTGCTGTCAGTGGCGTGCGCCCGTGTGGCGCTCCATCGCACGAGCCGGGCATGGCAGCAGGCGTTGCGCGCGCTGCCTGCCGCCCCGCGCCCGGCGCACCCGGTGCTGATCATGAACCCCAAATCGGGGGGCGGGAAGGCGGAGCGGTTCCGGCTCGCGGACGAATGCGCCGCGCGGGGGATCGAAACCGTGCTGCTGCGGCAGGGAGACGATCTGCTCCAACTGGCGCGGGACGCGATCGCCCGGGGCGCGGACGTCATCGGCATGGCGGGCGGAGACGGATCGCAGGCCCTGGTCGCGTCGGTGGCCGCGGAGCACCGGATCCCGCACGTCGTGGTGCCCGCGGGCACCAGGAACCATTTCGCCCTGGACCTGGGCCTTGACCGGGATGACGTGGTCGGCGCGCTCGGCGCGTTCACCGACGGCGTCGAGCGGCGCATCGACCTCGCCGACGTGAACGGCCGGATTTTCGTCAACAACGCCTCGCTCGGGCTCTACGCCAAGATCGTCCAGACCCCGCAGTACCGGGACGCCAAGGTGAAGACCGCGGCCGACCTGCTCCCGGCGCTGCTCGGCCCGGACGCGAAACCGTTCGATCTCCGCTTCAGCGGCCCCGGCGGAACCCGGTATGACAGCGCGCACCTGATCCTGGTGTCCAACAACAGGTACCAGCTTGATCAGCTCGCGGGCCGCGGAACCCGCGAGCACCTGGACCGCGGCATCCTCGGCGTTGTCGCGGCCGGGCACCTGGTAACGGAGTAGTCGTGCCGGGGCGTGCGGCGCGGAGCACCCGTCCCGTCAGGCGGTTGACCGTCAGGCCGCTGACCGTCTGGGCGATGCCGGCCCCGATGATGGAGCCGGCCACGATGTCACCCGGATAATGCACGCCGGTGTGCACCCGGGAGTAGGCCACCGCCCCGGCCAGCAGCCGCAGCGGCAGCGCGAGCGCCGGCAGGTCCTGGCTGACCGAGGCCGCGAAGGCAAACCCCGACGCCGAGTGCCCGGACGGGAACGATCGCGACGATGGCATCTCGACGTGCCTGTCCGCCGGGACCCCTGCGCGGTCCCGGTCCGGCCGCCGCCGCCGGGATACCTGCTTGATCCCGAGGTTCACCACCGCCGACGTGACTCCGATGGTGAGGATCCCGCGCGCGGCCGCGCGCCGTCCCGCCGACCCGCCGAAGGCGGCTATCCCGGCCGCGATGCCGAGCCAGATGCGCGAATCGTCGGCGAGCCGGGACAGCCGCCGGACGGGCTCGTCGAGGTCCGGTGTCGGCGTCGCCGCCACGGCGGCGTAGACGGCGCGGTCGACCTGGCTCAACTGGCGCAGCACCCTGCTGAGCCGGGTGTCCTGCCTCGTGAGCAGATCCGCCAGCCGTTCCCCGACCGGAGGTGCGGCAGGTGCCGGCGATGGCTCCCGGGTGGGCATCTGACCTCGCCTTCGCGGCTGGCTGGAATCGCCGCCTGGTGGATCGACTGACGGGCTGCCCGCGAGCCTACTGCGGCCCGCCTCGCGCCGGACCACCCGCTTCGCGTGATCTCCGCCGCCGCGGTTCACCCTGGCCGGGGGATGCAGACGGCTGTGCGCGGGCGGAGGCTTGGATCTCGCTAGCGAGGCAGGTGATCTGCGATGACGCAAATGACAGGCAGCGCGCCCACAAGGCGCGCACGGAAGCCGAAGGCGGCCGGCGAACAGAAGGTGCTCTCGCCCGCCGAGCGGGCCGAGCTGGGCAAGGCGGCCCGGGCGCGGGTACCACGGGAGAGTCACGCGCTGACCGACTTTCCGGCGAACCGGCCGGACCCGGTCGGCCAGCTCGAACAGCAGGGCGCCCCGCGGATTCCCGAGCTGCTGCCGGTGCGGTACGGCCGGATGCTTATCTCGCCGTTCGCCTACTTCCGCGGCGCCGCGCTGCCGATGGCGAGCGACCTGGCGCGCACTCCGGTGACGGGGCTGACCGTGCAGGCCTGCGGCGACGCGCACCTGTCTAACTTCGGTATCTTCGGCTCGCCGGAACGGCGCCTCATCTTCGACCTGAACGACTTCGACGAGACGCTGCCCGGGCCGTGGGAGTGGGACGTCAAGCGACTGGCCGCCAGCCTCGAGGTGGCCGCTAGGGAAAACGACTTCAGCCGCAAGGAACGCGCGGCCATCGTGGCGGCCGCCGCCGGCCGGTACCGGGAGACGATGCGAACCTTCGCCGGGGCCAGCCACCTGGACGTCTGGTACGCGCGCGCGGACGTGGAGCAGGTACACACGCAAATCGCCGCGCAGCTGACCACCCGGCAGCGCAAGGCCTGGGAGAAGGGCACGGCCAAGGCCCGGGCGGCGGACAGCATGCGGGATCTCGGGAAGCTGACCCAGAAGGTCGACGGCAGGCCGCGGATCGTCGCCGACCCGCCGCTGATCGTGCCGATCCAGGACCTGGCGGGGAGCCGGGCCGACCCGGCGGGAATCGAGGCGGAACTGCGCGGGCTGCTCGGGGAGTACCAGCGGACGCTGGAGACCGACCGCAGGCACCTGCTCGAGCAGTACGACTTCACCGACATGGCCCGCAAGGTGGTGGGCGTCGGCAGCGTCGGCACCCGCTGCTGGATCGTCCTCTTCACCGGGAGAGACGACACGGATCCGCTATTCCTGCAGGTGAAGGAGGCGGAGCAGTCGGTGCTTGCGCGGTTCGCGGGGGCCAGCACGTTCGCCAACGAGGGCCAGCGGGTCGTCGCCGGCCAGCGGCTGATGCAGGCGGTCAGCGACATCTTCCTCGGCTGGAACCGCATCGAGGCCGGCCTGGACGGGAAACCGCACGATTTCTACATTCGCCAGCTGCGCGACTGGAAGTTCTCCCTCGACACCGGCGCGATGATTCCCGACGGCATGCGGCTGTACGCCGAGCTGTGCGGGTGGACGCTCGCCAGGGCGCACGCCCGCTCGGGCGACCGCATCGCCATCGCCGCCTACCTCGGCGGCTCCGCGGCGTTCGACCAGGCGATCGTCGCGTTCGCCGCCAGCTACGCGGACCAGAACGAGCGGGATTATCGCGCGCTGGCCGATGCCGCCGCCTCGGGCCGGATCACCGCTCAATCCGACCTGTGATGACATCGCCCACGGATCCGGGCGCCCGGGCGCGGATGCCGGGCAGGCGGCTCACCGAGCCGCTCGAGGCGCTGGCCCAGCGCGTGGCGCGGCAAGCGGTCGAGCTGGTGGTCGAGGCGCTGGATGTCAACGCGCTGCTCGATCAGGTCGACGTCAACCGGCTGATCGACCGGGTAGACGTGGACCAGCTCGTGGCCCGCGTCGACGTGGACGCGATCCTCGACCGGGTGGACGTGGACAGGCTCGTCGACCGCGTCGACGTGGACGCGCTGCTTGACCGGACCGAGATCCGGTCCGTGCTCAGCAGGTCCTCGAGCACGATCGCCAGCGAAGGGATCGACCTGGTCCGCAGCCAGGCCGTCGGCCTCGACGATTTCATCGCGCGCTGGGTGAGCCGGCTGCGCCGGCGCAGCTATTCGGGACCGCCCGCGCTGCCCGGCTCGCCCGCTCGGCACGGCTCGCCCGCCCTGCCCGGGTCGCCATCCCTGCAGGCGGGGCAATGACCGCCACGGCGGCCGCCAGCGCCGCCGCTGCCCAGCCGCGGCTGCGCGACCACTACGCCGGATTCGCCTCCCGTTTCGCCGGCTACGCCGTTGACCTCGGCGTGAGCACGGGCCTGTTCATGCTCGCCCTCGCGGCCATCTCCTTCGCCGCCAGCGTGCTGACCGGAGACTCGATCCACTGGAACAAGAGCGAGGGATGGGTGGCCGTCGCCTTCGTGGCCTGGCAGTTCGTCTATTACGCCTACTCCTGGGCGGCCAACGGCAAGACATTCGGCATGGCGCTGCTCGGCATCCGGGTGGTCCGGGCGGGCGGCGGCGATGCCGGAGCGGGACGGGCCGTGCTGCGCACGCTGGCGTTCCCGCTGAGCTTCCTGCTGCTCGGACTCGGGTTCGCCGGCATCGTGCTCGGCCGTGACCGCAGGGCCCTGCACGACGTGATAGCGGGCACCGCCGTCATCTATACGTGGGACGCCCGCTCGGCACGGCTCGGCTTCCTGCACCGTGATGGCCCCGGCGGATGAGGGGGGCCGCATCACCCTCCACGGGGGATGCGGCCCCCCTCATCCGTGACCCAGGATCGTGTGCTGCATCAGATGGAGGAATCTCGTGGGAATTTCCACCTACGCGCAGGCGGCCCCGTCGGGAACGGTCCTGACCATATCCGGCCAGATCGATGGGGATTCCGCCGCAGCCTTCGAAGAGCTGCTGCTCAAGGCGACCAGGGCACATCGCCCGCCGCTGTTGCTTGACCTGTCCCGGATCGAATCGATGGACCGCACCGGTCTCGCGGCACTCATGACGATCAGGAACCTCACCGCCGCCCGGGACTGCAGGCTCCGCGTCATCGCCGCCTCCGCGTCGGTCCGCACGCTGCTTTGCCTGGCCGGCGCCGAGCACATCCTCGACGAGACTCCGCGCCGTGCACGCGCCGGCGTAGCGGCGTCGGCGTAGCAGCCCCGGCCCGCGCGGCCGGCGTCACTGGGCGCGCGCGATCCCGCCCAGCAGCTCGTCGACGACACGGGCGGCGAAGCCCGGCTCCGCGGGCGCGGGGTCATGGTTGCCGCGGGCCATCACGGCGCCGGTGAGCATGAGCATCGCGACCTCGATGTCGGTGTCGGGGCGCAGCTCGCCGGTGGCGACGCCGTGGCGGAGCACCGACCTGATCAGCTCGCGGCGCGGCTCCACCACCTGCTCCTTGTACCGCTTGACCAGCCGCGGATAGCGCTGCCCCTCCCCGTGCATCAGCGCGAACTGACGCGCGTACCTGGGGTCCTCGGCGTCGGCCGCCATCACGTCGAGCATCGCGATCAGGTCCTCGCGCACCGACTCGCCGCGCGGCTCGGGCAGCGGGCTCTTCAGCGACGCGAAGGCCGCGATCAGCAGGTCTTCCTTGCCCGGCCAGCGTCGGTACAGCGTGGCCTTGCCCACTCCGGCGCGCGCCGCGACGTCCTCGCAGTGCACGCCGTCCACGCCGCAGTCGGCGATCGCCTCGAGGCAGGCGTCGAGGATCGCCTGTTCGGCCCGCTCGCTGCGCGGCCGCCCAGGGCGCCGCGTGGTCTCCCGTTCGGGATCCCGGTCAGCGTCCTGGGCGGCGACCGCCGCGCTGGCCGCCGCGTCGGCCTCGACGCGGTCAGCTTGCGTGCGCATGGTTCTCGTTACCTTCTTCGGATTACCTCTCGGAGAGCTCGCGGTTGGCCGCGAGCTCGCGCTCGGCCGCCGCCACTTCCGCGGCGACCAGTTCTTCGATGTTAGGCCGCTGACGGCCCGGCATCCAGCGCATCACCACGAGGCCGCCGAGCACGGCGATACCCGCCGCGACCAGCGTCGTTAGCCGCATCGCGTCGACGAACGCCACGTTCGCCGGGTCGAGCAGGAACCTGCCCGCGTGCCCGAGCTGCTCGGCCACCGCCTGGGTGGCCGAGATGGACTGCCCCGCCGTGTCGCGCGCCCCGGCCGGCAGCTGAGCCAGCGTCGGGGACATCGTGCCCCGATAGGACTGGGCGAGGATCGAGCCGAGCACGGCAACGCCGAGCGCGACCGCGACCTGCCGGGCCGTGTTGGTCAGCGCGGAGCCCGCGCCGGCGCGTTCCCTCGGCAGCACGTCCATGACCGCCGCGGTCGCGGCGGGCATGGCGACGCCGATGCCCGCGCCCTGGATGCCGAACAGCACGGCGAGAATCCAGATCGGCGAGGCCGTCCCGAGGAACGAGTACCCGCCGATCGCCAGCGCGTTGAGCAGCATCCCGCCGACGCCGACGGCCCTGGCGCCGTACCTGCTGACCAGGCTCGCGCTGCGCGGGGCCATGATGAACTGGCCGAGCGCGAACGGGACGGTCAGCAGGCCGGCGGTCAGCGGGGTGTAACCGCGGACGTTCTGCAGGTAGAAGCTGGTGAAGAAGTAGACGCCGCCCATGCCGAAGAACAGCAGCGTGATCGCCCCGACGGAGGCGGACAACCGCCGGTCGCGGAACAGCCGCACGTCGAGCGAGGGGTGGTCGATGCGGCTCTCGTACCAGGCGAACAGGGCCAGCACGGCCAGGCCGCCCAGGGCCGGGCCGAGAACGCCGGCGCTGGTCCAGGACGCGCCGTCACCGCCCTGCACGATCCCGTAAACGAGCAGCACCAGGCCGATGATGGAGCCGAGCACGCCGAGGTAGTCGATCCTGCCGCGTTCCGGGTTGCGCGACTCGGGGACGAGGGCGAGCACCGCCGCCGCGCCGATTACCGTCACGGGGACGTTGATCAGGAAGACCGAGCCCCACCAGAAGTGGGCGAGCAGCAGGCCGCCGAGCACCGGGCCGATAGCCACGCCGATGCCGACCGCCGACGCCCAGATGCCGATGGCGCGCGCCCGCTCCTTAGGCTCGAAGACGTTGGAGATGATGGAGAGGGTCTGCGGCATCACCGCGGCGCCGCCCAGGCCCATCGCCGCGCGGGCCGCGATCAGCTCACCCGGCGAGTGCGAGTAGGCGGACAGCAGCGACCCGAGGCCGAACAGCGCGAGCCCGATGATGAGCATCCGCTTGCGGCCGATCCGGTCGCCGACCACGCCAAAGGTGAACAGCAGCCCGGCGAACACGAGCGTGTAGGAGTTGATAGCCCATTCGAGCTGGCTCTGGCTGGCGCCGAGGCCCCCGACCGGGCTCGCGATCGTCTTCAGCGCCACGTTGAGCACGGTGTTGTCGATGACGATGGCGAGCAGCCCGACCACGAGCACGCTGAGGATGACCCAGCGCCTGCGTTGAATCGTCGATGCGTCCATTGGTCCCTTCAAGGACTCGGAAAACTTGGGGAGCGCGGCGCCGGAGCGCTCGCGCTATCGATACGGAACCGACTCGTATCGGAATCTATTCCGGCTTGAAGGGCCGATCTTCTCGGCTGACGATCCTTGCGCTACAACGCCACGTCGGCCTGGCGAATTTCGCCCGTCGAGGGCTTGATCAGCAGGGACAGCACGACCGTGGCATGCTCGCCGGCCAGTTCCACGCTGACGGAGGCGGTGCCGTCCCCGGCGCGGTACGCGCCCGGGGCGGACGGCCCCGCCCAGGCGGCGGCCATGAGCAAGCGGCGGCGCAGCAGCCCCGCGTCCGTGCCCGGTGCCACGGGAAGGGACGCCGGCCACTTCGGGGACCCGGTGTTCATCCAGGTGACGATGGACTCCAGGACCCGGGCGAGGACCGAGTCCGCGGCCGGCGGCACCGCGAGCGTCAGCGACTGCACCCGCGGCGGCCGCTCCGGGTTGAGCAGGATCTGCGCCTGCACGGTTCCCCCGGGGCCGGTCAGCCACCACCGCCGGTGCGCCGGGGTGTCCGACTCCGCCGCCCGGCTGTCGTCGGCGCGGAAGTGCCCGATGCGCTGCCTGATCAGCTCCAGGGCGTGCCGCCGCTCCGGGTAAGGCGCGTCGAGCGCGACGTTCTCGCTGAACAGCGCGTCCGCCGCCGCGTCGTCCCAGGACCCGAGCAACCGGGTCACCGCGGCGGCGGCCGCCAGCGTCTCTGGCCAGGGCGCCCCGGCCGCCGGGACGGGCGTGGCGGACGGCGCGGACGGGGAGTCGGGATCCGCCGGCGACAGCGCCACGTGGTAGGAGGCTGGGCGCGGCAGCAGGGCCTCCAGCACCAGGCCGGCCAGCATGGACATCGGCGCGTACGTGCCGTTGCCCAGCGCGATCACGCCGAGGCCGGTCGCCGGGTGCCAGCGCATGTTGCTGCCGAAACCCGGGTACCCCCCGCTGTGACTGACCACCCGGCCCAGCGCCGGATCCTCGTCCACGAACAGGCCGAACCCGTAGTACGCCGGCGAGCCGGGCAGCCCGCCGGGGAGCCGGTCCGGCGAGCGCCAGCCGGTCACCGCCTGCGGCTGCTGCATCTCCCGCCGCGACGCGCGGCGCAGCGGGTGCGTGCCGTCGGCGTCCGAGCCGCCGCCGGGCGGGAACGCCGCCGCGAACCCGGCCACCCACCGGGCCAGGTCCCGGACGGACGAGAACACCCCGCCCATCGGCGCGAACGCACCGTACGGGTCGAACGGCAGCTGCTGCCAGCCCGCGGGGCCGCGGCGGTAGCCGCGGGCCAGCCCGCCCGTGTTTGATGGGCCAGCCGCGAACTCGGCCGCGTCGAAGCCCGTCCTTGTCATCCCGAGCGGCGCGAGCAGCCGCGTCCGCACGAACTGCGCGTACTCCGTCCCCGACGCCGCGGTCACAACCCGGCCGAGGATGGCATAGCCCAGGTTGGAGTACTCGAACCGGGTGCCCGGCGCCCAGTTGAACCGCACCCCGCCGGCCAGCAGCGTGCCGAACTCGTCCGCCGGAAGGCCTTGCTGCCGGTCGCCCCACGGGTCGTCGGTGGGGAACCCCGCCGTCATCGTCAGCAGATGCCTGATCGTCACCCGGTCGGAGTCCGGTGTCACCGGCAGCCAGCCGGCCAGCTCCGGTACGTACTTCTCCGCCGGGTCGTCGAGCGCCAGCCGCCCTTCGTCGCGCAGCAGCAGGATCGCCGACGCGGTGAAGCTCTTCGACATCGACGCGATCCTGAAGACCGTGTCCGCGTCCGGCGGCGGCCCGCCCTCGCCGCGTGCGCCGAAGCCGGCGCAGTGCACGAGGACGCCGTGGGAGACGACGCCATAGGAGATCGCGGGCTGACCGCCACGGTCGAAGTAGTGACTGACGATGGAGTCGACGGCCGCGAAGTCACTGCACACCCGATCAGTTTCCCACGCCCCTGGCGTACGATTGTCGATGCGTCCGGGTACGCCGCTGGGGCGACTCGAGACTTTGGAGGTTCTGACAATGCCGTCGCAAGACACTGAGCCGCTGTATGGCGGCCGCCGTCCGGGCCGCGTCACGGTCAGGGACATCGCCGCGGCGAAGGCGCGCGGTGAGAAATGGCCGATGCTCACCACCTACGACGCGCTGACCGCGGGGATCTTCGATGAGGCCGGAATCCCGGTACTCCTGGTCGGGGATTCGGCCGGCAACGTGGTGTTCGGCTACGACACCACGATCCCGGTCAGCGTCGACGACCTGATCCCGCTGACCGCCGCCGTGGTGCGCGGGTCGAAGCGGGCGATGGTGGTGGCCGACCTGCCGTTCGGCTCCTACCAGGCGTCACCGACCGCGGCGCTGCAGGCCGCCGTCCGGTTCATGAAGGAGGCGGGCGCGCACGCCGTGAAGCTGGAAGGCGGCATGCGGGTCGCGCACCACGTGGAGGAGCTCGTCGCAGCCGGCATCCCGGTCATGGGGCACCTGGGCCTGACCCCGCAGTCAGTGCACGCGTTCGGCGGCTTCCGGGTCCAGGGCCGCGGCGAGGCCGGCGAGCGACTGCTGCACGACGCCAAGGCACTGGAGGCGTCCGGCGCGTTCGCGGTGGTGCTCGAGGGCATCCCGTCGGCGCTCGGCGCGCGGATCACCGAGGCGCTGCACATCCCGACGATCGGCATCGGCGCCGGCCCGGACTGCGACGCGCAGGTCCTGGTCTGGCAGGACATGGCCGGCCTGTCCCCGCGCTCGCCCAAGTTCGCGAAGCGGTACGCGGACCTGGCCAGCGTGCTGCGCACCGCGGCGAGCGAGTTCGCCGCCGACGTCGCCTCCGGCGCCTTCCCGACGGAGGAGTACTCCTACCGCTGAGAAGTAACGCTTCTCTGTAGAACTGGGGCTACTGGCTGGCGTGGAGGTCAGCGCTGAGGCCCGCCCATGTGCCGGGGCGGGTGATGGCCTCGACGGCCCCGGTGACGCTGTTGCGGCGGAATAGCAGCCCCGGCCGCCCGCTCAGGTCCCGGGCTTTGGCTTGCCCGCCTCCGGGGAGCGCGACGATTGTCCCGGCTGTCAGGTACAGGCCGGCCTCGACGACGCAGTCATCGCCCAGCGAGATGCCCAGTCCCGAGTTCGCGCCAAGCAGGCACCGCTCGCCGACGGAGATGACGTGGGTGCCGCCGCCGGACAAGGTGCCCATGATGGACGCCCCGCCGCCGATGTCGGTTCCGGCGCCGACGACCACGCCCTGGCTGATCCGGCCTTCCACCATCGCGGGTCCCAGTGTGCCGGCGTTGAAATTGACGAAGCCCTCGTGCATGACGGTCGTCCCCTCGGCCAGGTAGGCGCCCAGCCTGACCCGGGCCGCGTCGGCCACCCGCACGCCGCTGGGGACCACGAAGTCCAGCATCGGGGGGAACTTGTCCACGCCGCGGACCGCGACATGCAGGCCCTGGCCGAGCGCACGCCGCCTGACCGCGTCGATCTCGCTGACGGCGACCGGTCCCAGGGACGTCCAGCAGACGTTGGGCAAGACCGTGAAGATCCCGTCCAGGTTGATCGAGTTCGGGCGCACCAGGCGGTGGGACAGCAGGTGCAGCCGCAGGTACGCGTCCGCGCTGTCGGCCGGAGGCAGGTCGAGGTCAGCGATCCCACAGGACCGCCGGCTCACCCGCACCGCCCGGACCTGGTCTTCGTATTCGTCCGGAATGGCCGGACTTTCGCGGCCGGCGCCCGTGGGCGTCCCGAGCCGGGGCGCCGGAAACCAGAAGCACAACGCGGCGCCGTCCTGCCCGGCGGTCACAACCGCGTCACCCCACGCCGACTCACCCACGGTGCGAACCTACCGCAGCCCCGGGCCGCGGATCAGCCCGCCGCCGCGCGCAGCTGGGGCAGGACCTCCTTGCCGATCATCTCGATCGCGGCCAGCGGATCCTCCGACATCACCTGAATCGAGACGATGTCCGCGCCAACGTCGGTGACCAGCGGGTGGTAGGCCTCGATCAGGCCGGCCGCGTCGGGGACGACCGCGTAGCTGGAGAGCACCTCGGCCGGGTCCATCTCGTCCGCTTTCATCCGCAGTTCGGCGGGGTCGGTCGCCTCGAGGCGGCCGGGGGCGCGCAGGCCGCGCATGGAGGACAGCGCGTGCCAGGCCTCGGACGGGCCGTCGGCCAGCACCGTCCACCTCGTGGCGAGCACCAGGTGCTCCTTGCCTGCCGCCGTCGCCGCCTCGCGGTAGGGCTCGATGACCTTGGCCACCGTGTCCGCCGGGTCCTTGACGCTGCTGATCAGGCCGTCGGCGTAGGTGCCAGCGAACTGCGCCGACTTGGGGCCGCCGGCCGCCATCAGGACGGGGAGCCTGCCCGCCGGCGGCGAGTAGAGCTTGGCGGTCTCGGTCGTGTAGTACTGGCCGTGGAAGGTCACCTTCTCCCCGGCGAACAGCCGGTGGATGATCTCCAGGGCTTCTTGCATGCGGGCCTGGCGTTCGCCGTAGCCGGGGAACGGGAAGCCGAGGGGCCGCTCGTTCAGCGCCTCGCCGGTGCCGACGCCGAGGAGCAGCCGGCCGTCGGACAGCCGGTCGGTCGTCGCGGCCATCTGCGCGACGAGCGCGGGGTGGTAGTGGAACAGCGGGCAGGTGACCGCGGTGCCCAGTTGCACGCTCGCCGTCTCGGCAGCCACCGTGCCGAGCCATGACCAGACGAACCCGGCCGCGGAGGTGTCGTCCACCCAGGGGTGGAAGTGGTCGCTGCCGAGGACCACGTCGAAACCTGCCTCCTCGGCGGCCACGGCCTGCGTCACCAGGTCTTCGGGCTGGTATGACTCGTGACTGCACAGCCAGGCGAACTTCATCTACGCCTCCATCGTCGTTTCGGTCTTATCGATCCTCTCATTCGTGGTGTCGCCGGGGGCGGGGGGTGTATCCGCGCGCGTCGGTGCCCTCTCGGGGCACCGAACACGCGCGACTACACCCCGGCGCCCCCGCTTTTCCTGTCATAGGGGGCGTGCGAATCACGGCCTGTAGAGGCATGCTTTTGTACGTGGATGCTGACCAAGTCGCTACGCTGCGTGCATTGCTCGCCGGGTCTCCGTGGCTGGAGCAGGCGCGCTTGCTTGGGCGGGCGCTGCGGACCACGCCCAAGTCTGTCGGCGGGCTGCTCGTGGTGGGGACGCCTGACTATGAGCCTTGGCATGTCACCGCCCACTTGGATGACGAGGCGCGGCTGGCCGGGATCCCCGAGTTGACGCCCACCTTGGTGCGGTGGGCGCCGCCGGTGGGGGCGCCGTCGCACCTGGCCGTCGGGCTGGGCCGCCTCGAGGCGGCGCGGCGCGGCGAGACCCTCTTCGTCGTCGCGGAGGACACCGCCCCAGTTCCGCTTCTCGAGAGAGTGAATGACGCCCGGCACGTCGGGGCCACCATTCTGGCTCTCGACGAGGGGGACCCGGAACTAGACGCCCTAGCCCACGAGTCACTCACGGTTCCGGAGTCCCTGTCGTTCGACGCGGGCCAGCACCTGGTCTCCGCCGCCGCCGGCGAGCGCGACAGCGCGAGCGCCGCCGCGGGCGGCCGAAGCCTCCGGGCCCGCCTAGCCCGTTTCCTGGACACGGTAACCGGCCCGACGGCCTAACGAGCGCCGTGGTCATCCCACGACCAAGCCCGCAGCCTGGTACGAGGATAGCGTCCTGTGACCCGTGGTTCGACGGACGGGATGGCTCCTCCACTTCGCATCACTTTTGGTCCCTAGAACTAGGACAAACAGGGCACCAAAGGGACCAAAAGTGATGTAAAGACGAAAAGTGATACGAAGTCGCCGGCTGGGATGCCGGCGACCGAGGCCTTCGGCCACGGTTAGCGGAAACGATAGGGGCGTGTGATACGTCAGTGGTAAATGGTGGCTGCCGACGATGGCAGTGTGCGCGCTGCGGGGCCCTCGATGGCGGAACCGGGCGCGCCGTGGCGGACTGCGAGGACGCGGTACCCCGATCGGCAGGAGCCGGGGGCGCTGTGGCGGATTGGCGGGGCGCGTGTTACGTCAGTGGCCACTGTGACGTCGCGCGATACCCCATAGGGCAGAAGCGGGGGCGCCGGGGGTGTCAGCCGCGCGTGTTCGGTGCCCCGAGAGGGCACCGACGAACGCGCGGGGACATCCCCTCGCCCCCGCGATCCCACGGTTAACGCGGGTGGGACCCACGAGCGAAAGGTAGGCGACGTCCGGGGGGTGGAGGAATTACGCGTCCAGAGACAGCACCATCGTCGGCCGCTCGATGACGTGGTCATCGCGCAAAGGCCGGACCGCGGTCCCGATCGCGAAGAACTCCGTCGTGTGCGAGCCCCACGTGTGGCTGTGCTGCCGCAGTTGCACGCCGACGATCCCTTCCGCGTGCAGCGCCTCGGCTTCGGCCTGCATCCGGGACATGGCCAGCTCCCGCGCGTCGTACAGCGCCTGGGTGAACTGCTCGATCTCCACGTTGCGCCCGATGTTGCCGATCTTCGAGCCCATGCGCTGGTGCGCGATGTGGTAGACGCACGAGCCCATCACCATGCCCAGCGGCGCGTAACCCGCCCGGATCAGCGTCCAGAAGTCCTGGCCGGACAGGTCGGAGGTGAACGGCTGGTTCTTGTTGTTCCGCCAGTTGCTGACGCCGCCGCCGCCCGCGCCCGGCTCGGCCTTGACCGCGGTGCCCACCGCGATGAACTCCGCGATGTCCGCGCCGAACTCCTTCATCTCCACGTCGAGCCGCACACCGACGATGCCGTCGGCCTTCAGCGCGTCGGCCTCGGCCTCCATCCGCGACATCGCCAGCTCGCGCGCGTGGTACATCGCCTGGGACAGCACGTCCAGCTCCTGGTTGCGGCCCCACCGGCCGATCTGCAGCCCGACGTGGTAGATCGACGAGCCCAGCACCAGGCCGAGCGGCCGGAACCCGGCCTCCCTGACCAGGAGGAACTCGTTCACCGACAGGTCGGAGGTGAAGATCGACCCGGCCTTGCCCGGCTGCAGTTCAGCGAGCCGCTTGATGGCGTCCTGCGGGACGCCCGCTACCCCGAGCCCGGTAGTGGTCTGCTGGTCGGTCATGGCGTCCTCAATCTTCTAGGTAGGCAGAGCTACGCGTTCCTGTTAGCGCGGATATCGACGCGCGCGGCCTGCCGCCGCTGCGGGTCGAGAGACATGATGGCCAGCGGAGACGGCACGGTACGTTCGGAATGATCGGAGAACCGCACGATCGCGGTACCGACGTTGATCGCCTCGACCACATGATCGTGGCCGCCTTCCTGCGCCGGGCACTCGCGCTCGCGGACCCGGAAGCTCATGTCGGCGACCACCACGCCCTGCGCGCCGACGCGCTTGACGTCGGCGGCCAGCTGCGTCCTGGCGTCGTGCCGCGCGTCGTTGACCAGCTCGGTGTACCCGGTGACCTCCGCGTTCCCCGCGCCCCACCGGGTCTGGCCGCGGGTGACCCAGTCGTCGTGGCGGGCCGCGACCGAGATGCCGAGCACGAGCCCGGCCGGCATCCAGCCCTTCATCACCAGCTTGGCGAAGTCCTGGCCGGACAGGTCGGAGGTGAACGGGTGGCGCAGCGGCGGGGCGCCCGGCGCGCGCACCGCGGTGCCGATGGCCTTGAACTCGAGGCCACCCGACGGGAACGGCCCGATCGAGAGGCGGACGCCGACGACGCCGTGCCCGCCGAGTTCGGCGCACTCGGCCACCATCCGGTTGATCGCGGTGCGCCTCGCCTCGTACAACGTCTGCACCAGCGGCCCGAACGATCCGTAGCCGCCCCGGCTGGACACCTGCGTCTGCGCGCCGACCATCGGCGCCCAGCCGCCGTACCCGACCCCGTAGCTGCCCCACGCGCCCGGACAGCCGTAGCCGCCGGTGTACCCGATGTTGTACACGGCCGCGCCGAGCACCTGGCCGACGGCCGCGAAGCCGGCGGACCTGATCGCGGCGAACTCGTCGGAGGTGAGCGCCGAGCCCCAGGTGCCGCTGCCGCGGATCTCGGCCATCCGCGCTTCGGCGACGGGCGGCAATTCGTTGCTCACGACCTCTAGCCTAGCTCCGGCTCCGGCATGGCCGGCGGGTCCCGCGTTAGTCCTTCGTTAGTCCGGCGCTAGTCCTGCGCTAGTCCTGCGCGTCCCACTCCTCGTTGCGCTCCTTCACCTTCTCCAGCGCACGGGCGGCCTCTTCCCGCGTCGGGTAGGGGCCGAGCAGGTCCTTGCCCGGGCACGTCGTGTCCGGGCCCTCGACCGTGTTGTGCCTCGTGCAGAACCACCATTGCTGCTGGGAGGTACTCATGGACATTAGACTCCCAGAACATGGCCACCTTGCTCCACCCGGGCCGGCTTTCCCCCACCCGGCAGGTCCCCGCGAACATCCCCCGCCCCGAGTACGTCGGCAAGAAGCGGCCCACGCTTGGCGAGCCCGACGTCAAGGACGCCGACACGATCGCGCGGATGCGGGTGGCCTGCAAGCTGGCCGCGCAGGCCCTGGAGGAAGTGGGCCGGCACGTGCGGCCGGGCGTGACCACCGACTACCTGGACACCGTGGGGCACGACTTCCTCGTCGCCCACGGCGCGTACCCGTCGACGCTCGGCTACCGCGGCTACCCCAAGTCGCTGTGCACCTCGCTGAACGAGGTCATCTGCCACGGCATACCCGACGACACGGTCATCGCCGACGGCGACATCATCAACATCGACATCACGGCGTTCATCGGCGGGGTGCACGGGGACACCAACGCGACATTCCTGGCCGGAAACGTGTCCGAGGAATCCCGGCTGCTCGTCGAGCGCACCCACGAGGCGATGATGCGCGGCATCCGCGCCGTCGCCCCCGGCAGGCCGCTGAACGCCGTCGGCCGGGTCATCGAGTCCTATGCCCGCCGGTTCGGCTACGGCGTGGTGCGCGACTTCACCGGGCACGGCATCGGGACCACGTTCCACTCCGGGCTGGTCGTGCCGCACTACGACGACCCGGACAACGAGGTGGTGATGGAGACGGGGATGACGTTCACCATCGAGCCGATGCTCACCCTGGGCACGATCAAGTACGACATCTGGCCGGACGGGTGGACCGCGGTCACGCGCGACCGCAAGCGGACCGCCCAGTTCGAGCACACCGTTCTCGTGACCGAGGACGGTCACGAGATCCTGACGCTGCCGTAGTGAGCGCTTCCGAGTTCGACGCGGATACCCGGCTGTCCGGCGAGGGTCCGGCGTTCGAGACCGCCCTGCCCGCCGACTGGGGCGGCGGGCCCGGCGTCAACGGCGGCTTCATGCTCGCGCTGTGCACCCGCGCGCTGGCGCGCGTGCTGCCGTTCCCCGACCCGCTCGTCGTCTCGGGCTTCTACCTGCGGCCTGGCACCGCCGGCCCGGCCCGGGTGACGACCGAGGTGATCCGTTCCGGTAAGACGACGGCCTTCGGCCAGGCGCTGTTGTGGCGGGACGGCAAGGAGGTGCTGCGCACCACGGCCGCGTTCACCGACCTGGCGCAGGCCGGCGCGCGGTCGCCCGGCCCGGATTTCACCGACGGAGCCGCGCCTGACCTGCCCCCGCCGGACGAGTGCTTCGGGTTCGAGCCGGGGGGCGTGCGCGAGGTGTCCATCGCCGACCACTTCGACTACCGGAGGAGGGCCGCCCCCGGCTGGCTGCGCGGGCAGCCGACCGGGAACCCGCGGTATGAGTTCTGGATGCGGTTCCGCGACGGTCGCGCGCCTGACCTCATGTCGCTGCCGCTGTTCGTCGACGCGGCCGCGCCGGCGGTGCTCGAGATCGGCGCGCTCTCCACCACCGTCGAGCTCACCGTGCACCTGCGCGCCCGCCCGGCCCCCGGCTGGCTGGCCTGCCGGACGTGGACGAAGTACGTCGGCGGCGGCTACCACGAAGAGGACTTCGAGGCCTGGGATTCGGCTGGCGCGCTGGTCGCCCAGTCGCGGCAGCTCGCGCTGCTGCTCGGCTGAGGTCCGTATCGTTATCCCGAACGTACGGTTGATGACCCTGGGGAGCCATTCATTGATCGAGGCGGTCGTGTTCGACCTGGACGGCGTGCTCATCGACTCCGAGCCGGTGTGGGAGGAGGTGCGCCGTTCGGTGGTGGCCGCCCACGGCGGGCACTGGAACCCCGACACGCAGGACCGGCTGATGGGGATGAGCACCGCCGAGTGGTCGGCGTACCTGTCGGCGGACCTGGGCGTCCGGCTGTCGCCCGCTCAGGTGGCGGACGCGGTCATCGCGGCGATGGCGGCGCGGTACCGGTCGCACCTGCCGCTGCTGCCCGGGGCCGTGGACGCGGTGCGCCTGATGGGGTCGCGGTTCGTTATCGGGTTGGCGAGCTCGTCGCCGCGGTCGCTGATCGGTGCCGTGCTCGACGCGTCGGGGCTGCGGTCCCTGTTCGCGGCGGTGGTGTCCACGGAGGAGGTCGCGCGCGGCAAGCCCGCCCCGGACGTGTACCTGACGGTGGCTGGTCAGCTGGGCGTGACTGCTGATGTCTGTGCGGCCGTGGAGGACTCGTCGAACGGGCTGCGTTCGGCGGCCGCGGCGGGGTGCGCGGTGATCGCGGTGCCGCGGCCGGCGTATCCGCCGGCGCCCGGCGCGCTCGCGTCCGCCCGGCTGGTGCTGCCTAGCCTGACGGAGCTGACCGTCGGCGCGGTCGCGGCCCTCAGCACGCCGTAGCCCCGCGGCCCGCCGCCCGCGAACGTGGTCGATGGCCCATCGACCACGTTGGGATCAGTGAGCGGCAGGGACGAGGACGGTGATGAAGTCTCTCGTCCAGCCGGTGAGGTACTGGGTGGCGGGGCGGTGCTGGCCGGGCAGGCCGGCGCTGAGCGCTCCGCCCGGGCGCCCCGCGGTGTCGAGTTGCACCCACTCGGGGTTGATGTCGAGTTCCATGGCGGTCCGCGCGCCGCTGCGGGCCAGCGCCTCGGCCAGGTCGGCGGGCGAGGTGGACATGCTCGCCGCGTACATCAGCTCGCCGGCCGCGTTCTCGCCGAGCGCGGAGCGCGCGACGTACTCGGCGTTCCCGAGCGTGCCGCCCCACCGCCACCACCGGGCCGACTCCGCGGTCGGCTTGCCGTCGGCGACGAGCGCCCAGAGGTTCTGCCGGACGCTGTAGACGGCCTCTCCGGGAACGGGCACGCCGCGCCCCCAGACGCCGACCGACGCCTGGCCGGACGTGTCAATCACCAGGCTGGCCAGGCCCGCGCGGATGGCCCGGACCACGTGGCCCTCCTGCTCGTAGCCGCCGGCCAGCGACGCCAGCTTGAACCCGCCGTTGAACGCGGCGAGCAGCCGTTTACGTTCGGGACCGGCGACCGCCGGGCCGGCGCGCACAGGGCCGGCGAGCGGTCCGGGGTCCTGGCTGCCGTCGTGCAGCGCGTACTGCACGGGGCCGCGGAAGGTGGCGACGGTGATCACCGACCCGTCCGCGGTGGTGACCTGGGAGAACGTCACCGTGACCGGTCCGGCCTCCGGGACCGCGCGGCCCGCGGCCCCGGCCCACGCGAGGTGCGCCTTCGCGGCCGGGCGCCCCCCGGCCAGGGGCCCGGCTGACACGCGGATGACCGCCTCGCGGGAAGACGGGTGGGCCGCGCCGCATCCGGCCAGGGCGATGACGGCCGCCAGCAGGCCGGCCAGCAGAAGGGTCGACTTCACTGGTACATCTTGGCGGAAAAGGATCTGCCGATCGCGCAATCAACCCTCTCGATTGGGTATGGATTGCGCGATCGGCAGGCCCCCGATCTGGGTTGAGCCCGCGGTGCGGGCGGTTAGGCGTCGCGCTTGCGGAACAGGTACCCGCCGACCACCAGGAACACGGCGGCCCAGACCAGCGTCACCCCGAACTCCGGCCAGGCCGACCACAGGTGCGGGTTGGTCGGGCCGATGGTCACCGAGAGCACCCGGCCGGCCTCGTCGGGGAAGAACCGCATGATGTCCCAGCGCCAGGTGTCCGGCAGGAGCTGGATGATGATCGGGATCACGAACATCAGGCCGATCGCGGAGGTGATCGCGCCAGCCGTGTGCCTGATGATCGTGCCGAGCCCGAAGGCGATCACCGCGACGGACGTGACGAACAGCGCGGAGCCGATGATCGCGGTGAGCACCGTGCCCGGGGAGATCACGTCGGTGCCGCTGAACGTCACGACGGGCGGCTGTCCGCTGCCGGGGCCGCCCGGGGGCGGGCTCATGTTGGCGTTGGCCGGGATCGTGACGGAGTGGAACAGCGAGGCGCTCACGCCCGAGCCGGACAGCAGCGCCTGGCCGACGAAGAACGCGATGAACGAGGTCACCACCGTGACGACCAGGGTAACGGCGGTGAAGACGATCAGCTTCGCCGCGAACACGTTGCCGCGGCGGGGCATCGCGGTCAGCGAGGTGCGGATCATCCCGGTGGAGTACTCCGAGGTGATGACGAGCGCGCCCAGCACGGCCACGACGAGCTGGCCGAGCTCGAAGAACCCGCCGAGCACCGACTGCGTCGAGTCAAGCCCGGCCTTGTTCTGCGGGTTGCCGTGCAGGTTGGATGTGATGGCAGCCCCGGCGATGGCCGCGATGCCCACGCTGACGACGATCAGCGCCAGGATCGTCCAGTACGTGGAGCGGACCGAGCGCAGCTTGGTGAACTCCGAGCGGATCGTTCCGGCCAGCCCGGCCCGGCCCGTCGCCGCCGGCAGCGTAGACAGCCGCAGGCGCGGGGCGGAACCTGGTGCGGTAGTGGTAGCCATCGGTCAGACCCCGCTTCCGATCGTCGCGACACCGGGGACCACCTCGGCGTGGTATTCCACGCTGTCCGCGGTCACTTCCATGTACGCCTCCTCCAGCGAGGCCCGCAGCACGGTCAGCTCGTGCAGCCGGATGCCCTGTTCAAACGCGATGTCGCCCACCACGTCTGTGGTCATCCCGCGCACTACCAGCGTCCCGTCGCTCTCGGTGGTGGCGCTGCCGCCCTTGGCGGCCACGGCGAGCACCAACTGGTCCGGGGACGGGGTCCTGACCCGCACCGCCGACCCGGCCGCCCGGGCGATGAACTCGGCCATCGTGCAGTCGGCGATGAGCTTGCCCCTGCCGATCACGATCAGGTGATCCGCGGTGTTCTCCATCTCCGACATCAGGTGGCTGGACACGAAGACCGTGCGGCCCTCGGCCGCCAGCGCCTTCATCAGGTTCCTGATCCACAAGATGCCCTCGGGGTCAAGCCCGTTGACCGGCTCGTCGAACATGAGCACGTGCGGGTCGCCGAGCAGCGTCGCCGCAATGCCGAGCCGCTGGCTCATGCCGAGGGAGAACCCCTTGGACCGCTTGCGCGCCACCTCGGAAAGCCCGACAAGCTCAAGCACCTCGCCGACCCGCTTGGCGGGCAGGTTGTTGGTCTGGGCCAGGCACAGCAGGTGGTTATAGGCGCTGCGGCCCCCGTGCACCGCCTTGGCGTCGAGCAGTGCGCCGACCTCGCGCATCGGGTATGCCAAATCGTGGTATTCCCTGCCGTCCACCGTGACCGAGCCCGCGTCCGGGTAGTCAAGTCCGAGGATCAGCCGCATCGTGGTGGTCTTGCCAGCGCCGTTCGGGCCGAGGAAGCCAGTCACCCTGCCCGGCTCGATCCCGAACGACAGGTCGTTCACGGCGACCTTATCGCCATATCGTTTCGTGAGGCCCCGTACCTCGATCATGGGAGATTGTCCTCTCTGCTTTTAGAGACAACCCCAGTGTGGCCGGCGGGGCGACCGGCCGGCGTCGGCCATAGTGATGATTCCGGTCTACTCCCCCGGGGGGATGCCGGGGATGCCGGGGACGCCGGCGGCCCGGTGCAGGGTCACCGAGTACCCGTGGCCGGCGCCGGTGACCCGGTGCCTCACGGGCGGGCCGTGTCGCGCGGAAGTGCCGTGACGCGCGGGGGCGCCGTGGACCCTGACCCGGCCGGGGCGCAGCGGGCGGCCCGCCTCCGCGGCCTCGCCGGCTAGCGGCGTGGCGTACCGGCAGTCGCAGTCGGTGGCCGTGTCCGGCGGCAGCACGAGCAGCCAGGCGCCGTCCATCCCCGGCACGGGGATGCGGAGCGGGCCGCGCGGATCGAAGCGGACCAGATCCCACCACCGCTGCGGGGCCGCGGCGAGCTCGCTGAGCTCGGCGGCGCGGCTGCCGTCGGTGCGCGGCCTGGCGCCGGGACGGGCGTGCGGCAGCGGTGCGAAGGGAGCGGCGAGCTGGGCGATCTCAGGGGCAACCGAAAGGTCGGCGTTCAACGAAGGTTCCTATTCGTGTTGGCTGGGCTGACTCCGGATTCGGGTCAGCGACAACACGAGGGAACGCGGCAGCACGGCATGGCCACGTGGCTGAGCATGCGTGCTGGCATGCGCACTAGGACACCGTCATTGCGTGGCGGTGTCAAATTGGCTGCCGTCAAACCGGCAGGCCGACGGCGCCGAGTTCGGAGAGGGCGGCGTCGATCCGGTCTCTGCTGAGGTTCTCGCCGCTGTCCCACGCGGCCGCGGCCAGGGCCCGCAAGCCGTCGATGGCGGTCCCCGTGCCTTTCAGGGCTAGCTGGGTGCCCTGCCCGGTTCCGGTGCGCAGCGCCGTCCAGCCGCCGCAGGAGGCGCCGTCGTCCGCGCGGGTGACGGGCGGATATGGCTCCAGCAGGGCGTCGAGCGTCTGCCCGATGTAGGTGGGGCGCCGCGCCGGCGGCGCGAGCACGACGTCGGCGGGGCGGGAGACGCCGGTGAGCACGAGCAGGCTGTCGGCGCCCGCGCGGTGCGCGGCCTCGATGTCGGTGTCCAGCCGGTCGCCGACAACCAGCGGGTTCTTAGCCTGAGTGCGGATCACCGACTCGCGGTGCAGCGGCGGCTCCGGCTTGCCGGCGATGACCGGTGCGACGCCGGTCGCGTACGCGATCACCTGCAGCAGCGAGCCGTTGCCCGGCTGGATGCCGCGCGGGCCCGGCAGGGTGCTGTCCGCGTTGGTGCCGACGAACAGCGCGCCCGCGCGCACGGCCAGGCCGCCCTCGGCAAGCGCCGGGTAGCCGATGCCCGGCCCGTAGCCCTGGACGACCGCCTGAGGGTTGTCCGCGGCCGTGGAGACGGGCACCAGGCCGCGTTCCCGCACGGCGAGCCGCAGCGCGGTGCCGCCGATCACGAGCACCCTGGCGTTCTCCGGTAGCTGGTCGGCGAGCAGCCGGGCCGCGGCCTGCGCGGAGGTCACGACCTCAGACGCCTCGGCGGGGACGTTCATGCCCGCGAGCAGCGCCGCCACCGCCGCGGGGGTACGCGAGGCGTTGTTGGTGACGTAGGCCAGCCTCATGCCGCCGCGCTTGGCCTGCGTAATGGCCTCAGAGGCGCCCGGTATCGGCGTGCCGCCGATATACACCACGCCATCCAGGTCGAGGAGCGCGACGTCGTAGGCGGCGCCGAGGGGCTGGGAATCCGTGGTCATCACTCCGCCGTCCGCTTGCGGGCTTCCAGGGTCGCGCGCACGTGGCTGAGCGCGTCCGTGTAGGGCTTGCGGTCCGGGCGCATCGCGGCGGCCAGCGCCAGGTACTCCGCGGCGGCCTCGTGGTCGCCGGCGCGAGACAGCGCCAGCCCTAGCCCGAAGTGCGCGTAGTCGTCGCTGGGGCTCGCTTCCACGATGACCCGGAAGTTGTCCGCCGCCTCAGCGTACCGGCCGGTGTCGAACTGGGCGCGGGCCAGGGCCTCGCGCACGCTGCGCGAATTCGGCTCCGCCGCGGCGGCGCGCTGCAGCACCTGCGCCGCGGCGGCCGGGCTGCCCCTGCCGAGCAACTCCATGCCGGTGGTGTACCAGGCGTGCACGTCATTTTCCGCCTGCGGGGAATCCCAGCTGCCGCTTGGTCCTTCTGACATGATGTGCAGACCCACTCTCCATCCAGCCAAGGTTCCGGTGTCGTCCTGGCGCCGTTCCGCGGTGTCCGCTACGACCCGGTCCGGGTGAGCGAGCTCGCGGATGTCACCTCACCACCGTACGACGTGATCGGCCCTGGCACGCTGGATGAGTTGCTGGCGGCATCGCCGTACAACGTCGTCCGGCTCATCCTGCCCGCGATTTCGCTCGACGCACGCGCCGCCGGAGTGGTGGCCGCCGACAGGCTGCGGTCCTGGCTCGAGTCGGGTGTCCTGGTCCCCGACCCCGACCCGGCGCTGTACGTGTACGAGCAGCGCGCGCCCGGGTTCACGCAGCGCGGCCTCATCGGGCTCGTGGGCGTGGGCACCCCGGGCATCCTCCCGCACGAGGGGGTCATGCCCGGTCCGGTGGCCGGCCGCCGCGAGCTGATGAAGGCGACGCGAGCCAACCTCGAGCCGATTTTGCTCGTCTATAACGGCGACGCGTCCGGCGCCAGTTCCCTCGATGCCCTGGGCGGTTCACACGCCGCGGGGACCGGCGGGCACGGGGGCCCCGCCGGCCCGGCGTCGCGGCTGACCGACCTGGTGGCCGACCAGCGGGAGCCTCTGGTCTCCGCCGTCACCAGCGACGGGGTCACCCACCGGCTGTGGCGGTTGACCGACCCGGCCGAGCATGCCGCCATCGCGGCCGACCTGGCCGGACGGACCGCGCTGATCGCCGACGGCCACCACAGGTACGCCGCCTACCGGGAGCTGCGCGACCTGATGAGCGGCGCCGGGCCGTGGGACTACGGGCTGGCCTTCCTCGTCGACGCGGACGCGTACCCGCCCCGGCTCGGCGCGATCCACCGGGTGATACCGCACCTGGCGCCGGAGGAGGCGGCTCGGCTGGCCGCGGACGCGTTCACCGTCGAAGAGCTGCCGGGCGCCCCGTCCGGCAGCCTTGAGACCGCCGTGGCGCGGCTGGCCGAGGCAGGGCGGGACGGGACGGCGTTCCTGCTCGCCGGGCGGACCGGGTTCCGGCTGCTGACCCAGCCGGACTCTGGCGAGCTGGCGGCCGCGATGCCAGCGGAGGCGTCGCCGCGCTGGCGGGCGCTCGACGCCTCCGTCATGCAGGAGCTGCTGCTTGCCCGGGTGTGGTCCATCAAAGACAATGAGCGCGACGTGCTGATCTCGCACGACGCCCGCGAAGCGATGCGGATGGCGCTGGACGCCGGGGGCACCGCGGTCATCTGCAACCCGATGCCGCTGGCGGCTGTCAAAGAGCTGGCGGCCCACGGCGAGCGCGTGCCGCGCAAGTCCACGTCGTTCGGGCCCAAGCCGCGGACGGGACTGGTGCTCCGGACATTCGGCCCGTGAGCCAGCGCGGCGAGGCTATTCGGGAGAATCGGCGGCCTCGTCGGAGCCCGCGACCTGGCCGTCCGGCTTGCCATCGCTGGCGAGAGCCTCGTCTACCGAGTCGTAGATGTTGAAAACCTTGCTCAGCCCCGTGATCCGGAAAATACGCAGGATGCGGCCCTGCGTGCACACAAGGTCAATGCCGCCGTCATGCGCGCGCACCCGCTTCAGGCCCCCGACAAGCACGCCAAGCCCGGTCGAGTCGAGGAACTCGACCCCTTCCATGTCCACGATCAGGCGGTAGTTCCCCGTCTCGACGAGGCTGACAAGGGTCTCCCTCAGCCGGGGCGCCGTGTAGACGTCGATCTCTCCGCTCACCTCGACCACGGTCCTGCCAGGAGCGGCGGAGTACTCATTGAGCATGAGGTCCATAGGCTCCCCCTTTCCTATGTCTGGGACAATAGTCCGATGCGTGACGACATTGCTACGAGCGCGGGAAAGTCCGCAGACGCTGATGCGCCAGACATTACTGACCTTGGCAACGATGTCTTCCAGATCGACACCAAGATGGCCGGATATCCGGGGATAACCGCCGGCTACCTGATCAGGGGCAGCCGTCCATGCCTCGTCGAGACGGGGACAGCGCCGTCCGCACCCGTGGTCCGCGCGGCGCTCGCCTCGCTCGGGGTCGGAGCCGCGGACCTGGCCACGGCCGTCGTCACGCACATCCACCTCGACCACGCGGGCGGCGCCGGCGACATCGCCGCCATGTACCCGGGGGCGGAGATCGTCGTGCACGTCAAGGGCGCACGGCACCTCGCCGACCCGAGCCGGCTGATGGCGAGCGCGCGGATGGTGTACGGATCTGCGCTCGACAGGCTTTTCGGGGAGCTGGCGCCGGTGCCGGCGGACCGGATCGTGTCGCTTGACGACACCGGGAGCATCGACCTGGGCGACGGGCGGCGGCTGGAGAGCCACTACTCCCCCGGACACGCCAAGCACCACGTCGGGCTGATCGACTCACTGAGCGGCGACCTGTACGTGGGCGACGCGGCCGGGGTCTACATCCCGCAGACCGGCGACCTGCGCCCGGCCACCCCGCCGCCCGACTTCGACCTGGAGGTGGCCCTGGCCTCGCTGCGCCGGTTTTCTTCCCTGCGGCCGTCGCGGCTGCTGTTCAGCCACTACGGGCCGGTGTCCGACGTGCCCGCAACCCTCGCCCGGTCCATGGAGGAGATCGAGGTGTGGGTGTCGCGGACCCGCGAGGCCCGCGCGACGGGCCTGGACCTGGACCACGCGGTCGCCATGGTCCGCTCCCAGACGCTGTCCCGCTACGCCGCGCTGGGCCCGGACGCCGATCCGGCGCTCGGCCGGAGGTTCGAGCGGATGAGCGGTGCGGCCACGAACGTCCAGGGAATCTGGCACTGGCTGGGCAAGCTGGACCCCCCCGTCGGCTGACCCGCGTTTCCCGTGGCGTGAATAGCCAAAGAGGCTATCCAGCGACCTTCAATACCCGCCCAGGGTATACCACCAACTGATATTTCATGATCACGAAGAATTCGAGTGCGCATAAGATACTTTTCTTACGTCAAAAACAAAGTATTCGTGATCATGCAGATACTGACCTGACACTTTATGGCATTAAATCAGGAAATTCCGGGCGGCATACCCCCGCTTATCCTCGCGGATCCGGCCCGCCAGTGCGGGCGCGCGCCCTAGAATCCGGTCATGGACCTCAAGGACGCGACGCTCATGATCTTGAGTGAGTCCGCAGCTCATCCGAGTCTTGCGAGGCTCGCCCAGTCGGCCTATGACCAGCTCACCAGGGACGAGCAGGTCGATTATCGCGTCCTGAGCGACATGATCGCGGAGGCGAGCGGCAAGGGCGTGCTCCGGGCAATCCACCAGAAGTACAGTCCGGCCGCGCGCGATGCCATATTCGGGCCGGTCCTGCGTGAGATCGACCGGCAGAAGCCGGTGCCGCCGCGCGCAACGGCATCCGCGCGCCCAGCCGACCCGGATCCGCTCACGGCAGCCAGCTGGTGAGATCGCGGGCCGGAGAACTGGATCGGGCTACCCGGGAGACCGGTGCTTGGCTTCCGCGATAAGGCCTTGGCTAGAGAGATCCGGCTTGAGCAGGGGTGTCAGCTGTCGGGGTAGCCGGGCCAAGGGGACTGCCATTTCCCGGCCCAGACCGGCACCTTCGGTGTCCGCGAGGTCGCTTCCGTCGTCCTAGTGTAGTGACGCCAGCTTGACCGGTCCTGCACCCGGATCTGCCCGCTCGCACCCCAGAGCACGCCATCGACGCGCTGGCTCAGGCGGGGCAGCGGCTGACCCCGTCATGAGCCCACGTCGGCGCCGGGTGCGGGGGCACCGGTTGCGCCGGGACGTGCGCCAGCCCCTGAAGGACGCGGGCGGCGGCGTAAGCTCGATGACGTGGCGGAGCGGGAAGGCCAGGACGGGCCCGGGCTGACGGTGCGCGGGCTGGCTCTGCCCCGTTTGCTGGTGAGCCTGCTTGACAGCGGCCGGTGGCGGCATCCTGGCGATGACGTGCTGAGCGCGGTCGTTCCCTGGTTTGAGGACCCGCTCGATTTCCTGCACAGTCCCGGCGAGATGCGCCGGGAGTCCTACTTCCTGTATGAGGACGGCAGTGCGGACGACCGCCGGGATTCGGCATTGTTCCACGTCGTTCGCGGCAGCGCGGCCGGCCCGAGCGACCTGCCCTGGCTTGATGTTGAGCAGGCCTTTAACATCGCGGTGAACAAGAGGCCGGGCGATGACGTTGCCATCGCCCTCGATTATCGCACCGACCCGTCCGATCCCCGTGTGGTTGGCAGTGACGTGTGGACAGGCCGGCATCAGACAGGCCGGGTTCAGTATGTGTGGAGACAGGTAGCCCCGGCCTTCAGCGCGTTTGCGGAGGCGCTGGGCCTGCTCACCGGCGGACGGTGACGTGGCCGGGTGACCTGACTCGCAGGTGAGCCGATCAGCGAATGGCGAGAGGACCACGAGCAGGCGCGGACCTGGACCGGCTGGTACCCGCACGTCACCCAGCACCGGTCCCGTTGGCGCCGCCACCATCAAGGCCAAGCCCGCCACAGCCACTACCAGGGCAGACCTACCGCCGAACTCGGCCCAGAACGAAATGACGCTGCCGTCCTAGGTATCGAGCTCGTCCGAGTCCTCGTCGTCCTCGTCGCCGGTCTCGTCTTCGTTGTCGGACTCTCCCGCGAGATCGTCGTCTTCGACGGTCTCGTCGTCGGCCTCGGCGTCTAGGTCGTCGTCTTCATCGTCGTAGTCGTCCTCGTCGTCTTCGAGGTCGTCCTCGTCGTCTTCGTCTTCGTCGCCTTCGTCCTCGTAGTCGGCCTCATCGGCGAGGTCATCCTCTTCGAGGTCGTCTTCGCCGTTCTCATCATCGAGGTTGTCTGAGTCGGCGGTGTCTTCCAGGTCCTCGTCTTCCAGGTCTTCGAGCGTGATGCCGTCCAGTTCGTCGAGGCGCGTCAGGGCGTCGGTCTCCTCGTCCTCGTCGGCGATGACGGCTCGGGAGAACGCTTCCCTGGCTGCCTCGGGGCGGCCGGCGGCCAGCAGCGCGTCGCCGTAGGCGTAGAACAGCCTCGCCGACCATGGGCGCAGCCGACCGTCGGTTAGCTCGGGGACCTGCAGCGCCAGGACCGCCGCATCGGCGAGGCCCTGGTCCCTGCGGATGCCGGATTCCACGATCCGCATCTCGATCTGGGCGGCTCGCGGCAGGCGTTTGGCGTCGTCGCTGTGCACGAGCTCGAGCGCCTGGTCGAGCCTGCCAAGGGCGCGTTCCGAGTCCGCCATGAGCGGGAGGTACTCGCCGCGGCCGGTCAGCCGGCGGGCGGCGCGCAACTCTGCCAGTGCCTCGGCCCAGCGGCCGACCTGGTACGCCGTGATGCCGTTGACCTCACGCACGATGCCGATCCTGGCGGCCAGCCCCCGCGCCGCTTGCGCGTACCGGTATGCCTGCTCGGGGTCGCTGGCCAGTTCGGCGGCGACCAGGTACCGGCCGACGGTGGCGGCCAGGTCGGCGGGGAGTCCTCTGAGTTCAGCCTTCGCCTCGCGGGACAGCTGATCTTCGGTGATGCTGTCCGGGATCCGCGGGGCGGGCGAGCCGCTGCCCCGGTCATTCCTGCGCGGCGCCGGACGGTCCCGGTCCGCGCCCGCGCGCGGGCGGAAACCTGAACCACCAGGTCCGGCAGAACGTCCGTCCTCCCGCCGGTCACGCCCGTATCCGGGACGCGCGGGCCGACCGCCGCGGGGCGCGCTCCCCCGCCGCTCGGGGCGCTCGCCGGGAAAAGCGCCGCCGACCCGGTCCGACATCTCCCTGCTAAAGCCCCGGCCGCGGGCCGGGCGCCCCGCCCCGCCCTGAGCGGGGCCGGCGCCGGAAGCGCGCCCGTCGCCATACCGGGGCGACCGGCGCTCGGCGCTGCCTTCCCGGTAACCGCTGCCGCGCTCGCCGTACCGGGGCGACCGGCGCTCGGCGCTGTCTTCCCGGTAACCGCTGCCGCGGTCGCCGTAGCGAGGCGGCCGGCGCTCGGCGCTGTCTTCCCGGTAACCGCTGCCGCGGTCGCCGTAGCGAGGCGACCGGCGCTCCGCACTGTCTTCCCGGTAACCGCTGCCGCGGTCGCCGTACCGGGGCGGCCGGCCCTCCGCACTGTTCTCCCGGTAACCGCTGCCGCCGTCGCCGAACCGGCCACCACGCCGCTCTGAATCGCCTTCGTATCCCTGACGGCCGGTGCGTTCAGCGCCAGACCGGCCCGGCCCGGCCGTGCGCGGTCGGCGCTGGTAACCGCGTTCGCCATCGCGGTCCCAGTCACGGCGTGGTGCGCCGCGACCCCCGGCCCGGTCACCACCGTCACGCGTGTCACGGTAGCCCGACGATGCGCGGTTGGAGCCGTAACGGCTGCTGTCCGAGTCTTCGCGGCGGAACGGGCGCTGTGGCCTGTCCGCTCCCCCGCCGCTGCGGAAGGAACCACCCGCTGCGCGGGAATCGCCGGAGGAGCGCGCCGGACCGCGGCTTGACGATCGGCGCTCGTCGCCGTATTCGCGGTCAGAGTCCCACTCGCGGTCACGGTCGGGTCCGGACGGGCGCCCCCGGTAGACGCCCGTGCCACCCGCGCGGGTACGGCTCCAGGTCTCGCCGCCGACGCCACCGCGAGCGGGCCTGTCACGATAACCACCGCGGTCACCGTCGGCCGCACCTCGGCCTGTCCCGGTTCCGCGAGCACCGGCGCCCGCACGCCGCGGACCGCTACTGGAACGGGCGCCGCCATCCGCGGCGCGCCCGAAGCCACGACCGGTCCGATCACCCGAATCTGCGTCACGCCCGAACCCGCCACTGGGACGGCCGCCGCCATCCGCGCCGCGCCCGAACCCGCCGCTGGAGCGGGCGCCGCCATCCGCGCCGCGCCCGAATCTGTCGCCGGTTCGCCCGCTGTCACGCCGGTCGCCGCCGCGCCCGAACCCGCCACTGGAACCGGCGCCGCCATCCGCGCCGCGCCCGAATCTGTCCCCGGTTC
>Ga0187812_1000096_pt1 | contig 30404 bp, 25 predicted proteins | sample NC_S_2_FD_130582 | JGI IMG/M metagenome (GOLD analysis project Ga0187812, IMG submission 130582) | Wetland sediment microbial communities from Neuse River Estuary, North Carolina, USA - ASW-S_2 | ecosystem: Environmental > Aquatic > Freshwater > Wetlands > Sediment | place: USA: North Carolina...
ACTCGTTGGGCTCCCCGACGATGAGGTCAAGCGGCGACTCAATGCGAATCCGCTTGACGAGCTGCTGCACGATCCCATGAGGGAGGTTTTGAACGTCGCCGCCAGCGCTCTCTCCACCGACGGCCGCTCGGTATTTGAGCGCCTTGTCTTCAATACCATCTACCTCACCGATGGAGCGGAAAAAGCAATCAACTCGCCGCTGCATCGAACCTACTTCAATGTAGACGTTGAGGATTACCAGGGCGGAAGCTTCTGCATTTTTGAGTAGAGAGGAGACGGATCGGTATCGCTTGGATTTCAGGAATTTGGCTGATGAAGCCGCTTGTCAACTACGAGGCTGTGAACCACTATGCACCCTCGCACTCTTGCTGCACCTACCCGGATCCGCTCAGGGCCCGCGGCATATCGATTGGACGGTGAAATGTTCTCCATTATCGGGATTCTGCTGGTTTTCGTGTGTATCATCGCCGGCTTTCTTATGGAGAAGGGAAAGATCGGTGTGCTCATGCAGCCAGCCGAATTCCTCATCATCGGAGGTGCGGCCGCAGGCACGATTCTTACCTCCAACCGCGTTTACATCCTGAAGAAGATCTTGGCTCGCCTGTCCAGTGTGTGGAAAGGCTCCCCGTACCCCAAGCAGCGATATATCGAATCGCTCAAGATGCTTTTCGATCTTTTGACCAAAGCCCGGAAAGAAAGCGTGATCTCCATCGAAAACGACGTGGAAGAGCCCGGGAAAAGCACCATCTTCTCTCGCTATCCAAGCTTCCTGGCGGATCATCATGCCCGGGACTTCGTGTGTGACACGTTGCGCATGGTGATTACCGGGGGAGTTAGCCCGATGGAGATCGATCATATGATGGATCTCGATATCGACGTTCACCATCATTCTGCCAATCAGCCTGTCCAGGCCCTGGCTTCTGTAGCAGATGCGCTACCCGGCCTGGGGATTGTGGCTGCGGTGCTCGGTGTAGTTGTGACCATGGGCGCTCTCGGCGGCCCTCCGGAAGAGATAGGTCGCAAGGTTGCTGCAGCTCTGGTTGGAACCTTCCTTGGCATTTTGTTGTGCTATGGCGTGATCGGGCCGGTGTCGGCGAATCTGGCGAAAGGCGCCGACGAGGAGAACAGCTATTACCATGTGCTCCGCGTCGTCCTTCTCGCGTTTGTAAAGGGGACATCCCCGATCATGGCCGTCGAACTCGGCCGCCGCGCGATTCCGGAACACTGCCGGCCCTCGTTTGCCGAAGTGGAAAAAGCCTGTCGCCAGAAGGTCGTGGAAGTTCCAGCTCCGCAGGCTGCCGCGGGAAGCAGATGAATATGAAACCGGAACCGGTCATCATCATCAGGAAGAAACGCCATGAGGCGAACCACCACTCCGGCGCCTGGAAGGTGGCGTATGCCGATTTCGTCACGGCTCTCATGTCTCTGTTTATTGTCCTCTGGCTGATGAACAGCAGTAAGCCGATCCAGGTAGCAGTCGGTGGCTACTTCCGCGATCCATACGGATCGGCCAAAAGGACCGGGACCGACATCGGCGCGGGCGAGCCTGTACCGCAGCCGAAAGAGGACCTCACCCAACTCAAGAACAACCTCCTCAAGAAGCTCCAGGCCATGCCCGATTTTGACAAGCTCAAGAACCAGATCGAAATCACGATCACCGATGAGGGCCTCCGCATTGAGCTCCTCGAAAGCCCGAAGGGAACTTTCTTTGAGAACGGCAAGTCCGAGCCCACGCCAGTCCTGCGCGACGTTTTGGCGATCCTCGCCCCGGAAGCGGGGAAGCTTCCCAATCCGATTTCCATCGAAGGGCACACCGATTCCAAGCCGTTTTCCAATTCCAGCTCATACGGTAACTGGGAGCTCTCCTGCGATCGGGCCAACACCGCTCGCCGGTTCATGGAGTTCTCTGGTTTGCATCCAGGCCAGGTGGTGCAGATTCGCGGTTACGCAGATCACCAGCTTCGCGATCCTAAGAACCCGATGGATGCTTCAAACCGAAGGATATCGATCCTGATTCAATACCGCTCGGCCATCGAGAAGACGGTGACGACTGCCGAAAACAAACTGCCGGCTATCCAACCCTCGTCTGGATCCCATTGACGCAAGTTCACTCTGAAGAGAACCGGAGTTCGTTGTGTGCAGCGCAGGTGCTTTCTCATAAGATCCAGAATTTCATCTCAGTACGCCAGCGCCACCGCATCACAGCGCATCTCGCTGCCGGCGGCGTAGACGCGCTCTCCCGCCTCCGTCCGCAGCTCGATCCCCTCAAAGCGGCCGAAGCCGCCGTCGCTCGGCGCCATGGGCCAGCCAAGATCAATGAGCGCCTTGCGGGTCGCGGCGGGGATACAGTCTTCCAGATGTAGTACGCCCAGCGGGCCGAGGCCGGGGCGGTCTTCGCCCATCGACTGCGATGAGCCCTCGTGATGCCAGCGCGGGCTGTCGGCGGCGGACTGTACATCGAGGCCGTAATCGACTCGGTTGATGACAATCTGCGACTGGCCCTGCGGCTGCATGTCGCCGCCCATAACGCCGAATGACATCCACGGCTTGCCGCCGCGGACGGCAAAACCGGGAATGATGGTTTGGAAAGGCCGCTTGCCGGGAGCGTAGATGTTGGGATGGCCGTCCTCGAGCGAGAAGAGTTGCCCGCGGTCCTGGAACATAAAACCCAGGCCGTCGGCAACCAACCCGGAGCCCATGCCACGGAAATTCGATTGGATCATCGACACCATCATGCCGTCCTTGTCGGCGGTAGTGAAGTAAGTGGTGTCGCCATGGCTGGGCGCCTGGCCCGGATAGACGTGCGGATTGATGGCGTCGAGGCGGATGAGCTTGGCCCGTTCCTTTGCGTACTCCTTTGATTTCAGCCACTCGATGGGAATCTTGGCAAAGTTCGGATCGGCGTAGTAGCGGGCGCGATCCTCGTACGCCAGGCGCTTGGCCTCCACCTGCACGTGCAGCGACTGCGGAGACTGGAAGCCGAACCCGCGCAGGTCGAAATCCTCGATGATATTGAGCATCTGCAGCGTGGCAAGGCCTTGCGTGTTGGCGGGCATTCCGTAAACGTCCACGCCGCGATAGCTGGTGACCAGCGGTTCGACCCACTCGGCACGATGCTCGCGCAGATCTTCGGCCGAGAGCCAGCCGCCGATGCGCTTGAAGTAGGCGTCGATGGCCTTGGCGATGGGGCCGTCGTAAAACGCATCGCGCCCGCCCGCGGCGATGATGCGGTAGGTGTGGGCCAGATCGGGGTTGCGGCGCACGTCGTACTCGCTGGGCGGTTTGCCATTGGGCATCATGTAGGTGTGCAGGGCGTTGTCGATCTCCTCGATTTGTGACTTGAGACGGATAAACGTCATCAAATTGCGCTTGATGTAGTAGCCGATGATCTGCGGCGCGGGATCGCCGTGTTCGCAGGCGTAGATGGCAGGCTCGAAAAGCTCGGCCCATTTGAGCTTGCCGTAGCGCTGGTGGAGCGCCCACCAGCCCCCCAGGCAGCCCGGCGTAGAGACGCTGATGGCGCCCAGCGCGGGGATGTGTCCGTTGACGGCGTGTGCGCGGACGGTTGACAGCGTAAGCGCCTTGGGCGAACTGCCGCTCGATGCCATACCCTGCAGCCTGCCCAGCTTCGGATCCCAGACAAAGGCAAAGCTATCGCCACCGAGGCCGGAGCTGACCGGTTCGACAAAACCCAGCACGGCGTTCGCGGCAATCGCCGCATCCACCGCCGATCCGCCGCGCTTGAGCATCGCGATGGCAGTCTGCGTAGCCAGCGGATGCGCGGTACCGGCTGCGCCGTTCAAACCAAGAGCCGGGGACCGTGAGGCAAAGCTCGCGCCCGAGGGCCGATCGCCAGGATGTACGTCGGGACGGATGAATCGCTCCTCACCGCTGGCCTGGAACTTGGGCGGCGCGCTGGTTGCGGAAGCAGCGGCCTCGGCGGAATTGGAAGCGGCGGAACGAACCGAGGCGGCTGAGGCAGCGGCAGCGAGCGGGAGCGACTGGAGGAAGGTGCGGCGACGCATGGGGACCTCCTGCGGACTGTGTTGAGGAAGATAAACGGGAGCAGTATAGCAGTCCTGGCGCGGGCACTTTGCACCGAACGAGGCAGGGAAATGCCTTCCATCGTACGGGCATGAGGCGGACAAAACGAGAATTATGTTGAAATGCCGTTAAAAAATTGCTGTAATGATGCCATCTCGTCCCCGTCGATCCGGCCCAAAACCTAAATCTCAGTGCTGCAACATCTAAGGAGGCAACCATGATCTCTCTCCGTGGAGAGCGCGCATTCCCCTTCTTCGCAGTGTTCACGCTGGCATTTCTGGCCCTCTCGTCCGTGCTCATGGCGCAGTCCACGTCCAGTTTGCAGGGCGCCGTTATGGACCAATCCGGGGCCGCTGTGCCCGGCGCAACCGTCAAGGTTACTAACAGCGCCACCGGCGACTCGCGCATGGTGAAGACCGATAGCGTCGGTAACTACCAGACGCCGTCCCTGATCCCCGGTACTTACAACGTGGAAGCGTCAGCTTCTGGCATGCAGACCCGTCGCATCCAGGGAGTGGTTGTCAACGTTGGCGCCACCGTAACCCTCAACGTGAAGCTTAGCGTTGGCTCCACGCAGGTGGTCGTGACCGTGGCGGCCAACGCTCCGGTGGTGGATACCGCCAGCATGACAGTAGGTCAGGTTGTCGACCAGAAAACAGTGCAGTTGGCGCCCCTTAACGGCCGGCATTTCGTCGATCTCGGCACGCTGATTCCCGGCTCCGTTACGGCGCCCGCCAACGGTTTTCTTACCCAGCCGATCCGCGGCCAGGGCGCACTTTCGTTCGATACCGCCGGGCAGCGCGAAGATACCGTAAACTTCATGATCAACGGCATCAACCTCAATGACATGGTGCAGAATCAGATTACCTTCCAGCCCACCATCAACACGGTGGGCGAGTTCAATGCCGATAACTCCAGCTTTTCCGCCGAATATGGGCGCAGCTCCGGCTCTATCGTGAACATCGCCACGCGTTCCGGTACAAACAGCTTCCACGGTGAGGCTTACGACTACCTGCGCAACAACTTTTTCGACGCCCGCAATTACTTCAACCCGCAGTTCACGGTCAGCGGCGTTCACGTGCGCCAATCCCAGTTCAATCGCAACCAGTTTGGCGGCGATGTGGGCGGTCCCATTTGGAAAAACCACACATTCTTTTTCGCCAGTTACGAGGGAACGCGTCAGCGCCAGGGCGAAACCGTCAACGCTGGTGTGCCCCCAAGCGGATCGACCGGCTCCGACTCCACCATCCAGAAGCTGCTCGCGCTGCTGCCCGCGCCCAACTCCGGCAGCAATTTTGTCGGCTCGGGCAGCGCTATCGCCACCATTGATCAGGGAACCATCGACGTCCTGCACCAGGTGGGAACAAACGACCGATTCCACGCCTACTACGCAATTCAGCAGGATTCGCGCAACGAACCGCTTTCGCCCACCGTAGCCGACGACATTCCCGGCTACGGCGATACGCGCCCCGCGCGCCGGCAGCTATTCACCCTCGTTGAGACGCACACCTTCGGTTCCAATGCCGTTAACGAGGTGCGCATCGGCTTCAACCGCATCTACATTACCTTCACGCCCGCCTTCAGCGCCAACCCGACCACTTATGGCATCAGCAACGGCATTAACGCATCGGTCGGCCTGCCACAAATTACGATCACCAGCCTCGGCCTCACCTTCGGCGGCCCTACCGGTGAACCTCAGGGCAGAGGCGACACCCTCGGCGTCGTCTCGGATACCTTCAGCCTCCTCAAAGGCAACCATTCGCTTCGGTTCGGCGGCGAATACCGCCGCTTCATCAATTCCAACTTCACCGGCGACACGGGAAGCTTCGGCTTCCCGACCTTGAGCGCTTTCCTCAACGACGAGCCTACCTCGTTCAGCGTCACCCCGGGCACCCGTCCCAGCCGCGTCTTCACCAACGCCATCGGCGTTTATGCCATCGATTCCTGGAAGATCCGCCCCAGCCTCAACGCTGAGCTGGGCTTTCGCTTCGAATGGAACGGCAGCCCCACTGAAGCCCAAAACCGCTTTGTCCTCTTCCAGCCATCGAGCGACACCCTGGTTCGCGTGGGAAACAACGGCGTCAGCTCCAGCGTCTATAACCAGAACTACCTTTTCGAGCCCCGTCTGGGCCTCGCCTGGGACGTAGCCGGCAAGGACAAGACCGTCGTTCACCTCGACTACGGCATCCTCTACAACCAGCCGGAAACCAACCTTGTGACCGGTCTCAGCACCAATCCCCCCTTTGCCGTGCCGGTTTCCGTGGCCGTGAACAACCCCAGCCCCGCGCTCACCATGCAGAACGCCTTTTCCTCGGCCGGGGCAGCTGGCACCATCGCTCCGTATTCGGTGGACACCGACTTCCGCGATCCGCAAGTGCAGAGCTACAACCTCATCGTTCAGCAGCAGTTGGCCAACGCCCTCGGATTACAGATCGGCTACATCGGCTCCAAGGGCACCCACCTCCAGATGTACCTGAACAGAAATCAGCCCAACGCCGGGGTGCGTCCCTTTACCGCACTCTCCGCCTCCAGTTCCATCGATCCGGGAGTTAAGCTGGGTAACGTCCTTACCAGCGCCAGCGTTGGAAACTCCAACTACAACGCCCTCTGGGCTTCCCTCGAGAAACGGTTTGGCCGCGGCTTTCAGTTCAACACCTCCTACACGTGGAGCAAGTCGCTCGACTACGACTCCTATAATCTCGCTTCTACCGCCTACGGCACGCCCCAGAACAGCCTCGATCCCCGCGGCGATTACGGCCCGTCGGACTTCGACGTGCGCAACCGCTGGGTCTTCAGCGGCGTCTACGCCTTGCCCTTCGGCCATAACCGCCTGGACAAGGGCTGGCTGTTCTCGGCCATCTCTTCCCTCCAGACCGGAAATCCTTTCACCGTCCACACCACCCTTGCCAACAATGGCGTCGCCGGCCTAACCCGCCCGAACGTTGCCGGTAAAATCTCATACAGCTACGCGCACGCGGCCAACGGCAACATTCAGTACATTCCTCAGGCCATCTGCAATGCGCCCGTTGCCGGGTGCACTTTCTCCAGCCCCGGCACGGGATTTGGCGATGAGTCCCGCGGCGAGTTCACCGGCCCGGGGTTCCAGGATGTGGACATCGCCGTCCAGAAAGAGACCAAAATCACCGAACGGATCAGCTTCCAACTCCGCACCGACGCCTTCAATCTGATGAATCACCCTAACTTCGGACAGCCGGCCTCCGCCTTCACCCCAGGCAGCTCTTCCACCACCTTCGGGCAGTTGACGTCGACGCGCTTCCCGGTCGGCGACTTCGGGTCCTCGCGTCAACTGCAGGTCTCGGGAAAGATCGTTTTCTAAGGAACCTCCGAACAACTCCGCATTTTGATCAGGCACGGTCTTGGCCGTGCCTGATCTTTGCGCGCCAAGGCAGCAAGCGCGCAAAACCTGGAGAGGCAACAGATCGAGTATTCTAGAGACCGCCATGAAAGCTATGCGGGTTCTGACGGCGGCCGAAATGCAGGCATGCGACCGGGAAACATCCCGGCTCTTCGGGATTTCCTCGCTCGATCTGATGCGCGCCGCGGCCCGGGCGGTAGCGGATTTCGCGCAAACACAATTCCCAAAGGCGCGGCGCGTCACCGTACTCTGCGGGCGCGGCAATAACGGGGGCGATGGCCTGATGGCCGCGCGGCTGCTGGCCGAGGCTGGCCTTGACGTGACCACGCTGCTTCTGGGTGCGCCGGGAATCCTGGCCGGCGACGCGGCCACCGCCTGGAACGAGCTGACCAGCCCGATGCACGGCCATGTGCACGTGGTGACGAATGCCGCTGAGCTGAAACGTCCCGGCCAGGCGCTCGATGCCGACCTGATCGTTGACGCGCTGGTAGGCACGGGGTTCAAGCCGCCGCTCAAGGGCTTGGCGCTGGCGGCGCTTGAGTGGGTGCAATCCAGTAGCGCTCCAGTGCTGGCAGTCGATCTACCCTCGGGCTGGCCGGCCGACGCGGCCAGTGCGACGGTGGACGGCCCGGTCTTTCCGGCCGATGCCGTGGTCACTTTTACCGCGCCGAAGCCAGCGCACGTGTTTGGCCAGCTTACGCGTGAATGGGACAAGCCGGTGGTGGTTGCCCCGATCGGTTCGCCCGATGAAGCAATTGTCTCGGCCTCCAAGATCGAGTGGGCAGGTGCATCGCTGGCGCTGGTCCAGCAACCCCGCGCGGCTGTTGCGAACAAAGGCAACTTCGGCCATGTCCTCGTGGTGGGCGGCAGCTTCGGATCGGCAGGCGGAAAACCCGGCGCTCCGGCAATGGCTGGCATAGGCGCGCTGCGCGCCGGTGCCGGTCTGGTCACGGTTGCCGTTCCCGAGCCGGCGCTGGTTCCGGTTGCGTCCCTTGTGCCCGAACTGATGACCCTGCCCTTGGCCGCAACGGCGGAAGGGCAGATTTCGCAAAAGAACCTGGCGCCCGAACACATTGCGGCAATAGCCGCTGGCAAAACCGTGCTGGCCGTCGGACCCGGGCTCGGCGTCAGCCCGGATACAGTCAAGTTCGCCGCCGGCCTGCTTTCCGCCACGCAGATGCCGGCGGTCATCGATGCCGATGGGCTGAACATCATGGCCACCAAGCCGGTGCTGCTTGCCAAGCTGGCCAAAGGCCGCACCCTGGTGCTCACCCCGCATCCGGGAGAGATGGCGCGGCTGGCCGGCATCTCCACCGCGGAAGTGCAGGCCAACCGCCTGGAGACAGCGCGCAGCTTCGCCGCGAAGGTAGGCGTGATCCTGGTGCTCAAGGGCGATCGTACGCTCATCGCGCACCCAGACGGCCGCGTAGCAGTGAACACCAGCGGCAATCCCGGAATGGCCAAGGGCGGCAGCGGCGATCTGCTCACCGGGCTGATTGCCGGGCTGCTGGCGCAGCATCCCGGCGACCCGGCGCATGCTGTCGAAGCGGCAGTGTATCTGCACGGGCTGGCCGCTGACCTGGCGGTGCGCGCCGGCGACGAGCACACGCTGCTCGCCACTGACAGTCTTGGCTACCTGGCCAGGGCATTTCGGTACCCGGCTTTCCACTTTCAGAAACTCGGGCTCAGCAGGTATGTTTGCTTGCAGGGAACACTGCGCGTAGCAGAGTAGCTTTTGAGGCGGCGCATCTAACCGGGCGGAACACGATGTTATGAGGGCTGGAAATGACTGAGGCCCCTGCGGCTGCGGAAGGCAGGATTTACGAGTTCGTTACGCAAAGCGGCGCGGACACTATTGAGGTGGGGCGCAAGCTGGTAGGTCTGCTGCATCCCCCGCAGTTTCTGCTGCTGCGCGGCGAACTCGGTGCCGGCAAGACCACCCTGGTGAAGGGAATTGCCCAGGCGCTCGATGCCGCTGAGGCCGACGAGGTCACCAGCCCCACCTTCACGCTGATCCACGAGTACGAGGGTGAGCGCGGCGGCCGTCCCATCAAGCTCTACCACCTCGACGTATACCGCCTGGAGAGCGAGCGGCAACTGGAGACACTCGGCCTCGACGACCTGCTCACGCCCGATGCCCTGGTGCTGGTGGAGTGGGGCGACAAATTCAAAAGCATCCGCAAGCGCGCCACCGGCGAGATTGCGATTATCTCGGAGGGCGGCGACGCGCGAAAGATCACCGTCATCTTCAAAGACGAGCGCGGTTGAACTCCAGGCTGAAGCAATCACGCGGCACGCTTATTTGCAGGCGTTGAAGCAACTCGTCGCATTCCTCAATCGTCATTAATGCTGATAGCTGAAACCTTCTTATGAAGCGAATTCCCTTTGCCGAAGTGCAGTCCACCCTTGCCGGGATTCTCGGCAAACTTGGCTTTTCCCCACAACGGGCCATGCTCTGCGCTCGGCTCTTTGCCGAGACCACGCGCGATGGCGTCTATACCCACGGCGTGAATCGCTTTCCGCGCTTTATAGCGACCATACGCAACGGAACCGTTGTTCCGGCGGCGCAACCTGAACTTGCCAGCCGCGCCGGTGCGCTGGAACGATGGAACGGCCACAGCGGGCCCGGCAACCTCAACGCCTGGGCGGCCATGGAGCGTGCCATGTCGCTCAGCCTTCTGCATGGCGTAGGCTGCGTGGCGCTGGGCAACACCAACCACTGGATGCGCGGCGGCACCTATGGCTGGCAGGCAGTTGAGGCCGGCCTCATCGCGATCTGCTGGACCAATACGCTGGCTAACCTGCCGCCCTGGGGCGCAGCCGAGGCGGCCATCGGCAACAATCCCCTGGTGATTGCCGCCCCGCGCGCGGGCGGTCCTATCGTGCTCGACATGGCCATGTCGCAGTTTTCTTATGGTGCGCTGGATGGCTATCGCAAACGCGGCGAATTGCTGCCCGTCGAAGGTGGCTTCGACGCAAAGGGTAGGCCCACGCGCGATCCGGCTGCGATTGAGCGTTCGCAGCGGCCCCTGCCGGTGGGCTACTGGAAGGGATCGGGGCTTTCCATCCTGCTCGACGTGCTCGCGGCCACTCTCTCGCTGGGCCATGCAACCCACGAGATCGACCGCGATCCGGAGCGCGAGAACGGGATATCCCAGATATTCCTCGCCTTCGATCCCGGTCCCAATCCGCAGGCGGCACGCATCGCGGACGAGATTGTCGCTTCGCTGCACCGCGCCCGGCCGGTCGAGAAGGGAAGCCGAGTCCGTTATCCCGGCGAGCAGACCCTGCGGATTCGCAACGAAAACATGCGGCTGGGGCTACCCATCGACCCGGCGCTGTGGGAACAGATTCGTTCTCTGTGATCCATGTGCTCGTGAAAGCGTTCTCTGCTTGCCGCCTGCTCTTTTGAAGCCGCTCGAGCGTTGTCTGCGAAAACTGGCCCGCATTTTCCTTTATTTCGAGCCGGTCCAAAAGGGTACAATGTTCGCGTTCGTACGCACGTAACATACTGGGATTGGGCTGGTTCATGGATTACGGGACCTTTTTCTTTACCAATATTGCAACCGTTGCGGTGTTCACGCTCTCGATCGGCGTGCTCGCCTGCTATAACCGCCGCGTCACGGGAATGGTCTGGTTCGCGGGCGCAATGATTACGGGATTAGTCAAGCTGATCCTGCAAGGCCTGGAAGGCAAGGTACACGCCCGGTTCACCGACCTGCCGGCCAACGAGCTTTATCTGCTCTCCTTCATGATGCAGTGGATGGGCCTGCGCTGGTTCGTGGTGCGCAAACCGCTGCGCAACCTCTGGCCCTGGATCGCCATCGGAGTTGTGCTGGCGGTCTATACCGGCATGTTTTTCAAGCGAATCCCGTACAGCGGCAATGTCGTCAATATCCCCTTTGTCGTGGTATGCGGCGCATCCGCTTGGATGATGTTCAAACATGCGAGGGGACCGTTCACAGCGGTGTCGCGGGTTACCGCTGTCGTACTGTGCGGGCAGATGAGCGTGGCAGGGTATCGCGCCGTTCTCACCGACTTGCGTTATATGCGCCCCTGGGAGACGGTCAACGCTCAGACCGATCCTCACTGGCTCTATTCGCTGGCCGCCGCGGCCTTTCTGGCTGCCTGTATGGTGATGTGCGTGCTGTGGCTCCTGGTGACCGAAATGGAGAGAAAATTGGCCGAGCAGGCGCGCACTGATCCGCTTACGGGAGCGCTGAATCGGCGGGCGATGGAGGAAGCTGCATTCCGTGAGACCGCGCGCAGTATCCGGCATGGCTGCCCGCTATGCATGATCATGATCGATATCGACAACTTTAAACGCCTCAATGACAGTCGAGGGCATGCCGCGGGCGACCGTGCATTGCAGGCGCTTGTCTGCCTGGTCAAATCGAGTTTGCGCGTGCAGGATGTCCTGGCGCGCACCGGCGGCGAAGAGTTCGCCATCCTGCTGCCCGACACGTCTGTGCTCGCGGCGCTGGCCACAGCGGAGCGGTTGCGCCGTTCCGTGGAACAGCTCGAAGTGCCATTCGAAACCGGGCCTATCCACTTTACCGTCAGTGCCGGTGTAGCCCAGTTCGAGCCGGCGAATGGCTTTGAGACCTTGATGCGCCACGCCGATGCGGCAATGTACGAAGCCAAGGAAAGTGGCCGGAACCTGGTTCTGACGCACCCGCACACTTTGCAACAGCCTGATGAAAGCACGCCGCAGCTTCAAGCGGACTCGTCAGGTGCGCTCGGATAGTGCGAGAATTTCCCTCCAAGCGCGCTATTCTGACCGCATGGATCTTCGCCAGCTTCCCAAGGTCGAGCTGCATCTTCATCTCGATTGCTCGTTGAGCTACCAGGCTGTCGCGCGCCTGGCTCCCGCGACAACGCGCGAAGAATACGCGCGCGAGTACGTTGCTCCCGCACGCTGTGCCAATCTGGCCGATTTCCTTTCGCGCGCGCCCAAGGGCTTCCAACTGATGCAAACCGAAGCGTCACTTCGGTTTGTGACAGAGGACCTCTTCGAGCAGCTCGCCGCCGATGGCGTCGTCTATGCCGAAATCCGTTTCGCGCCGCTTCTGCATACGCAGCAGGGATTAACGGCCGAGCATGTCGTCGCAATTATCGAACGCGAAGTGGAAAGGCTGAGCTCCGCCTCTGGAATCGAGGCGAATGCCATCCTCTGCACCCTGCGGCATTTTACCCAGGAGCAGAGCATGCAGACGGTTCAGTTGGTCGAGCAGTTTCGCGGCAGCCGCGTGGTCGCCCTCGACCTGGCCGGAGACGAGGCGGGCTTTCCGCTCGACGCCCACGCCGGCGCCTATCGCTATGCGCGCGAACGCGGTTTAGGCCGTACGGCCCATGCCGGCGAGGCCTGCGGGCCGCAGAGCGTGTGGGAGACGCTGCGCCTGCTCGATCCCCAGCGCATCGGTCACGGCACGCGCAGCTACGAGGACGTGAACCTGGTCGAGCATCTGCGCGATTCCGGAGTTCATCTGGAATTGTGCCCGTCGTCGAATGTGCAGATCATCCCCTCGATCGCTAGCTGGAACGAGCATCCCATCGAGAAGCTCTATCGGGCCGGCGTGCAGCTCAGCGTGAGCACCGATACGCGCATGCTCACGCCGACCACGCTGACCCGCGAGTACGAATGCCTGCGGAGCACGTTCGGCTGGGGCAGGGAAGCGCTGCTGCGCACGAACCAGATGGGGATCGCGGCGGCTTTTGCGGATGCTTCGACGAAAGAAAAAATCGGCAGACGGCTGGCTGAGAGCTACGGCGCGCTGGCTCCATCGATGTGAACTGCGTGCCCAGCCGCTTCAGAACCCCATGATGTTGTAACCGCAATCCACGTAGATGATCTCGCCGGTGATGGCGCTGGAAAGGTCGCTGGCCAAAAATAGCGCCGCGCCGCCAACCTCAAGCTGATCGACGTTGCGATGGAGTGGCGCGCGATCGGCGTGAGCCTTCAACATGTCGCCCAGCGCCCCGATGCCGCGTGCGGCAAGCGTCTTGATCGGGCCCGCGGAGATGCCGTTAACGCGGATATTCTTCGCGCCCAGGTCCCAGGCAAGGTAGCGCACGCACGACTCCAGCGATGCCTTGGCCAGCGCCATCACATTGTAGTTCGGCACCACCTTTTCGGCGGCGTAATAACTGAGGGTCATGATGCTGCCGCCCTCGGTCATCAGCGGCGCGGCGGCGCGGCTGACTGCAATAAGCGAGTAAACGCTGACGTCGTGGGCGATGCGAAACCCATCGCGGCTGGTGTTGATAAACGCGCCCTTCAGGTCCTCGGCGGGCGCATAGGCAACGGCGTGCACCAGGATTTCCAGCTTGCCGTACTTCTCCTTGAGCGTGGCGAACAGCGCGTCGATCTCGGCGTCGCTCGAGACGTCGCACTGGAACCCACTGGCTCCGGGCAGCTCGTTGATGAGGTCGTCGGCCTCGGCGCGCATGCGCTCGTTCTGATAGCAGATGGCCAGGGTGGCGCCAGCCGCGTGGAGTTTCTGGGCGATGCCCCAGGCGATGGAACGCTTGTTGGCCAGTCCGAAGACCACCGCCGTTTTGCCCGCCAGATCGATCATGCTTGTCGTATTCCTCCGGAAGATTGCAGGGTGCGGGGAAGAGATGAAGCTATGATCCTAGAATATCAGCCGCCAAGGTCGACGAGCTGAACCTGCCCGACCGGCTGGCCCAGGAACCGCGACCCCAGCCGCTCGAACTTGTCCACGGAATCGGTGGCGAAACAGCGAATCTCCGGCACCACGGAACTGGATGATGCCGAAGGTGCGATGCGGCCGTTGAAGAGCCGTGCCGCGGCTTCGGCCGTCGACTCCGCGGAGTCGATGACCTGCATTCCCGCCGGTGCATCGTGCGCAATAACCTGCTCGATAAGTGGACGCAACAGCGGATAATGCGTGCAGCCGAGGACCAGCGTGTCCGCCGAAAAACCGGCGGTACGCGATGCGGTCAGCAGTTCGTCGAGATAGATGCGGATCACTTCGGCGGTGACGGGATGGCCGGTCCAGCCTTCTTCGACGAGCGGGACGAGCAGTGGGCACGCCTTCTCAAAAGCGCGCAAACCCTGGGCGAGGCACGCGGCCGTGTAGGCATGGCTCTGCACCGTTGCGTTGGTGGCGATCACCAGCACATCTCCGCTCTGCGATGCGGCCCGCGCGGCGGCTGCGCCAGGCTCGATTACGCCCAGCACCGGAACCGGTACGGCTTCCTTGATGGCGTCGAGTGCGAGGGCGCTGGCGGTATTGCAGGCGATGACCAGGAACTCCGCACCCTGCTCGTTAACCAGGAACTGCGCGCTCTGCGCCGCATAGCGGGCAATCGTGCGGCGCGATTTGGAACCGTAGGGCAGCCGCGCCGTGTCCCCGAGGAAGACGAAGCTTGCCTGCGGCAGGCGATGCAGCAGCGCGCGCAGCACCGTGAGGCCGCCGAAGCCGGAGTCGAAGACGCCAATGATGGGTGGCGTGATTTGAGATGGGTCCGGCGCGGTCACGGCTGGGCTCCTTGCATCGTTTCAGTATCGCCCGTGAGGTAAGTGCGCGTCAGGTCGGCGTGGCCGGCGAGCGTGGCGCGCGGCTGGCCGTCGACGAGGAACCGCACTTCGCCAATCTGCGGCAGGTTCGCGTGCAGCGTCTCGCAGATGGAGAGAATAGTCAGCGTCTCTGTTTCGATTCCCGAAGGATGGCTTGCGGCAAATGCGCTGGAGAGATTGACGACGGCAAGCTGCTCGTCGTTTTGCGCATCGCTGGCGACAGCCGCTGCCGGTTTGCTGCCGGAAGAGCCCTTCACCGCGGGCAGCAGAAACACCTGCAGTACAGACTGCGCCCCGCCGGACACCGGGTGCGCGGCGCCGCGGGCGGCATAAATGTCGAGTATCTTTCCGATGACCGTGCGGGCCCGTTCATTGGGGCTGGACGGAAGCGGCAGCGACAGTACTCGGGTTTCGAGCGAGTCGTCTGCATCGCTGGCCACCATCAGCGTGGCCTGCTCCACCGGCGCCATTTCCGGCGCGCGGGTAGGCGCGGATTCCTGTGCCGCAAGCAGGTGCTGGTGGGCGCGATCGAGCAGGTGCCAGAGCACGGCGCCCATGATCACCGAGGCCAGGAGCAGAGTGAAGAAGAGAATCTTCTGGTAGCGCGGGATCATGGCTGCTGACCCTCGGCTGAGGCAGTGGCGCGCCACTCGAGTAACCCGGCGGCGAGCGCTTCCGCGACGCCGGACTCGTAATTCGAATCGTCGATGCCCGCGCCGGCTGAATCGTTTACAGAGGCCGGCGGCGCCACTTCCACGGCAACGGCCGGGCAGGTCATGCTGTCGATGGTGGTGAGCGCCGTGCGGCCGATGGTCACCCTCACGCCGGCATGAACCAGCGCGGAGTTGAGCACGCCCGCCAGCTCGATGCTGCGCGAGACCGAGCCGCTCTGTGCCGTCTTCCACGGCGTGAGGCGGCCGGGCTCGGCAGGCGCCAGCGAGGAGATGAAGAGATGTACGCCGTTGCCGCTCATCGAGGCGTGCAGCGTGAGGCAGGCCTGCGCGCCGGCGCGGTTGGCAATCTCAGAGCGCCGCTGCGGATCGAGAGTAACGTCGGACTCGCGCGTCGTGACGACGCCGATGCCGCGCGCAGCCAGCAATGAGCGCAGACGGACGCTGAGCGCCAGCGTATATGCCTTCTCCGCTTCGGTCTGCGCGGATGGCAACACGAGTGTTCCGCCCGAATCGTCGCCGCCATGGGCCGCATCGAGCACGACAACAAAACGGGGAGCGGGCGCGGCCTGGGCGAATGCCTGCCCAGCCGGAGCGGCGAAGAAAACGACGAGGATCAGGCAACTCCACCCTTTGCGTTGTACACGCGAGAGAAATGGGACAAAGGAAGACTTTGCCATCCGATCACTCCAGCGCATAGATGGCAAGGCCGCTCAGCAGCTTGGGATAAAAGTCAGTGGACTTTTGCGGCATTACTTCCCCCGCGAAGGCCACCTCGCGAAGCTGATCCATGGTGACGGGATTGGTGAGAAACGCGACGTCTGCCTCGCCGCGCCGTACCTGCTCGATGGCCTCGGCGGCGTCGCGCAGATAGCGGAGGTTGGTCTGCTCGCGGATCTTCTCGGCATCGAGGCCCAGGACGCGGTCGAGCAGGAGCGCGTGAAGCTGTGCAAGGTCAAGCTGGCGCTGGCGATCTGGAACCCCGGCCAGAGCCGCGGTCATCGCATCGCGTCGGGCCTCGAGCAGCAGTGCCCCGCCGCGCGTGACAGCCACAAAGGCCGTGCCTTTCGCGTTCTTCAGCGTCTGCAGATATCCGGCCGCATCGCCGCTGGCAAGTTCCCCCACGGTGAAGAACTCGCTGGCTGCCTTGGCAAAGGCGTTCCGGTCGAATGCCGCCAGCCCGTAGACCACGCGGTGCGTGGGCAGGATGACCAGGCCGTCTGAGTCCATGTTGACGAAGGTCATCATTGCCGCGGCTTCAGGGAGAGCCGGCTGGGGAAGATGGCCGGAACTGTACTCGGTTCGGGCCGGCTCGGACCCATGCTTCGCGGCATATTGCGCGGCGGGTTCGCGCGCGTAATTCAGCGCTGTTTCATAGCGATGGTGACCGTCGGCGATGATCAATTTTTTGTCGGACATCGCGGAGGTCAGCAGCCGCAGGGTTCCAGGATCATTGACGCGCCACACGCGGTGCAGCACGCCGTACTCGTCGGTTACTTCGGCGTCGGCTGGTCCGTTCGAGTCGAACAGGAGCTCGTCCACGCTGCCGGCGGGATCGGAGTAGAGCATGAATATCTGGCCAAAGTGCGCGCGCGTTGCCTTGAGCAGGTTCAGGCGGTCGCTCTTGGGCTTGGAAAGCGTCTGCTCGTGCCGGAAGACCACCTGCTCGGAGTACTCATGCAGCTTGCCGAGAGCGATAAAGCCGCGGCGTTCCTTTGTGGCCGTCGTGCCCGGAACCGTAAAACGCTGCGAGTAGGCAAAAATGCAGGGGTCCTTCTCCTGGATCAGGATGCCCTGCTCCCGCCAGGCCCGGAAGTCCCTGGCGGCGCGGGTATATACGCTTTCACCTTTTTCCGCGTCAAAGAGTTCAGGAAGGCCGAGGATGACGCGGACCAGATTGTAAGGGCTTCGCTGGTAATAGGCCTGCTGCATGGCAGGTGAGATTTTGTCGTACGGCTGGGTAACAACGTCGTCGAGACGTACGGCATTCGGGTTGTAACGCCAGGCGCGGAACGGATAGATGCGAGCCATGAAGGCGAACTTACTCCCACAGCAGCGATTTGGGGGCTCCGGTTCGTCCTTGCCGGATGCAGAGGACCAGGGCCTTGTTGTTAGCGTTCTTCCCGGCTCTTCACTCCCCTCAGGGGATGCTGGCGACACACCCCGGATTAAGGGGCGGCACAAGGATTTCGGCACGAAAAACGGAAAAACGATTCACGGTCGATTGTATCTCAGCGCCCGAACAGCAAGCGCCGGGAACAATACCGGAAGACGGGAGTTGATATCGGGAATCGGGTTGAGCCGAAGGTGAGCCAAGCGTGGTACTATCGCGTTCAACCTCAGGGTGCAGCGTCATGACGATCCTTCCCCTGCAGTGCGTTCGGCCCGACGGAGGCGGCCACAGGCGTCTGCCTCGTGGCTGGGTTTGGCTTTTTTCGGCTTGGATCTGTGGACTGATGCTGGTTCTGAGCGCGCCCGAAGCGTCGCGCGCCCAGGATGATCAGCTCAACCAGATCCACGTCAACTCTCCATCTTCGACGAGCGCGCCGACGGCAGAACCCCAGGGCGCCGAAGCGCCTCCGGATACCGGCAAGGACGCGCTCAGGCTTCATCCTGGCTCGTTCATCCGCCTGAACGCAGACCTGGTGCTGGTTCCGGTGACCGTCACCGATCCCATGAACCGGCTGGTAACCGGCCTCGAGAAGCAGGACTTCCAGGTTTACGAAAACAGCGGCGAACAGAAGATCACCAGCTTTACCTGCGAGGACGCGCCGGTCTCGATCGGCATCATCTTCGACCTTTCCGGCTCCATGACGTCCAAGCTGATACGGGCCAAGGAATCGATTTTGCAGTTCGTCAAGACCGCCAATCCGCAGGATGAGTTTTTCGTAATCGGCTTCAACGACCGCCCGGAACTGATTGAGGACTTTACCAGTTCGGTTGACGAAATCCAGGCGCGGCTGGCGACGGTGCACGCCGGGCATCGCACGGCACTGCTGGACGCGATTTATTACGGGTTGGCCAAAATGCGCGAAGCCAAGCACGAGCGCAAAGCGCTGCTCGTGGTCTCAGACGGTGGTGACAACCGCTCGCGCTTTACCGAGGGCGAGCTGCGCGCCAAGGTCCGCGAGTCGGATGTGCAAATCTACGCCATGGGCATCTTCGATCCCTACGCACCCACGCCGGAAGAGCGCATGGGACCGCAACTGCTCGAGAGCATCTGCGACGAGAGCGGCGGCCGCATGTTCCAGGTGGACGACATAGACGAACTGAGCGACATCGCCGAAAAAATCTCCACCGAGCTGCGCAATCAATACGTGATCGGTTACCGCCCCAGCGATAGGGGCCGCGATGGCAAATGGCGTAAATTGAAAGTTAAAGTGAATCCACCGCCGGGACTTCCTCCGCTGACCGTCTATGCACGTACGGGCTACTATGCGCCACTTCAATAACGCGGCAGTTTTCATGCTCCTCATGGGAGCGGGGCTGCTGCTGCAGGCCCAACCTTCCTCTCAGGGCGGCACCCAGACCGCGCCCGGCCAGGCGCCGTCGCTCACCGTCGATAGCGATCCGGTGCGCTCGCCCGATGCCGGCCCGCCCACCAGCAACGCCCCGCTGCGCAAGCAGGGCGGCGAGGGCTACGTCCTCAAGACAAACGTGGAAGAGGTGGTGCTCAACGCCACGGTGATCAACGGGTCGCAACTAGTCCAGAACCTGACCAGGGACGACTTCGAAATTTACGAAGACGGCGTGAAGCAGAGCATCCTCAGCTTCCAGCACACCGACCTGCCGGTGTCGATCGGGCTGGTGATCGACAACTCCGGGTCGATGTACAAGAAGCGGCCGGCGGTGAACAAGGCAGCGCTGGACCTGGTGGAGGCGTCGAACCCCGACGACCAGGCCTTCGTGGTGAACTTCTCCGACGAGGCCTTTATCGACCAGGACTTCACCTCCGACATCAACAGGCTGCGCGACGGGCTCTCGCATATCGACTCGCGCGGCGGCACGGCGCTGTACGATGCGGTGGTGGCCTCGGCAGACAAGCTGGTGGCCGACGCCAAGCGGCCCAAGCAGGTGCTCATACTCATCACCGACGGCGAGGACAACGCCTCCAGCCTGACGCTGGAGCAGACCATCCGGCGGGTGCAGCAGCTCTCCGGACCGGTGATCTACTCCATCGGCCTGCTCTTCGGCGACGAGATGGACCGCGGCGAGGTGCGGCGGGCGCGCAAGGCGCTTGAACTGCTTTCCTCCGAGACCGGCGGCATGGCCTTCTTCCCGAAGAACGTCGAGCAGGTGGATCAGATTGCCGCCGAAGTGGCCCGGGACATCCGCACCCAATACACCCTCGGCTACCGCTCCACCAAGCCCATGAACGTTCCCGGCTTCCGGCACGTCGAGGTTATCGCCAAGGCCAAGGGCATGGGCAGGCTGGACGTGCGCACCCGGACCGGCTACTACCCGACAGTGCGTCCGCGCCAGACGGCCGAGGTCAGCCAGCCATAGAGCCATACCCCCCCACCCCTATTTCTTGGAACAAATATCTCGTTGCAAAGGGTTTACGGACCAATTCTCGGCGCAAATATTTCATTACGAATGACTTAGACGCAGATATCTGAAAGCGAACGGGTTAGAGTAACTCGGTCCGGCTTATTTGCTTCCAGAAAAGGTGGCGCGCCATTCGGTCCGATCACGCGTTGATTATGCCCTTAAAGGAGGAAATTTCCGGCAAGCAGCGCTGAGTTTATATTTATTGCGTTTTGAATGGGTTAGAGGAGAAAGCTAAAGTGCGGGGGCTTGACTTGCGACATTCGTGCGCAACGTGCGATCCAGTTGAGCGAGGGGCGCTCGATAAGATCGATGGCGATGGCTTGGGTGAGTGCGCTCATCTTGAATTGACAGATAAGAAGATTGCAGCGATTTAAGGGGGCGACCGTGGACGACGCGGAGCGGAAGGTACGGCTGGAAAACCTGGAGCGGCTGCGGCAGACGGCCGAGAAGGCCTATGACGAGATGTACGAGGCGCACTCGTATCGCGATGCCAACGATTTTTATCGCGAAGCAAAGGAATGCTACTACGATGCGATCGCGCTGGCGCAGCAGTTGGAGTTGAACGACGAGGCGGAGAAGATGAGCGAGCGGTTGCTTCACATCAAGGCGGTGTACCGCAGCCAGTTTTTTCAGTGAGTGAAGAAGTAGAGAAAGTGAGTGAGTGAAAGAGGTCACCTCCACTCCTTCACTTTCTTTCGCTTCTTCACACTTTCACTCCATCACTTTTCACTCACAAGCCACTTCTTCAGGTTCGGCTCCTGGAGGGAGCGCAACTGGATGCAGCCGTCGATGTGCTCGATAGCGTGCTTGAGCGAGACGTCGGCGTCGGCGACCGGGTGGGTAGCGAAGAAGCTTTGCACGTCATCGCGATCGCCGGCGGAGCAGAAGCTGCCGGTTGAGCTCACGAGAATCTCGCCCATCTCGGGGGTCAGCAGCGCATGCACCTGCTCCCAGTGGCTCTTGACGAACTGCCAGGCGGCCTGGCGGGTTTCGGGGATCCGCATCGCGATGGCGAGTTGGATGGCCGCATCCTGATTGCGCACCTTGCCGGAGATGGAGAAGTTGAGGGAGCGCTGTTCGAGCCCGGGTTTCTCGAACTCGGCCAGCAGGCGCAGCGCGGTCTCTTGTTGCGCGGGATTGCGGGCGGATTCGAACTCGTGCTGGAGCTTGTCAAAGAGATCGGAATTTCCGTTCTCCGCGGCCACGGCCAGTGCGGTCTGGGCGAGGGTGGGCTCGACGGAAGCGGGGTTGGCCAGGTACTCGTCAGCCAGCGTGCGCGCCTCGGCAAGCACCGCGGAATCCTTGCCGTAATAGCCGAGCAGCGCAAAGAGATGAGCGCGCAGCTCGCGCGTATTGGGCGAGTCGGCGGGCGACGGCGGCCCCAGCTTTGCATACCCGGGCGCGAAGGCGCCGCGCACCCAGGCGGAAATTTGAGCGCGCTCCGCGGGCGTTGCGGCGACGGTATTGTAGACGGCTGAGATTCCGTCCATGGCGCCGGCGATGACCTCGGCGCTGGGATCGGCCTTGAGCGCGGCAACCAGATCGAGATAATCGCCGATGGTGGCGTTATTGGCTCGCGCCTGCGCCCACTCGTCGCCTTCCAGGGTGATGCGCTCGGGAGCGGTAAGCTGTGTTTCGACGTTGGCGGCCAGCGCCTTGTACTGTGCGGGCGCGTAGGCGCTGCGGTAGTAACCCTTGCCGCCGGCGTTGGCGAAGAACACCGGTCCGGCGGGAACCTTGAGCGAGGTGGTTTCGGGCGAGAGCAGTTCGCAATCCTGGCCGCCGGTTCCGGGTGCATTGGTCTGGAAGCAGACCGGGAGCGTCCATTTCTGATCGGCATCGGGATGCTCGCCGGGATCGAGAAAGAAGCGCTTTTGCTCAACCGAGACGTGTCCGCCGGAGGGCTCGCCGAAGGTGAGGATGGGCTCGCCGGGCTGGACAACGAGCGACTCCATGATCTTGTCGACCGGCTTATGGCTGGTGGCGGTCTGCGCATTCCAGAAGTCCTGTGCCGTGGCGTTGCCGTACTCGTGCGCGGCCAGGTAGGCATGGACGCCTTTGCGGAAGGTCTCAGCGCCGAGATAGTTTTCTACGGTAAGCAGCACGTCGCTGGCCTTGCCATAGCTAATGCCGTCGAAGAGCTGGTTGATCTGATCGGGAGTGTTGGCGAGCGGAGCGCGGATGGGGCGCGTGGTGGGCTGGGCGTCGAGATTGAGCGTGCGCTGTTCGTCGGAGGCGACCATCTGCGGCACGTTCCACTCCGGATGCATGGCCGCCACGGGCTTGTTCTCCATCCAGGTGGCAAAGCCCTCGTTGAGCCAGATGTTGTTCCACCAGGCCATGGTGACCAGGTCGCCGAACCACTGGTGGGCCATCTCGTGCGCGATGACCAGCGCTACCCTCTCCCGGGCATCGAGAGGAGCGGTTTGGGGATCGAGGAGCATGTCCGTTTCGCGATAGGTGATGGCGCCGAAGTTTTCCATGGCGCCGGCCTCGAAGTCGGGGATGGCGATCAGGTCGAGCTTTTTGAGAGGGTAGTGGATTCCGAAGTAGTTGTCGTAATAGTGGAGGACGTATTTGGCCACGCTGAGCGCGTAAGGCGTGTAAGCGACCTTGTCCGGGGTGGCGCAGGCGCGGATGGAAACGCCGTCGGACGTCCCGGCAGTGCACTGGAAGTCTCCGACCAGGAACGCGACCAGGTAGGTGGACATCCTGGGTGTTTCACTGAATTCGAGAGTGTGCTTGCCGGGGCCGGGGCCGGGCGTATCGGCGACGATTTGGCCGTTGGAGATGGCGGTGTCGCCCTGGTTGACGACCAGCGAGATGGAGAAGCGGGACTTGAAGGCCGGCTCGTCAAAGCTGGGGAAGGCGCGGCGCGCGTCGGTGGACTCAAACTGCGTAACGGCGTAGTTGCGGTGATTGCCGTGGGAGAGATAGAAGCCGCGCAGCTCATTGTTGAGGATGCCCGCGTAATGAATCTCGATGACGGCGCTGCCGGCGGGGATGGTCCTGGGGAAGGTGAAGGTGGCCTGCTCTTTGGCGGAATCGAGCGAGACCGTGCCGGTCTGACGCGGGCCGTTGGGGTAGATGACCACCGACTGGAAGTTGATTTCGGCGGAGTTCAGAGTGATGGACGTTGCGGGCTGCTTGATATTGACGTCGATTTTCTCCACGCCGGTGAAGGTGGCGGTCTTGAGGTCGGGCGCAAGGGTGAGCGTGTAGTGGGTGGGAATGACGTTGGTGGGCAGGCGCTGAGCGCGGGCAAACAGCGGAGCGGCGAGACAGAAAACGGCGAGCACAGCGGCCTTCGATGCGCTGCGCAGAAACAAAGGGAGGGAGCTGCTTCTCATCGGAATCCTCGGAAGAGATAAACAGGGTTTTCCAGCACGGATGGCGCAAAGATTGCGGCCAGCGAACTGCGGGCGGCCCTGTGAAGTCCGGCACGCTTGACACAGCTATTTTAGGACGTATTGGCAGCCGGTATCGGCAGCAATAAAATTGCGCGGAGCCGCCAGGGGCGGTTCCGCGCGCAGAGGCAGGAAGCAAGGCGGGTTGCGAAGGGGTACTATTCGGGCTTTTCGGGAGAAGTATTCGGATTGGCCAGATCGGGCTTGACGATCTGCTGGATCTCCGCGTACATGGCGTCGGTGAGCCGCTTAGACCGATCCATCATATGCGACATGACAATGGCCATGTATTCCTTCATGATGGCGGGCTGCTCGTCGAGCAGGCGCTGGCCAACGGGCGAGCTGTAGAAGGCGATGACCGCGTCGGCATCGGACTTGTTGATATGACGCTGGTAGACGGGAACGGCGTCGGCAATCATCTCGTCGACGGGGTAGACGGTCAGCGCCTGCTGCATGTATTTATCCATGACTTTCTGGAGAGCAGCCTGATCCTGCGGCATGAGTTGTTTGCCGGGAGGCAGTTTCTCATTGATGTCTTTGATCTGGGCGCGGAAGGACTGCTCGATGAGTCCGGGCATCATGTTCATCATGGTTTCCATCTGCTTGTGCAAGTGGGCCACTTCAAAGAACTTCTCAATCTGTTCTTTGGTGGCTTGCTGGTCGGGCGGGATGGCGGATGATGTTGCCGCGGGCTGGGTTGGCTGCGTCTCCTCGCCGGCTTGCGATTGTGCGAGGACTGGCAACATGGCCAAAGCCAATCCGGCGATGATAGCTATAAAGCGAATGGGTTTCATTCTGTTCCGCCTTCCATGATTCGCCGCGCAAGTATCTGTGCGCGGCAAATTACGGAACAGTATAGCGCGACGATGGCGATTTGCCAGTTAAGATTCAGGCGGTATTTTGCGCCGGCTTATTGCGGATCGGAGAGCTGGACCAGGCCAATCAGCGCATTCAGCGCGGCGATCTGTTCCGGGGTAGCGCCATCCTCCACAACGGTACTGAGGGCGGCGATGTGAGAATTGTCCATTTTTGCGAGTACAACCTTCATGTGCAAAGTACGATTGTTTACGACAAGATCCCCATAGAAAGCTTCGCCTGTATGACCTGCCAGCGTGCTCGGTTCGTTTCGGGTATATGGCTGCGCGCCGGCAGACTTAAAAACATTCGCGGCGACAGAACTGAGTGGCGTAGTCGCCACCTCTGGGCTGACGATCATGCTTAATTGGAGGGCGGTTGAGTGATCGCTGGCCAGGAACTGGAGATTGTCGTACTGATCGTAGTCATAGGTCCACCCAGTGGGAACATCCACGGAAAACGCGGGATCACCCACCTTGGGCAGGCGCACCGTACCGGCGTGCGACGGAGCACTGCCGAGCACCAGGCCAATTCCGAGCAATAGCGAAAACCACAAAGACCGCACCATCCTGCTTACCTCCTCAAGCGGCATCGACAAAGATGGCAGGGCAGAGAAAGGCTCTGATCAGGCCCGCGTACACAGGTCGATTGCTGATTCGTTGTGGGCGATTATACATATCCCATGGTCCGTTGTCGCCGAATCTCTGCACGGGAAGAGGTGGTAATTCGCAATTACTGGACGGTCTTGTGCGGCCGCAGGGAATCGAGGAAGAGCAGGCAGGCGCCGGTGACGATGCTTGAATCGGCGATGTTGAAGTCGGGCCAGTGGTAGGTGAAGATGTGAACCTCGATGAAATCCACGACCGAGCCGTAGGCGATGCGGTCGTGAACGTTGCCCAGTGCTCCGCCGAGGATGAGCGCGAGGGCCACGGTGGTGAGCGTGATGCGGCTGCCCAGCCAGATCATGCCGGCCAACACCGCCGCGGCGGCCAGTAGCGTGAAGGCAACGAGGCCGATGCGGACCGCATGCGGCGAGGCGGAATCGGCAAACATTGAAAACGCCGCGCCTTCGTTGGTCCAGTGCGTGATGCGCAGGACATGGTCAATGACCGGGATGGCGCCGCCTATGCGGATGTGCGCGCCGACCCAGGTCTTGGTCCAGCGGTCGGCCGCGACAACGGCGGCGGAGATGAGGAGCAGCCAGGGAAGGCGGCGCGGTGCTTGCCAGGTCACGCGGCGTCCTCCGCTTGAGGCGGCTTGATGCCCATCTCTTTGAGCGTCGCGCGGCAGCGGCCGCACACGTTCTGCCAGATGCCGTAGTCGGTGGTGTCGGGCATGAAGTTCCAGCAACGCGCGCATTTGGTCCCGGTTGCGGGTTGCGCGGAGACTTCAAGAGCGGCGCCGATGGCTGACTCGCGGAGCGTGACGCGTGAGACGTTCAGGATCTCCTTCAGGCCGGCGGCGTGACGCTGGAGGAGTTCGAGCTCTTCGCCAGTGGCGGCAATGTCGACATCGGCTTCGAGCCCCTTGCCGATGTGCTTTGCCTGGCGGTTGAGTTCGAGCACACGAAGCACCTCGTCGCGAATCGAGAACAGCCGCGCCCACTCATCCAACAACGGAGCAGGATTCCCGCTGAAGACTTCTTTAGGTTTTGGAAACAGCGCCAGATGTACGCTGGCGGGGCGGCCTGCGACGGCGGGCAGGTATTCCCATACCTCATCGCAAGTGAACGTTAGAATCGGCGCCAACAGGCGGGTGAGGGTTTCGGTGATTTTCCAGAGCACGGTTTGCGCGGAGCGGCGCGCAGCGCTGGTCGGCGCAAAGGTATACATGCGGTCCTTAAGCACGTCGAGATAGAAGGCGCTCAGGTCGACGATGGCAAACTCGTTCACCGCCTGGTAAACGCGATGGAACTCGAAGGACTCGTACCAGCCGAGAATTCTTTCGGTCAGGTCGCGGGTTTTGGCCAGTATGTATCGATCGAGGGGGGCGAGATCGCCCTCGGCGACCTGGTCGCGCGCGGGGTCGAAGCCATGCAGGTTGCCCAGCAGGAAGCGGAAGGTGTTGCGCAGCTTTTTGTAGAGCTCGGCGCAGCGCGCCATCAGGTTTTCGCTGGCGGCCATGTCTTCGCGGAAATCGACGGATGCGACCCATAGGCGGACGATTTCGCCGCCCATTCTGTTCGCAATATCGACGGGGTCGACGCCGTTGCCGAGCGACTTCGACATGGCGCGGCCCTGTTCGTCGAGTGTCCAGCCGGCCGTGGCCACGTGCGAGTACGGCGCGCGGCCGCGCAGGGCAATCGAGGTGAGCAGGGAAGAGTGAAACCAGCCGCGGTGCTGGTCGCCGCCTTCGAGGTACAACACCTCCGGGCACTTCGCACCGTCCTCGTTTTGAAACAGCTCATAGATAGGCTGCAAGTCCGGATCGGACTCGCACACCGCCAGCCAGCTCACGCCGGAGTCGAACCAGACATCGAGGATGTCAATCTCCTTGCGGAATCCTTTGTCCCCGCATTTCGCGCACTTTGCGCCGGCGGGGAGCAGCGACTCAATGGGCGTGGTGTGCCAGGCCTCCGCGCCTTCGCGCTCGAACAGCTCGACGATCTTCCTGTTGAGCTCGGCATCGACGATCGGCTCATTGCAGCCCGCGCACAGAAACACCGCGATGGGCACGCCCCAGATGCGTTGGCGGCTGATGCACCAGTCGGGACGGGTGGCGATCATGTTGGTGATGCGCTCCTTGCCCCAGGCCGGGTCCCAGACCACCTTGTCGATCTCTTCGATGGAGAGTTGTCTAAATGTCGTCTCGCTGCCGTCTGAGCGCTTCATCGGGGTTTCAAGCGAGATGAACCACTGCTCCGTCGCCCGGAAGATGACGGGATGATGGCAGCGCCAGCAGTGGGGATAGGAGTGCTCGAGCTGGCCGCCGCCGAGCAGCGCGCCGCGCTCCTCGAGCATGGCGACGATGACCGGATTCGCCTTCCAGACCTGCATACCGTCGAATGCCGGCGGCGCGGCCAGCGGCCATGCCGCGGGATCGACGTGGATATGTCCGCCCGCGTCAACGCGCGTGGTCGGATCGAGCCCGTACTTCTGTCCGGTGTAGAAGTCGTCCATTCCGTGAGAAGGCGCGGTGTGGACGGCGCCGGTGCCGGTGTCGGCGGTGACGTAGGTGGCCAGCACGCCCAGGATGCTGCGCTCGAGGAAGGGGTGCTGGAAGGTGACGCGGTCGAGGGCTGCGCCTTTGAAGCGGGCGACGATGTCATCCTGCGAGGCAGGCGTCTCAGGATCGCGCTTGCTGCGCAGCTTGCATTCGGCGATAACCTTCGCGGCGAGCTCGGCCGCCACGATAAAGACACCGCCATCGCAGTCCAGCGCCACGTATTCGAAGTCGGGATGGAAGGCGACAGCCAGGGAGGCGGGCAGCGTCCACGGCGTCGTTGTCCAGATGATGGTGGAAACGTCGCGGCCGGCGAGCGCGGGCGCGATCGCCGCCGGGTCTGAAGTCAGCTTGTAGCGCACATACACCGAGGGGCTGGTGTGGTTCGCATACTCCACCTCCGCCTCGGCCAGCGCCGTCCGGTCGTGGATGCACCAGTAAACCGGCTTCAGGCCGCGGTAGACGAAGCCTTTCTCAAGAAAACCAAAGAACGCCTCCAAAGTCCGCGCCTCGTAAGAGCGCGACATGGTTTTATAGGGCTGTTCCCAGCGGCCGAAGCAGCCGATGCGCTCGAACTGCGTGGTTTGCAAATCGATATACTTTTGCGCATAGGCCCGGCATGCATCCAATACGGCAGGAGCGGGCATCTCTAGCTTTTTGTGGCCGAGCTTCTCGTCCACTTTGATCTCAATGGGCAGGCCGTGACAGTCGTAGCCGGGCACGTACGGAGCGTCGAATCCGGCCATGGTTTTGGATTTGACGACAAAGTCCTTGAGCCCTTTGTTGAGGGCATGGCCGAGGTGAATGGGACCGTTGGCATAGGGCGGCCCGTCGTGCAGCAGGAATGGCGGCCGGCCTTGGCCGGCCTTCCGAATCTCCTGGTACAGGCGCATGGAGGCCCAGCGGGCCAGCCGGTGGGGCTCATTTTGCGGCAGATTGGCCTTCATTGGAAAGGCCGTCTGGGGCAGGGTAAGGGTCGCCTTAAGCTCCGGCGCTGAGGACATCTTCACTCCGTTGGGCGGCAAAAAATCGTTCATTTTCAGTGTAAACGGTGGGCCAAGATTTTTTGGTAACAACAACGTACGATACTCGTCTATTGTTTATGGGAGCGCTTAAGAGGCCGGAATATGAGTCTTTGGAGGCAGAGCCTTCCGATGACGGCGGTGACAGCGCCAAGACAAGCAGCGGCGACCTCAAGCATAATGGACAAATGGCCGTAATTCCGAACGGAACCCCGCACGCGGGGAACAGAGATTCGGGTGCGGCCGCTGCCGAAAGCCGGCTCCCGCAAGGGCAGGCGAAGGAAACCGAGCCAGCTACGACTATGCCAAACGAAATCCTTACCCAGGCTGATTCCGACTCCCAGGGCGTTGCGACTTTCACCGGCCACGAGCTGGACGCTTTTCTCGGCAAGGCATTCGACGAAAAGCCCATCTGGACGGGGCTGTGGGAGAGCATCCGGGACATCTTCTTCCCGCCCAAGCTCCCGCCGCTGGAACTGACCTCCACGCCGATTCCGGTGCCCGACCGGATGAAGGTGAAGACCAACCCTTGGGCGGTGGGGATTTCGCTCACCATCAACGGCATGATTGTGGCGCTGCTGCTGTACTTCGGCGTCAAGAAGGTAATCGAGATCGTCAAGCCGCAGTTGACGGCAACCAACATCGATGTGGGCGCGTATCGCGCGCCACAGCGGAAGGACATGGCTGGCGGCGGTGGCGGCGGCGGCAACCACAGCATCCTGGAAGCCAGCAAGGGCAAGCTGCCCAAGATCGAAAAGCAACCGGTGGTTCCTCCGCAGCCGCAGACCTTCGAGAAGCCGAAGATTCCCATGCCTGCTGCCATCGATGTGCAGAAGAGCATTCAACTTCCCAACAACCCGAACATGCAGATGATCGGCATGAAGAGCGGGCCGAGCGTGGTGCTCTCGTCCGGCTCCGGGAGCAGCGGCGGCATGGGTTCGGGCGCCGGTGGCGGTCTGGGCTCGGGCTCCGGCAATGGTTACGGACCCGGCTCCGGCGGCAATGCCGGCGGCGGCGTGTACCGCGTCGGTGGAGGCATCTCCGCCCCGGTGCCGCTGAACTCGGTTGAGGCGGAGTTCTCCGACGAAGCCCGCCGCGCCAAATACCAGGGCGTGTGCCTGATCCAGATGATCGTGGATGCGCAGGGCAATCCGCAGAACCCGCGCGTGATCCGGCCGCTGGGCATGGGCCTCGACGAAAAGGCGCTGGAGGCGGTGCGGAAGTACCGCTTCAAGCCGGCTATGAAGGACGGCAAGACGCCGGTGCCGGTGATGATCACCGTGGAAGTAAACTTCAGGCTGTACTAGCCGAAATTCAGCGCAGATAGGAGCGGGCGAGGCGCACAGGCGCTTCGCCCTTTTTCTTTATCGAGGAAAACTTGTGTGGGGAGTGGTGCGCCCGGAGAGATTCGAACTCCCGACCTACTGATTCGTAGTTGATCCCCCTTTTCAGCTTACAAAGATGCCGCATAAGATAAGTTCCTTGTAGTGTGTAGCTTAGTAAAACTATGCGAGAATGAGCTTACAAAGTGAACTCATAAAGTTGCACTGACTTTCATCGAACATCCTGCTACAACTGGCGCAAAAGTGGCGCATCGTGCGGTCACCGTAGCGTCTCCCCAGGCATTGTGCGTCTTTGTACGGCTGCGTTGTGAACATCAGGCGAATCGAGGGTTCTAATGAAATCTTCCCCTTCTATGACGCGCGCTGCGTCTCTGTTCGACCGCAGCGATCTCAGCGCTGTTGCCGGGCTCGTCGAACAAATAGACATGGA
>Ga0187812_1000097_pt1 | contig 30156 bp, 23 predicted proteins | sample NC_S_2_FD_130582 | JGI IMG/M metagenome (GOLD analysis project Ga0187812, IMG submission 130582) | Wetland sediment microbial communities from Neuse River Estuary, North Carolina, USA - ASW-S_2 | ecosystem: Environmental > Aquatic > Freshwater > Wetlands > Sediment | place: USA: North Carolina...
ACCGTTCATGCCTGCATCGACGCGTGGCTCGCCGGCGGCGAAATGAAATATTACCGCGCCGCCGTCAAACTCGCCGACGCCATGATCGCGAAGTTCTACGATCGCGCTGGAGGCGCGTTCTACGATGCGGCCGCGCCGGAGCAGGGAAGTGCGCCATTGGGCGCCCTCGCCGCCCGCCGCAAGCCCCTCCAGGATTCGCCCACTCCCGCCGGCAATCCCACGGGGGCTTCCGCCCTCTTGCGTCTTGGATTGCTGAGTGGCAAAACGGAGTACCGCCAGATTGCCGAAGACACGCTGGCCGTCTTCGCCGGCATCGTCGAGCACTTCGGCCTCTACGCCGGCAGCTATGGCCTTGCGCTCGAGCGCCTGCTCGCCGATCCCGTCCAGATCGTGATTGTCGGCTCCGGCGAGGAGGCCGAGCGTCTCGAAGCCACCGCCGTTGCCGGCTTCGCCGTCAATAAAACGATCGTGCGCATCTCGCCGGAAAAATTCGCTGCCGGCGAACTTCCTGAAGCCCTCGGCGAAACGCTCTTAAACTTACCCGCGCCGCAAGCAGCCGCAGCGTGGGCGCTGGTGTGCAGCGGCCGCACCTGCCTGCCGCCCATCCGCGGCGTGGAGCAGTTAGAAGCCGCGCTGGCCTAAAGCTTTTTCTGATCCCGCAGCACTGCCATCGCCGCGTTCCGCCCGTTGATGCCGACCACGCTTCCGCCCGGATGCGTGCACGCTCCGCACAGGTACACGCCCGGCATCGGCGTCCGCGCCGCCAGCCGATCGGCCCACATGTACGGCGGCAGGCACTCGCCCTGAAAGATATGCCCGCCCGTGAGCCCAACCTTCCGCTCGATGTCCGGCGGTCCCAGCACCTGTGCGTCAATCACCGCCGAATCGATATTCGAGCAGAACCGCGCCAGCGACTTCATCGCCAGCCGCCGCACCTCGTCGCGCCGCTCATCCCACGTCCCGCGCGCAAACCGGTAGGGCACATATTGCGCAAAGACGCTCATGCAGTGCTCGCCCGCCGGAACCACCGACCGGTCGTGCACGCTCTGAAAGTAAATCTCGCACCACAGATGCTCGGGCAGCTCGCCCTGCCGCGCCGCGGCGAATCCCGCCTTCCACTCGTCTTTCGTCAGCGGCGTGTTCACTTGGCCCTTGTGGTGCGGCTCGTTGGTTCCCGGCCGCGCAACGAAATCGGGAAGCTCGCGCAGATGCACGTTGAGCTTCACCGTGCAGCCCTCGATGGGCACGCGTTCCACCTGCGTGCGCCAGCCCGCCTCGGCCGCAGCGCCCAGCAGTCGCAGCGTCACCCGCGGATCGGCATTCGACACTACCGTCCGCGCCGCGATGCGCTCCCCGCCTTCCAGCACCACGCCTTCGCCGGGCACGATCTGCGCCACCGGCACGCCCGCCGCCACAACTGCCCCGGCTTCGCGCGCCGCATCGCAAAAATAGAACGAGACCATGCCCATCCCGCCGCGCACGTAGCCCCACATGCCCGGCATTCCGCCCAGCCGCCCCGACGCATGATGAAAGTGGATCGAAGCCGTGCCCGGATCGAAGGGGCTTGCGTTCGTCCCGATCACGCCCTGCCCGAGGTACGCCGTCTGCAGCCGCTCGTCCCTTAGATAACGCTCAACAAACTCGGCCATCGACCACTCGAACAGCAGCGCCCGCGCCTCAGCGTCCGCGCCGAGCCGCTCCTCGACCTCTTCGCGCGTGGGCGCATCGCCGATCCACAGATCGCGCTCCGCCCCTTGTTCTCGGGGTGGCCGCAGCGCATCGCGCAGCCGCGCGATCACATCGTTCATCGCCCGCCAGCCGTCTACATCGCCCGGAGCCAGCCTGCGCACTTCCTCCGCGCAACGCTCGTCATCGTCCCAGAGCTGGATGCTCGATCCGTCGAGGAAGGGCACAAACAGCCCATTCACCGCCGGTATCCATTCATAGCCGCGCCGCTTCAGTTCCAGCTCTTCGACTACCAGCGGGTGCAGCAGCCCGGCCAGGTAGGCACACGGCGACATGCGCACGCCCGGAAATGGCTCCTCCAGCGTGCAGGCTCCGCCCACCCGCGCGCGGCTCTCCAGCACCAGCACGCGCTGCCCGGCCTGCGCCAGGTATGCGGCGCAGGCCAGCCCATTGTGCCCGGCGCCGACGATGACCGCGTCCCACGTCTTGGCGGCCAGCTCGCGCACCGGCGCCGGCAGGCCCACTTCGCCGAGAACCTTGGCAGTAGGGGATTCCATACCCGTTCTACGGTAGCATTGCGCCGTTTACCGGGTCTCAAAATCGAAATCCAGTGCCCCCGTAGCCGCGCCGGCGCGCTAAAAATCCGCCCCGATTTTCACATCGCGTTCCCACCCAAACGCGCGATACTAGGTGCATGTCTACCACCACCTATCAGGGGCTTGAGGTCCTCTATTCCCGCGAACAGATCGCCGAGCGCGTGGCCGAGATGGGCGCGCAGATCAGCCGCGACATCAACGGCGAAAAGCTGGTGATGGTGGGCGTGCTCAAGGGCGCGGCGTTTTTTCTCGTCGATCTTTCGCGTGCCATTCACGCCGACGCAACCTTCGACTTCGTCGCCACCTCCAGCTACGGCCAGGGACAGCGCTCCTCCGGCGCGGTCAAGCTCATCAAAGACCTCGACCAGCCCATCGAGGGCAAGAACGTGCTCATCGTCGAGGACATCCTCGATACCGGACTCACGCTCTCTTATTTGCGCAAGCTCTTCGTGCAGCAGAAGCCCAAAAGCCTGCGCATTGCCACGCTGCTCGACAAACCTTCGCGCCGCATCGAAAAAATCGACGCCGACTACGTGGGCTTTTCCATTCCCAACCTGTTTGTGATCGGTTATGGCATGGATTATGCCGAGCGCTATCGTAACCTGCCTGACATCTGCATCATGGCTCCCGGCCATCCAGAATAAGCAGCCGGCGCCCCGCGCCCCGTTTTAGACCTTCTGTTACTCGTCGTGACTTAAGGCCGCGCTTTCACGTCTATTCTGTTGGCCGCCGTGGCCGGGCGGTTCTATACTCGACTGCCGGAGCGGGCAGCGCTGCTGCAGCGGTTCGAGCCCGCTCGGATACGTAAGGAGCCCGTCCATTGGCGAAAGTCACCGCCCCCATCCGCGAAGCCGATCTCGAGTTCGATCACGGCACCTTCGATTCCACCGCCTTCAGCGCCAGCACCCTGGCGAGCTGGCAGTCGCTGGCCGGCATTCTCGATCACACCCTGCTCAAACCCGAGGCTGCCCGCGAGCACATAGAGAAGCTGTGTGCGGAGGCCGTCCGCTACCGCTTTGCCTGCGCGTTGGTGAATCCTGTGTGGGCGGCCACGGCCGTGAGCCTTTTGGCCGGCACCGGCGTTCCCGTCGGCGTGGTCATCGGCTTTCCGCTGGGCGGATCGCTGGTCTCTACCCTCCGCCAGGAGGCGGCCGCGCTCATTCGCCTGGGCGCGCGCGAGCTGGACATGGTCATCCCCATCGGCCAGCTCAAAAGCGGCAATCACCATGCCGTGCACAACACCGTTCACTCGGTCGCGCACGTGGCGCATCACCAGGGCGCGGTGCTGAAGGTGATCCTCGAAACCGGCTTGCTCAGCACCGAAGAAAAGTTGCGCGCCGCGGAGGTAGCCATCCAGGCCGGCGCAGATTTCCTCCAGACCTCCACCGGCTTTTCCGCCGGAGGCGCTACCGTGGCCGACATTGCCCTGATGCGCGGTGTGGCCGGCAGCCGTTGCGGCATCAAGGCCCTGGGCGGCGTGCACACGCTGGCCAATGTCCGGTCCATGCTCGATGCGGGCGCCAATCGCATCGGCGCGTCTTCCTCCGTAGCCATTGTCCGCGAACTCGGCGCGAAATGAGGCTCGTCCGCCGCCGCTCCTCGATGCGCAGTCATCCTGAGGCGCGCAGCGGCGAAGGATCTGCGCTTGCATTTCCTGACGCTGATTCGGCCCGAATGCAGGTTATTTCCTCATTGTCGACAATCCGTCCGGAACCTGGACTTGGGGGCACATTACTGGTTGGCGATCCCAAAAAGGTCACAAAGAGCGTGGCATAAGTTTCGGGTTTTCCTCCAATTAGATTTCAGAGTCGCTGCAAATGCCTGAGATTGAACTTGCACGGGTATTCGAGCGAACCAACAACGGAACTTCTCGTCGGGACGTAATGCTCTGGGATAGAGATGAATGAGCAACTGGTCATCAGCCGCTCCGAGGCCGATACAACATCCTGGTCCTCTATTACCACCCACCGCTTGCCTTACCACATCGTCAGAGTCACGTTATCGACCCATTCGTGAAGTGGAGTCCCGGTGGGATCCTGGTCCAATTGGTATTGAATGCCGATCATATCCGGCCAAGTGGTGTCGTTGAAGTTCCAGGTCTGATTGAATCCGTAGGGTTTACCATCGAGGGCCAACGTGTCGTAGCGATACTGCGTGGAACTGATGCGCTCAACGTACCACTGAATGTGGTGCCAGCCGGGCGCCCAGTGCGGACAAGGGATTCCGTTGAGGACCCAGCGGCTGCCCTGGCTATCCCAGGTGGACCAGTAGCCGTCTCCAAAGTCGCACTGGCTGCCGATCATGAATTCCTTTCCCCCGAGAACCTGCCAGAGATCGAACTCCGAGGCCCAGAAGTGGGCTTCGGCAGCGGGGTCGTGGTAGACCCAGAAGTCCCACAAAAAATGGGAATTGGAACTGGCGCCGTACATCGTATCCATAAACAGCACGTTGGTCCACTGCGGCCCGTCGGCATACATCTCAAGGCTGCTGCCGCTCAACGAGGGCTGGCTTTGGAAAGGCGCCATCCAGTAGTTACCGGTGGTGTTGGTGCCGTGCGCACAGAGGCTGCAGATGCTCCAGTCGGCGGTGTCGTTCTGCATCTCCGATAGCACCTGTGCGTTTGCAGGCGGAGTCGGCAGCACAGTGCTGCTCGGCGGCGGCGGTCCAACCTGGATCAATGCAACTTCAGATCTGTTGGAATCGCCCTGGGCGTCCCACACGCGTGCGTAAAGAAGATGCTGGCCAGTGGACATATCAATCCCCTGGGAGATGGAAGTCGCATCACTATTTGCCTGATACACGGGTTGATCGTCGAGGCAAACCGTCCACTGCGTAATGGGGCTGGAGCTGAATGCGGATGCAGTCACCTGGACATGGCTTGGATTCTCACCGGGTGAGGGGCTTTGCATCCAAACGCCGGTGATTGTGCCATTTTGGTTGTTATATCCATATCCCGAACCGCTGCATCCCGAAGCGCTGCCACTCGCCGATCCGACGCCGGAGCCGGGGCTGTTGGTCTTTAAAGGTGAACCGCCGCACCCGGCTATGACCAGAACCTGGACTGCAAATGCGAACGAGCAAAGAAAGGAAAGAAAAAGCCGAAACATGCAGTACTCCCGACACGCGAATGGATGCGGCCTGCGCAGCTTGTTCTGTCCCGGATCGACGACAATATTCGGCTAGATGGAAACATCCGCTTTTGATAAGGAGTCTCCTGACACGACAGTGTCGCGAACGCCTGTATGGCCTCGACAGCTTCAGTCACCTCGGTGAACTAATTCTTGATGCGCAGTGTGGAACCAGGTATCGATTTTGAAGTTTGGTTTTGGTGCTCCTATCGGTTGAACGGCAAACGTCGCCCTTCAATTTTCCGGCGAGAGTCGGGTATCCAAATCCCCAAAGATCACAATCGGCGACAAACCACTCTCGATACGAATGCCCTGCAAAATATCGCTCAAGTAAGATAGCTGTGCGAGCAGATTCCTGGATGAACATTGACGGTTCTAGCGACGCGGCGGGGCCTGAAACGAAAGCAGCGTGCCCGACTGTCCCAGCTTCCTATTCCGAATACGAACCACCATTCGACGCAGCGCCGATTATTCAGCGAATGCTCGATTCTGTTCCCCGGAAGTACCTTGTTGGGCTCCGAGAGGTTGTGCTTACGAACGCGAGTGGCCTTCCCCGAAAGCTAAGAAGAAGCGTCGCTAAATCGCGGCATCGTAAGGCGAGATTCGATCAAGTGACAGGTCTGTATCACCCGCCTTTCAATGGAAAACCTGCGTGGATTGAGATCTTCGTAGACAATACATTGCGAGGATGGGAAAGCGGTTGGTGGCTGCGAATTCCGCTAATCCGCGAGGGCAAGCTCGCCGATATACTGTTTCACGAAATTGGCCACCACATACAATCCTCTTGCCGTCCGGAGCATCGCGAGAGGGAAGATGTCGCCGACGTTTGGCTGGTCCGCCTTAGAGACAATTACAATCGGCAGCGCTTTCGATGGATGGCAAGATTCCTTCGCGTCGTCCGATCTTTATTAGGCCCATTCTTTGATCGCCAGAGAGGGCGACGCTGATGTTGCGGATATTTCAAAAAGGATTGATTTCGCGAGCGGAATACGAAGAACAAGTGGGCAAGAGCAAACCCGGCAAGGCGTCACGTCAATCGTAACGGGCGAGTGACCGGCAAACATCGCCCCTTCAATTCTCTGGGGCGAGTCGGCAATCCAATTTCCCCAAGGGTCACAGTCGCCGACGAAACACCCTGAATCCGGGGTGGAACTGCCAGTACTTAGAATTGGGTTTCAAGTGTCCTGTTACACAGGGAGTGGTGCGATGCCAGTTCGCTGGTCGAAATTCCCTTTTTTCCATGTCGCTCGTAAGAATGAGATTCGCCCCGCGACGAAGTAGCGGTTACCAGGCAATCAGATGCCTTGATCGCTAAATTCAGTGCGCAAAGCGTTGTTCCACCAATTTATGAGGACTACGCTGTGATCGTCGGAGCGGTGATCGAATGCCGGGTTGGCAACGCGCCAGTTGCCGTACTCGGCGGTCAGAAAACCCTCGTGGTCATCCGGTTTCAGCCAGGTGCATCCCAGGAACTCCATCGGTGAAAGACCATAGCGAGGGACTTCGCAAATCAATTCGATTGGCTCAGGATGGTTGTGCGCTGGCGAAAAGCCGAAGAACGTAGAGCGGAGTTTATCGCCGGCGGGCTCGTGGAAGAAAAAGTCGAAGCGCATCCCCTGCTTCATGAAGGAATACTCCACTGGAACGTCGCGATTATCGATGTAGCGGGCGAAAGGCGCGAATCCAGCGGCACTGAGAAGGGGAATCGTTGCCAGGAAGCGGTCGCGATCTTCGTCGAGAAGGCCGAAATCGGCGTCCTGGCAATCGTGAGGCAAGATGCTGCCTTGCCGCGCCCAGCCGATGAGGAGACCGCCAATAATCCAGTACCGGCCGGCCAGCGGAGAGTGTGCCAGCGTGTCATTGAGCAGAACCAGCTCTCTTTCGAAGCCCGCGACGCGTAATCGTCCAGCTACGGCCCCGCGAACCCGGCGCCGGATCATGTCCGCCGGCAGCGGCGGCGGAGCCTCGATGGCATCGCGATAAGCGCGGAGGTAATCGGCCGCCACACGATCGAGGCTGAAGCGGGTTTCGGCGGAGGCGCGGGCATTGCGAGCGAGTTCTGCGCGCAACGCAGAATCCTGAATCAACCGCTCGACGGCGGCCGCAAATGCCTCTATATCGCCGAAGGGGACAAGCAGGCCATCTTCCAGATGTTGCACGGACTGCCGTACTGCGGGAACATCGGTGACAACAGCTGGAATGCCCGTTGCCATGGCTTCAAGGACACAAAGATCATGGCTGCCTCTATCCGGAAATGGGGCGTAAGCGAAGATATCCGCGCGGCGAAGCAGATCGCGAACATCGGCGCGCGGGCCGAGAAACCGCACACGCTCCGAGGATGGGCCGTCTTCACCGACAATCCATAGTTCGGCGTTGGTGTGGCGGTCGAGCACAAGGTCCATCGCCTCCAGAAACCAGGGAGCACAGCGATCGGGACGGCACACACGCATGATGACAATGCGATCTCGCGGGGCCGGCGGCACGGGTGAGAATTCTGCGGTGTCGACCGCATTTGGAATCACTCGCACGCGGTTGAGCGCATCCTGAATGGCTGCAGTGTGCGGAGCGACGCATATCAGGGGGCAATCGAGCTCGGGTAGAGAGACATGCGAGTGCAAAGTCGCGATGGAAGGAATGCCGAGACGGCGAGCCGCGCGATGGGCCGCCGGCTCATAGGTTCCGCAGTGAATATGGAGGAGCGAAAAGCCGCCGCGGGTCTTATCCGGCTGGCCCAGCACGGATACGGTGTCGAGGCAGGGGATCCCAGCTGAGCAAAACTCTTGCATCACCGGGCCGGGACGCGGAAACCAGACAGCGGGCTCAAGATCACGCGTCGCCTTGCACAGATTGAGGACCATGTGCTCGGCGCCGCTGCGCGCGCCCCAGGAGAGGAAGTGCAGGACTCTACCGCAGCCAGGCAATGACATTGAAGCGGTACCGGGAGTTTCCATAGCCATCAATGGACTGGTTGCGAATCTCGATGCGGCCTGCGCCCAGCCCTTCGAGCGCCGACTGGAACCAGGCCTTTTCAAAGTAGAGGTGATCGAGGCCCTTGTAACGGCGCCGATACGTTTCTTCATCCATCGTATTGCGGCGGGCCGCCAGAGCTTCATCGCGTAGGGTAAAGTCGGGTACGTCGAGAATCAGCACTCCTTGCTTTGCCTTGTGCACCATCCGCGCAAGCACGCGGCTGGCGTAGTCCAGCGAGGGAAAGTAAAGAAAGACGCCGCTGGAAACGACGAAATCGTAGGTCGGCGCGGGTTCGAGCGCCGCAGCATCGCCGATCGACCATTTCCCTTGGGGCAGATACTCGCGTGCGTAGCCGATCAAAGCCGGCGAAGCATCGAGTCCGGCTACGTCGCATCCCATGCGAGCCAGCTCGTAGAGCCACGCTCCGGCGCCGCAGCCGACTTCAAATACACTCGACCGAGATTTGATGCCGATCTCGGCCGCCGCACGCTTCACATAATCGCGCCACGGCTCCTCGTCCACACTGCCGAAACCGGTATCCATGCCGTCTGCCGCCAGCAGACGCGCCAGTATGGAGTGCCTGGAGGGATCCATCCGGCGCGAGTTCCACACGTCTTTCCAGGTTTGCATGCTCACGGTTTGCACCTCCCCAGGCAATCGGTAAGCGCATCGATCAGCCGGTGATTCTCTGCGGGAAGCCGGACTGCTGCGCGCAGATAGGGGGCAGCCTCCGCAAAGCGGGCCGAGACATTCTTGACGTAGATGGAGTGACGAGCGAGCAGATTGTGAGTGACCGCCGCCGCGCGCGCAGGATCGTCGCCATCGAGGCGGAAGAGAAGAAAATTGCCTGCGCTCGCGAAGACCCGGGCAACACCGGGCGTGGCCTGGAGAGTGCGATGAAAATCGCAGCGGTCAGTGGCGGTGCGGGTGAACGAGGCGGCCAGCTCGGCTCTGAACTTGAGCACGATCTCGAGGAGGAATTCCGCAGGTGAGCCGAGATTCCAGATGGGTATTTCCGCGCCAACGCGGGCCATCCAATCGGCATTTGAGCTATAGGCATAGCCTAGCCGCACTCCCGGCGCTCCAAGCGATTTGCTCAAACTGGCGATGACGAGCACATTGTTAAGCGGGGCGCGTTCAAGCCGTTCCAGCAGGGACGGTTGTCCGGCAAATGCAGAAAATGACTCATCGACCAGGAATGTTGTTTGCGCATTTTGGGCGGCAAGCGCGTGCAGCCAATCGGTGGGCAACACCGTTCCGGTAGGATTGTTGGGATTTACTACGACCACCAGATCGAAGCTGCCGGCGCGTGCCGCCAGAGCATCGCAATCGATGCCGATGGAGTCGGAATAGATCTCCGCGGTTGGAAACCATCGCTGGTATTCGCCGAAGGTGGGCGAAGGCGCCAGAACACCACGCGGAGCCAGCAGTTCCTGCAGCCGCGGAAAAATCTGTGATCCGCCGCTCAGGCATTGCACCCGTTCCGGGCGGCACTCCAGCACGTAGGCCAGCTTTTCATTCAGCACCTCCTGCGCCGATCCATACGAGCGCACCAGCGCAGGCAGCGCGCGGCGCATGGCTGCGATCATGGCGTCGGTGGGAAAGTACATGTTGCGCAGGAAGGTGAAATCGAGCACAGGGAAATTCCAGTGGCCGCCCTTGGCGCGGTCGAGAATACGCTCGCGGACATCGGGTTCGAAGATGAACCGCGCGGCGGCGAGGTCATTTGGATCGTCAACTTCGGCCCATTGGCTGCCATCCACAATCTCCGCCCGCACTGTTTCGCGCTGCATGTTGATGAGCATGCCCAGCACCAACTCGTAGTAACAGCCGCTGTCAATGACATTGGCGTAGCAGGAAAGCAGCGGCTGCAGACGCTGCCGGCAAAAGTCCCGGTCGAAGCGGTAGATATTGAGCGTCTTGTACTTGCCTGAGAAATCGAAGTCTTCAGTTTGCAGATGGGCGGGAAAGACCTGGGTAATCATGCCCGCCTCCACGCTGACCACTGTGCCGTCCATGCCCGGTCGATAGCTGTCTACGAGCGCGATATTGCCGCGCTGCGGCGACTCGAGGCGCGCCAGCAAGGCAGAATCGAAGAGCACATCGCATTCCACCAGCACCACATCGGAATCGATCTGCATCTGGTCCAGGGCCATTGCCAGCGAGACAATATTATTGGTCTCGCGATACCGGTTGTTATGCAGGTAGCGCACAGGCAGATCGGGGTATTCGGCTGTAAGAAAAGCCTGGACATCTGCGGCACGATGGCCGGTAACCACCAGGATTTCGCTCACCTGGATTCCAAGGAGGCCATCGATGATGCGGCCCAGAATGGCGCGGTCGCCCACCGGCAGCAGGCTTTTGTGCACGCGATCGGTGAGTGGGCGCAGCCGCGCGCCCAGCCCGGCGGCCAGCACGATGGCTTTCATGATGCTCCTTCGCGCTGCTCCTCAAAATCGAAGCAGTTGCCGTCTTTGGCCAATCGGTAGATGCGGTTCGCGCCGGCAACAGTGTGCGACCCCCGAATCAGGTGAAAGCCGGCCGCCTCGAGTGTAGGAAGAGCGTTGACAAACAGCTCTTCGGCCCCGCGCACATAGCTGAAGCCCGCATCCGGCGAGTCGTCCGCCGCTCCTCCACGATCAAATGCCCCGTCGATGGTTTTGACATAGCAGCCGCGCAACGGCGTTGCATCGAGCACCTTAAAAAGCTGGTCAACATTGCGCCGCAGACGTCCTTCAAACGTTCGCTGTGCAACGAACCGCCGAACCGAGGGGGCCACCTTGGCCCGCACCACAAGATCTTCAAATCGCCGGGGAACAAGGTAGTCGGTTCCGTAACGGTAGCGCGAGAGAAACTCCTCAACCGGTGCAGGCGCAAGAAATGTTCTGCCATAGAGCTTAATCGGCTGCGCGTTATCCACAAACCGGCGTGGAAACGACCACGCCTCGTCCGGATAGCCCGGCCATCGCATCTTGAGAATGCCCCCGTCGTCGCGCCACGGAAACAGGTCGGCATGCTGGGTGTTGGTGGAGCTGAGCAGAATCCGCCAGACGTAGGAATCGTTCATGTCGAGTTGGTGGCCGGCACGTGTAACTTCGTCCTCGAGAGCCCTGATCCGCTCAGCGTCCTCGATCCGGACCCCGAAGTCCACATCCCCGTCCCAGGGGACAAACTCGCCGCTGCGCACTGCGCCCAGCAGCGCGCCAAAATCCAGCCAATGCGGGATTCCGTGCCGCTCCAGCAGATTGTCCGTAAAGAAGAGCAGATCCTTCAGGTGCTGCGTACAGCAGGGCGGACGCACGTAGGCGCCGCCCTGCGCCCAGAACTCGCAGCGTTGCGACTCGGGCGTGCATCCGATCATCTTGGACTACCTGTGCGTTTGAATCGTGGGGCCGCCGGCCGAAAAAATCGTACCCTGGGCATCAAACGAAGCATAGGAATATGTGCCCGTAACCACCGCGGCCACAGTCTGCGAGGCCATGGCCTGCAGCAGCGAGTCAAAGTCGCACACGCCCTGCAGATCTCCGGCGGTGAGCCGTCCCTCATAGTGGACGTGTCCAAAGTTGTCGTCGGCCCGCAGCCGAAGCGTTGCTGCGGTAATGCCATTGATAGTCAGGTACGCCGAAGAGACATCGGCATCCTTCACCAAATCGAGCCGGACATCCGCACTTTTGCCTTCATCGTTCAGGGCGATGGTCAGTTCGCCGTTCACCCGGGTGCTTCCGCTTACGTCCAGAACGTAGGCGCGAAACACCGCCGGACCCACGTAGCCCAGATCGGGCAGGCATGGCCCGCGGCTGCCGGAAGCCGACGACAAGGCAGAGGACGAAACCTGTCCATATGCCGTGTCGACACCAAGGCCTTCGATTGAAAATGTCGCGATCACCGGGGCCGCAAACGCTGCGCCAGCCAGAACGGTCTTCATAAATCCGCGGCGGCTGGGTTCCACATGATTGAGAATCGGGTTGTTGGGATTTTCGTCTGTCATCTCTACACCCTTCTTAGAGCGATTCAAGGAGGCCCTGTTCGTTCAAACTCGCTACTGCTTCGTCCACCATGCCGTACGGCGGCTGCAGCAAAGAGTAAGCTTGCTGTAGCAGCTCCGCGATAGTGCGTGCCGAATTGGCGCCATTGCACAGCTCAAGAACCAGAACCGCGCTGTGGTTCAGATAATGAACGCGGTCCAACTCCGGCTGGTAGACGATAAAACCGTCCTCAGCCGCACTGATATCCAGGCCGGCTCGTGCTTTGGGCGTAATACCTCCGGGGATATGGGAAGCATGCAGCAATCAAAATCTATTGTGATCAACATTTAGCTGTCAAGGAAAAAGAAGATTTAGTTCAGTTCAGGGCTCATCGCGGCCTACAAGGAAGTCGATTGGAGGTTAGACCGGTTGTTTCTATAACGTTTACGGCGGCCGAGTCTAAGCTGTTTCCTGCGCGCCTTGGGAGCGCGACTTGCATGGCGAAGACTGGATCGTCGATAACCAATGGACGCCGAGTTTCTAAAACTACGACGACGGCAGAAATGCCCAGCAACTAACAAACTCCACAGGCACGGTGACTAATACCTGCTAATACACGCCTTCGGGAACGAGATCAACCATACCGGCACAACACAAAATCTTCGATGCGAACCGATAGCGTTCGACACCCACGCCGAGTGTAGTGGCCGGTTAACCGGCGAACGTCGCCCTTCAATTTTCCGGTGAGAGTCAGGCAATTCAAATCCCCAAGCGTCACAATCGCCCACAAACCACCTTGGACCCTGTCAATGCTCGGCTCGGCCTGAATACTTCAATTCAGTCTGGGTTACTCAAATCGTTCACCGCTCGACCGATTCCGCGAAGCAACCAGAATCTTTCACCGACTCAATAGATGACAATACCTCTCTGCCTCTCTGAACTTCACTTCCATGGATTTTGCTTCTACATTCACTCCGCCCGAAGTGTTTGCACCGGGTCGACGGAAACTGCGCGGCGCGCGGGCAGGTAGCTTGCGAGTGCGGCCGCAGTTGTCAAGATGAACGGTACGGCGATGAAGGTGACAGGATCGAGCGGGTGAATGCCGAACACCAGGGTCTTCATGAGTTGAACGAGAAACCCCGCGGCGGCAAGTCCGAAGGCGATCCCCAGGCCCGTGAGCCGAAGAGCGGAACGCACAAACATCCAGTGCAACCGGTTCTTCTGCGCTCCGAGTGCGAGCCGGATGCCGATTTCACGCGTGCGCTGCGTGACTGCGAAAGAGATGACGCCATAGATGCCGATAAGGCTAAGCGCCAGCGCCATACCTCCGGCAATGGCCAGCATAACCAGCGTGAACGAGGTACGCGCCATCGATTTGTCGTACAGCTCCTGCATGGTTCGAATCGAAGCCATCGGCAGGTTGGGATTCACGGCCCACACTGCCTGCTGCGCGCGATTCAACAATCCGGAGGTTCCTGCCTGGTCGCTGCGGAGTACGAAAGTGGCGTAGCGAGATGTGGAAACGGTTGGCGTAGGCGTGTATGGGCTGTACAGCATTGCAGGCCAGTAGATAATGGCGGGCGCTTCTTCATCTGCGCCATGGACATGTACATCTTCTGCTACGCCGATCACCTCCTGCCAGGGTGTTTTCGTAAACTGGCGTACGCGCTTGCCGACTGCGGCTGCGGCCGATCCCCACGATTCACGGGCAAAGTTCTCTGACACGATGACCTCAGGACGCAGATTGTAAATATCGGCCCAGGTGAAATCGCGGCCCGCGACGAGATGAGTTCCCATGACATTGAAGTAGCCGGGCGAAACATAGTTGAAAAGGCGGATGGGTGGTTCGGTGCCTTCGTACGATTTTCCTTCCACCAGGATCTGGTCCCAGTTTGGATCGTTGCCATCCATAGGCACTGCGCCCGCAAACCCTACGGCGCTCACACCCGGAATCGCGGTGAGTTGGTCGACGATGTTGTTCTCGGTGCGCATCACCATGCGTGAATCGCCAATCAATTGATCGGGAATCCAGGTACTAAAGGTTTGCAGATGGGCTGCATCTGTAAAGCCGGGTCGAACTCCACGCAGTGCGGCGAAGGTGCGGATCATAAGTAGCGCGCTCACCAGCAGAACCAGCGCCAGCGCAACCTGGGTGATCACCAAAACGCTGCGGGAGCGTTGCCGGGTGCGGCCTGCACTGGCGGTTCGGTTGGTCTGGCTCATCGTGATGCCTGACCGCCCACGCACGAAACGCAACACCGGAATGGATCCGAAGAACAGTCCCGAGAGGACCGAAAGCATGAACGCAAGACCAAGCGACCGAGCGTCGAGTGACACTTCACTTAACCGCGGCAGATCTGCAGGGCCAATAGCCGTGAGAAGCCGCAGACCGCCATACGCAACCCCCACTGCGAGGATTCCGCCCAGAAGCCCCAGTGTCAGGCTTTCGATCAACAGTTCACGTGCAATGCGCGCGCGGCCTGCGCCCAGAGCTGCACGAATGGTCAGCTCCTGGTGACGAGCCTCCGCACGAACCAGCATTAGGTTGGCGATATTGGCGCACGCTATCAGCATCACCAATCCAACCGTTGCCATCACTACCCACAACACATTTCCGATATTGCCGATCACCTGCTGCTTCAGTGGACGGAGGTTCGGCGTAATTCTCCAGCGTTCGTAATAATGCGGATTCGTGCCCGGACCGTTCGACCACGAATCCATCCACACCGGCAGCAATCGTGCCAAGTCGGCATTGGCCAGGGCCAGCGGTACTCCAGGCTTAAGACGGCCGATGCTATTGCAGCAAAACGGCGCAAGCTTCAGATGCGCCCGGTCCAGAGCATACGGCAAAAGGAGATCGAAATCCTGATCGCCCATCCGGAAACCGCGCGGCATGACACCGACAACCGTTCTGGTCTCGGCATCCACCTGGATTGCTCGTCCAATCACCGAGCGATCTCCGCCGAAGCGGCGCTGCCAATAACCGTAACTGAGCATCGCTGTCTTTGCGCCATGAGGATCTTGGTCCGTTCGCGTAAACCAGCGGCCCAGGACAGGCGGAATGTCGAGCGTTTGCAGAACACCGTCGCTGATCACGTCGCTCTGCACCCACTCCGGTTGGCCCACCCCGGTAACGTTCGCGGTGCTCGGAACCCAGATGCCCATCGATTGAAACGTATGGTTGTGTTCCGCGAAGGTCAGGTACATCGAGGGCGACATCTGCAGGCCGCTCGAAAAGTTCGCCAACCCGCTTGCTCCCGGTGCGTCGAGCCATAGCGCCGCAATCCGGCCGGAATCCGGGTAAGGGAGCGGCTTTAATAGCACACTGTTGATCACGCTGAACACAGACGTGTTGGCGCCGATACCGATGGCGAGCGTAAGCAGGACTGTAGCCGTGAATCCCGGTGAATTGCCGAGCCGGCGTAACGCGAAGCGGAGATCGGTGAGGATGGATTCGAGCGCCGCCCACTGCCAGGCTTCCCGGCTGCGCTGTTCCATCAGAGTGACATTGCCGAATTCGCGGCGCGTCTGCTGCTCCGCTTCGCGAAATGTCATGCCCTCTTCAGTCAATTCATCGATGCGCTCCGCTATGTGTTCCCGGATCGAGACAGAGATGTCGTCATAGCGCCTGCGGCGGAAGAAAAGCCGGGGAAGCATCCGCATCGGGGACCTCCTACAACCTGGAAAAAGCAAGTACGCGGGCCATGCCGGTAAACATGTTTTCGAAACTGACCATTTCCTTCTCGAGGTGCCGAAGTCCGGCTTCGGTGAGCTTGTAAATGCGCGTCGGACGCCCCTTGGCCGAGATTCCGGCTTCGGAATCCAGCCAGCCTTCACGCAGCATCCGCTGCAGGGCGGGATAAAGGGAGCCCTCTTCCACCTGCAACAGATTGTCGGAAGCCTGCTTGATGTGCTTCACCAACGCATAACCGTGCATCGGTTTGGCGCGCAATGATTGCAAGATCATGACTTCAAGGGCGCCAGGGAAGAGATCGCGGTGATTGGGATTCTTAGCCACGGAATTAGCATACTATGAGAATACCTATTTTTAAAATAGGTATTTTATAAATATTAATTTTGAATAGGCCGTGTTTAGACCCCTTTTGGAAATGGGCATCGCTTTCGCAACCCCGCGCCTCGTTACGAAGCGCATCATCACCAGTGCCTCATTGAGCGTTCGACAGCCGCAATTCATAGCTCCGGCCGTTTCTCACCGGCAAACGTCGCCCTTCAATCTTCCGGTGAGAGTCGGGCAATCCAAAGCCCCAAGAGTCACAATCGCCCACCATCGCCCGGAACACGCTGTTTTGACCTTAATCAGTCTTGATGAGTACGGCGCCTTACTACGCCAACAGGGCAGAAATCATCTTGGATAACGGTCGCATCTCCGGGGCAAGCGGGGTTCGATTCGCACCTTACATCACATCCACATGAACGATTGTGCTTGCAGTCAGCTTGCCGGTTACGCTATCGCTGCCTGTGATGGTGACAATATAGGCGCCAGGGGTTGTGCCTCCACCCTGATTCTGAATGGGGCCGCTGCTGCCGCCGCCGCATCCGAACGAGGCCGAAAAGGCGACGGCGGCGAGGATGGCGAGCAACAAGGTGCGGCTGCGGCGCCGCGCAGGGACGAAGAGGAAGAGCAAGAGGCCAAGCGCGACTCCCCCACCCGGGAAGAAGAGATTCCTCAGGGGCGAGGCAGAGGCAGCGCTGGAGGGGGCCGTTGTGTTTATCGTCAACACCGAGGAGGCGCCGGAAAAATCGCTGGAGATGTTGACCGGTGAGACGATGCTGCAGGTGGGCAGATCGACGGGATTGGAGATGGAAGTGGTGACGGCGCAGGTCAGATTCACCGGGCCGGCGAAGCCGCCGGTGGGGGCGAGCGCGATGGTAGCGGTGTTGCCGGTAGTAGCGCCGGGATTGACAGAGATGTTGCCGCTGCTGCCGAGGGTGAAGCCGTAGGCCGGAGGGTTTACAGAAACTGCTGTCACAGTGAGAGTAGCAGTTGCCGGGGACGTGCCGGTGATGGTTACGGGGCTGGTAACGGTCTGATAAAAGTCGACGCCGGAGGGAGCGGAGACATTCAATGTAGTGCTCACCACGACGCCGGTCGCGCTGTTAACGCTGTGGACCTCGACGGCGTTATGCACGGAACTTCCGCCTAGATATAGGGCGACGCCGTTCAGATCGACCTGACCGGTGAAGCCGCCGAAGGGCGTCACAGTGATGGTCGCGGTTGCGACGGAGTTGCTGGAGGCCAGCGTGATGTTGCCGCTGTTGCTGAGCGTGTAGCCCTCATTGTAGGCGAGCATCGTGACGTTGAATGAAGTGCTGGCGGTGACGGTTCCTGTGGCTGCATCGGTTCCGGTGACAGTGAAGACGTACGCGCCTGGAGTGGTGCTGGAAGTTGAGTTCACGTAAGCAGTGGCCACGGTGACCGCAGGTGTGGCGACAGATTCAGAAGACGGAAACGTGCAGGTCGGAGGAACAGCGGGGTTTGGGGTGACCGGCTTGATGGTGCAGGTGGTGTTAATGTTGCCCGAGAATCCGCCAAAGCCCGTAAAGGCGATCTGCGCATAGTCGTATAAGGCAATGCCGGGATTGCTCATCACGCTGCCGTCGTAGACGGTCAAATCGCCGCTATTGTTGAGCGCGAAGCCGTAGGACGGGCCGACGGTGACATTGACAGTAGTCGTAGCCATCACAACGCCGGTCGCGGCGTTGGTGCCGCTCACGGTGATCACATACGTTCCGGCGAGAGTGTTGGCCGGAGCCGAAATCGTGAGTGGAGTTGCGGCCGCGCTCGCAGAGGCGATGTTTACGGAGGGGGCAATATTGCAGGTCAGGGGCACTGCGGTCAGGGCCCCCGGCGACGTTGTGACCGCGCAGGCAAGATTGACCTGTCCGGTGAAGCCGCCCGCGGGCGTGACGGTGATCGCGGAACTGCCGGAGAATTGGCCCGGCGTGATGGCGATATTTCCGCCGTTGCCGAGTGTGAACCCTATCGGCGGAGTGCTGGTGACGGTGACAGTCACCGTTGCACTGGAGGGTTTGTAGTTGCTGTCTCCGCTGTAGGTTGCGGTGATGATGTTGGCGCCATAGGCGAGCTGGCTGGCCTGGATGGTGGCTGTGCCCTGGATGGTGGCGCTGGGGATCTGGGTGAAGCTGGTGATGGTGGCAAGGGTGCTGCCGTTGGCGGCGAGGACAACGGTTCCGGTGGGGTAGGCGGCCACTGGACTGCCAATCTGGACGGTGATGGTGGTTGATCCGGACCATGGAATTGAAGTGCTGCTGACCGAGGAGACATTTGTAGAGGCGTAGCCTCTGGAGACATTGAGGGCGATGGCAGGGCTGACGCCGGGATTGAAGCTGGCATCGCCGGAGTACTGCGCGACGAGGTTGTAGGAACCGGCCGGGAGGTAAGGATTTGCGGTGGAGAGGGTCGGCCAGGAGGCCTGGTTCGCCACTCCAACGGGCACCGTTCCCAGGATGGTGCTCCCGCTCGCGAAGGTCACGCTTCCGGTAGCCGCTCCCTGCGTGCCGTTCTTCACCTCATCGGCGCTGGTACCCGAGATCTGCGCTGCAAAGAAAATGGACGAGCCATAAGGAACGGGTAAGTCGGTTCCGGGCCCGAGACCGAAACAGAGTGTGGCCAAAGGCGGCGGATAGCACCCGAAGCCGGAGATTGCGACGGCGCTGTTTTCCGGCGAGATGGTCACGTTAATGGGCGATGAGGTGCTGGCCGCATTGGAAGTATCGCCGCCGTAGCGGGCCGCGACGGTGTAGGCGCCACCGGACATTCCATTGTAGGTTCCCGAGCCGCTGCCATCGGCAATTGGAATGGCGAACGAGTAGCCGAGCGGAGGGCCGCCGGGGGATTGGTTTGCAGTTTCGATGCCGGCCACGCCGGAGGCCGAGGAGGGCGTGATTGCCACGTTGAAGGTGAGCGGAGTGCCGTGCGCCGCAGTGAGTGCAGAGGCAGAGCCGTTGATGTTCAGCGTGGTGGAAGTCGAAGCCAGAGAAACGCTGCTCCAGTTGGCGACCAATGCCGCCGCGTCCACGCTGCCCAGGCCTGAGGCCTGGTCGTAGCCGGCCGTGGCGTTGTATCCGGTCATAAAGCCGTTGCTGCCGCAGTTGGGCGAGCCACTGACGCAGACCACCGAGTTGTCGCCGACGGTGGTGTCGTGAAAGACGGTTGCATATTTCGATTTGGCCAACTGATAAAGGACAAAGTCCGCCTGGCCCAACCGTGCTCCGCCCTGCGCCTGAGAAACCAATGCCAATATGCCGGCAAAGGCTGGCGCGGATGTGGACGTGCCTCCGTATCCGCTGAAGGTAGAAGCGCTGGTGAGCTGCCCATTTGTGGTCTGGCAGTCCGTGTAAGTGGTAGTCGAATTCTCGTTGGCCACGTTGTCGGCGCACACCGTCCAAACGGCCTGATCGAAGCCGTTGCTCGAGAAGAGCGAGACGTCGGGCAGGTCGCGGACGTTGTCGGCAGGCGTAAGCGAAGTCTGGAATGAAGGCTTGAGGTAGCCCCCCAGGCAGCTTCCGCTGGAATTTTGGATAACGCAACTGCTGGCGCCTCCGCCCCCGGCCGCCATATTCGTATAGCCGCTCGCGTTCTTGTAGGGAACATTGGCGGAGATGCTGGTGTTGACGGTTGTGGAATCGTTCCACGGCACCTCAGGGATGTAGCTCTTTGCGGTGCGGTAGTAGGGAGCGGAACCCGAGGAGCCGGAGTTGACATATTGGGAGAAGTTCGCCGGGAGGGTGGCGAAGTCCGTGCCGCCTACCGCAATGGTCCAGGGAGTGGAGGCAATGCCGTTGACCGCCAACCCCAACCGTGCCGCAGGAACGACGCTGTCGCAGTTGGCCGGTCCGCTGTCGCCGGCGGAGACGGTCACGCTGATTCCCTGCGCGGCAGCCTGCTCGGCCCACGTCAACAGGAACGCGTTTCCGCTGTTTCCCTGAGCCTCCTCGCAACCGCTGAAGCTGATGTTCAGAATGCTGACGATGTTATCGTCCAGAGCGCGAACCATGGCGTTTCCGAGACCGCCGTCCGAGGTGTAGAGATAGATCTTCGCCTTGGGTGCGATGCCGCCGGCAATCTCTGTGTCGATCAGCGCCTCCACTTCGTCGCCATTGATGCCCGGATCGCTGCCGTCAATCACAACAGTCGGCAAATTGGCCGTCGCGGCAGTCTCGCCGAGAAAAGCAACGCGGTAATTCTCAATGTCCTGCATGGTCACGTTGGAATCGCCGGCGATGCCGATGTTCACTCCCGTGCCGTCATAGGTCTTGCCGCTGTAATTGGGATTCAGATTGGCGTTGGGTGTGTCGTAGATGATGGCTGCATCGGAGGGACCAATCCAGAGATAAGGCAGATTGTTGCTGCCGAAGAGCGTCATCTCGGGCTGAATCGTGCGGGTGGCCGTGTCATAGCGCGCTGTTCCGCCCAGCTCGGCCTGCGGTCTTGGCCGGAAGTCGTTGAGCGGCCCCACCCCGGCCACCACCGGAGCCAGCGCCGCGGGAATCTGCGGCTCGCTGATGTTGGCGTAGTGCTTCTCGCCGTTCACGAGAAAGGTATGGATTGATGTGTGAAAGGCGCTCTGCACCTGCTCGACGGAGCCGGAGAATTCGATCACGTTCCGCGCCTGGGGAACTCCCTCGATCTTCAGACCGTGTGATTGCAGCCAATTCTCGACGGATTGGAGATCGTCATCGGTGAGTCCGTAGGCTGCGCCGAACTGAGCCGGCGTGAGCCATTTGCGATAGCTGGGCGAATCAGGATTGTGGACAGCGGCCAGAAAGTCAGCGAGCGCCTGCTTTTGCGCGGCGCTCGGCTGGAGCACCAGCATGACGCGCCCCATGGGCATCGAAACCGGAGCCGGCCCCCGATCGTATTGCACCTGCGCTAGTGGGTGAAGGTTGCCCCGCAGCGTAACCAGACGGCTTTCATCGATCGGTTCCGTGATGCGCGTAACTGCGATTGGGTCTTGCTCCGTCTGAGCGGTGAGCAGCATGGGTGTGACCACGCCAAACATCGCAGAGGCGGCTGCCAGAGCAAATAGAGTTTTCGAGGTCATGACTTGCCTATTCCGACCACCAATGTTGTGGGGAGGCAGAGAATACAATTCTGTCCTCGGCGTGCGGGGGCACGGCGGAAGAATAGAAGAACAACGAAACGGCACGAGGCCGCGAAGAACGCATTTGCTCCCACACGATTCCTTGATCCATCGACGGTGAAGATTGACGCAAACAACTTGCCAACCTCAGAGATGCGCACGCGCAACTGCTATTCCGCGCAAATTATAGGGCAGAGACCGATTCCAAAACCGTGATCGCGGCCACATATTGCAGTTCTCCGCCAGGAGTGGGCGCCCGGGAATGGATGCGAACCGGCCGCAGAGGTGGGACCTTCGTCAAAGCAAGTTGATGGCTAATCGTTGAGGTACTCAAAGATCACTCAATGAACTCCAAACTTTCCGGGTTCTCTGCCAATGACACCCGAATGACCGGCCACCGTCGCGTTAGGAAGTAAGCAACATCCGCTTACCCGCATCCCGGGACACTGGCTGAATTATCGGGTAGTAATCGGCTTTGCTGAGCGTATCCCGTCGCGATTGATCGAGGATCCTTTCAGCGGACGAACGGGATGTAGCCTTTGGTGCGCGCGCGGTATTCGGCGTAGCTGGGGAAATGCTGCATCAGCAGGCGCTCTTCGGCGGCGATCCGGATTTCGGTTCCGGCGATGAAAAACGCCAGGCCGCCGAGAAACATCGGCCACCACGACCACGCCAGGCCGGTGGCGACGAACATGCCCAGCATCGAAGCGTAGATGGGATGGCGCAGCCGGCGATAGACGCCGGTTTGGATGAGCTCGTGATTTTCACTGAGGGCGGCCTGGTAGCGCCACTGCTTGCCCAGGCGGTTTGCGGCGGCCCAAACCAACACCACCGATATGGGGTCGAGGATCATGGAGGCGATGGATTCGGCGGCGGGCTGATGATAGCCGACCGGCGTGACGCGAACCCAAATCATGGCAAACGCGACGAAGACAAGGCCGATGCCCCAGCGCGAAGCGGGCGCGCGCATGACCTCCTTTTGGCCGGCAGCCTGACGGCTAGGCTTGACGAACGCCAGCGACCACACAATCCAGCAGAGAAACAGCTCGCCCCATGCGATGTACTCAAGCACTGAAATGAGGATAAGCCAACCCAAGCCGGAGGCAAAGGAGGATCGGGCAAGGAGCGGGCGGAGTCAGGCGAGGCGGCGGGTGGCCCCCGGCCCCTCGCAGTTGGGGGCCGGGGAATGAAAGAGGCGGTTGACCGCCAAACTTCGCCCATCAAATTCTGGGGCGAGTAGGCAAACCAATTTTCTCCAAGGGTCACCGTCGCCGAGCAACCGGGCCATGAGATGGGAATCATCTCCCGTAGAGATTTTCCTCTGTAGCAAGTAGCCCGCCCCACGGCTGCTTCCCGCCGACGAACGCTCCGGCCTTCACCATCGACGGGCGGTTGTCAATCGGGGCATTCAGGCCAGATATGGTAAGCACGAATTGAGTGCCGCTCTGGTCGACCGAGTAATAAACAACTCCTGGCTTACGAGGCTCAGTTGAATAGGGCCTACCCTCATCCATCTCGAACTTCAGATCGAAGGCAATATTTTTGCCCGCCTCTTCGTAGGGAGAACTCTCGTAGGCCAATTCACCGACCACAGCTCGCAGTGCATCGGATGATTTTGGAAATTCTTTTCTATCGTCGCCCCACCGCTTGACTTGCTCATCAACCCGCATCAGATGCTTCAGGTCCGCAGCGCGCTCTGCATCCGCGAACGGCAACTCCTCCAATCCGACAGGTCCTCCCGCTTCCCGATAGAGGGACGGCGCAGACGCGCAGCTTATCGGCGCAACGATCAATAAAGCGATCATCGCAATCAAAGCCGATATAGGTCTGCGACGAAGCAATAAGAGAATGCCAACCCCGATGATCAACCAAGCGGGAGCGAACAGCGCGGATGCCCAGGTGTACGGGGTAGCCCAATCGTGCACAACATATTCGTCCGGTGTCCCATGTCTGATCGCCCACCAATACTTGAGTGCCGACCAGGTCTCATCCAATTGCCAGATCGCGACAAGTGCGAGTAGCACTCCGATCACCCTAGCAGTACGTTGTCGCCAGGCGGTTTTCATTGGGTGCGATAAGAACAGCATACGCAAACTCGCTCGCCCAAGTTTCCGTACGGAGTAATGATCTTTGGCAAGATCTGTCTGTGTTTCCGTTTAATGGGTGGTTGACCAACAAATGTCGCCCTTCAATTCTCGGATGAGAGTCGGGCAAGCCAAAGCCCCAAGAGTCACAATTGGCGACCACACGGGAAGAACAGCAAAAATGGCGTAATTCCCCGGTCACCCATCCACCCGGAATTCGGAAGAGCTCACGGTTTTCGTGGCTCAATGAGCGCCTCGCCTTGTGGGCAAAATCTGACAGCTCAGACTGAGAATAGTCGCTGGACACTTGCCTACTGAATGCCGCCTGCGGGGCATCAAGCAATCATTTGTGCTCTCGCTGGCCGTGGTATCTCCACATCGGATAAGGCAGGCCGGCCAGACGGTTGATGAGATGGGCCTGCGCTACGAGGATAAAGACTGCGATTTCAATAATGACCAACTCTTTGGGCTTGGAGATGATTCCCAACGAAACGATCAGCGTAGTAGCGCCGGCGGGTGGGTGATCGGCGCGCAACAGAACCATGAAGGCTCCAGTGGCCGAGAGGGAGAGCGCGGCGGACAGGATTCTGGGCCAGTAGACGCCGGGATGCACGCCGTAAGGTACGCTGGCGGTGCCGGTGACGACATAGGCGCCATAGCCGCAGGCCAGGCCAATGGCGTGGCCGAGGATCGTGTTACGCGGGCTGGAGTTGTGCTGAAGAGGAGCGATAAAGAGCAAGTAGGCCGTTGGCCCGAACGAGGGAAAGACAAATGGACTGCCGGTAACAACCGCAAGCAGTGCCAGCAGGGCGGCCGTTGGGCTCGGCAGGCAGGTGGAAGGTGGCGTAGTGCACCCAGGTGTTCCACGCCTGCAGGATTACCGTAGGGGAGCCAGGCACGAGACGCTTCCACTGCTCGGTCGAGAAGAGCATGGCGATGAAATACACGCCGCAGGGGATGAAGCCGTGCACGTTGATGAAATGCCACGCGCGCGCCAGGCCAATGGTGTGCCGGTAGCCAGGTGTGCCGATGTACGGCGTGAGATAGCGGGCATCGTCCTTCGCCGTCCACAGCCGGTCGCGAGGAACCTTGATGGGAGTGAAGCGGATCCACTCACTGCCGGGCGTGCAATCGTCGTTGAAGTAGAGCCGCGGGTGATCGGCCAGGATGGAGAGCCCACTGCGGATGAGCATGGTGACGAAGAGGAAGTTGAAGAAGTGGCAGTAGCGGACCCAGAGCGGAAATCCGTGCGGGCCGGCAAAGTTGTTGGGATAGACGACAGGGACGGGCGGAATGTGCGGCAGGCCGGCGGCGAGCATCTCGATCCAGGCGGCGGCCACCAGCGCGACGGTTAGAGCCGCGATTCCGATCAGAATCGAAGGACGAACCCAGAGGCGGTGGCGGCGATCGGGAGGGAAATGCACCGCCGCATGCTCAGCATCAAACGCGATCATCCATTGCCCCCCCTCACATGATCATGCTCGCTACGACCCGATCGGCAGCATATCCGTTACCGATGGGATAAAGACGCCTCCAACTCGACGGCTCGCAAGAACAGAATATTGTTCTCAAGGTGGATATGCCGATGCAAATCCTGCTCGAATTCGCGTAGCCCCTCATAGAACGCGCGGAACGTTGGGCAGGCGCCGCCGGGAGGAGTGTAGTCCTGGCTAAACGTCCGGATCTCTTCCATAAGATTCCCGGCAAAATCGTGATCACGGGTCATCATCTCAATCGGGTGAGTGATCGATCCGAAGCAGTTGCGCGGCATGGTCCCATCTCCCGCTGCGAACCGCTCGAGCTTGCCGATGTACGGGAAGAGCACGACTTCTTCCTTCCCCTGGTGCGCGATCAGTTCCTCCCCAAGCTCTGCCAGCTTCGACTGAATTGCGGGAAGTTCTTTGCGGGTATCGCCGTGCCGGCTCACGACTTTTCCCGCGAGTTCATTCAGGCGGGGCACTTCGTGACTTACGTAGGCGTGGTGGGTGTCCACGATGTGCGCGGCCAGGTCGGCCAGGGATTCCGTAGCCCAGTTTTTTTCTTCTGAAGCTAAGGGCGCCGTGGCAACTTCCAGAGATGCGATCACCTCATCGACGTTCAGGCCCTTGGCTGCGCAGGCATCGGCCAGCGGCACTTTGCCTCCGCAGCAGTATTCAATTCCGTATCTCTCAAAGACGCGAACTGTAGCGGGATTCTCGGTAGCTATATCACGGACTGTTTGGGTCGTTGCGGTCATGATGACCTCCTTCGATATTGAAAGTAAAGAAGCTGGGATTCAGGTCGCAGGGACTTTAGTCACAGGAACCGCAGAGATTGCAAAATATCGATTTCGATCTTTCCAACTGTGAATGACATTTGTCATGGGGACGGGTATGGCGGATTCATTGCTTGCCAGTCGATGCGGACCTACCTTTAAAACAGGCGCTGCGCAGCCCACTTGCGTCAAGTGAGCCATCCGGAATCTAACGCTGGCGGAGTCCCATGAACCGGTCGCGGCGACTCTGGGATGAAGTGCCGCTCGCGAGGAGGTGAGGAAAGTGGAAATCACGTTGCAATTGAAACGCGTCTACGATGAGCGAAACGAACAGGATGGTGAGCGTTTTCTCGTAGAACGCTTGTGGCCTCGAGGCATTACGAAATTGGTGTTGGCGGATGCCCAATGGTTGAAAGACGCGGCGCCGAGCGCGGAGCTGCGCAAATGGTTCCATCATGACCCCAAGCGCTGGAATGAATTTCGCAGGCGATATTTCGCGGAGTTGAAGCACCAGAAGAATGGCCTTTTCCCGATTCTCGAAGCTGCGCGCAAGGGCACTGTAACGCTCCTTTACAGTTCCCACGACTCGGAGCACAACAATGCTGTGGCGTTGAGGGAGTTCCTTGAGCACTTGCTCGAACCCGCGGAGCGGAGATCGTGCCTTTGCCTGCAGTAATGCGGGGCGGGCGCCGTATAAACAGCCGCAGGTACATCTGTATTCCCGCTTAGGACAGCCGGACCATTTCGGTCTTTTGGTATGCGGTCATACTCTCAGAAATGAATTGATGAGGAGCGTATTCCCATGAGTAGTCAACGAGAAAACCTGACACGCCTTCCAGGGCTGGCAGCCGAGGTGATCCGGCGCAACATCGGCGATGAGTTGGAAAAGCTGGAGAAAGCTCAGTCATGGCAGCGCGAATCGGGACGAAGCGCCGAAACGCTAGTCAAGTATGACGAGTTCCGCATCGTGCTGGTGCGGATGAAGCCGAAAAGCTACATGAGCCACCACAAAGCCGAGGGGCCGATCTCCATTCATGTGATTCAGGGGAAAGTTCGCGTGCATCTTCCCGAAGATCGTATGGAGGACCTGAAGCCGGGCGACCTTTTGACGCTCGATCGCTGCCTGGAGCACGACGTAGAAGCTCTGGAAGAGAGCGCCTTCCTGCTCACCATCGCCTGGCCTGAGGTCATGAGCGCCGCTTGACCGGTTCGGCTACGCTAAGCAGGAAGCTCGTGCAGTGAAGAGCACCAGGAGCTTTTTGATGCACGCGACGTGATCTGAGATGAAGAGAGAACGCAAACAGAAGATCGGGATCATCGGCGCGGGTAGCGTCGGGGCGACCATTGCCTATGCCTGCATAGTTCGGGGAATCGGTAAGCACATCAGCTTGTTCGACGTTGCCAAACCAAAACTAGACGCGGAGGTCCTCGATCTCAACCACGGTCTAATGTTCGTTCCTGAAGTACAAATAGACGGCGCCGACGATATCGAAGTACTGAAAGGGGCAGACATCGTTGTCATCACCGCCGGCGCCAAGCAAAAGCCGGGCCAGACGCGCTTCGACTTGGCCGAGACCAATACCGGGATTTGCCGTAAGCTGATCCCTGAAATCGTTCGAGTGGCCCCGGATGCGATCTTGCTGATGGTCACGAATCCCGTCGATGTGCTGACCTACGTGGCGTTGAAGATCAGCGGTTTGGAGAGCCGGAGAGTTCTCGGAAGCGGTACGGTTTTGGACAGCTCGCGTTTCCGCTTTCTCGTAGCGCAGCACTGCCAGGTCGCCGTGCAGAACGTGCATGCATACATTGCCGGGGAGCATGGTGACAGCGAGATTCCATTGTGGTCGAGCGCCAGCATAGGAAATGTGCCTTTAGACCAATGGATATACCCAAGCCGTCTAACCACCGCTCAGCGTGCCGCGATCTTCGAGAACGTGCGCACATCGGCATATCAAATCATCGCTGGGAAGGGGGCAACCAACTACGCGATTGGCTTGGCGGTGAGCAGCATCCTCCAAGCCATCTTGTGGGACGAGGGACGGGTGTTGCCGGTCAGTTCGCTTTTGACCGCATACGGGGCTCTTGATGACGTGTGTCTTTCGGTGCCCGCCATCGTGAATCGGCGCGGTGTGGAATACCCGTTGCCCGTACCTCTGAGTGGCGAGGAAGAACAAGGACTCAGTAAGAGCGCCGAAGCCATACGAGACGTGGTCCACAAGCTGGGATTCTGATCTGAGAAATGAGGGATGCGCAGATCAGATGCGTAATTGAGATCACCTATCTTGATTAGTTTGACCGAATCATCGTCAACAGCATCTTAGATTTTGTGATGGCCCTGAGTGCATGCGGATGATTCGCGGGCATAAGAACGACGTTTCCGGTTTTAACGCTGAGCGGTTTGCGATCAATGGAGATCTCCATTTCGCCTTCAAGCATCTGGACCAGAGCATCGAACGGTGCGGTGTGCTCGCTCAGTGCCTGCTCTTCATCGAAGGCGAACAAGGTTATCGTGCCGGCTTCACGACCGACAAGAACTCGGCTTACAATTGATCCTTCCTGATAGTTGACCAAATCTACCAATAGAACTGGTTGTGCAACGGGAATCTCTGCTTTTGCGGAACTCACGGCTAACGCTCCTCCGGTGAAGTCAATATTCTACGGAATTGACCCTTGCAAGTGACTTCCTGCGATTTCCTCCAGACCTTAACTCTTGTGATTTCCGCTGTTTAGCGCCACGCGAATCGCGCTCTATGTGCCGATCTGGCAATTGGTTGAGGGGCCAGAGCGACCAAAGTCACTGTCCGAGGGAAGGTGAGAGCGCAATCCTCAAGCCATGGCAAATGGGGCTTCGGTCTTGGCCCCTGAGGTGCACAAATGCTGGAAGCTGAATTATTCGCCTTTCTCGAAGGAGCCTCCGACGGCGTTTTCGCAGTGCGGGAAACGGGTGTAATCTGCTTTTGGAATCGGGCTGCCCAGGAGCTGTTTGGCTACCCGGAGGAAAAGGTGCTGGGCAGGACCTGCTCGGAACTCCTGCGCGGCGTAGGGGCGTTGGGAACGCAGGTGTGTCATGAGCGGTGTGTAGAACTGCAATGCACGCTGGAACCGAAAGCCATGCCCAATTTCGATCTTAACGTAACAGCTAGTGGAGGAGAACGGAAATGGGTGAACATTTCGACCATCTCCTATCTCAACCGCAGGACACAGAAGACTCTCATTGTTCATCTCGCACGCGACATCAGCGACCAGAAGAAGCGGGAGGAAATCTTCCGCAAAATGATCGCGGTCTCGCATGAGGTAGCCAGCCTTGAAACAACAATGAACGGGGCCGCACCGGTCACTCCGTTATCGTCTCAGGAGCTTGAGATCTTACGGATGTTCGCGTCGGGGAACGATGCTCCGCGGATCGCCAAGGCGCTTGGAATCAGCCCGCAGACGCTGCGCAATCACCTTCATCACATCAATAAGAAGCTGCGAACCCACAACCGGCTTGAGGCGGTCACCCACGCTCTGCAGCGCCGCCTCATCTGACTTCGGAGGCAAACCGCTTCGCAGACCTGCCGGGTCACATCGATGGCAAGAGACATCGATGTGACCGGTCGCTCTCATTTCTTCACTGAGGCAAGCAGTGGGCCAGGCCTCACGATGACGGTACCTCTCATCCCGGCGGTTTCGTGCACCGTGCACACGTAATGATATGTGCCCGGCTGGCTGAAGACGTGGTAGAAGGCTGTGTCAGGCTGCAGCAGGCTTGAGCCAAATGACGCGGCGCCGGAGGGAAAGCTCACATCGACGCGATTCAATGCCCTTGCCGGGTCGTCAACGACATTGTGGTAGTACCCCGAAGTATTTTTCCAGACCACTTGCTCTCCGGCGTTGATGGTGACGGTCGCAGGCACAAACGATGAGGAGCCCATGGTGACCACTGCGCCAACCGGAGCCTCAGGGGGCGCCAGCGCCTTCTTAATGTCGGCGAAGGTAATCTTTGCAGAGCAATTGGGCATGATCGGATCAACTGTATCGACCACGTAACTCGGAACATGCGGATCTTCTACCGGAAGCACGCTTCCGAAATGGCCTGTCACGTGAACCCATCGGCCAGCATTTTGTGAGAACGCGAACGGCTGCGCTTCTAACCGATAGACTTCATTGGAATGGAGTAAATGCAACATGACTTTACCATCGTTCTCGTTGGTCAGGCATCCGATCAGTCCGCCCAGAGCTTTTAGGCTGAAGGGGGGCGGGTCGCTGGCCATCGAGGACATGTCGTTCATGCCCGGCATATTCATCGCTGACTCGGGCACAGAGAGCGCGGCGGAGGATGGTTTGATGTGGTCTACCTCATCCACGT